>Ga0209697_10006547_pt1 | contig 14034 bp, 14 predicted proteins | sample AliMusrvi5mmetaG_FD_184115 | JGI IMG/M metagenome (GOLD analysis project Ga0209697, IMG submission 184115) | Freshwater lake bacterial and archeal communities from Alinen Mustajarvi, Finland, to study Microbial Dark Matter (Phase II) - Alinen... | ecosystem: Environmental > Aquatic > Freshwater...
GATTTAGAGGTCGTCAGGCAACTAGGGGCCATAAGCAGCCAGTCACTGCGAGGACTTTATTTCTTACAAGTGTTAATTCCAAGTATTGGATATGCTGGGCACCAGCCAATAAGTCCTGTACTTAAAGGTAGAATTCCAATAAAAGCCCATACAGGGCCATTAAAGATGCCAGCCCAAGATAACAGTGCCAAGCCAGCAACAATTCTAATGATGCGATCTATACCACCACTATTTGATTTCATCGTTATAGCTCCTTAAACGTAAAATTTTTAAACATTGTTGGTTTCTGCAAAAATCTATTCGTCACTCGAAACGTTTTAACCCGGCAACATTGGTGATTACAATTTCCTTACCATTCACTTCAATCAGCCCCGCGTTGTTAAGCCGAAACATTACCCGTGACAACGTTTCCGGCGTGATGTTAAGCATTGATGCAATGGTTAGTTTATTCGCTGGCAACTGCACGCGTTCAGGATTTGGTGAATCGTTACTAATTTGTAATAAATAGCCAATTAAGCGTTGGGTGCTATTTTGTAAAGAGATAGATTCGATGTCATTGACTAGTTGCCTATTACGCGCAGATATACCAGCCAACATGCGTCGCACAACCGTAACATCGTTATCAAGAATATCAAAAATCACATCTCTGGTAATCAGTAATACTTTTGAATCCAAAGTAGCTTGAGCATAAATAGGAAATGAACGCTCTAAAAATAGCACGGCTTCTCCAAAACTTTGGCCCGGTTGAATCAGGCCAATCACTTTTTCATCCCCTTGGGGTGAAATTACCCCTAGCTTTATTTGACCTTCCAGCAACAGGTAAAAACCATGCGCCTTATCTCCACGATTAAATAACGTAATTCCACGTTGTACTTCCAACATCTTAGTACCAGCAACTAATTGCGTAATTTGGCTAGGTTGCAATTCTGAGAACATGTAGAACTCAGATAGGCTGTTGGCAATGGCTTCTTTATGCATCCGAATAACTCTTTGTATTTTTATATGGACGTATTGTCTACCAATCAAAATTTCGAACCTTGATGTGCATCAAGAATTATTCACTACTCGCCTGTTACTGTTCACTTGAAAATTTTATTCACTACTTATTTCAAAGGAGCATTGTGATGAGCGCAACTTTCACAAAGTCGATGGCGCGAAACGTTTTTTACGGCGGAGGGTTATTTTTCTTTCTACTGTTTATAGCGTTGACATTCGATACCATGCAGGCATTGCCAAAACGAGACAATAGCCAAAACATCACTCCGGCTGTTGCCCATGGCAAAAAACTATGGGAAGTCAATAATTGCATTGGCTGCCACACCTTACTCGGTGAAGGTGCTTATTTTGCGCCTGAACTGGGAAATGTATACCCACGTCGCGGACCTGATTTCATTAAAGCATGGATTAAAGGCCAACCTACCGGAGCTCCAGGGCGCCGTCAGATGCCACAATTCAATTTATCGGATGCAGATATTGATGATGTGATTGCATTTCTAAAATATGCATCAGAAATCAACACCAACAAATGGCCACCAAACATTGAAGGCTAATCCGTCATTATCTAAGGAGATCACAAATGAAATATAAGTCTCAGGCAGTGGCGAAGCTTTACTTTATCGCCGCGATTGCCCTCTTCCTAGGTCAGATTATATTTGGTCTGATTATGGGTTTACAGTATGTGGTTGGGGATTTTCTGTTCCCCGCCATTCCTTTTAACGTTGCGCGCATGGTGCATACCAATCTGCTCATCGTGTGGCTACTTTTCGGCTTTATGGGAGCATCGTATTATTTGATTCCAGAGGAGACAGAAACAGAGTTATTTAGTCCTAAGCTCGCCATCATTACCTTCTGGGTATTTCTGGCCGCTGGGGTGCTGACGATACTGGGGTACCTACTGGTGCCTTATGCCGCGTTGGCGAAAATGACCGGTAATGACCTGCTTAATACTATGGGTCGAGAGTTCCTTGAGCAACCGCTACCCACTAAAGTAGGTATCGTGTTGGTGGCGCTATCATGGCTATTTAACATCACCATGACGATGCTTAAAGGTCGTAAAACAGCCATTAGTTTAGTACTCACACTAGGTATGCTCGGTTTAGCTGTGTTCTTTTTATTCTCATTTTACGATCCAGTAAACTTAGTAAAAGATAAATTTTACTGGTGGTGGGTAGTCCATTTATGGGTAGAAGGAGTTTGGGAGCTTATCTTGGGTGCTATGCTCGCTTTCGTACTGATTAAAGTTACTGGTGTAGACCGTGAAGTAGTTGAAAAGTGGTTGTACGTGATTATCACCATGACACTAGTCACTGGCATCATTGGGACAGGTCACCATTATTACTGGATAGGTGCACCAGCCTATTGGCAATGGTGGGGATCAATCTTCTCAGCCCTTGAGCCAATTCCATTCTTTATGATGACCGTTTTTGCTTTCAATATGGTGAACAAACGTCGTCGTGAGCATCCTAATAAAGCCGCAACATTGTGGGCATTAGGTACAAGCGTGATGGCGTTCTTAGGGGCTGGCTTATGGGGTTTCTTGCACACACTAGCACCAATCAACTATTACGCGCATGGCACACAGTTGACGGCAGCGCATGGTCACTTAGCCTTCTATGGCGCCTATGCGTTGGTAGTGCTGACCATGATTTCTTATGCGATGCCTATACTACGTGGACGCGCAGCCAACCCAGAGCGAGCACAAATCATGGAGATGTGGGCTTTCTGGTTAATGACAGTATCTATGTTCTTTATTACGTTGTTTCTGACTGGTGCGGGTATTGTGCAAATCTGGTTGCAACGTTTATCTTCAACGCCTATGAGCTTTATGGCGGTACAAGATCAAATATCAATTTTTTACTGGGCACGTGAAGGTGCTGGCATAGTATTCTTAATTGGCCTAACACTTTACATCCGTAGCTTCTTTGTCAAGGGAGAAAGTAAAGCATTTGAATAGTTAATCAACTTGAAAAAAAGGAGGGGCTGTTAGCCCCTTTTTTTATTATTTATATACCTTGATTTGCATCAATGAATTACTGGGCAGAACAGCAGACTATGAGACGCATAAACGCTAACTCAGCTCAACTCTACCATCGGAGAAAATAGATATGCAAACTACCAATATGATCTCAGTGAAAGAGTCGTCCTTAGAAAAAATTGAGTATCAAAATCTGCCAGGTGACTTTGCATTATGGATCTTTATTTTTGCAGAAATGTTGGTGTTTGGAGTGTTGTTTATTGCCTACGCATTTAGTCGTGCGCAAAATGTTGCGTTGTTTAATGATTCTCAACTAACGTTAAACCGTGGTTTCGGTGCAATCAACACAGTGATCTTAATCACCAGCAGTTACTTTGTGGTACGCGGCGTTGCTGCGATTAAAAAAGACTTAAAGCACCAATGCGCTTATTGGTTGAGTGGCGCTTTAGTTTTAGGCAGCGTCTTTGTTGGTATAAAGATGGTTGAGTTTTATGAAAAATTCAATGCTGGAATTTCAATGAGCACGAATAATTTTTACATGTTTTACTTGTCGCTCACTTTCTTCCACTTGATGCATGTGCTAATGGGCATGGTGATACTTGCTACCATTATTGCTAGAACTCGACGCGGCGCTTATAGCGCAAAACAACATACTGGGGTTGAAACAGGGGCTTCATTTTGGCATATGGTGGATTTCTTATGGATTATCTTGTTTCCTTTGGTTTATGTGATTCGCTAGGGTCTTAATGCAAATGTCTCAATCTACATTATTTTCAACATGCATATTTGTGCTTTTGGTCGCGTTAACTTTCGCTACGTTCTCTATTGGCGAGGCAGGCATGGCTGGAAAATCCACCATGTTGATCTTGCTCGCCATTGCGATGATTAAGAGTCAAATGGTTGCACATTATTTTATGTCACTACACCAAACTAGGCCCTTGTGGCGGCTGATTATGTTGATTTATTTTGTCATTGTTGGCGGCCTCATTGCAGTAGCTTATCTAATAGGCTTGGCTTAGAGCGATTAAACAAAAAACTAGATGCTAATAACTTTCAAGACATCCCTTTAAAAGTATTACTGGAACCATTATGAAAAACCTACCTTTCTATAAAGCGCAAGGCAGTGAAATAGAGTTGTTTGAGCGTGCGTGGCGGAATCATTTACCTTTACTGATTAAAGGCCCGACAGGCTGTGGAAAAACGCGATTTGTTTCCCATATGGCAGAAAAACTTAATTTGCCACTTTATACCGTTGCTTGCCATGATGATTTAACCGCTGCAGATTTAGTTGGCAGGCACTTGATCGTAGATGGTCAAACCGTTTGGAGTGATGGTCCGTTGACACGAGCCGTAAGAGAGGGGGGTATTTGCTATCTAGATGAAGTGGTAGAAGCACGTAAAGATACGACTGTGGTTTTGCATCCTTTAGCTGACGATCGTCGCATATTGCCTATAGACCGAACTGGTGAGCAATTATCTGCACCGCCATCGTTCATGTTGGTGGTGTCATATAACCCTGGCTATCAAAACTTTCTTAAAGGTATGAAGCCTTCAACTAGGCAACGCTTTATCTCGCTGGCCTTTGATTTTCCTCAAGCTGACGAAGAAGAGCTGATTTTAACAGGCGAAACTAACATCGATGCGATGACCGCAAAGCGCCTAGTTTCAATCGCCAATGCATTCCGAGCACTGAAAGATCACGACCTTGAAGAAGTCGCTAGCACTCGTCTTCTAGTATACGCTGCCACACTAATTAAAGATGGCTGTGAACCTACATTGGCTTGCCGTGCGGCCTTGGTGGAAACTCTTACCGATGATCCTGAAACAGCTGTGGCACTGCGTGAGGTAATAGATGCGACCTTTGGCAAATAACTTAATCAAGAGGATAGGTTAAGCCGTATGGAAGAGTATGTCGGTGAGCTATGGCATAAATTAGTGACGCGAGTGGCTGATCGGCAGCATGAAGATGCTGCTGTGTGCTTAGATGAAATTAGCAAAACTGCAGCGATTTTCTTTCGAGCACTAGGGGGTGATGCCGGACTTAACCTCTCAGCAGCACCCTCGACAAGGCATGGCGCTCGTCGCCGTTGGATGGAGCGTTTAGCCACCATAGGTGAGCGTGTAGAGTTGTCATGGCGTGATGGTGAAACCCTGCGTTTGCCTGAACGCATTGCGATATTTGATCAGCGTAGACTAAATCGTGATTTATATTTATGGCTTGTTGCGCTTTCTGCTGCTGAGGTTGATGACAAGTTGCCTTGGATAATACGTAATCAAGTCGCAACAAAAATTACGCTCGAACGCTTTCCAGGTTTGGTACCTCGCTATCATCAGCTTGTAGATGCATTGTTGCTACTTCGTCCAACTACAGACGATTTGCCACCCGCAGAAGCGGCACAAGAAAGCGTCATTCGCCAAGCACTAAAATATCCAGGCAGCGTGACTGCATTACCTCCATCAAAAATTTCATTTCATCCTGTGGCTTTATGGACGCATCCGACCCCTCCGATTAGTCATTTAAGTAATGTTAGTAACACTGATGGAGCGACGGAAAGAGAGCAGTCTGACAGTCCGAATACAGCAAAAAGTCGACGTAAACATGCAGCAGAACGGACCGATATGCCTGATGGAAAAGACGGTTTTTTAATGATGTTCAGAGCCGAGAGCCTGTTTTCTTGGACTGAGTATATTAAAGTTAATCGGCCGCAGGATGAAGAGGATGACCTGGCAAGCGCAGCCCAAGCAGCTGAGGATATGGACAGTATGACAGTGGCGCGTGATAGTGAAACCAGTGCCGCCAAGTTAAGGTTTGACCTTGATCTCCCACCTGCTGGTACAGATGATGCGCCACTAGGTGCAGGCATCTCGCTCCCTGAATGGGATTACAAACAACAATACCTGCAGCCTGACTATTGCCGACTGCAGGAGGTGGTGTCGCAATTCACTGAGTCCTGCGAATTACCAGCGCAGCTACGCCGAACTGCAAAGCGTTTGCGTAGTCAGTTTCAGGCGTTGGCACCTACTAGAGCATGGCTTAAAGGCCAGCAAGATGGTGAGGAAATTGATCTTGATGCATGGGTTCGGCAAGAGGCAGATTTGCTCAGTGGTCAACATTCCGATCTACGTGGAGTGTACCGTACGCAGATTAATCAGCAGCGCGACTTAGCCTGCTTGTTACTGGCAGATTTGTCGCTTTCTACAGATGCTTATGCTTCCGATCATGCCCGTGTTATTGATGTGATACGCGACAGTTTATTTCTATTCTCGGAAGCGCTATCTGCTACTGGGGATAATTTTGCAATGTATGGGTTTTCTTCTCTAAAGCGTGGCAATGTGCGCTTTAATCATCTAAAAAGCTTCAGTGAGCATTACGATAGCAATGTGCGTGGACGCATACAGGCGATTAAGCCCGGCTATTACACACGCATGGGTGCGGCGATTAGGCATGCAACAACATTACTCACGGCGCAACCGCAACGCCAGCGTTTGCTGTTGCTACTTACCGATGGCAAACCTAATGACCTAGATCGATATGAAGGGCGCTACGGCATAGAAGATACTCGTATGGCCTTACATGAAGCACGCCAGCAAGGGTTAAGGCCATTTTGCGTCACAATCGATAGCGAGGCTAACGAATATCTTCCCCATTTATTTGGGGTCGGAGGGTTTGCTGTCATCAGAAAACCCGAAGATTTACCTAAAGAACTACCCCTACTTTATGCGCAGATGACACGCTAATCGCATATTGCCAGAAGATCCAAGTCGCAGAATTTTAGGGCAATACCTCTAGCCCTATCGGTCATTATTCTTACACCCATTTTTATTTATTCAATCTTGATTCAGGTCAATTAACTTTGGTATCAATCTGTATATATTGACAATCAAACTGATATTGATTTTTTTATTTTCTTATATTTAAGCGATGTCAAATTACATAGGGAGTCCATCATGAGTAAGTTTAAAACAAAGGTTTTGGTGAGTATGGTCAGCGCGGCATTAGTACTTACTGCCTGCGCTCAAGTCAATGAGAAGTTGGCATCAGGTGGTGCTAAAGCAGAAAGTACCAAGAGCCAATTACCAGTGATTCAAGCGGTTTTAACCCATGCTCCCGATGTGCCTGCGCCGATTACGCGTAAATACTCTGCAAAAGTAGTGATTAACCTGGAAACTCAGGAAAAAGTAATGCGCATGGCCGATGGTGTGGATTACATGTTCTGGACATTTGGTGGTCAGGTACCAGGTAAATTTATGCGTGTTCGTGAAGGCGATGAGGTTGAGTTCAACTTATCTAATAGTCCTGATTCTAAAATGCCGCACAATATCGATTTGCATGCAGTGACTGGACCTGGTGGCGGCGCAGCCTCATCATTTACAGCCCCTGGTCACACCTCTACATTTAGCTTTAAAGCACTAAATCCTGGTTTGTATGTCTACCACTGCGCAACTGCGCCTGTTGGGATGCATATTGGTAACGGTATGTATGGTTTGATTTTGGTCGAGCCTAAAGCAGGGTTACCTAAAGTAGACCGTGAATACTATGTGATGCAAGGTGATTTCTACACCAAAGGCAAATACGGTGAAGCTGGACTGCAACCATTTGATATGGAAAAAGCCATTAAAGAGCAACCCGATTACGTCGTATTCAATGGTTCAGTAGGCGCGCTCAACGGCGAAAAAGCTCTAACTGCTAAAGTAGGTGAGACCGTACGCTTATTTGTAGGTAATGGTGGCCCTAACCTAGTGTCATCTTTCCATGTCATTGGAGAGATTTTTGATAAAGTGTATGTAGAAGGCGGTGCTACAGAAAATAAAAATGTACAAACCACACTAATCCCTGCGGGCGGTGCTGCAATTGCCGAATTTAAGGTGGATGTACCTGGCACTTTCATTATGGTTGATCACTCTATTTTCCGCGCATTCAATAAGGGTGCATTGGGTATGTTAAAAGTAACGGGCCCAGAAGATAAGATCATTTACTCTGGCAAGCAGGCAGATAAAGTTTATTTACCTGAAGGTTCAGCTGCACAATCCATCGCTAATAAACAAACAGCAGAGCCTGATAAAGTGCTTAGTAAAGACGAGCAAATTGCCCAAGGCAAGCACGTATTTGAGTCCAATTGTTTAGCCTGCCACCAAGCGAATGGTGAAGGGATACCTAATGCTTTCCCACCACTAGCAAAATCCGACTTCTTAAATGCTGATCACAATCGCGCCATAGGTATATTGTTAAATGGTCGATCTGGCCCGATCACCGTCAACGGTAAGACTTTTGATAGCGTCATGCCAGCGATTGCATTAAGCAGTTCGCAAATTGCTAATGCGCTTACCTATGTGTTGAATAGCTTTGGCAACAACGGTGGTCAAGTGACGCCAGCACAGGTAGATAAACAACGTAAAGTTGCTCCAGCAACCTCCAATAGTGAGCATGGATAGTCGGTAACCCCCAAATGTTACGTTGCTGCTTAATCATGATGCTTTTAGTGGCGAATAACAGTTGGGGTGAAGACGGCATGGCCAATATTACAGCGGGTGAATATCGCCCGCTGTATTTAAGTACTGATAGCCCAGTAGTCAATGTTTCATCATTTCGCTTAGATAAAGCGCCAGTGACAAATCGCGAATTTCAAAATTTTGTAGCAAACAATCCTAGGTGGCAACGCAATGCTGTTCCCAGTCTATTTGCAGAGCAAACATACTTAAATCATTGGGTTGAGAGCGAAAGTAAAAGTGCACCAAATCCAAGTGATTTAGAAAAACCAGTCATTTATGTGTCTTGGTATGCGGCACAATCATATTGCCAAGCACAGCAGAAACGCTTACCGACTGTGGCTGAGTGGGAGTACGTAGCCCAGGCATCATTTATTCAAAAAGACGGCAGTCAGGAAAAAGGATATAACCAAAAAATACTGGATTGGTATGCAAAGGCCTCAAAACAAACACCATCCGAGGTTGGCAAGGATGAGCCAAATTACTGGGGTGTTCATAATATGCATGGATTGATATGGGAATGGACTGAAGACTTTAACTCCAACTTGATTAGCGGTGAATCGCGTGACGATAGCAGCGTCAATAAAGAGCTTTACTGTGCCTCAGGAAGTGCTGGGGCAGTCAACCCTAGTGATTATGCGGCATTTATGCGATATGGTTTTCGATCAAGCCTAAATGCTAAATTTACATTGGGAAGCCTGGGCTTTAGATGTGCTCAAGATGGTAACGACTAAGGTGAACTTAATGAGAATGTTAATACTAGCTTGGCTACTAAGTTTTAGCAGCCTCATTATGGCTGATTCATCAGTACCGTCTGATTCCGTTTATCAAGTTGGTGGCACATGGCTAACCGAAAATGGCCAACCCATTAAGCTTGAGTCTTTGGCTGGAAAACCGCAGGTGATAGCCTTGATATTTACCGGTTGTTCAAATGCATGCCCTATCATCGTTGAGAGCATGAAGCGTGTGGAAAATCAGACCCCTAAAAACTTACACAATCACGTTGGCTTTGTATTAGTTTCCCTCACGCCAGACGCAGACAGTCCAAAATCACTAAAAGCATTTGCCGAAAAAAAGGGACTTAGTCCAAATTGGATATTACTTAAAGGCAACAATGAGTTGGTACGTGCGCTTTCTAACACACTAAATAGCCGCTATAAAGTTATTAAAGATGGCGATGTTGCCCATTCCAATACAGTGACCTTATTAAATAGCCGCGGTCAAATTCAAGTACAGGCTAGCGGCACAACCGCAGGCATCCAACCCATCCTTGAGGTGATCGAAAGCATTCACCCTAGCTCCGCTATCGACTCAAAGTCATGAGTTCATTATTCATGACACCCAAAAAATACTATAGGAGATTAATATGAATCGCACCATCAACACTTATTTACTGGCGGTGATTGCCACGCTATATGCACTGCCCACATTGGCCGAAGATGCTGCGAATGTCGTTGCGCCAGCCACACTCATGGAAGCGATTACCATGGGCAAGCCCATGAGTAGCTTCCGTTTGCGTTATGAGAATGTGAACCAACAAGGCAATGCTCCAATATTAAGTCCTACTAGACCACTTGAGGATGCTAACGCCTTAACATTGCGCAGTTTAATTGGCTGGCAAACAGCAGTTTTCAATAACTTTAGTTTTACGGCCCAGCTAATCAATGTTAGTAAGTTGGATAGCGACTTTAATGACAGCACCCCAACTACTCTCCCTCTTAATTCAGCCTCCAACCAACCCAACAGATTAGCCTATGCAAAGGTTGTTGACCCTGATTACACTGGAATAAACCAATTGTATGTAGATTGGACCGGCATTAAAAATACTAAATTGCGCCTAGGACGTCAGCAGGTTAATTTAGACAATGTCCGCTTTGTTGGAGATATTGGATTTAGGCAGGTAATGCAAGTTTTTGACGGCATCTCGATTATGAATAAATCTATTCCTAACACCGAAGTTTATTTATCTCATTTCGAAGCCGTTCAACAGGTTAATACTGCGTTACGTACCAATGGTGCGCTTGATATTGCACATGTTAAATACAGCATTACACCGACAGAATCTTTGCTTGGTTATGGATACTTTTCAAGCTTCAGCGATTTAGGATTTGGAACTGCTTGGTCTTTACCAACTTCTAACACAAATCAATCAAATCAAATCATTGGATTACGTTTGGATGGCGCTCATCCACTCAACTCTGATTTAAGGGTACTTTATACCGCAGAATTTGCGCATCAAGGTAACTACCAAGGTAGTGATAGTCGCATTGATGCCAATTACTATAAAGTTGGCGGTGGTATAGGGGTAAATAACTTCTCGATTAGAGCAGATCAGGAGTTGTTAGGTAGCAATAACGGTACTTATGCTTTTCAAACACCATTTGGTACCAACCATCTATTCCAAGGTTGGGTGGATAAGTTTCTAACAACGCCGAAGGAAGGTCTCAGAGATTCCTTTGTCACAGCTGCATACAAATACAGTAATTTTGTTTTTAGTGGGGAATACCATCAATTCAACTCTGATAATGACTTCAATAAAGTTGGTGGTGGCATGGGCAACAAATATGGCACTGAAGTAGATGCCGCAGTGACTTATAACTACAGTAAGAACATCAGTACAAAAATTGAATACGGTAAATTCACTGAAGGTGATCAGTATCAGGCAACTTCTGCTTCATCTCAAACTAGTGTTCGTATTCGAGATACGAATAAGTTCTGGTTAACAGCCATGTATACATTTTAGAGCAAATTGTAAATTAAAAGGGCCTGCTCAATTTATTTTGCAGGCCCTTTTAATTGAGGCATAAGCGAATCTAATAATCAATCAATTTATTTAGAAGAAATCCAGGCAGTCGGCACCACTTTCAACCCAATAAGTGCAATGACGCAAAAACCAGCGCCCACATAAAAAGTAAAAGATGCGCCAAGTCCATCCCAAAGTAGTCCGGCAATCACACTAGCAAGAAGCATGGCTATACCACTCATCAGATTGAAGAAACCATAGGCGGTACCACGTAAATCTGCTGGCGCTGTATCTGCAACCATTGTAGCCAATAATCCTTGTGTTATACCCATATGCACTCCCCAAAGCGCAACGCCTGCTAGCACTACGGCCCAGTGATTATCGTAGGCTAACAGTATGTCTGCCATAATCAAAACAACCAGACCTAGCGCAAGCAACTTGGTATGACTCATATTGTCGGATAGCTTTCCAAATGGGTATGCTGATGCTGCATACACTATGTTCATTGCCACCATGACCAATGGCACGATTGCAATTGGAATGCCACTTTGCTGAGCACGCAGCACTAGAAACGCCTCACTAAAGCGAGCGAGCGTGAATATTGCCCCAATGCCTACTACCCACCAATAGGAACTGCTTAACCGCTTAAGATTTTCTCGGAGAATTGGATTTGATTTCTTCTCATCCTTATGGCGCGCAGGCTCATGGATGCCGAAAAAGAGCAGTGCAACCGCCATCATCCCTGGAATAACGGCCACCCAAAATATTGCTCGAAAATCATTGGCCCAAAGGAGCATCAAACCAACGGCCAATAATGGGCCTAGAAATGCGCCGACGGTATCTAGTGATTGCCTTAGTCCAAAGGCGGCACCACGAAGATGTGTTGGTGTAATATCAGCCACTAATGCATCGCGTGGTGCACCACGAATACCTTTGCCGACCCGATCAAGCATACGAGCAGTTAACACAATGCCTATCGTAGGCGCTATTGCAAATAACGGCTTAGTCAAAGCACCTAACGTATATCCAACCAACGCGAGTACCTTACGCTTCCCTAGATAGTCACTTAAAACCCCAGAAAATACTTTAACAATTAGCGCAGTTGATTCAGCTAAACCTTCAATCAGGCCGACAGCAAAGGCGCTAGCCCCCAGAGTCGTTACCATGAACATGGGCAATAAGCTGTGTACCATCTCTGAAGAGATGTCCATGAGCAAGCTAACGAAGCCAAGCACCCAAATACCCGCTGGAATCTGGCTCAGTATGTTTCTTTTAATCATTCTTGATATGGCCAATCTTATTGGTTATTTAAAACGCTAGATCAGTTCGTTGTATCCTGCCAATAAATAGGGGCGTACTTACGTACCCAAACTCCAAAGCATAGTAACCAAACTGCCGCCGCACAAAGATATAAATGACTGCGTACCACTAAATCTAAACCAGGCAACTCGGAAACAATCCGCAACATGGCCACCGTCTGGAATGCTAGAAAAACACCCCAGGTTAATCGGTCAGCTTTCATCATTCGGCCAGAATGGCCTAACGTTACGCGTGTGGCCATCGCGATTAGCACAGAAGTAAAGTAACCAATCACTAACGCGTGCAATGGCGCCTTAGCTAAGATCACCTGCCCAGTGAACAGTAAGGTTAAACTTTGTAAGGTAAAAAGCGTAAGCGCAATCCCAAGCCAAGCAAATCCTATATGTAACATACCTAATATAGGCACTTTAAGACTATCGCGCAATCGCCAAACACGTGTTAAATAAATCGCACTGACAGCCATTGGCAAGTCCACCAGCCAAGTCCAAGCCTGCAATCCTGTAAGCTCGAATATACCATGTATCAGCGCAAAGCTAGGGATGAGTGCCAACACCCAATTGGGTCGAACAATGACGTAATTAGGGATGGCGTTAGCTGAGAAGAAAGGGATCATCCTGTGACTTACTGCAAAAAATACTGGCAACAATATCAACCAGATGCCACCTACTTTGGCGATAGCAATAAAGTGCTCTTCGTTACTAACGAACCCAGCTAATAATAACCAACCTAGTCCCAACACCACGCCAGTAATGGCTGCATGGCGTTTATCTGGGTGCTTAGCGCGGAAATAGACGCGCAATAATCCATATAAACCAAAACCCCAGCCCCCAATAAATAATACGTATGCCATTTTTAAAATAATCAAACTGAAAATCAGACCTATATAAAACAAGACTGATCCAGTTGCCAATAATAAAAATGCCGGCAAGTAAGCCTTGCGTGCCACCTCTTCCCCATTCATCCACCGTGGGAAAGTCGTCATTAAGAAGCCAAAAATAAAGAATGGAAAAAAGCTATAGATCATCAAAAAAGCATGCGTATCAATCGGTGAAATCGTCCATGCAATAGGTGTATAAAACCCTCCAAAACGTCCAGCTAAGTCTGTCATCCACCACACGATTGTCAGTAACGACTGAACTCCACCCCAGAAAAAGAACACGCGATGGGGGGCTGAGGTAAATGCCTGCCAAATTTTGGATGGATTAATCATACTTTTAACTTTCAGAGATTTTAAATATAAGGCAGAGACTAAAAATTTAGTTCTTATTATCTAATTAACTTCAAGAAATATGCTTGATGTAAATCAGCTTTTGGATTCATGTTGGAAATTAGAGTCGCCTGCAATAAAAGTTATCACAGCATAGATAATTTGGATGGCTGCTATGGGTCGGAAGTGACGAAATTCAATGTCGGCTTTAGACAGTCAGAGACTAGACATTGCGGGTTTCTATTTTGCTAAGTAAAAAGAATAAAAAGCTACCTAGCGTCATTATCCCAGCTGCGATATAAA
>Ga0209697_10006551_pt1 | contig 14029 bp, 13 predicted proteins | sample AliMusrvi5mmetaG_FD_184115 | JGI IMG/M metagenome (GOLD analysis project Ga0209697, IMG submission 184115) | Freshwater lake bacterial and archeal communities from Alinen Mustajarvi, Finland, to study Microbial Dark Matter (Phase II) - Alinen... | ecosystem: Environmental > Aquatic > Freshwater...
TATTAGATAGTTACGAGGGCGGACTCCCGACTTTTCCACCAATGTCAAGAAAAAAATGCAGACTGGCGGCGATTTTTTAACTTTTTATATTCAAAGAACACTGCAATAACCTAACCGGACAACGCTGAGTTGCAGTTATGAATCCATGTGACCATTCTTGTATTCGCTGAATGTCGTCAACCTTCATTTTGCCTATGTCATACGGAAACACAAGATTTTCATCCTCGTTCTCTCTGACCATCAGGTTGTACGCACTGAATAAACTGTCTAGTAAACGGTCACCATTTTTCCCGCTTTCCAGTTCGAACATTTCTTTCCCAAAAATACCCGGTAGCCATTCACTGGGCGGAATTGCTTCCGGGGAGATCGCTAACCCGAAAAGAAATCCGTGAAGTCCATCAATTGAGAGAACTTCTTCCTTGTTAATTGCACAGTCGAGAAGTTTGGTTAGGTTGGCTTTCTCCTTGGTTGTGAACATGTCATTTCCTCATTCTGGAGATTTTATAACTGGCTGAATAACGTATTAATCATCTTCCGGAAAAGCGTCATGGAACATTTCCGCAAGTAAATCGTGAAAGCCCCAACCGATATCAGCGGATGAAGATACTACGTCTTCGAAACGATCATAATAATCGTCAATTATCTTCTCATCCATAGTAAGCAACAGGTTGAGTGCTTTTTCATACATTCTTTCGAGTGCAAGGTAGAATTCCTCATACATGTCACCACAATTCACGGTGAAGCTGGTTCCAGTCTCAACAAAGAATATCATCAGCTCGAGAAGCCCTATCGGTTCGCCAGCTGCTTTGCTGTAATCTGCGATGGCTTTTTTTGCCTTGGCAATTTGCACAGGTTTATTTTTGTACATATCTGGATAGAGAGCATTTTCGATTATTTTTAGGTACGGTTTAAGCGATTCGCTACCTGTAGAAAATCTTGCATGAAGGAAGGTTCTATTTTCTGAACTGGCTGCATAGAGGTCGGCAATCAGTCCAATTAATGCTGGACGGTCGTATTCGGAAAGTGACTTCTTGATATCGCTCCATGATGGCTTCTTCTTTTCTGGTTTTGTTTTGGCTGGCTTTTTCACCAAACCTCCTCACTTACTGCGCCAATTTGTTTTTGACCATTAAATCATAGTCTACAGAAGTTGCCCTGCATCCGACATTGGTTCCTTCGCCATAAAGCTCTGCGTTTACCACCAGCTTGCGGATACTTGGATAATGATCCCTTTTCCAAACAATAAGGGCATTAATGTCATTTTCCAGAGCCTTCATATTTGTGTCGCCAGCTTGACCCGCGCTGGTTGACCTCATACTGTCAATAAATGATGTTATAGCTTTTTGGCGAACTTCGTCAGGCAGGAGAGAAATATTCCAAGCCGTGCATGCAACGTTCATAAAATGCTGACGTTGCATAGGGTCTGATTGGTCTTTAACGGCATAATTCCAGGCGAAGTCCAAGAGTATTTCCGACAATTTAATTGCCGTTTTGGTAGATTGAGATGTAGCATTATTTTTGCGTTTTCTCTTCATAATCGCTCCTACAATACGGAAAGTATCCGTTTTGTATATCTGGAGAGTTAATCAGTGGCAACATAAAATTGTTGTCAGTTCCATTGGACGGTAGCATATAACTTCCTATAACTTCCTATAACTTCGTAGCATCTTGGAAAACTCTGCCGTGCATCTCTACGGTCAGTGTCTCTATACGTTGACTAAGGTCTTTTACAAGTTCTGTCAGTTGCGTATTCTGCTGCAACAATTCTAATACCTGTTCAGACTGCTGTGCAGCCAAAGTTTGGCGTTGTTCTGCCGCCATTGCAAGAGCTTCACGATGCTGTGCATCTGCATCGGCGTGAGCCTTGTCTCGGTCAGCCTGCCTTGTCTGGGCAAGCAAGATGAGCGGTGCGGCATAGGCAGCCTGGAGACTGAAAGCGAGATTGAGCAGAATAAACGGATATACATCGAACTTGGTATAGCCAAGAGCATTTATTCCAATCCATATAGCGACAATTACTGTTTGTGCAACAAGGAATACGGGTGTCCCAAAAAACCGAGCAAAAGACTCGGCTTTAAGTGCGAACCAATCGTTACCGAAAACTGAAAATAGGTGAAGGTGCGGAAGATGGAAACGGTAGTAATCATCCTGCGTTTCTGTTGCTGGGACAGGCTTAATTTCTTTTGATTCCGTTTCCATATATTCTCCTTTAAACGGATGGTGCTCGCTGGTGACAATAACGAACGGATTAGTAGTATTTTAACATCGACGGATTGTAACACCTGTTTACATCGAGGGTATTCCATACATCACCAAAATTGTCTACCTGAATTTCTATCCTTGAAGATCCACGCAAAATCATCTCTGATCGTGGAATGTGATAGATACGTGTTCAGATCATTGTAGGTGATAGTGAGGCGGTAAATATTTATGTTCGATGCCTGGGGTAATATTTTAAAAACCAAAAAGCCCATCGGAAAAATCAAGCAATTCCACAAGGTGTTGAGAAAACATCCTCTGTAATATCGGGGATTAAGCAAAAACCGCTATTTGCCTATATTCAAACAGTTAGCGGTTTTCAACACCTATGTGGAATGGCTTGCGGAAAAATCCGAATAGCTTAGATCAAGAAACTCAGAATACACAGACTACTTCACACGTTAATAAATGGCAGTTTATAACCATTTCAAGCAAGTTTATAATTATCCTCAAATTAGTCGGAATCACTGATACCGAAAACGCTTGTAGCGGCGGAAGTATATATGGCAGCTTTCCCCCAGAAAACAGACTATTATAAGGAAGCAAATAATTGGATTTAAAACGGCGTAGACAATTGGTGTCAACATCAGACGCACAAGTGTCCTGAGTGTCTCATGTTTTCCAATGAACTCGGCAACAGGTGGACTCAATCGGTAGTAACATTTCACGAAGGCACGACCAGAAGGATTGGTCATTAAGTACTGGTCTCTAAAATTTCTCAGTATCTGAACTTGAGGATGTAAATAGCTACCGTAAGCTGCTGTGGCAATGAAACAACCGCTTCCGCCACCACTGGTATTACTGGCTGTCGAATCTGTTACCGGTGGAGTCGAGCCATCTGTGCTGAAATTAACTTGCTGATTGTCGGCATCACTGGAGTTAGCAAGTAGCAGGATCACTTCATCGGTCGCCGGATTTAAGCTATTGAAGCCACTTACCGTATAGGTAGTGCCAGCCGTATTGGAGGTGATCTCACTAATTGTCCCACTGGCTTTTTTGAATACTGTTGTTTGAATTCCGCTGGTTTTGGTCAAGGATATTGTCAAATTGGTCGTCGTTGCCGAAGGAGTGAATTTATAGTAGGCGAAGGAGTAGTGCGGAAGCGTCACAGAAGGTGTTGCCGTGCTGGTGTTAACGGGATAAACGGAATACGAGGAAACCGGACTATAAGTCGCAATAAGACTGATATCACCCGTATGGCTCTGCCAGTCCCGTTTATAAACCCGCTTGGCAAAACCGAAAAAGTCAGAGCCAAGTGTGCTGTTGTATGTAGTGGAGAGCACTGAATCCACTACCGGTACCATTGGAATATCTTGTCCGTCTATTGGTGCGATTTCAGCGAGTCTCTCCCAAATACTACGCACGACTGTGGTAGTGTGATTTTCTGCTAGGTAGCGGTTGAATATCCAACGCCCGTATGCTTGGTTGTCAAAGTTTGGATCGCTTTGCTGCAAATTCAGCTGACTGGTGCTGTTATTGAACCAACCAGAAATGTAATCATAGTTCTGGTTTACACTGTCGTGAACCTCATCTTCGAACCATGTTGAAGTTGCCTCAGCGTACCAGATATCGAAATAGTAATTGTAACCATACTGAATAGCGTGGTGAAACTCATGAGCCGAAGTAATTTGCAGGCTTTGTAAAGGCGTGTAGGTCTGAGGTTTAAAAATGCTGTTGGTAAAATCTTTATCAACTTCTATAAAGCTACTGGAAGCATAAGGAAAACCGGATGATGGCACTTTCTGAATGTCTTGAGTAACTCCGTATTCGCCCGCCGAAGAAAGACTGGACAAATAGACGTCATAGGGGTTCGTAGGGGGCATATGATAGCCAATATTCTGGTAGAATGCATAGGCTGTTTCGAAAGCATCCCCAACGATACTTGCCCAATCACTGGCATTAGTCAGTGAAAGACCGGTGTATTGATTGATTTTAGCTATGTTTGGAGCATCCACACCGCTGGTAGTGTAATGAATAGTAAAATGACCACCTGAAGACGATAAAGATGCTGGCGTGCCTGATAATGTCGGCAAGGCTAATTGTTTTGCCAGCACCTTCTGAGTAGCGGGTTCAAGCTTGTTCCAGTCCCGGCTGAGTCCGTGCCTTAGTGGTGTACCGCTGTGAGGACTGACCGTCTCCACTACTTGCATGAGGACAGCTTTTTCAAGTGTGCTGCCTGGTAGCTGTTCGAATGCCGCCAAGTAATAGTCGTCAAGTTGCCCGGCATATCCGGGCAGACCAATCGCTAAAAGGGAAATAAATACAATTGCTATGCGTATGAAACCTGTTTTCATTAATCCACCACCCTTTAACCGCTCTTATGCGGATTTATATTAATCACAATTTTCCTCTATCTACATTGCAAGCCGGTTTGCAGATTTATAAGATTCTTTTTCATTAGTGAGATAAACGTAACGCCCTTTTCAAAATCATCTTTACTGATGTTATGGGCACCATGAAGCAACAGGATTGATGCTCCGGTGTCCTTTGCAATCATTTCAGCCACACGAGGTGAGAGCAGTTCCTCGGTGAAAACGTGTTCCAAACCGATTGCCTTTACCTGCTTTATGAGTGCAACCAACTTTGATGCCGAAGGTTCGGAATCGGCGTTAACGGCAGATGCTGATTCATACTGTAAGCCGTAGCGGTGAGCAAGATAGCCAAAGGCATAGTGTCCACCATGCAAGAATGCCCTTTTGCGGCATGAGGACAGCCCAGCCTTGTATTCAGCGTCAAGTTTTTTGAGTTCCGACTTATAAGTATTGGCGTTGACGATGTAGTAATTCTTGTTCGAGGGATCTTTGGCACTCATAGCGGAAGCAATATTATCAATCATAGTTTGGGCATTGGCGAAATCAAGCCAGACATGAGGGTCCATACCGCCTGCATGGTGATGGTGTTCTTTCCCGTTGTGGCTTTCATGCGGATTTTCCGGTTCTTCCTCGACGCCTGACTTGAGAAACATAATCCCTTTACTCGAATCAACAAGGGCAATATTCCCCGTATTAAGCCCCTTAACGAAGTTAATCGCCCACGGTTCCATGTATTCGTTGGTGAAGATAAACATATCGGCATTAGTGACTCTGATGGCATCATCCGGTTTTGGTTCAAAGCTGTGTGCCTCCATACCGGGAGGCAAAAGGAGAGTGGCACTAACCTTGTCGCCTCCAATAGTCCGGGCAAAATCGTACAGTGGAAACAGTGTGGTCACAACGATCATTTTTTTGTTGATCGAAGATGATGCCGGCACGTCCTTTTTCTTGCAGGCACAGACTAGTGTAAGGCAAATGGCTAAGAATGCGGTCTTCTGTAGAAGCTTCATTGTGACTCTCTTATCCTGAATTTAGTTCATTACCTTTCAACAGCATCCTTCAATTGAAAAAACACACCGGTTTTACCGTCATTCACCAAGTTGAGAGTGCCTGAAAATGTAATCAGATCTTCCTTCCACATCAACGGCTTGGTGGAGAATACCTCTACTACCTCGTTGGGTGCTCCGGGTGGACAAAAGGCACAAGTGGGGGCATTTTTACTAAGTAAAAAATGGCTGAATTTGTTTTTTGATTCCAAAGGTAAAATAAATCCGCTGATTGTAACATTTTTGTGGTTCAAGCTCTTAACACTGGGAACATAGGTGATGGCGTAGGAAAGTTCTTGATCCAGCTTTACTTTGCATTTGGCAAACTCTTTCCATATTGAGTCATTTGACTGCATTGCCCTTGGTCCAGATGGTTGAGGCTTATATTCGCTTGATCCGGAGAAACGGTTATTATCTGGTGAATTGATAAAACCGCAAGTAAACGCAGAAAACAACGCAATGCTTGCAAAAAATATGAAACGTTTCATAAAAGCTCCTATTCTGGTTCAGCGTCGTACCAAAGTCTTGAAAATATCAATTCTGTATACCCGGATAGCTGGAATCAGTGCCGCCAATCCACCAACAACAAGACCTGCAGGAATAAGCCATGTTTCTTCTGACAGGAAAAGCCAGCCAGTCATATGAATATGTTTAGAATTTGACAGCCAGGTGGCGATACCCTCCACAAGTAAATGACCCATCATCAGCCCCACTGCTACGCTAATCAGAGAGACAATCAAGCTTTCTGACATCATAAGGGCAAAAAGTTTTCCAGGACGGGCACCGAAACTTCGCATCAATGCAAGGTCATAGCGGCGTTCATTCATGGCATTATATACCCCGGCGAAAATTCCAAAACCTGCCAGAGTGATCAGAAACCAGGCAAAGTATTTGAGTGTTTCCGTGCCAGTTCCCATGAAAGCGGTCAGCCTGGCCATTTCAAAAGCGGGGCTGGCTGCCTGCATAGAAGTTGTGCTGTTGATCAAACGTGGAAGCCCCACTGCTGCAAGCGGTGACTTATAGGAAATCAGAAGTGACGTTACCTCACGTTTGTGTTCGTGCTCATGCTCTTCGTCATGATCGCCGTCATTATGCGGTGCCCCTTGTAGTGCATCTTCGTCGTGATCATGGTCATGGTGTTCATGGATATACCAGACACTTTCCAAGCCGGTCAAAGCCAGACGGTCAAGAATACTGCCTGTTGGTTCAAGAATGCCAACGACGCTATAGGGAAACTCTGAGTGAAGTTCACCGCCAGATGTCAGACCGTGTGAACCCGCAAACGTATCGCCAGGTTTGAGTCCGCTTTTAGCGGCGACTTCAGCACCCAGCACCGCTTCCATTTCTTTGCCCCAGTAACGCCCCCCAGCTTTCAATTTGGCTTGATAATGTGCAGGATAATCCTGAGTGGTGCCGACTATCCGGAATCCTTGATAGTTGTCACCCAGTGCAAGTGGGATAGCCTTCTGAATCATTGGGTGCTTGCTCAGTTTTTCCGCCTCTGCGAGCGGAATATTGCCGGTAGGAATATCCAGATGAAAGACACTGGAAAGGATAAGTTGCATGGGGCTTCCCTTGCCACCAACAACAAGATCGATACCTTTCAGATTGTTGGAAAATTCGTTCTGGAGTTGTGAGTTGACCAATAGCAGTACGACGATCATAGCCACGCCTGCGGCAAAAGTTGCTATGGTGAGTGCCGTGCTCAGTGTCTTGTGGCGCAGATAGGCATAGCTCAGACTCAGGCTGTTCATTGAGCACCTCCTATTGTAATCTGCTTGTGGAAATGACGCTTGATACGTTGATCATGAGTAGCGATTACGAGGCTGGCATTTGACGTTGCTGCGAGTTGTAACAATAGTTCCATCACAGTTTCACACGCATTGTCATCCAGTGCAGAGGTCGGTTCGTCCCCAACAATGATCTTGGGATTATTGATTGTTGCACGTGCAATAGCTACACGTTGTTGCTGCCCCTGACTCAAGGTTTCCGGCTTGTCATTTTTTTTATCGGCGATGCCGAGATGCTCCAGAAGGCTTATTGCCTTGTCCCGATCCTGCGGGAGTCCCGCAGCATACTGGGCGAGTAGCAGATTTTCCAGAACGGTCAGGGCACTTACCATATGCAGTGTCTGGTAAATTATGCCGATATGCCTGCCTCGGAACTCGTCCATGTTCGACCCATGCAGATCATTATAACTCCTGCCGTCAAGCAGGATGTCACCTGATAATGGCGTAAGTAATCCGGATAGCGTGGATAGAAGAGTTGTTTTGCCAGAACCGGATGCCCCGAGGATCAGGCAGTGTTCGCCGGACGAAAGTGACAAATGAGGCAACTCCATAACCGTTGTATCCTCATAACCAACTTTAAGGTCATTGACTTCGAGCATGGAGCCTCCCTGTTTTTTTGGTACAATGATTGGTTTCAGTCTCTTATTGGTGAGGGCTTCCATTATGACCTTGATCCCCAGCATCACGAAGAACATACAAGCGAGACTTGCCACGATGACCGGTGCCGTTGGAATATCCAGCTTGTATGATAAAAATATCCCCATGACGCTGACCACCACCCCTACCGACCATCCGATCAGCAACACATGCAACGGTTTTTTGAAGAACAGTTTGCCGATAAGGGCAGGAACAACCAGGAATGAGAACACTTGAAGTATTCCAGCCATATTCACCGATTTAACCAGTACCACGGCAAAACTTGAAAAAAAGAGCAAATCCATCAGAAAGCCGCCCTTGCCCTCAAATGTCAGTGCGAAGAATCGTTTGCGCAGAATGAAATGCAATATACCAACAGCACCATAGATAACTGCGGTTGACAAAATATCCTTTGGCGTTACCCAGAGGATATTTCCATTCATAATGCCCTTGAATTCCTCAAGTCCATGAGGACTCTTGTCCAGAATCAGTATGGCTGCGGAGAATGAGAATATGTAGAGCACTCCGATGAACGCCTCTATATTCACATACCGTGCTGCTCTTTTTGATAGAGACAGAATGATAGCTCCCAAGAGGGCAAAGACGAGGGAGAAGAGCAAGCTCTTCTCCCTTCCAAAAAGGAATGACAGTGCTATACCAACTCCGATGAACTGAGCCAATGCCAGATCGACGAATATGATTCCCCGCTCCAGGATATGGATGCCGAAATAGGCATGAATGAGAATCAGAAGAAGGCATGCCAGGAACGGATATAGCAGAAAATTAAAGGTTTCCATGAATACCTCGTTATTGCAAACTTGTGACGACTTTGTCCATGAACGAGAACCAGTCGTCGGTTCCCGGCATGGAGCCAACATCGGCAGGCACTGTTACGACCTTGACGCCGGTTTTGAGTGAAATGGTTTCCGACTCCTTTTTGCCATAGAAACTGGTAGTCAAGATGCCGTCCGGATTAGTCGCTTTCATTCTTTCGATCAGTGTCTCGATATGTGCAGCTGATGGCGGAATACCAGGTTTCGGTTCCACATAAGCGACGATCTTGAAACCGAATTCCGCAGCCAGATATTCAAACAGTTTATGGTAGGCAACATAGCGGTTACCAGTCAGTTTCTTTGCCTGCAACTTCCATGTTTTTGCCCGTTCGTTAAATTTAGCGGTAAATGCTTTGTGGTTTGAACGATAGAATGCGGCATTGGCAGGGTCCATCTCAGCCAGGGCATTAGTCATCCCTTCAACAATCCGAATGATGTTGGACGGCGAATAATGGTAATGGGGATTACCGAGAGGGTGGACATCTCCCATGCTTCGTTCCACATGGGCATGTTTGTCGATGACCTTCACAAATTTTGAACAGTCAAAGTTGCCGGGTCTGCCGGGCATTATCCGGGGATTCTTCGATGATTCCATGATAAGAGGCAGGTAGCCAATTTCAAGGTCGAGACCGTTGTACAGCAGAATGTCTGCCTTGCGACCGGCAAGGATCATGCTTGGTTTGGCTTCCACGGTGTGCGGGTCCTGCGTTGGTTTTACCAGTGTCGTCACTGATACGTTATCCTTGCCGATTTCCTTTGCCAGGCTACCGATCCAGGGCAATGTTGTTACGACGTTAAGTTCTGCAAAAGCAGGACTGGACAGTAGCAACGAAAAACAAAGAATGAGAATTATCTTTTGCATGTCAGTTTCTCCTAAAACGTGTGAGCTGGATGTGCACCGATAGTAAATATGAACTGTAGTAATCCTTCGTTGTTCACCTGACCATTACGGGCAGAAAGATCATGACTGAACTGAGCACGAATAGTGCTGAACTCGGTTGGGTTGAATTCCAGGCTACCAGTTGCCCGCCAGGGCTTGCCATCGAATGACTGCTGGATTCCATCAACCTTAAAAGTGTTGTCAAACAGCTCCAGTCTGTCGTAACGGGCACCAATTCGCCAGCGGTCTTGACGATACAACGCCTGAATATAGGCTCCGTCTTGGTGACGCTGAAGCTTGTTTACCGATACAGCGGAACCGCTCTGGTCGGTTGCGGTAAAATCACCGTTCTGTACCAGATAGAGGTACTCACCTTGCAGAGTCACTCCCTGGTTACCGGACTTCCACTTCCAGACCGCTTCCATGCCATAGAGCGAACTGTCGCCACGCAATCCGTAGGTTGTTCCGGTTGTGGGGTTTGCAGGGGGAATTGCGGTAGTGTTGGTGGAACCGAACAAGACAAACGGTCCGGTATACAGGGTGGAATTGTCACTTGTATCGATGGATACCTTGGCAAATGCTGAGAAGGCATGAGGTCCCAAGTTATCATCTTTCCCGAAGAGCAGATTATTGCTTTCACCTTGAAAGGCTTCGATTCCAAACAGGGTGTATATCGGCAATGGCGGGAGCCAGGTAAGTTGCACCCCGTTTTCGCCGCCGATGCCTTCGGAACCGAGAAATGCTTTGTAGGGCAGAGGAATATCGGCAAAATCCCACGCATGGGGATGTTGTGAGTTAAGGCGACTGGAATTGCTCTTGAAGCGTCCACCCTTTACCTGAAAACCATCGGGCAAGGATGTTGTTACAAAATACGCTTCTTCCAGAGTGGCTCCATCCTGGTTAACCGGAATGTTGGCATAAAGATCAAAATACGGGTCAACCGGGGCAAAAACGAACAATTCGGTGCCGTCCAGATTAAAGCCGTTGTTAAGACCACGTCCCTCGGTTGTGAAGCCTGGTACGCCCCGATTCTGCAATGTGCTATTTTTGAGATTTGAGACATATCCTTTGGCATCCAGAACCACCGAAAGGTATGGGTTGCTCATTAGCGAACCGCCAAAAAGCCCGGTTAGTTTGCCAGCATTTTCTTCAGCAGTTTGGGCTTCAGTCGGATTCTGTGTTTTACTATTTTCTTTTAGTTCGTCTATGGTCTGTTGTTGTTCACGGATGGTCTCAGACTGACGACTAAGCTCAGCGTCCAAGCGGTTAAGTCGTTCATTCGGATCATTTTCCGCACACAAAGCAGACATAGGTATACAGGTAGCCATAAAAACGGCTACCGTTAAAATGCACACACGCATACACGTCTCCTTTCACATGGTAAGGGAGTTAATGGGGATTAAATTATCAGGAAATGTGAATTGAAATCAGGACGGTGGTGCTCGGCTGGGATATGTTTGTGGAGCAGAAGATGTAAACGGGACTACGATGAACAACAATTGAACCTGACTGACAGTTGGCGTGGGAATGACGTATGGCAGGGGTATTGTACTGTCTGCAATCTGGTGATGAGCAACCGCACAGATGGAACAGTCGGGGTGGTCATCCAGATCGTCGTGATGGTGAATAAATGCATGGAGTTGCGTGCAGAGAAACAGCAAAATAACAAGAGTTGCCAAGTGCGGAGCCATGGCTGTCCGCAACGAAAAACTACGCCTCGAATTGTGTTTTAGAGATAGAAACATAACAATTCAGAAGATGCTATTTTGACGGAGTTTGTCAAGATGAATATGAATTTTCTGCATGGAATAAACTGTGAGTAATTGCAGGACGGTGGGGGGGATAGCTATTTCGACTAGACGCCGTGAGGATTCGTCAACCGTGAGATAATCCCAGCCACCTTCACCGCCGACTTTAAGCCGTTTGATTATGTGATAGTCAGAATCACTGGCAAAAGCATTTGCTGACATCAGTATGAGCCAAAATACTATGAATTTTCTCACGGGATATCCTTTTTGTAGTTAGTCTGAACAATATCAATAGTCATTATCAGCATACACAATATTATGATGGCAAATATGGATTTATTGTGGATTTATTGCCCCATGCATGTATCAGATACCTAACTGGGTATCATTTTGCATATTTTGCTTACTAATCAAAATACTGCCTGTCGTGGGTGATTTCATGTCACTTTTGAATGCAAATTGTCATGACTTTGACAGAATGTCAAAATTATGAGCAGAAGCATGTCATTTCTAATTAGCTTAAAGGCAATATTTCCATTTTAATCGAAAGGAGGTGTGACATTTGCAAAAAGGTACAAGGCGTTGTGAATGATGATGCAGTTTGTACATTCACAAAGTGGCTAAATGCTGTCAGTTCCATCAGAGCAAACTGATAAAAGAGAGGAGAACTTTATGTCGATATCAAGTATAGCTTCAAGCAGCGTATACCAAAGTAGCTTCACTAACCCTTTTCAGACTGTTAAAAAAGATTTCAAAAATATTAACTCCGCATTACAATCTGGCGACTTGAGTGCCGCCCAAACTGCGTTTTCTGCATTTCAAACTGACTCATCAGCAATAAACGGCAACAACAATAGCAGTAATCCCATGAGCCAAGACATACAAGGGCTTGGGTCCGCTCTAAAATCTGGCAGTTTAACTGATGCTCAGCAAGCTTTTTCTAAAATCCAAAGCGATATGAAGGGGCATGGTAAATTTGCAAGGCAACAAATGGAATTGCAGTCTTCATTGTCTTCTGGCTCTGACACTGGAAATACCATTAAACAAGATTTTAATAACTTGAGTACAGCATTATCATCTGGGAATTTGACAGATGCACAGAAGGCGTTTGCGACACTTCAGCAGGATGCTCCGGCACAAAATAGTCAAAACAATAGCCAATTCAGTAAAGACATTCAAAGTCTCGGGAATGCACTACAGTCCGGTGACCTGAGTAGTGCACAACAAGTTTTCTCAACTATGCAGACTAAGATGTCACAGGGACTTCAGAACCAAACTACAAGCAGTACCACATCAGCAGCAACTAGTAATAATCCTGTGCAACTGGATTTCCAGAACCTTAGTGCAGCCCTGCAATCGGGGAATGTTGCAGACGCCCAGAAAGCTTTTGCGACTCTTCAACAGGATATGGCTACTGCAAAATCAACTGCTTCCGGTAGCACTGGTGGACATCACCACCATCATCATTCCGGCTCGTCACAATCTGCAGGTGGGGCTAATTCAGCAGACTTGTTAAATGCCTTAACCGCAAATTCTTCAAGCACTTCGAACGCTGCAAATACTACAACTGCCTCAAATTCAACCACAAATTTGAGCAGCCTGCTTGAGTCTGCAATATCAAATTATATGCAGTCAAGCTCAAACAGTAACATCCAAAATGGATTATCAAGTAGCTCACTGTTCTCAACGCCTACTTTTGCTTAGGCGGGATTATTTCCTGAAACAAAATGGCTGGACCTCTTTGAGGAAGCCCATGAATGCCGACCGACTGAGGCATTTAAACTTTTTTTTGTTGAGTAGCCCAAAAATTACTCAAATTAGCCTAAGACGATGCGGTACAATATTTTGTTAAGGAAATTTTGTTTTGTAATTATTATGTCCCCCATTCAACATACACGAATGGGGGATTTTTCCACGAAGCTTAATCTTAATATCGAATAAATCTGGCATTACTTCATCATAAATTTCGGCTGATTTATTACGTTCGAGTATTAAATTATTTGTAGGTAGGATGTATTTATGCGAGTATGTCGCAATTGAAATAATTACTGAAAACGCTCTACTTTTAACAAGTTGTAAAAAATATTGTTCCAATCGGCTTTGTCCGTTCAAGCAACGGTTTAGGTGATAATCTTTTTAAAATGTGGTGATATCTAAATGAATCCTATCGACGTAAAGCCAATAAATACGTTGCTGAAACGATGTGCACATAAACCCAGCAAGGCTTATTTGATCAAAGCCAGTATCTTAACAACTTTGGTTGTTATCGCATTGGGATGCATTGATTTTCTGACCGGTGAGATTTCAATAGACGTGTTATTTATACTCTGTATTTGCCTGGTAACCTGGTATACAAATACTTTTTTAGGGCTGTTATGCGTTGGTGAAATTGCAATAGCCCATTTTTGACAGAACATCGTTTTGTTACTTTAAAATTCAAGCATATTTGCCCTCGAAAAATAAAAATAGTCAATAAAATCAGGGGTTGGTTGCTGAAATCAGAAAATGTAGTGCCATGTTTTTAT
>Ga0209697_10006552_pt1 | contig 14029 bp, 9 predicted proteins | sample AliMusrvi5mmetaG_FD_184115 | JGI IMG/M metagenome (GOLD analysis project Ga0209697, IMG submission 184115) | Freshwater lake bacterial and archeal communities from Alinen Mustajarvi, Finland, to study Microbial Dark Matter (Phase II) - Alinen... | ecosystem: Environmental > Aquatic > Freshwater...
CTTTAATATCAATTATCACCTGAATGTTCTTGGAGCCTTGTAATGTTATACCTGACCAACGCATGCCTCTCCGAACTTTGACCAATTAAATTCAGCAACTATGAAACTTAAACTTTTACTCTCTTTGCTATTAGCTTTAAGCACGAACATGACGGTAAATGCCCAAGTCACTGTAAGCGGCGCCAACCCTTCTTCAAATGGACCTTATACCAAGCTAAGTCTTGCATTTACAGCTATCAATGGATACTCACAAAATGGTAACAATATTGTTATCACGATCACAAGTTCTCCTACAGCAGAAACAGGATCTGCATCTCTTAATGCCGGAACATGGACAATATTAACAATTTACCCCACAACAACCGGTTTATCCATTAGTGGAAGTGTAGGTGGCCCACTAATTGATCTTAATGGCGCCGACAACGTGACTATTGACGGGAGGGTGAATCAGTTGGGAAGCACGGTTGATCTTACGATAAGTAATACAAGTACGGGAGGCAGTCCAACCTGTGTGATACGGTTCAACAATGACGCTGCATACAATACTGTGAAATATTGTCTGATCAAAGGATCTTCAGTAGCATCAAATTCGGGCATTCTCTATTTTGCATCAACGACTGTCTCAACTGGAAATAGTTATAATACGATTGATAATAATCAGATCACTAATGCTGGCTCAAGACCTATAAATGCACTGTATTCCAATGGCAGCGCTACAGCTTCCAATATTTCAAACACTGTCAGCAATAATAGCTTTTACAATTTCCTGAGTAATTCAGGCAATCCCACTTGTGGCATTCTTCTCGGCATTGACAAGCAAACGGATGGATACAATAGTGCCTGGACCATTACAGGAAACAGTTTTTATGAAACAACAACATTTGCGCCTAATGCCGGAGGGGAATACAGGATTATTTCCATCCGTTCCTACGTCGGCAGTCCATATGGAGACAATTTCACCGTGTCAAATAATTATATTGGTGGAAGCGGTCCTGGATGTACAGGTACCTTCATCAAGAGCAACGGAAGCACAAATTACTTCTGGGCAATAGACCTTCATATTGGTTCTACAAATGCCAGCAATATTCAAGGGAACGTCATCAAGAATATTAAATATTACAACAACTCGACTGCAGACTGGTGGGGAATTTATGTTGATTACGGCAAAGTTAACATTGGCACGACTTCAGGAAACTACATAGGATCGGCAAGCGATACAGGATCCATTTTTTATTCTTGCGCAGGGGCCGGATCACGTTTTCTCGCCACCCATCTCCAGGGAGATGCAACAAATTTTCAGAACAACGTTATAGGATCCATTACGGTTGCAAATCAAAATTCGGCGAATAACACGGATTTCTGGGGGGTTCATTGTCAGCACAGATCCAGTACGAATGTGATCAGCAATAATACCATTGGCAGCTCTACCGTGGCCAACAGCATCAAAGCGCTCTCGGCTTCTACCAGCTACGCCCAGAAGGTTGTCGGAATCTACGAGCAAGACAATCAACCTATTACGTTAAATAATAACACAATAGCCAATTTGACAAACGGAACCATGAATACTACTGCAGCCACCGAAGGGAAAATTTACGGAATGGACCTGACCGCAGGTCAGTATTCAATGACCGGAAATTCAGTTCATGATCTGACCATAGCAAATGCGAATAATCTGTCAGGACCAAATGGCAGCAGTTCCTCTTTATCAGCCTGTGGAATAATTATGTCATCCACCTGGGGGGTAAGTCAGTCGATATCAGGAAACACTGTTTACAATATCTCCAATACATATTCTTCCTTTGCCGGTCATGTTGTGGGGTTATATTATAATGGAGGTGGAACCGCCAGCAGTGTTTCCGGAAACTTTATATATGGCCTGACTGTAAACAGCAGTTCGGCAACCATCAGCGGCATTAGAATAGCCCAGGGAAATTCAACGTTTTCAAACAATATTATTACTTTGGGTGGCAATACCACAACGAGTCTTTACGGTATTTATGAAGCCGGTTCTTCAGGCACGAGCAATATTTATTTCAATACAGTTTACCTGAGCGGATCTCCTTCAGGATCTTTGAACAGCGCTTGCTTGTATAATGCCGGTAGTTCGACCACCCGGGATTTCAGAAACAACGTTCTGGATAATGCCCGTTCTGGTAACGGAACCCATTATGCAATTTACCTTGCAGGTGTGCCCTCCCACATTGATTACAATGATTATTATTTTGCCGGGAGTGTACTGGGGTATTGTGGAGGGGACAAAGCCACTATAGGTGCCTGGAGAACAGCTACAAGCCAGGATGGCAACAGCAGCAATACTTTACCGGTTTTTCTTAATCCCGGTGGAATAACAGCGTCAAGCTATATTATCCCGACAACCATACTTCCTGCATGGAATGGGACCAGTATCTCAACCGATTATGCAGGGACAGCGCGCTCAAGTTCTCCCGAGATGGGGGCTTATGAAAGGGATGCCACTATTACCTGGACTGGGGGTACTTCCACCGATTGGAATACAGGGACAAACTGGAACTCCGGAGCTGTTCCAACCTCCGGATTGAGTGTTACCATTCCTGCCACCTCAAATAAGCCGCATGTGACCCAGGCCATAAGCAGCCCGACGGTTTGCAATAACCTTACTATACAATCCGGAGCAGTGTTGACCATTGATGCAGGCAAAGCTCTGACCGTGAATGGTACCCTGACAAATTCAGCGGGAAACAGTGGATTGGTAATAAATAGCGACGCTACCGGAACAGGTTCATTACTCCAAAGTTCTTCCTCAGTAGGGGCGACAGTGAACAGGTACGTAAGCGGATACCCTACTCCAACCAGTGCCTATGCTCATTTTATCTCTATCCCTGTTTATTATTCTAGTCCCACTTCCAACCTTTTCCTGGGATCTTATCTTTATAAAATGGATCCTACCATATTAAACTCATCCAACTATTACGGTGACTGGATCAACCTGGGTTCTTCAACTACAACTCCTCTTTCCTGTAATTTGGGATACATGATTTACTACCCCGAAGCCTCCAATATATACACTTTTACGGGCAACCTGAATACCGGGACTTTCACACCGACTGTTTCATATACCTTAAGCACCTATACCTTTAACCTGGTCCCCAATCCCTATCCTTCGGCCATCGACTGGGGAGCCTCAAGCGGATGGACAAAAGGTAAAATCGGCAGTACGGCATATATCTGGAACGGAGGCAATTATACTAACCTTTCCGGCATAAGTGGTTCAATCGTACCTGCAGGACAAGGTTTCATTGTCATGGCAACAGGAACACCTACACTAACCATGAACAACAGTGTATGTACACATAACACTCAACCTTTTTATAAGTCAGGACCTGCCAATATTCTAAAGATCTCGGCTCAATCCAATAATTATTACGACGATACCTTTGTGGGATTTACCAGTTCTGCAAGCCCTGAATTCGACCCGCAGTTCGACGGTTTCAAGCTCTGGGGACTGGCCGAGGCTCCACAGTTGTGGACCGAAAAGGGCGCATCAAGGCTAAGTATAAACCAGCTGCCTCCTCCATCAGGTGCATTGATCGTTCCCCTGGACTTTAAAACAAGCTACGTCGGACAAGTAACCCTTAACGTTTCAGGTGTTGAAAGCTTTGATCCGTCTATTGCAATCAGGCTTCAGGACCATCTCAAGGGATCAATAACCGACCTGAGACAAAACTCCAGCTATGTCTTTACTCATGATACTACCAACAGCGAAAAAAGGTTCAGCCTGATTTTCGGCTACCCGGATGGGGTATCTGCAAACGTTACCAGTGAAGGCAAAGCTTTTATCAGCGATGGTCGGATTTACTTGGATGTACAGTCAATGCAGGGCCAGCTTGCCAAAATAACTGTATATGATATGCCGGGACAAGTCATCCGCAGTCAGGAAAAAACAATGGACGGGATCATCAGCATCGAAGCACCTATTGCAAAGGGTGTTTATATTGTAAGCGTTTCTTCGGAAGGCCGGAATTTTATTACCAAAGTCATTAACAAGTAAAACATACATGCTATGAAAAAGTACATCTATTTCTCGCTGATCGCATTCTTTGTATGTTTAAGTATTGCAGTGTTGGCCGATGGTCCTGGTCCACCACCACCTCCTCCTAATCCTTCGGGTGGCGGCGGCCCCGTGGGAGCTCCGATTGACGGCGGGCTTGGCATTTTGCTGGCCATGGGTGTCGCGTATGGTGGGCGGAAGTATTACCAGGCGCGGAAATCAAAGAAAAAGCCCGCAAATATCGGGCTTTAACATTCCGGGGATAGATATGATGAGCTAAACAATGTCGTCAAAGGTGGCTTCAGAAGGTGATACAGGGGCCAGAGCTGAGGAATCCACGCCTGCCTTTGTATCGGTGTCCTGGAAATCTGCTTCGCCCGGTATAATGGGAGCCAGGTAAGGCAGGAGAGTGTTAAGATTATCTGCATCCGAATCGTAAAAATCAGCTTCGGAAGGAGTGACTGGTGCCAGTGTTGCAGGCGAAGCAGCAGAAGAACTGCTCAGGGTAACTAGATCGTTATCGCTGAAATCAGCTTCAACCGGAAGTACTGGAGCTAAAACTTTTAGCTCTTCTGCATTGAAATCAGAAACTAAGGTTGAAGGAACGGCCTCGTACGAAGGATAGGTGAGAGCCTCTGAGAAAATGGCCTGGGCTGAGGTCCCGTTTGCAAAAAGTAAGCCATATTGTAATCCGAGAACTGTCAATATTATGGAGAATGTTGTTTTCATTGGTTTTGGTATTTTGGTTGAATTAGTTTTTTGTCCTTTTGAACTTGATTCGAACATAAGACGTACCCCTTGGGGTAATGTTACAGTGGTTTAGTTTTAAGAGCGTTTTTAACAAAAGTTTAACAAAAAGTTGATTATTAATAAATTACGCTACAAAGATACACTTTATTTAGACTCAGTAAGTTAAAAAATCGATAAATCTGCCTTAAATTCCGACGAAAGCCGGGAAATTATCGACGAAAAATTAAGATACAGAAAGTCAAGTAATTACATGTGGATTTCAGCTAACTTACCGTCTATCAGGTAGGACCCCATGCATTGGGCGGTAAGGCAGGAGTGGACTGGCAGGATACCGAGCAGGTCTCCCGGTCTGATTGAAGAAAATACTTCGGATGTTACTTTTACAATACCGTGTTCCTGGGAAAGCCCGCTCACATAGCAATCCTTTAAAGGAGGCGACCATCCCTTTTCAGAGAGCATGCATACAAGTCCGAAAATCAGCCGTCCCTTGTACATCAAGGATTCTTTGGACAGGTGAACGGCTCCTCCGTATATAACTATCTCATTCCTTGAAGCATCCTTTGAAACAACCGGACAGGCCATGCAAACAGCTATGCTTCTGGATTCGCAACTCCCGATAACAGCCTGCATCACATCATAGAAGACAAAATTTCCCGGCCGTATTTCGTCCATGCCCTGAAAATTCTCAAGGATGCTGCATGCCGGGGTGTCCCCGACCGAAAGTATAATAGGCCGAGACCCAAACCTGGTCTTTAACGCAAGCATCTGCCTGAAAGCTTCCCAACTGATCTTTTCAATTTCTTCCTTCCCTCTTGCCTGGTATGTTTGCCCGGTATGGGTGAGGAATCCCTTGAATTTCAGTAAGGGGTTGCTGTTGCTGACGGCGATGATCTTCTCTATCTCATCTTCGTTTGAAGGCTGAAGGCCGGTTCTGTGGTAACCGGTATCTATTTTGATAAATACACCGATCGGTTGACTGCCATTGTTCAGAAGACAGCTGAAAGCTTCCAGGGTTTCCGGCATAGTTACCAGGATATTCAGCCTTGCTTTGGAGGCAAGGCTTATGATCTCCTGCGATTCGCGCAAATTCAGAGGGAAAGCAATAGTTATGTCATCCCAGCCATCTTCAATAAAATAAGAGGCCATTGACACGCTTGAAACAGTGATTGCCGAAACTCCCTCCTCCCTGAACCATCTTCCGATCAGTTTTGACTGGTGGGTCTTGAAATGAGGCCTGAACTTCACCCCCAGCCGCCTGGCTTTGTCCGCCATCCGCCTGATATTCTCCCTGCATATTATTTCATCAACCAGGAGAGAAGGTTTGTGAATATTGTCAAGTGGGATATTCATGAGAAAATGCAAAGGATTACAAAGTTGCAAAAAATTTATGGAGCGAAGCACTTCACATAAGCTGCATCAGGTGTCCGGAGCGAAGCACATCACACAAGCCACATTATTTGAATGAGCATTTTGCATAAGCGGCATCAGGTGCAAGGAGCTTAATACTGGCTGGAGAAGTAAATCATAACTTCGCTCCGCAACCACCGTAGCCGCGATGCAAATATGCGAGTGAAAGTGGCGGTGTGATGTGAGAACGTATGCGGCGATTACAAATTATCCCTGAAATATTCAAAAAACTTCTCATTCAGGTGCACCCTGTCCTTTCCGCGAACATTATGCTCATGCCCGGGATAAATGAAATAATCGACCTGCTTGCCTTCATCCACACATTTTTTAATGAACGACAGCCCATTCTGCGGCAGCACCGTTTCATCCTGGTACCCCTGGATTATCAGCAGTTTTCCGCGAAGCTTCTTTACATAATTCAGAAGTGAGGCATTCTTATAACCTTCGGGATTTGCCTGGGGAGTATCCATATACCTTTCACCATACATCACTTCGTAATACCTCCAGTCGATCACCGGCCCGCCGCAGGCGGCAACCTTGAACACCCCGGGGTTTCTCACCATCATCGAAATGGTCATAAACCCGCCGTAAGACCAGCCGTTGATCCCTATCCTCGTGCTGTCGGCCCAGGGCAATGACTTCAGGTATTTCACCCCCGCCATCTGGTCTTCAACCTCGGCATCTCCCACATGCCTGAAGATTGCCTGCTCAAACTCCTTACCCCTTTCGGAAGTCCCGCGGTTATCGAGGGTAAATACAATATACCCCTGTTCGGCCAGGTAGTTCAGCCATAGTCCTGCACCTCCCAGCCAGCTGTCGGTGACCATCTGGGAATGCGGTCCGCCGTAAACATAAATGATCACCGGGTATTTTTTCAGGGAATCGAAATCTATAGGCCTTATAAGCCTGCAATAAAGATTATTGCCTTCTGTGTTCTTGATCGTGAAAACCGACATCCTGCCGATCTTGTAGGCTTTCAAGGGGTTCACATCGCTGAAGAGTTCTTTCTTTAGATCACCTTTTGCATCCAGGAGCTGTATCCTGCGGGCAAGAGCCGTTGTTGAATAAGTATCCAGTATGAAATTCCCGTTTGTGCTTATTTTTGCGGTATGACTGCCTTCGGATGAGGTGATCCCGTTAATTGCGCCGGTTTTTATATCCACCGAACACAGCTGCCTGCCTATGGGATTACCCTTATTGCAGTTGTAGAATATCTTTTCGCTTTTGGGATCGATGCCTGCCACACCGCTCACTTCCCATAGCCCGTTGGTCAGTTGTTTGATGAGTTTCCCCGATGCTTCGTAAAGGTATATATGGTTATACCCGTTACGCCGGCTCTGCCATAAAAACCTTGATGCATCTTTATTGATGAACTCAGGCCCGTGCAGGGGTTCCACGTATTTGGGGTCGGTTTCCAGGAACAGGGTTTTCAGGTATTTCCCTGATTCTGAATCATAGGTCTTCATCCACATGCTGTCCTGCTCCCTGTTCAGCACGGCAATATAAATTATCTTGCTGTCGGGGCTCCAGGTGATGTTCGTAAGGTACTTTGCCGTATCTCCGCCGGTCTGAAGCTCGATATGACTGTTGGTTCCGGCCGACCACACATGCACGTTAACGCTATGGCTCGTCTGGCCTGCCATAGGGTATTTGACCTGGTTTACAACAGCTATGGGATCGGTGATGTTGACGAGGGGATAGGTGGCCACGCCTTTTTCGTTCATATAATAATAGGCAAGCTTGTCGCCTGAAGGGGCCCAGAAGGTTCCTTTGGTGATCCCGAACTCATTACGGTGAACCCTGCTTGCACCATAGGTTATGTCAGGATCAGCCGAGGCCTCAACCCTGGTTTCCGTTCCGTTTACGCTTACAAACAGGTCGTTCTTCACTGTATACGCTACCTTAAAGCTATGTGGCTCAATGTCGGTATTTTCCGCCTTATCGGTCCAGGAATTGAGTTTTTGCAGAATGCCATCCGCAAGCTTATAATTAAAGATCTTATTCCCTGAAGTAAACGTAAACATATTGGTTTTATAAGCATTAATGGCAGGGAAACGCAGCAGGCTGTCCTCTTTCATCTCCTTTAACCTGGAATTCAGAGCCTGGAGCCTAAGTACAGTATCTGCGACTTGTTTATCGGCATATCCCTTTACAAGGGTGTTCTTCTCAACGAAGAACCAGGTATCATCATCGCCGTTCCACTGAAGCTGTGAAAGGGTTTTTGCAGTAAGCCCCCTGCCAATGGTGGCTTCTTCCATGCTCATCGTTTTCGACTGGGCAAAAATCAGGCCCGGTAAAACCAGGCCTGAAAGGATCAAAAAAATACGTTTCATCGTTGATTAAATATAAAGTGTTGGAGTGATCTCGCCTTTCAGTACCATGATGCCATTCTGAGCCAGGGCCCTCATTTCGTCCTCACCAGGGTAGATCTGCACCGGGGCAAGCTTATACACTCTTTCCTGTATCCAGCTTACGAACATTTTATCGTAGGCAACTCCGCCGGTAATAAGGATGGCATCGCATTCGCATTTCAAAACGGTGTACATTTCGCCTATGGTTTTGGCTATCTGGTATGCCATTGCCTGGTAGATTAGCTTTGCTTCCTCGTCACCGGCTTTGACCCTTTGCTCGACTTCGGCTGCATTGTTGGTTCCCAGGTAGGCGACAAGCCCGCCTTCGCCTGTAACCATTTTCTTGATCTGCTTCATGTCGTATTCGCCGGCGAAACATATCTTTATAAGCTGGTTTACGGGCAGGGTGCCGCTACGTTCGGGGCTGAAAGGACCCTCGCCGTCGACTCCCTGGTTTACGTCTATAACCTTGCCTTTTTTATGCGCTCCAACGGTTACGCCTCCCCCGAGATGGGCCACGATAAGGTTGATGTCCTCATAGCGTTTCTGAACGGCGCGTGCATATTCCCTTGCGATTGCTTTCTGGTTGAGGGCGTGGAAGATAGAAACTCTTTTGAAGAGCGGATGTCCTGCGATCCTGGCGAGGGGCTCAAGTTCGTCAACAACCACCGGGTCGGCGATGTAAGCTTTGGCTCCCGGGATGTTCTTGATCAGGTCATTGGCAATAAGTCCGCCGAGGTTACTGGCATGTTCGGTCTCGGAATAGATGAGGTCGTGGATCATTGCTTCGTTGACCTCATAAACTCCTGAAGGAATAGGTTTAAGCACGCCTCCCCTGCCAACGACTACCTTTACCTGCTCGAGGTTGATGCCGGCATCGGCAAGCTGCTGAATGATGATATTCTTGCGGAACTGGAACTGGTCGGGGATCTTTGGAAACGGGGCCAGGTCGTCTGCAGTATGTTTTATTGTCTTTAAAAAGACGGCTTTGTCGTTTTGAAAAACCGCTATTTTAGTCGATGTGGAACCCGGGTTGATTGCAATCACCCGCACATTGTCCATTTCCATAATCTCGAATTTTTTTCAGGCTCAGGTACTTTTCGTTTCAAAGACTGACCATGCCAGCAGGTACGGTATTACAGTTAGCCCGGCCGCAACAGATATCCTCAGAATGACAAAATGAGGAAACAGTATCCATAGCAGGGCATAGGGTAAAACAAGCAGGAACAGCAGGGCGAAAGCTCTGACCATCATTGGATTAACACTGAATAATTTAGCATAACCGGCGTAAATCCCGGCTACCATAGCGCCTTCTTTCACCCGGTTAAGATCCCTTCCTGTGCGCAAGCCGATCACACTTTTACGGATACTGTAAATGAAATAGATCAGAAACCCTATATACATCCAGATCAGCAGCCGCAGCCAGGTGTCCTGGGGGAGGGCGGCCATCTGGCCGACACAAAAGATTGCCCCAAGAAGAGGGATCCAGGGTACAAAAGGAGTTTTAAACGGCCTGGGGATATCGGGCCTGCTCTTCCTGAGGAAGATAATGCTGATGCAAACAATAGTAAATGCAAGCAGGGTACCTATGGATACCAGCTCTCCAAGGATGCCTATCGGAAGAACCCCGGCCAGTATCATGGCAACCAGACCGGTAAGCAACGAACTGATGTAAGGGGTTTTGAACTTCTTGTGCACTTTTGCGAATACCGATGGAAGAAGCCCGTCCTTGGCCATGGTATAAAAGATCCTGGGCTGGCCAAGAAGCATCACCAGGATTACTGAACTAAGACCTGCAAGTGCCGCAATCTTGATAATAGGCCTGAGCCAGAACATCTTATCGCCCATGGAATCAACTCCGACGGCAACGGGATCGGGAACCAGCAGCCTGGGGTAAGCTATGATACCGGTAAGCACTATAGCCACGAGGATGTATAAGATGGTGGATATCCCCAGTGACCCAAGGATACCAATAGGCATGTGTTTTTGAGGGTTTTTAGCTTCCTGGGCCGCTGTGGAAACCGCGTCGAACCCTATATAGGCAAAGAAGATCACGCCCGCCGCCCGGAATATTCCCGACCATCCGAAGTGCCCCCACTCACCTGTGTTTGGAGGGATGAAAGGCTTCCAGTTGACAGCTTTCACAAAGAAAAAGCCTATAACTACAAACAAAATGATCACCCCTACCTTGGTTATGACCATTACATTGTTGAAACTGGCCGATTCCTTGATCCCTATGATCAGAAGCAGGGTAAGGATCCCGATGATGAACATGGCAGGGATGTTCAAAATGGCATGGGTTGTGGGAAGGGAGGCGACATCTACTCCCTGTTTAGTAAGAAGGTTAACCAATTCGGCTGTTTTAGGTACCCAGCTTATGGGTCCCGGGGGATCGATAAGGGTGGTACCTGCAGCCGCGGTGAACTGCACCGGCAGGTTCACTCCCAGGTCATGAAGAAAACTCACCATGTATCCCGACCAGCCCACCGAAACGGTTGAAGCTGCAAACAGGTATTCAAGGATAAGGTCCCACCCGATGATCCATGCGAGGAATTCGCCAAGCGTGGTATAGGCATAGGTATAAGCGCTGCCTGAAATCGGGATCATGCTTGCAAACTCGGCATAGCAGAGCCCTGCAAAAGCACAGGCAATACCGGAAATGATGAAGGATATCACGATGGCAGGTCCCGCATACTGCGCAGCGGCCTGACCCGTGAGGACAAAAATACCCGCGCCAATGATGCCTCCTATCCCCAGGGTGGTAAGGTTGGTTGCAGTCAGGGCTTTTTTGAACCCCTGCTTGTTATCAGCCGCTTCGTCGAGAAGTTCCTGGATTGGCTTGATAGTGAACAGTTTACTGCCCATAGACTAGTTGTTACGGATTAGTATTATGTATGCCCTCACTTAAAACGGAATACTCCGGCATCAATCTTATATTGCGGCAGCCATGATGATGGATGCCTGTTTCGATTCTTCAGTATCGGAGCGGGAAGTCAGAACAATTGGTGCAGCTGCCCCGAGTACTACGGCTGCAAGCTGTGCATTAGCCGAAAAGCCCCATGATTTGTAAAGCATATTGCCGGCTTCAATGTCGGGAGCTATCAGAAGGTCGGCGTCGCCGGCCACATCGCTGATAATGCCTTTATGTTTTGCACTCGCTGCACTTACAGCGTTATCGTATGCAAGCGGACCGTCAATGATACAGTTTTTGATCTGGCCGCGCTGGTTCATCTTCGAAAGCAGGGCGGCTTCGGTGGTAGCGATCATTGCCTCATTCACCATTTCAACAGCGGCAAGCACAGCAACCTTGGGTTTTGTATACCCCAGCTTGTTCATGAATTCCACAGCATTGTTTACGATGGCAACCTTGGTCTTGAAATCCGGGGCCGGGATCATGGCGGCATCGCTCAGGCCAAGTAATTTATGATAGGTGGGAATTTCAAAGAGGGCGAAATGTGAAAGCACATCACCCTTGCGCAATCCGTTTTCCTTGTCAAGCACCCCCCTTAGAAAGGTAGCTGTTGCAACAAAGCCTTTCATCAGGATGTCGGCCTGCTTTTCCCTGACCATCTTCACAGCGGTTCTCACCGCCTGTGCATCGGTTTCTTCATTGATGATCTTCATCTGGCTGACATCCAGCTTGAGTTTGCCTGCAATTTCCCTGATCTTCTTTTCATTGCCGATCAGGATAGCTTCAACAAGGCCCATCCTGTCAACGGCGCATATCGCTTCAAGGCAGTGTTCGTCCTGTGCCACGGCCACAGCCAGGCGTTTTTTTCCTGATTTTTTTGCAAGTTCATTAAGATCAGATAGTTTCGTTAGTATGCCTGTTTTGGCATCAGTTTGGGTAGTCATGGTATGTTTCCTCCTGAAAATTAATATTATTTTATGTGTTATATTAAGGTGTTCCGGTTGAGCAAACCTACAGCATTTTTGGCATTTGGACAAACTTTACTGAAAAAAATCGTTTCAAAAAAAAACCTACCTTTGCCTGCAGTTAATTAACTTACGTTTATGGAACTTCCCTTTGCAGAATCATTCAGGATCAAGATGGTCGAACCCATCCGCCGGACCACCAGGGCGGAAAGGGAACAATTCATCAGAGAAGCAAAATTCAACCTGTTCAACCTTAAAAGCGCTAACGTTTTTATTGATCTCCTCACCGATTCCGGGACGGGCGCGATGAGCGACAGGCAATGGAGTGAAATGATGCTGGGTGATGAGAGTTATGCCGGGGCTTCTTCTTTCTTTAAATTCAGGGATGCCATCAGGGATATCATGGGATTTGAATATGTGCTGCCCTGCCACCAGGGCCGCGCTGCCGAAAATGTACTTTTTTCAGTGCTCGTTAAAGAAGGACATTTAGTTCCGGGGAACTCACATTTTGACACCACCAAAGGCCATATTGAATTCCGCAAAGCAAAAGCCGTTGACTGCACCATTGACGAGGCTTTTGACACAACACTGGCACATCCTTTTAAAGGGAATATTGACCTTGTAAAACTGGAAAAGGTGCTGGCTGAGAACGGCGACAGGGTCCCCTTCATCATCTTCACCATAACCTGCAATTCATCGGGAGGACAGCCTGTTTCTCTGGCCAATATGAAAGCTGTAAGGCAGCTTGCCGATAAATACGGGAAGAAGATCGTTATGGATTCTGCCCGTTTTGCCGAGAATGCTTATTTCATTAAGGTAAGGGAGGATGGCTGCCAGAATAAATCGATACGCGAGATCGTAAAGGAGATGTTTTCGTATGCTGATGCCATCACCATGAGCGCCAAGAAGGATGCCATTGTGAATATTGGCGGGTTCATCGCCATGCGTGATAAGGATTTGTTTGACAAGGCCAGCGTGTTTGAGATCATTTACGAAGGATATATCACCTACGGCGGGCTTGCCGGCCGGGACCTTAATGCTATTGCCCGAGGACTGTATGAAGCTACCGAGTTCGATTACCTTGAAACAAGGGTCAGGCAGGTAGAATACCTTGGCAATAAGCTTATGGCCATGGGGATCCCCATACAGCAGCCTGTGGGCGGTCATGCCATCTTTGTAGATGCCAAACGTTTTCTTCCGAATGTAAGGAAGGAGGAGTTTGTAGCCCAGACCCTTGCGGTGCACCTTTATGTGGAAGCCGGGGTAAGAGGGGTAGAGATTGGGGCCATACTTGCCGACAGGGACCCGGTAACCCGTGAGAACCGTTACCCGGAGCTGGAGCTTATGCGGCTCGCCATCCCCCGCAGGGTATATACCAATAACCATATGGATGTTGTGGCGGCAGGACTGAAAAACATCTGGGACCGCAGGAGTACTATCAAAACAGGTTTTAAGATTGTTCGCGAAGCCCCTATCATGAGGCATTTCACTGTAGAACTTGAGAAGATCTGAGTGATGGAAGCGGCAAGGAAACAGGCAAGGTACGGCCGGCTTTTTTCCCAGCTCGGGGATCTGCTCACCAAAACCGCCGATCCTGATGCCCGGATGGCTACTATCG
>Ga0209697_10006558_pt1 | contig 14024 bp, 22 predicted proteins | sample AliMusrvi5mmetaG_FD_184115 | JGI IMG/M metagenome (GOLD analysis project Ga0209697, IMG submission 184115) | Freshwater lake bacterial and archeal communities from Alinen Mustajarvi, Finland, to study Microbial Dark Matter (Phase II) - Alinen... | ecosystem: Environmental > Aquatic > Freshwater...
GGTATAGAGGGGGTGGCGGATCCGCGCATATATCCCGTGCCGCACCAGTTGCGCCCGCTCCTTAGGCTTGGGAAATGGCGTGAGGTTTCTCCCAAGCGCCCTCGTGCCCGCGACCGCGACACCCGCGCCGAGCAGCAGCATAGCCACTCCTGCACTAACAATCAAACAGCCGAATCCGCCGCCGCGAAAGATGACCGCCAATAAGATCACACCCATGAGCAGCAGACCCTGCGCCAGCACCCAGGCACCACCGCGCTGGAAAAATCGAATCATGGGAAATGTCTCACAAGTTGTTTCATGTCAGATTCCGCAGTTTGAAACCAAGCCCAATGCTCAGGAGGGTTGATTAAAATGTCAATCGTCTCTTCGTTTGCACTTTCAAGTCTTGCGTCTTGCAGTCTCGCGTCTTCTCTCTCATGGCTGAGTGACGCGGGCGCGGAGAAAGCCGGCACCGGCAAGGCCGTTGGAACCGGCGAGGCTGAAACTGCGGTACTCATAGCCACTGCCGGCCGGCGGCAGCCCGGTGGTGACCGGTGTTGGCATGACGTTGACCGTGGCGGCGAAGTCGCCCAATGTGGTGCCGCCCTCAATGACGTAGGTGATCCCGTCATTCGATGCCGCCGGCGAAGGGGTGCCGCTGAAGGCGGGGGTGCCCGCACGCACCGCGATGGTTAGGATCAGTTCCCTGGCGCCGGCACCGACGCCGCTATCTGCTGATAGAACGTGGACATGGCCGGCATCCGCGGCATTGAGCGGGTCACCGTTGAAGGCGAATTCGTAGAGGTTGCTCCTGCCGTCGCCGTCGGGATCGTCGGCAGCGGCGGTACTGGCCGTCGGTTGGAACTGGGCAATGTGCGTCTGCGCCCAGACGGCATAGGGAGGAGCGGAAGCGGCCAGGGCGTCAATTGCGTTGAACCATTGCTGGGCCACGGTGGAATTGCCGGCAGCGTTCGGGTGAAGGTTGCCCGTGGCTATCATATCGGTGGCGAAGGCCGCGTCGAGCGGCGTGAATTGATCCACGAAATGAACGTCGCGTCCGAGCGCCTGTTGGGCGCTGACCATGCTGGGGATCCCCGCGTTGAAAGCGGCGGTGTTGGTGATGGTGCTGGGAGTGGCGCTTAGATTCGTGCGGTTCGGCGGAATGCTCGCGACAAACACCGTCGGCTTGCCAACCCCGGGCAGGCCATGGATCGCACTCACCAGCGTACCGAGGTGAGCCGTGATCCGCGCCGGGGAGATGCCATTTGAAACGGAGGCGTTCACATCGTTGGTTCCGAGCATGATCAGAATCACGTCGGGCTTGACGCTGGCGAGGCGGCCGCTGGTCCAGAACGTCGGCAGGTTCTCTGTCATACCCGTGCCATTGGTGCTGTCGGCGTTGGTGATCACCGAGCCGGAAATGCCGGAGTGGAATTGATAGAGGTTGGTTGCGGGCGTCTCGCCGGTGCTTGGCAAGCCATCCACATTGGCGGTGGAATGCCCGGTGTAGGTGAACGTGTATCCCTGCGCGATGAGCAGGTCGTAGAGCGACTTGCGCGGCGAGCCATTGGGATCTCCATCCAGGTTGCTCTGGGTGATCGAGTCGCCGATGAACCAAACGGCGCCGAGGCTTTTGGACCCCGGAATGATGCCGGCCCGCACGCCACACGGCGCCAGAAAGGTGGCGACCAGCAAAGTGAGCAAGGGTTTTGGGTTCATGCGACGGGTGACAGGATGGAAAACGTTGCGTGGAGGAATGAACTATGGGATTGGCGAAGACGCAAGACAAGATCAAGTAGTGCAGATGAAGTCTCCTCGGTCGCGACATTGAAGAAACTTTCCGCGCGGAAAAAGAACCCGTCGCGCGGCCTTGGATGGCCTCGGGACACCCGCAGGAAACGATGCAGCTCCGAGTGGGATTCGCGGGTGCCGAACCTGAAGTTCTTCGAACCGCCCTCCGCGTTGAATCCGCAAGCCACCGCGACCGCCTCCAGCAACGTGGATTTCCCGGCTCCGTTTTCGCCGATGAAAAACGTGACTGCCGGATGGAACTCCAACTTTTCCAGCGGCGCACGGCGGCGAGCGAAAACGGATAGCGGTCGAACGACCCGACCTCGCTGCGCTTCAGCTCAATATCCGCGACGTACTTCTTTGAGACATGATGAGGATTGGTCTGGCGGTCTGCGATCAGCGGGATTGATGCTGTTGGATCGGCACGGCCCCGCTCATTTTCTCTCGCAGTTTATCTCCATCACGGGCTGCAACTCCTTCAAGCCGGCCTGCATGATCCGCCCGGTCATCCTCACTCGCAGCGCCGGGAGGAACAAGACCATTCGTGTCGCGGTCAGGACCGATTGCGGAAAATCTCTCCTCGGGTTGCCCCGCTTGAGGAAACCACGGTGCGGATCGGGGGCCGGGGAAATGGCGGCATTGGCTTGCCCTTTTCGCCTCGGCCGTTAGATTGCATTCATGAGACCCCGCCGCCTCAACCGCGACATCGTCGAGCGCTACTACTCGGTGCTATGCTTCGATGACGTCGCCGAGGAGTTCGGAACGGGATGGTATCGGGTCATGTCGATCGTTGCCGGGGACAAAACGGCCGGTCAGTCCGATGCGCGGGGCGCAAAGGTTCTGCTGGAGATGCGCGACAGCAATGACCTCGGCCGGAAATGGCCGGTGGTTAATGTCATCGATTCCCTCCAGTTGAACACCAGGACGCGTTCAGGCCTGTTCATATACTATCCAGCACGCAGCCCGTTGTCAGGAATGCCTCCTCCAGGCGCGCCGCCGCCTCGGTGCCCGTCATGCCGGCGGTCGGGTTGTCGCGCAAACCCGCCGCATAAGGGACGTCCTTGAGCCGGCCGTTGTAGCCGATGCGCAACAGCAGCACGTCGAGGGATGTCACTTCCAGGTAGTTGTCCAACTGCTCCTCAAGCCGGCCGTGCGGATAGACGATGTTCGCCAGATAGGTTTGGTCATCCCTGCGGTCGAGGACGTTGAAAAACACCGCCTCGTATGCCGCCACCAGATCGCAGGGAAGGCCCAAAGCGCTGGCAACCGCCTCGATGGTCGCATCGCTGGATATCAGCGCCGCGTTCAGGATGGCCCGGGTCGGGCGACCTGATGCACCGGCATGGATGTCCAAGGCCAGGCGGACCGGAATAATCGACGCGTGATTCCGGTATTGTTCAGGCTGGCGCTTCCACAGCCACGCCCGATAGAGCCAATTCATTTTCCCTTCCGGGAAGATCGGGGATTTCACTCCGGCCGCGCACAGGCGCTCGACGGCGAACCACCCGAACGCGGGATTGGTATAGTAATTGTCGAACTTCAAAAGGTATTCATCATCCACGATGGGATTGTCAGCGGAACAGCACCGGCCCGACGCCAACGATTTGGGCGGGCGGGGAAGCCGGCGAAACAGCTCGTCGAACGGTTCATATATCATGGCGGTGTCGGGTAAGCGCTCGAGAAGAGAGTGTTGTCGCGGAGGGGCCGGTGAAACCATTACATATATGCACGCCTTGTTCAAGACCCATCCCCGGCAATGAGCATATTTCCAGAGACGTGGAAGCAGCAGGAACCACCGGACCGTCGCGAATGTGAAACGCAACGCAACCGTGTGTTATATGAGAATGTAGCGGCAGCTTTTGTTGCCACAGAAATCAACCACCAACCCATATCACGCCATGGCTATCAGAATGATCTCGAACTACAGCAAGAAGCTCGGCCTTCCTGGCTATTCGTCCCACATGTTCAGCGTATCAGTGGAGATCGAGCTCGCGACAACTGCCGACGTGCCGGCCGAATCCGCACGCCTCTATCAACTGCTCCAAACCAATGTGGACGAGCAGATCAAAACGGTAGGATTCGTCCCCCCGTACGATTACGGCATGGATCAAGTCCCCCCATACCCTGCTTTCACGGGGGGGGGTTGAAGTGCGCCTTGTGGAGGGCTTCAAGAAGTTCGCTGATGGTGCTCGGATCTTGCGGGCGGGGGATGACAAGCTGGGTTTCCATGGTGGGGTTGGCGCGCGCGCTGGGTCTGGAGTCCGCAGGGCAACGGGGGGTAGTCACTCCAACGCCTTGGCGATGCGGGTCCATTGTTTGGCTTCGGGAGCGAGGGCGTGGCGCTGGGCGAATTCGGCGAGTTCCTTGGCGCGGGATGAGGGGTTGAGTTTGCGTGCCCACCAGAGTTTGGCGTCGCATTCGGGGCAGAAAACGAGCGGAGTACCGTCGCTTTCGGCAAGGCTGTTGGAGCCGTTCATGCAACATTCGTAAGCGGTGCAATGTTCGATGCCGAACATGTGTCCCGTTTCGTGGATGGCGACTTGCAGGACGCGGCGCAGGTATTTCGCGGAGTCCTTGTCCGGATCGCCGAAACGAGCGGTGGACCAGACACCGACACGTTCTTCCAGCGATGCCTGGCCGAAGACGAAATTCCAGCCCTCGCCGGGCCAGAGGTCGGACGGGGTGATGGCCAGCACGGCCACCGCGTCTTTGGGGCGCTTGGGTAACAGAATGTGATCGAGCACGTAGGTGGATAGAATCTGTTTTGCGCCCGACGACTTCACTTCGCGGCGCGCGGTGTCAGGGATTTGATCCAAGCCGATTTTTTCCAGGGTCACGACCTCTGTGCCGAAGATCAAATGCATGAATTCCTTCAAATCCGGCAACATGGCGTTTTCCGCCGGGGTGAAATCGCCGATGGGTTGCAGATAGAGTTTGGTCCGGCCGGCGGGGAGGCGGGTGGGATGGGATTTGAGATATTGGGCGAAGGTTTGGCCGGCTTCCGGATGACTCTGCAGCCAGTCGCCCCATTGCGGTGCTTTCTTTTTCTCGAACAAAGGGCGGATCTTGTCGGCCGCTTTTTGATAGGGAGCGGGATCCGGATCGGGAGATCCGCATGCCGACGTGACTAACAGGAATGCGGCGACGAGGGAATAACCGCCGCTTAAGAGACCGAGGTGGAGGAGATCGCGGCGGGGGCGGCGGCGGATACTATCCGCCACGCCTTCTGAAATCCGGCATGGCGGTTGAAAACCGCCGCCACTTTGAGACGCGAACAGTCTGGGGCGGGTTGTCATGATTCTGTCAGAACTGGGTTGGATTGCGGATCATCCATGCGGCGATGTCGGCATGGATCGGGAACTCCGTGACGAGGATACTGTCATGGCCAGCATCGGGGATTTCCAGCCAATTTTTCTCATGGGATCTCTGTTAGCGGCAAGAGCAGGTTACATCCCCGCTTTGATTGCCAGGAATTTGGTTTTGGGGTGAAGGCCGTTGAGAGGGCCGGCGGCCCGACCGGGGGCGGGAAAAAGGGGGGTGCGATAAGACATTTTCCAAGGACGGCGGCGATTCACTCACAATTCCGAAGTTGGATCGTAGGCTCGGAATTCGGATTCACGGATAGGCGGTCGAAGACAAGGGGTTTCGCTTGTCGGAGAAGGTGCGACTGCGTTAATCCCACCCCCGGATTCCCTGAATCCAAATCTCCCCAGAACGCAAAGGCGACGCGCTGGGGCGGAAGCCGGTGAACTTGCGGGCACCGATTTTCACACCAACAAGGAAGTGCAGGCCCGGCTCCTGCCCCATTCGTCCAGACACTGCCTGGATTGAAAAATTCCTGAAGTTGCGGCGAGCGGCTACCTAACAGATCCCTCTCGGGATATGCCGGCGGATTGGCAATCCGCACCCCCGGTCACTTCCGCTTCTCCTTCAGCCCGGTCCAAGTGCGGTCAAGCCCATCGCGCAGGATCCAAGCCTGCCGGCGGCGGAGCTGGCCGGCGCGGCACAACTCAGTCAGGCGCGTGCCGTCGCCCTGAGTCTGGTCTATCCTGAGGACGATCCGCAACTGGAGGGCGAGTTCGAGCGCTTGCGCGACTTGCTGGCGCCGGAAACAGCGCTGCTCGTCGGCGGCCGCGCCATGCCCGCCTACCGCGACGCTGTCGAGAAAGCCGGCGCGGTCCCCGTCGAGAGCCTCATGCATCTGGGTTCGACCTTGGACGGGCTGCGCAGCTCCCGCCAACCAACCAACCGAAAGGCCAAGCGATAAGGGAATTCAACCTGCGAACCGAACTTTCACGACATGAACCAACCTGAATCCCCTCTCATCCTCACCACCGGCGCCGCCGGATACAATGGCGGCCGGCTGGTGCCGCGCTTGCTACAAGCAGGCTTCGGGTGCGCTGTCTGGTGCGTGATGGCTCGCGTCTGCAGGGCCGGGCGTGGCGTGACGAAGTCGAATTGATCGAGGGCGACGTGCTGCGGCCGGACTCGATTGCCGCGGCAATGCGCGGTGCGGATGCCGCCTACTACCTTGTTCACAGCCTTGGGGCAGGCGCTGATTTTTCCGCACGCGACGTGCAGGCCGCCCGCAATTTCGGCGCGGCCGCGAAAGCTGCCGGAGTCTGGCGGATCATTTATCTGGGCGGGCTGGGCGATCCGGCGACGGAACTCTCCGCGCATTTGCGCTCGCGGCAGCAGACGGGCGATGCGTTGCGCGAGAGCGGTCTGCCAGTCACCGAGTTCCGCGCGGGGGTGATCGTGGGCTCGGGCAGCTTGTCCTTTGAAATGATCCGCTATCTCACCGAGCGGGTGCCGGTGATGATCTGCCCGCGCTGGGTTTACACGCGCATCCAGCCGATCGCCGTCCGCAACGTGCTGGACTATCTGGTGGAGACCTTGCGGGTTCCCGGGAGCGCCGGCCGGATCATCGAAATCGGCGGGGCCGACGTCATTACCTACGGCGAAATGCTCACCTTCCACGCCGACGTCCGCGGCCTCCGGCGCTGGCTGGTGCCGGTGCGCCGAAAGGGCTCTCGGGCCTGGCCTATTGGTATTTCCTCTATCCGATTCACGGGATGATCTTCGGCGGCATGATCCGGCGGCTCGTCCGGCGTGCCAAGACCCTTGACGCGGGGAATCCAGCCGCCGTTTGACGTCGGTGATGACGACGGTTTTCGGTTTCATGATGATGGAACCATAACCGGAAGCCAGCCCCGTCAAACCCGCGCGTTCACTTTCCAGTGCCCACTTTCCAGTTGACCCCGCCCCCCGCCGGGTGCATCAGTTCCGGTTGTGGAGCATCCGCTGACAGCCCTGTTCGTCGATTGCGATTCCTACTTCGCGTCGGTCGAGCAGCACCTGGATCCCGCCCTGCGCGGCCGGCCGGTGGGCGTGGCGCCGGTGATGGCGGAAACTTCGTGCTGCATTGCGGCCAGTTACGAGGCCAAGGCATTCGGCGTGAAGACCGGCACCCGGATCAGCGACGCCCGCAACATGTGCCCTGGCAGAAATGCCCGCTCGCCGGACGGCCCGCTCGAAGGCATTGTTAGGCGACGGTGAGCTTACAGGAAGCGTGGGCAAAGACACCGAACGGAAGGAAACGTGAGACAACGCGAACACCGCGCTGAATGATCAAACTCTTTGGAATATTTCACCGGTGGCCGAGCCAGTTGCCAAGCGCGTGGAAGAATTCAGGGCCGAAGGTGAATTGATAGGCGAGATAGCACTGGAAGTCCGTTGGCCCGTCAAGCGAACGGCCGGCTGAAAACAGCAGATGCTGATGTTCCGTGCAATTGATGACCGTTGCGATGTTGAACGCCGTGTCGTCACGCCCGCCGGTTTCCATCGTGGTGCGGTGGTAAACTTCAGCGCCGAGCAAAATACTCTTGATGATCTGCCGTTGCACCACCACACCGCCGAATCCCCAATTCTCATTGCCAGCGCCCGGATTGATGCCGTAACCGCCGCCGCCGTATATCGTCCAGTCACCAAAACCCTTTTGCAACCACAACGGCAGGAACGCTTGCACATGACCGCTGCCAAGTCCTTCCTGCGCGCTGCCGGAGGGAATCTCCAGCAATGGGAACACCGCGGCTTGTGGCATACTGTCAGTTTCCTGCAAGAAACGAAATTTAACGCCGAGCTCGGTGTCGCCGTAACCATAATGCGTGCCAGCGCCAGACGGCGCATCGTAAGCGAGTGGCGCGTTGAGACTAAGTTGCACATTGGGAACAACGCCATAATTCAAGTCAAGGTGGGGCGCTGTCCCGGTCCAGCCGGCGGATGTCTCGGCGTGTTGGGACGCGATGAATAATTCCCAGTGCTGGTAGGCAACCGGCTCGGGATCATCTGTCACAAACGGCGGCCCGGCCACAGCGACCGAGGGGCAGGCCAGAAAAAAGACGACCTTGAGTGCCCCGGAGAGTTTCATGCCGTGAGGATAACGAACGGAGGATCATTTGCAAGCCGTATTGGGGGGCAAGAAGATCAAGGCAACCGTCGCCCGCGACGTGTCGCCGGTCATCAAGGTGAACCGACACTCTGCGCGGCGGACCACGCCGGGGCAATGGCAACCCTAAGGTCCATGCCCCCGCGCACGCTGATTTGCTGGGATGCGGAAACCGGCCCGGCATTGAGAAACATCTCTGTCGAGGGTATCAAGGCATCTGGATTCCGCTTGATCTACCAAGAGAGCCACCAATTGCTGGGGCTGATGCCCGCCTTCAGCTTGTTCGACTGGGGTGGCCCGCGCCCGCAGACGATCTACATCCTATACAAGGATCCGCGCTGAGAAAGGCGGTGTCAATACAGTCACACGAAAGCGCTGCGCATGCCGAGCAACGGCCACCGGATCGCGAGCTGCCGCTTGCGCGGTCTGAGTGCCGACGTTGGTGCGGCCTGCGGTGCCTGGCTGAGCAGACGCATCACTCCTTGATCTTCTTCAAGTCCTCGAGCAACGACGCGAACAGCCGTTGCACCTTGCCGAGCTTCCTGGTCCGATGAATCACCTCACCGTCCTGCAATATCTCCACGACCGGAGTTTCCGCATCATCGAAGTATTCCGGGTTCTCTTTGAGAATTTTGATCACCTCCTCGCGGGAGAGCAGGGGAGAGTCGGGAGTCCTGTATTCGAGTTTCATAATGATTGCGGATTCGGTTGGATAGTGAATTCTTCTAACGCGTGCTAGTGGATGCCAAGAATTTGGGAAGAACCAGGGAAGGGACCGGTGTGATCTTGACGCGAAAACACCCTCGCCCAGAATAGTTCCTCACGCCGTCATGACAAGAAGTTTAATGTGACACTTCTTTGAGGGGATAATTGGCGCTGCGGCCGCGCCGTGCGAATGAGCGGCTCAATCAAGCCGCAAGCGCCAGATCGAACAGGAATCCGTGTCGCTGCGGGAGTTGCTTTTACTTTGCTGGCCGGTTGAACGCAAGGTGGTTTTTTGCCCGCCGGTGTGGAAAAACTCAGGGAAGTCAATTTCGACGACTTCCAGTCCCATGTAGTAGGTGCCCCTGAGCGTGGCTACGGAATCCTCGCCGAAAGCGGCGGCCAAGTGGGAGCGCAGCAGAGCGGCTTCCCTGCGGCCGAGCAGGAGGAAAGTCGGAGCCTCGCCGGAGCGCAATTTCTCGCGGAGAATCTCCGCCAGGACACTGGAATCCCATGTTTCGGCGAACACGGCCTCGGAAGCCAAACTGAGGCTATCAGGGATGTGTGTCGGGGAACAATTGATGGTGTGGTTCATTGGTTTGAAAGAGTTGAATTGCCCAACGAGGGCACCGGTAGATTAGGCGGCAAGGTGCCGGATCAAAGTGGTTTTGCGTGACTTTTTCGCCTCTTGCAAAACAGGCTTTCCCGGAACCATTGATTCAGCGCTTGCCAGATTGGGCCCCTAACCAGCGCCCTGCTCAAAAGCCGGCTAGTCGTCGTCACCAGCCAGGCTGTCATGCCGGCCGGGCTGCCGGGAGTCGGGCTCCAGCTCGTCATGCGCGCGGAACCTTGCGATAAATTCGTCGTGGCGCACCAATTCCATCCGCCCGTCGAGATGCTCGATGATGGCCGTGAGGCTTTCCACCCAGTCACCCGAATTCAGATAGTGGATGTCACCCATTTGCTTGTCATCGGGCGTGTGGATATGGCCGCAGATGATGCCATTGCATTGCTTGTGGCGGGCCAGATCCTGCAACAGCTCTTCGTAGCGATCCACAAAGCACACCGCCGACTTCACTTTGGCCTTCACCATCTTGCTGAACGAAAAGTACTCCTTGCCGCGCCACGCCCGCCACAGATTGTAATACCGGTTCACCTGCAGCAGGAAATCATAGCCCACCGAACCGAGCGAGGCGAGCCATTTGTGGTTGGTCGAGACACTGTCGAATCCATCGCCATGAACGACGAGATAACGCTTTCCGTTGGGTGACACGTGGATATGCTCCTTGAGAAACCGGAGCCGTCCGAAGGCCAGCGGCAGCAAGCGCTCCAGAATGTCGTCATGGTTGCCTCGCAGGTAGATCAACTCGGTGCCGTCATGCTCGGTCATCTTGAGCAGCTTGCGGATCACCCGGCTATGGCTGGAGCGCCAACGCCCGCCGCGCCGCAGCGCCCAGCCGTCAATGATGTCGCCGTTGAGTACCAGCTTGCGGCATCGGATGTGCTTGAGGAACTCGACGACCTCATCGGCCTTGCTTTCGGCCGTGCCCAGATGAATGTCTGATAAAAACACGGTCAGGCAGGAGCATTTCAGCCGCTTGCCGCCCGGCCGTGGTTGCTTGAGCAGCACTTTGCCGGTCAAGGCAACCCCGTTCACGTCGGTGAAAAGGTGTCTGTAGCAATTTCAATCTCCATACGAAGTTGGCGGAAGCGCCACCGGCCTCCTGACCACTACAACATTCGCCGATGGAGCGCCGCACTCCCGGCTTGGTGACAAGTTTGTCACCCGGAGAACCCACACCGCCCAGCCGCCAAAGTGGCAAATCCATCACACCTGACCTGTTCCGGCCGGGCAGGTATGGGAAGTCTTCATGGCATCTCCGGCAGGATCGGCGGGATTGTCACCCGATAGGAACGGGTCATTGCCGGGACCTTCTTTTCCACGCGGTGAAGGTCCATGCCAACCAATCCATCAGCCAGGTGTGGGGCGGTCCGAACTCCGGCATCAATGGCGGCAACGACGGGGGCAAGGGAAATGCCGACACCCCCGGCGTCCTCAAGCTTCAGTGCGAGGGTCACGACGTGCGCTATCCGCAGCGCCTCACGTAAGCATCGATGGGATACCAATAGGCGGCGCAAAACCGCTCCAGCGCCGCCGCCGACTCAGGCGAAGGGGTCGCCCCCGCCGCCACAACCAGCGTCCATTGCGTCACCGGGAAACCCCGGGGGCCTGCTTGTGATTTCGTGATCTCAGCCATTCCAGTTCGATACCTTTCACCTCATACATTACGGATTTTACGGGAAACGTCACGGGAGGCGAGGGGATTTTCGCCGGGTAACCGCTACTACGAACGCCGCCTGCTGCCAGTGTTCCAGCATGTGAATGATTTCGGGGATGTTTCCGCTGAAGTCCCCGCCGTCCCAATGAAACGTGGGATCGGATGCATCACCGACGTATAGGTTGTAGAAGGACATTTTGAATGTAGGCCGCATTCTCCGTCATTTGCATGGCGCAAGCGTGGGTTTCAGCGGAGAATTGACGGGCATGTTGTTGGGAGTTCATTGTTGGCAGATGTAATGTTCGGGTTGGATGCTGGCCTCACCCTGCCAGCGGTAAGCGACAAGCGGACCGCCTGTGGCGGCGGAGTGGTCGAGACAGGCGACGTTGTGGCGCTCGGGGCGAGCCGGTGAATCGGCTGGCTTGAAGTAGTGGCCGAAAAACACGGGCCGCGCGCCTCGCAATGGCTGTAATTTCATGTTATTTGACTTTGCAGTCATGAATCAATTCGACCGATTATTCTCCCTTTCGGGGCTATCACTGGATCGGCTCCGCACTTTCCTGCGGGTGGCCGAGGCTGGCAACCTTTCCAAGGCCGCTCAGGGCGATGTCACGAAGCAGTCACAATACTCCCGCCAAATCAAGGAACTCGAATCCTATTTCGGTGTGGCATTGACGCGCCGGGTCGGCCGTCGGATAGAGATCACTCCTGAGGGAAGGCAACTTGCCCTGGTGATTCGTCGCCAGTTCAGTGAGATGGACGACTTCCGGGAATCCATGTCTGGCCGCAGTGTGAACGTCCGGTTTGGTTCACAGGGCAGTGTCATTGATTGGCTGATGGTGCCGCGGTTGTCCGGGGTTCGCGCAGCGCTTGGAAAAGCGATGGTTGAACTGGAGCAGATGCGCAGTGCCGATGTGGTTCGGTCGGTGGAAGACGGTCGTCTCGACTTCGGAATCGTCCGCGACGATGCCGTACCAGCGGAAATGAAACGTTGGCGGTTAGGAGTTGTAGGTTACTCCCTATTTGCAACGAAGGCGCACTGGAAAGGGCAGACCTCGGTGGAGAAGATAATTGATAGAGTGCCCTTTGCAGAACTTCTTTCCGGTGGGCAGTTCACTGACCGCTGGCACCAGTGGCTTGCCTCCCAACGTCTCGTGCCACAGGTGTTTGCCCGGGTCTCATCGTTCACCGACCTTGCCATGGTTGTGAAAGCCGGCCATGCCGCAGCCGTGCTACCTGATCTTGCTGCAATCGATTTTGATCCCAAACACTTCAACCAACATTCGATTCCAGCCCTGAGGCAGCGGACGCTGGTATTGATAGCGAACGCCCGTAGTCTGGAACGATCCGGTATTGCGGCCAACGTCGCCGTGAAACTGACTGCTCTGCTCAAGCTGAGTTGAACCGACCTGAGCAGAAATACTTTACAGACGCCTCGCGAACGAGGTTGCTTGAGCGTGGATTTCTCACCCGAAAAACAGTCGAATTTCTCAACAAATCAGCTCGTAATTTGCTGGTATTTTGCCCCGATTTTTCATTAGATTCGCACATGAAAAACGAGCTGCAAAATTGGTCGCTGACCGAGGGAGGAATTGGAATGGAAGAGACTTTGAGCCCGAAGGTTTCCGAGGTCATTGCCGCGCTGGAGGCGATCCGCATCTTCACGGGCTTCATCGCTGATCGGAATCAATCGGCGGGCATGGCGCTTGGTCACCTGGGCCGTGATTTCGATGTGGGTTTCGCCGATGTTCTCCCATGTCAGTTTTTCCAGCTCGCGGAGCCGCACGCCGCCGAAGATGGCAACGGCAAACCCGATGGCGCAACCCGGCGAGGTGGCCTCCGCGGCTTTCAGGACGGCGCCAGCCGCCTCGGGGGTCAGGCATTGGATCTCGGTGTCGCGGGATATTCTCACAGGTTCCAGCGCGTCGAGCACCTCCGCCTTGCACCATGTTCTGGGCGGCGACGCGCACCAGCGCCAGAACGCGCCAAGGCTGATTTGGCTCGCTTTTCTGATGGATGGCGTGCGGGGTGCCAGAACCTCGTCGATTCCGGTGCTGGTGATGTCTGACAGCGTGCGGTCATGCAGCGGTGCAAGGACGCGGTTCAGGTGGTGCCGGTATCCTCTGAGCGTGTCCTCCCTCAACCCGTCCCTGGTTTGCAGGAACAGCGGGACGGCCTCGCCAAACGTCTTCGACGCAGCCCGGTCGGCATGCTGGGCCGCGTATAGTTTGGCGGCATCCAGCACGCTCCCCGCCCCCGCCAGCACCTCCAGCGCCCTCGCCAGCATTTTCGCGCCGTCCACAAGGCCGATCTTCCAGGGCTCCAGAATCTCCCGTGCCTCATCGGCCTGCATGGCGAGGCGGGGAGCGATGATGGCCGAGGGCTCCGGGGAACCGGTGAGCTTTTCCAGATAGGCGCGTGCGGCATCCCGGGTCTTGTGCCATGATCTCATGCGCTTGCCGTCCGGCGAGAGTGACGCGGGTATTGTCACTTTCCAGCGCTCGCGGGATTTGTCATAAGCCGGTGGTGTTGCGGTTCTTCGTGGCATGGCACTTGGGGGTGAAAATGTGCCCGAATGTGCCAGGAATGGGGGGTATGTCAATGGATTTCAGGAATTTCAGGAATTTCAGGTAATGAGATAAAGGAATCCTTGTATTTACGTATGTTGGGCAACCACGTACACTTGCTGCTGGAGGTGCCGCCGATGGCCGCAGGGGGCTTGTCGGACAACGAGTTGCTGCACCGGTTGCGAGCCATTTACAACCGTGCTGTGGTGGATGGGGTGGCGAAGGAATTGGCGGAATTGCGGCAGAGCGTCAAGGACG
>Ga0209697_10006560_pt1 | contig 14018 bp, 12 predicted proteins | sample AliMusrvi5mmetaG_FD_184115 | JGI IMG/M metagenome (GOLD analysis project Ga0209697, IMG submission 184115) | Freshwater lake bacterial and archeal communities from Alinen Mustajarvi, Finland, to study Microbial Dark Matter (Phase II) - Alinen... | ecosystem: Environmental > Aquatic > Freshwater...
CAATAGGACAGTCCGCGGTACTGGTCGGAATGCTGTAGCCAGGCGCCCCGGTCTCCGCCCGAGCAGTACATCGTAAGCCCCTGGGTGTTCGTGCCGGGCGCGCCGTCCGGAAAACCGAGCGCATTTTGCACGTTGAGGCAGGCCCCGTTGTCCCAGATCACCCGGGCATCGGTCCACAGCCAGCCTTCCTTGCCGTTGGGGAAGGTGTCGCGCAGACCGTACACACTGACCTCCACGGGCAACAGGCCGGTGATGAAATGAACCAGATCCACGTAGTGGCAGCCGACGTAGGTGAACGCATCGCTCGACTCGCACGTGAACCAGTTCTGGAAGTTCGAGTGGCGGTAGTACCACTTCTCCAGCAGGCAGGCGGTCCCGAGCTTGAACTCGCCGAATGCACCGGCCCGGTAACGCTGGCGGGCCAGCAAGCTGCGGTCGTCGAAGCGCTTGTGGTACTCCACGCCCACCACCAGGCCGCGCTCGTGCGCCGCCTGCTCGATGATGGCGGACTGCTCGATGTTGAGCACCAGCGGCTTCACGCAGAGCACGTTTTGATCGTGCTCGAGTGCCGTCATCACGGCCTGGAAATGCAGCGGGTCGGGCAAGGCAACCACCACGAGTTGGCGCGGGGGCAATCCGGCGATGACCTCGACGTATGGCTCCAGTCTGGGCAGAAAGGTGCGCTCGGGAAACGCCCGTCGAATTTGCGGATTCGCGGCCAGCGATTCCAGCGCCTCACTGCGCCGCTCGCAAACTTCGATCTCGTCGATGCGCCCCAGGCGCTGCAACTGGAACAGCGACGGCAGAATCTGATCGCTCGCGATCATGCCGCCGCCAATCAAAACTACCCGCATACTTGGTCTCCTGTTTCGCCCCTACCCGCGCGCCGCCAACGCTTCGGTGAAGCTATCCGCCAGCACTTCACACCCCTCCCGCACCGCGTCTTCGGTGATGCACAGCGGAGGGCATATCTTGATGGTGCAGCCCTGCGGCCCCACGGGTGAGAACATCAGCAGGCCCTTCGCCACCGAGCGCCAGACGATGTCCTTCGCCAGCGGTCCGTCAGGTTCCTTGGTTCCCGGCTTGATGCAAGCCAATCCCGCAACCAGTCCCTTGCCCGCCAGGAAGCCCGCCTGTGGGAAGCGCTTCTGAATTCCCTCCAATTCGGAGTGCAACACATCGCCCATGCCCTTGGCGTTCCGGGCCAGATTCTCACGCAAGATCACGTCCAGACTCGCCAGCGCCGCCGCGACGCAAACGGGATTCCCGCTGTGCGTGGACGATGCCGAGCCTGGCGCCGGCAGGTCCATCAAGTCCGGGCGGCCGGCCACCGCCGCGATCGGCAGCGAGCTGGAAATGCCCTTGCCCCACGTGGTCAAGTCGGGAACGACGCCATCGAAGTGCTCGTAGCCCCAAAAGGTTCCGGTCCGCCCGAAGCCCGCCTGCACTTCGTCGAGCACCAGCAGCGCCGCGTGGCGGTCGCACCAAGCCCTGAGGCTGTGCATGTATTCGACCGGCGCGAATGCCGCCGTGCCGCCCTGATAGGTCTCCATGATGACCCCGCAAACGTCGTCCGCGGCAACGCCCTTCGCGGCCAGTTCGGCTTCGAACTTCTGGAAGCTGGTGTCTTCGGTCCAGAAACCATCCGGGAACGGCACCTGCACGAAGCCCGGATCGAGGTTCACGATCCAGTCTTTCAACGCCGGAATGCCACCCGCCAGTTGCGATCCGAGCGTCCGTCCGTGGAATGCTTTTTCGAACGAGACGATCACGCTCTTGCGCGGTCCCGCCGTCTTCAATCCGTGTTCCCGCGCCACTTTGACGGCAAACTCGACGGTCTCCGAGCCGGTTGTCAGGAGGAATATCTTCTTCAGCGGCTCCGGTGTGAGGCTCGCCAGCCGCTCGCACAGTTCGGCGCGCAACTCGCTGGGGAAGCAGTAGTTAGTGAGTAGATGGCGCTGCGCCTGTGCGGCAATCGCCTCGGCGACTTCGGTTCGTCCATGCCCCGCGTTGGCCACCAGCACGCCCGACGACCAGTCGAGCCACCGGTTGCCCCAGCGGTCCCACACCTGGAACCCTTCGGCGCGGTCCCAAACCACGGGTGGCTGTCCGCCCATCGCGCGCAATTCGTATTTGTCGAGCTTCTCGAGAATTGGGAGCGATTCGGGCACGGGAAAGTCCGTGACGATCCGGCGGAAGCGGGTCTCGATCCGGGGGGATACCTGACTGTTAAGTGTCTCGGACGTCTGCATGGATTCATCATCCCTCAAACGCGGCACTGATTCGGCGCGTCCGCCGCACAGAAAATTTCACAGCGCACAAATCACGGGCGCTGGCAGCTCGGGCAGTAGTGGGTGCCGCGTTGGGAAACCACGATCCGGCGGATCGGCGTCCCGCAGCTTAGGCAGGGCTCACCCTCTCGCCCGTACACACGGTGAGATATCTGGAACCATCCGCGGCGTCCGTCCGCATCCAAATAATCGGAAATGGAGGAACCGCCGGCCGCTACCGCTTCTGCCAGCACCTCGGCAACTGCGGAGTGCAGCCGCAACAGCCGCTTCCGGCTCAGTTGGGACGCATTCGTGAGTGGGTGCAGGCGCGCCCGGTGCAGCGCTTCATCCACGTAGATATTGCCTAGGCCTGCGACCACGCGTTGATTCAGCAGCAGCGGTTTCAAATTCCCCCGACGACCTCGCAGAAGCGCCAAGAACTCGTCTGAGCTGAGTCCCAGCGCATCCGGTCCCAATCGCGCCACATCTGCCGGGAAATCCGCGCTCCAGAGCATCCGCCCGAACTGGCGCACATCCTCGAATATCAGGTAACGGCCGCTATCGAGTTCGATCTGCGCCCGCGTCCAAGGCGAACGCGCGCCGTCCACCAGCAGCTTGCCGGTCATTCGCAGGTGCACCGTCATCCAGCCTGCATCCAAATGAAAGATCAGGTACTTGCCCTTGCGCTGCAACTGGAGAATGCGCGTGCCCGCCAGCGCTTCTGCCATCGCGTCCGGCGAACCCCCAGCCGCGAGCGGGGAGAAGTAGCGCACGGCCAGGATCTTTCGCCCCGTAACGTGTGGCGCGAGGGTGCGCCGCACTGTCTCGACTTCAGGAAGTTCAGGCACTCCGTCAGGCCTCTCCGCCGAGTGCGGAATCGGTTCCACGTGACTGGGCGCGTACGGCAAAACCGTAACACCTTACGGTTTCTTGTCTGTAAGTGATTGATTCCAGGTTCAAAACCGTAACTTCCTTACCGTTTCCGTATTCGGCCTTATTCTCTTGAGCGAGTGAGTTGGTTCCTGACGTCGCCATTCCTCAGGCTATCTCCACCAGCACGTCTTCACCCTGAATCACCACCTTATAGCGTTGCAGCTTGATGCCCGGATTGTAGTCTAACTCGCCTTTTTCCACGCTGAATTCCCAGGCGTGCCAGGGACACACGATGCAGCCTTCGACCAGATTGCCTTGTCCCAGCGGCCCATTTCGGTGCGGGCACATGCCAAGAAAAGCATGGATGGTCCCCTTCTCGTTGCACACCGCTATCGTCGTGCCCGCCACCTCCCGTTGAAGCAATCGCCCCTCGGGTAGTTCATTTAGAGTCGCGATTCGAATGAGTGCCACTGTTGGAACTATCGTGCCACGTCAGCGCGGCAACCCGTAACTCCTGCCCACCGCTCGTGCCGGGGATTGACCCGCGCGCGCATAGAATTGGATTTGATGGCCACTCCGAACCCGCGACTGCGAGCTGCCTTCCTGGATCGCGACGGCGTGCTTAACCGGAAAATGCCGGAAGGTCAATATGTGCAGTCACCGGAGGAATTCGGACTTCTGCCGGGCGCCGTGCGGGGGTTGCAGTTGCTCGCCGCAAGGGGCTACCGTCTGATCGTAGTCACCAATCAGCGTGGTGTCGCTCGCGGCAGGTTGACTCTCGACGACCTGTCGGCGATCCACCGGAAAATGGGGAACCTGCTCGCTTCCAAAGGAGTGTTGCTCGACGCGATCTACTTCTGCCCTCACGAGTTAGGTGAATGCGCCTGTCGTAAGCCGGAGCCCGGTCTGCTGCTGCGCGCTTTCGATGATTTTCCGGACCTGATTCCGGGGGAGAGTGTGCTTTTCGGTGATTCCGTCTCGGATATCGAGGCGGCACGCCGTGCCGGTGTTCCGGCGGTTAGAATGCCGTCCAACGGCTCTCTCGAAGCGGCGGTTCAGAGTTGGCTCTCAACTGACACCACAGCGAACCGCGTCAAGTGAGCGCGCCTCGATTTCAAATAAGCCATGTGATTAGTGTGGTTTGCAGATCATCCGCCGAAGCTGGGCTTCGTCTCGTGGTCCCGAAATCGCCGATGCATCCCAGGTCGCCCGACAAATATACTGCGACGGAACTCTACTGAAATCGCGGGGAGTGCCGATTGTTTCTTTGAAAGGCATCAGCCCTCGCGTCGTCGTCGCCGGTTAGGGCTTGATTTCGCGCAACGATGTTCACTCGAATCCTCTGCTTCGTGGTCTGGCTGTGGCTTAACCCGCATAGCACGGCCTGCGCGGCATCCGGCGATTCCGAGCCCGGTTCCTTGCCCGCAATGGCGGCGGTTCCACGCCCCGTATGGTTCGAGGAGAACTCGGGGCAGGCATCCAGAGAAGTTGCGTTTATAGGCCGGGGGTTCGCTGTTCCACTGGCCATTCTGAAGAGTGGTGCGCTGGCTCTAGGCCCGCAGGGTGGTGTCGTCCGTTTGGAACCTGAGCGACCTTCTGTGCTTGCTGCGGTTCACGGAGAGGCGCCTACCGGAGCCGTCACCCGATCCTATGCGCCAGGCGCAACCAACGTCTCGCGGCACTTCTCCAGAGTCCGCGTCTCCAGTCTCTGGCCGGGCGCGGACCTGTTCTATCGCATCACTGACGGCCGGTTGGAACTTGGCCTGGATCTGATGGCCGGGCAAACATCCAATGTCCCTTCCCTGTGTTGGCGAGGCGCGAAGGTGAGTCTCGATGCCGTAGGCCGGGTCCACATTCGGGCGCGCGGTTTCCGGTTCATGATGCGCACACCGACCGCGGTCCAACCTGCAGACCCCGCGGTTCGTGCCGTGCTGCACGAACCGCTAGCCGTACGATACCTACTAAGCCGTGCCGGACGGATGAGTTTCGGCGTGAGTGGCGCGGATCCCGCTTTGCCGTTGAATATCGATCCTGTATTCGAATTCTCCACATACATCGGGGGCTCTCAGGCGGACTCCATCTCCGGCATGGCACTGGGGCCGGACGGCAGCATTTACTTGGCGGGCCAATCGGCATCCACTAATCTCTTTGGCGTCGATACTGGCGTACCGGCTGGCTCCGGGAAAGTGCTGATTACAAGGCTCGCGCCTGGAGGGACAGGCATAGTCTATGCCGCACTAATCGGCGGGTCGGGCAGCGACCAAGGCACCGCGATTGCTGTGGATTCAAACGGCTCGGCCTACGTTACGGGCAACTCAAACTCCTCCAACTTCCCCGTCACCAGCGGCGCTTTTCGGTCCGGTGCTGCGCAGGACTGGAACGCGTTTGCACTCAAGTTGGACGCACGGGGCGTCTTGGTCTACTCCTCGGTTTTGGGCGGATCCGGGCCGGACTGGGGCGCTGCAATTGCCGTTGACAGCACCGGACGCGCGGTCATAACAGGGCAGACGAATTCTGCCGACTTCCCGGTTACGGAACGAGCTTTTCAGCGGCTGATCGCAGGCTCGCAGGATTGTTTCGTGAGCATGCTCTCCGGCGATGGCGCAAGTCTGGTGTTCTCTACCTTCATGGGTGGTAGCGACCTCGACAGTTGCCGCGCCGTCGCGCTGAGTCCGTCTGGGATCATTGCCCTCGGCGGATCGACTCGTTCTTCCGATTTCCCCGTTCTGGGAGCGTTTCAAGCCCGGACAGCGGGTTTTCTCGACGGGTTTGTCGTGCAGCTTGATAGCACTGGATCGACGCTGATCAGTTCCTCTTACCTCGGAGGCATCGGCGAGGATCAGATATCCTCGCTCGCCCTGGATGGCGGAGGCAGCGTGTACGTTGCGGGCACGACCAGCACGCAGGCGAATTTTCCTGGTTCCCTAGCCGGCGTGATCACGAAGAACGGCGCGGGCAGGAATGGGTTCGCGTGCAAGCTTGCTCCCGTGATCGTCTCCGTGACCTGGTGCTCCATCGTCGGGGGCAGCGGGGACGACTACGTGAATGCTCTGGCGCTATTGCCGAGCGGAGAGGTAGTCGTCGCTGGGCAGACCACCTCGGTGAACTTGCCCGTGGTCAACGCCGTCCAGTCCATCTTCCAAGGGGCGCTCGACGGCTGGTTCGCCGTTCTCAGCTCAACCGGTGGCCAGTGGGAGACCGTAAGCTACAGCGGCGGTTCCGCGGGAAATTCCGTGAACGCTGTCGTGGCGTTTCAGGACCGTGTCCTGCTGGCTGGCAGCACTACCGCCCAGAATCTCCAAGTTACGGCCGGAGCTCTCCAGTCGGCCTCTGGGGGAGGCGGAGATGGCTTCTTGCAGCAGATCGCCATCGGGGGCGGGATCGCATTAAACGGCATTTATCCACCCAGCGGATCCGGGCTTACGCATGGTTTGAGCCTGGTGATTACCGATCCCTCAGGTGCGCAGTCGATCCAGACGGTTCAAGTGAATGTAAGCAACCCGAATTCCGTTTCTAGCGCCTGCGTGGTGACCTTTGTCCTCCCGTCAAACACCCTTTCGCTTTTGAACGATGCAGGCTCGGGCTCTGCTGGCAGCGCAATTGCAGGCTCTAGCACGATCCTGCAAAACTCCCAGTGCACGGTCACCGCAAGTACCTCGACACTCTCAATCTCCGGCACCTCACTCACATTGCATCTCAGCCTGACCTACGATTCGTCCTTCGCCACAGTCGGGGCCGGAGTGACGAAGTATGTGAACATCTTGGTTACGGACAGTCAAGGCAAGACGCTTTCAGTCCCGCAGGCGGCCGTGTGGGTGCTCGTGGCACAGTCTCCTCCCACAGTGGTTTCCCTAACCCCGAGTTCAGGCCTCGGTGCTTCGCAGGCCTTTGCCCTCAGCGTCGCCGATCCAGCCGGGGCAAGTGACCTGGCTACGATTCAGTTGCTGTTCGGCTCATCGACTGCTCTGGCCAACGCGTGTTTTATTACCTATATCGCGAAACAAAACCAGTTTGCGTTGGCGAGCGACTCTGGCACCACCAGTGCCGGTATGCTAGCGCCCGGCCAGGCGGCCACTGTTTCCAATTCCCAGTGCACAATCAACGGGTTCGGATCTACTATTCAACTCTCGGGAAACACGGCCGTATTAACGGTCAGCCTGCAATTCAGCCCCGCTTTCTCCAGCTTGGGCGACGGTGCGATCAAGCGAATCTACGCCAAGCCGGTGAATGCTGCGGGGCAAGGGCCGATCACGGGCTACGTTCAGGCTGGAACCTGGACGGTCCCGCAATCGACCGTTACTGGTCCTCTGGCGCTTGTGGCGCTCAGTCCGGCTTCAGGTCAAGGGATGTCCCAACCATTCACCTTGCAGGTGATGGACACGGCTGGCGCCGCTGACCTGGCGACGGTTTACCTGCTGATCTCTGGCCCCACCAGTTACACCAATGCCTGCTGGATCATCTACTCCTCTCAGAAGCAAACGCTTGGGCTCGTCAATGATGCAGCCAGCGCCTACTTGGGATTCGTGGCACCCGGCCAAGCGGCGAGCTTCTCGAACTCCCAGTGCACTCTGAGCGGAAGCGGCACTTCCATCCAACTAAACGGCAACCTACTGACGCTGACGGCTAGCATTCAGTTCAACCCTGCTTTCGCGAAGCTCGGAAGTGGTGCCTTCAAAACCGTGTATGGCTATCCGATTACTGCAGGCGGAAAGGCGCTTCCCGCACTCGTCCCGATGGGAACTTGGACAATCGCCGAATCATTAGCGAGTCCGCCCTCGGTAGTTTCAATCACACCCTCATCCGGACAAGGGACGACCCAAGCGTTCGCCTTGACGGTGCTTGATCCGCTGGGAGTTGGTGATTTGGCCACCGTCCAACTGCTTTTCGGCACGACCACTGCAAGCTCAAATGCTTGTCTCGTCACCTACATTGCGCAGCAGGGCACCCTTGGCCTCACCAACGATGCAGGAACCGGGTATTCAGGCTTCGTAACTCCTGGACTGCCTGCGACCGTCTCTAATTCGCAATGCACCCTAAGCGGCAACGAATCCTCCATCCGAACCGCAGGCAATTCACTCACAATCACAGCCAGACTGCAGTTCACAAACTCGTTTGCGAGTTCCGGCGGCAATCCGGTCAAGACAGTCTACGCGTTCCCCGTTAACGTTTCTGGCCAAGCCCCGCCGGGTGGACTGGCCTCCGTCGGCACGTGGAGCGTGTCCCAAATCGCCGTGCCTCCGCCTCCGAGTGTCGTCAGTCTGTCCCCCTCATCCGGTCAAGGCGCTGCACAACGGTTCGTTGTCATTGTGGCCGACCCCGCCGGAGCGGCAGACTTAGCTTCGGTGCAGTTGCACTTCGGCTCTTCCACCGTACTGGCCGGCGCCTGTTCGGTAACCCTTGCGGTTCAACAGAATTCGATCAGCCTGCTGAACGATGCAGGAACGGGATCAGCCGGCGCCGTAACGCCTGGACAGGCGACATCGGCGTCCAACTCCCAGTGCATGTTACTGGGGGCCGGGTCTTCGGTTGCAGCCCTGGGTACAAGCCTTACGATGACGGTAGACGTCCAATTTGACCCAGGATTCGCTATCCCAGGCAATGCGATGAAGAACGTGTACGTGGAACCGCTGAACCTGGCTGGACAAGGACCGGCGGGAGGGCTCGTAAGCGTCGGTACGTGGACCGTCACGGGCTCCGTGGGCGGTCCACCAACAGTATTGTCGCTTTCGCCTTCAACTGGCCAAGGCAGTTCCGCATCGTTCGCCTTGGCGGTAGCTTCGCCCGGCGGTGCGAGCAACTTAGCCACGGTGCAGCTTCTGATCGGCTCTTCGACGGCACAAGCCAGCGGTTGCTCTGTCACCTATATCGCGCAGCAGAACACCTTCGGGCTGACGAATGATGCCGGCACCGGTTATGCGGCCTACGTTTCACCGGGCCAGGCAAGCGTGATCTCCAATTCCCAGTGCACGCTTGACGGCATCGGTTCAGCGGTCCAACTCGCTGGCAACACGCTGACGATGACGGTGAATCTACAGTTTTCCAACGCCTTCGCAGGCGCTGGCAGCGGGCCACTCAAAAATCTGTACGCCAAGCCTACTGATGGGGCGGGACAGGTGCCCGCCACCGGAATGGCAGTGATGGGAACTTGGACGGTTCCACAATTGGTCGTGGGCGGTCCACCTACCCCGATCGCCCTGACGCCTGCCTCCGGGCAGGGAGCTTCGCAGGTGTTTACCCTGGTTGTCTCAGACACTGCCGGTGCGACCGATCTGTCTGCCGTCCACTTGATCGTGTCAGGTCCGGCGAACTTGTCGAACGCTTGTTGGGTAACCTACACGCCTTCGAAGAACACACTAGGGCTAGTAACGGACTCCGCATCCGCCTATGTGGGTTACGTCTCGCCGGGGCAGGCTGCGAATATCTCAAACTCTCAATGCACGCTAGGCGGGAGCGGATCCTCGGTTCAGTCCTCCGGTAGCCTGCTCAGCTTAACTGTCAGCCTCTCGTTCAGCCAGAGTTTCTCCAAAGTCGGCAGTGGCCCGAACAAGACGATCTACGCATTTCCGGTCAACCTGGCGGGCAAGTCACCCTCTTCGCTGGTGGTGATGGGTACGTGGTCGCTTCCTTAAGCTGAGTTGCAGACGTATGGAGCAGGGAGTCCAGAGGCTTGCGACAATTCGAGAGTATGCTTATTCGTTCCCGGGCACCGCTCCGTCTCGGATTCGCGGGGGGCGGCACCGACGTTTCGCCGTATTGCGACGTGCACGGAGGCGCGATTCTCAATGCGACGATCGATCTGTACGCGACGGCTGTTCTCCGTACTAGAAACGACGGTGAACTCCGGTTCCAGGCTCCCGACCGTGATGCTGAGTTTGCGGCGCAGGCGCAGAGTGAGTTTGCATTGGATGAACCACTTGTACTGCACAAAGCCGTATATAATCACGTCGTTCGAAAGTTCTGTGGTGGCCGCCCTCTGTCGCTTGACCTGACAACTTACTCCGACGCTCCTGCCGGGTCGGGATTGGGGGCAAGTTCGACGCTCTGCGTCACCATGGTGCAAGCCTTCACCGAACTGCTGCAGCTTCCGCTCGGATTGCACGACGTCGCGCAAACCGCGTTTCAGATCGAACGCGTTGAGCTCGGAATGCACGGCGGCAGACAAGACCAGTTCGCCGCTGCTTTCGGTGGGTTCAATTTCATGGAGTTCTTCGCCGACGACAGGGTGGTGGTCAACCCGCTTCGCCTGAAGCCATGGATCATCGCCGAACTTGAGGCTTCGATCGTCCTTTTCTATACTGGCGTGTCGCGGGTATCAGCTGCGATCATCGATCGGCAAATCGCGAACCTGACCACGGAGTCTCCAACTGCCCTGGAAGGATTCCACTCCATCAAGAAACAGGCGTTCGAAATGAAAGAGACACTGATTCGGGGGGATATCCCCGCATTTGCCGCCAGCCTCGGGGAGAGTTGGCAGGCGAAGAAGCGGACCGCTGATGGGATCTCGACCTCCGTGATCGAGCAAGCGTTAAAGGCAGGCATGGACCATGGGGCGTACGCCGGAAAGGTTAGCGGCGCCGGCGGCGGAGGGTTCGTAATGCTGATAACGGACCCGGTGCGGAGAGTGCCCGTGATTCGTGCCCTGGAGAAGTTGCCTGGGCAGGTAGTTCCTTGTCATTTCGCAGCTGAAGGCGTGCAAACGTGGACGGTCAAAGAATAAGTCAGGCCATAATCCTCGCCGGAGGACTCGGTGCCCGCTTACGGGCGGTGCTGGGCGACGTGCCGAAACCACTCGCCCCGGTACGAGGACTGCCCTTCATTCACTACGTTCTTCGGTGGTTGGAACTGAACGGTATCGAGCGTGTTATCGGCTGCACGGGCCACTTGGCCGATCAGATGGAAGCTGGCTTTTGCAGTTACGAGGGCGAGCTGAAGATGACGTTTTTGCGCGAGGAATCGCCTCTGGGAACCGGAGGCGCGCTCTACCGGGCCCTCAGGCACGCCGATCGCGGCTGTGTTTTAGCCCTGAACGGGGACACCTACTTCCCGGCTGACTTGGCATTGTTCCAACAACAGGCTGCGCGGCTTGGCGGCCCTTTCGCCATTGCGTTGCGGCGTGTCCCCGACACTTCGCGTTACGGCGCTGTCGAACTGGACGGGGGGCGAATCCTGGCTATGAATGAGAAGGCGCGGGTTGGGCCCGGGTTGGTCAACGCAGGCCTCTACCTACTGCCCGACGACCTATGGGAGACGACGCCGATGCCAGCTGTCTTCTCCTGGGAGATGGACCTGATGCAGCCAATGGCCCCGAAGTTGGGTGCGGCTGGCGTAATTCTGGACGCTCCATTTCTGGACATTGGGACACCGGAAAGCTACCGCGAGGCGGAGCACGTTCTCCCGATCATGTCCAGAATCACCGGCACTGGCAGCCACCGGTAGCCCGGGCCAGCTGAAATCGGTGAAATTCGAATCCATGGCGTAACATGGGTTGCCGCCTAGCCAGCGGGTTGCGACCCTTCCCATGAGCTTCCAATTCTCTTGGCTGTTCGCGGAGAGTTCCCCGGAAGATGGCAGGAGGTGCAACCGCAATCGTATGCGAGTCGGGCCTGTCGTAGGTGTGCCTCTCGCCCATTCGCTCGCGATCCTGGGGTCCGCCACGAATTCGAGCCTCAAAGAGCCACCGGGGGGACCGTGGTGATCGTTACGGAGGATCGGTTCGTGGCTACTCCTGTCCGCCACGAACGACCGTTTGGCACTGATTTCTGGACCATTTCAATCCGCCCGCAAACTAAGGGCTAATCAAACTATGCGTTTGTGCCGATACTCAGCTCATGGAAGATGTGGAAAGGCGTCGAGGGGACCGACTCCTCTGTGCCGGTCTGGTCGAAGTCAGATGGGCCGAGTCCTCGACGGGCGTGTGCACAGCATTTGCCAATCTGGACGACTTGTCTTCCCTCGGCGTTAGTCTGACGTTGGATCGCCCGGTGCCGCAAGGCGCATTCGTGGAGTTCTTACACTGTGGCCATGCGGTGGGTGGCGAGGTCTGCCACTGCAGCAGGACCGACATCGGTTGGATTGTGGGCGTGCGCTTTGGACCGGATTTCCAATGGGATCTCGGGGCCAGCCCGCCCGAACATCTTCTGGATCCGGCTTGTATTCCCGAGAATCCCCAGTCGCGCGTCGGGCCGCACTTGTCGTCCGAGACGAAGAGCACCATCTCTTGCCTGCTGTTCGGCCAGGCTCTACGGCATGGATAGGAATGACGCTCCCACGCTATCTCCTAACCCGGTTCCGGGTGATCGATTGCTACCGGACTCATCCTCGCTGCAGTTCAACTCCGGATTTAGCGGGATAAAGCAAAGCCCTTGGACGTGGCCGCCGATACTCCGTAAGATCGTCTTTAGGAGAATCTGCAGATGAAGACTCAGCAATGGCTTACTGGGATGGTGGTTCTGTTTCTGGCCGGGGCTCTCTCGGTTGCAGGTGCGGACCGCAAGGTGGCTACGGCCGAACTGAAGGACGCCAAAGGGCAAACCGTCGGCAAGGTGACGCTGAAGGAGGGTAAGAACGCGGTCACATTGTCCGCGAAGGCAACAGGTTTAACCGCCGGAGAGCACGCTATTCACGTGCACACCGTCGGTAAGTGCGACGCTCCGGATTTCAAGACGGCTGGGGGGCACTTTAATCCGGACAGCAAGAAACACGGCCTCTTGAATCCGGACGGTCACCACGCCGGGGACATGCCGAACTTCAAGGTCGGCGCTAACGGAAAGGGCTCTTACACGGGCACTCTGCCGGGCGTGACCCTGGTGGGCAGCGGAGCCAATTCGCTGTTTCATGAAGGTGGCACGGCTGTGGTGATTCACGAGAAAGCCGACGACATGAAGACCGACCCGGCTGGAAACGCTGGCGCTCGCATCGCGTGCGGACCCGTTCAGTAGGGCAACCTCGATCGATGGACCGGGGGGCCAATCGTCACTCTGGCTATGGACCTTCGTCCTGTGATGCCGTCTCCGATCACTCACCCCGTGCTAGCGCGGAGCTTTCGGGTTGCCGATCGTCTGTGCTAAATCACGTGCTGGCAGGGCTGAAGTTCCAGTGCTTTGGCTCTCGTATCTTTACTGATGGCAGCCCGGATCAGGTGGCGGGCGTATCGCCAAGCATGGCATCCGGGTCGAGGGCTTGGCGATCGCGAGTGTCCGAGCCCTTCCCTGTTGATGGGGAGGGCTCGGTACCGACATCAAGCGTTCCGGTGTTGCTTCCGTGGATACGGTCGAGGATTTGTGCGCTAGCGTGGAGGCCCGCTGATCCGTTCCTCTGCGTTGCCTGAGTCGAAACGGCAGTTGTCTTCGGTTAGCGGCGAGGACCGGTCGATGGCGGGATCGATGGGCCAGGATGGCGAAGCCGCGGCGGCACGGGATCGGCGTTGCTCCGGACGGCAAGGAAATGCGACCCGCCGGCAGCAATCGCGAAAACGCGAGAAAGTCCGCTCGGCACGGACGGCGCTTCACCGCCGAACGCGGACCAAACCGCGACAGTTCCGTCGCTTTTTAGCGCTAGGCCAGTGGCCGGGGCTGCCGCAATCGCCACGACATTCGAGAGTCCCGCCGGCGCAACCGCAGCGACGGCGTGCACGTGCCAATCCAGATAGTAGCCTACGGCCTGAACAGTCCCATCGTTCTTGAGTGCGAGGCTGTACTCGGAGCCTGACGCGACCGCTATGACACCGGCCAGATTCTCGGCGCCTGCGGCCCCTGTGGCGCTGCTACCCAACCCCGAGCTCGAGACCGTTCCATCGCCCCTTAACATAAGCGCCAGGAGTCCTTGGTCCGAGATCGCCACGACATTGGATGGAACTGTAGGCAGCGCCACAGGGGC
>Ga0209697_10006566_pt1 | contig 14011 bp, 11 predicted proteins | sample AliMusrvi5mmetaG_FD_184115 | JGI IMG/M metagenome (GOLD analysis project Ga0209697, IMG submission 184115) | Freshwater lake bacterial and archeal communities from Alinen Mustajarvi, Finland, to study Microbial Dark Matter (Phase II) - Alinen... | ecosystem: Environmental > Aquatic > Freshwater...
AGCGATGGTTGCCGCCGGCAAGGGCAGCATCATCAACATCGCCAGCGTCAGCGCGCACCTGCCATTGTCGCGCGTCGTCGCCTACTCTGCGGCGAAAGCGGCGGTCCTGAATCTGACCAAATTCCTTGCCCACGAATGGGCCGGCCAAGGTGTGCGCGTAAACTCCATTACGCCCGGCTTTTTCCCGGCCGAACAAAACCGCAAGTTGCTGTTCAAGGACGATGGCACGCCGACACCGCGCGCGCAGTCAATCCTTGGGCACACGTTGGTTCACCGGTTTGGCGAACCTCAGGAACTTGTCGGGGCGGTGTTGTTTCTGGCCAGCCCGCGCGCCAGCAGCTTCGTGACCGGTGCCGACATTGCCGTCGATGGCGGCTTCAACGCCTTCAGCGGCGTGTAATCGCCATTGCTGTTGCGCGAAACTTTTCGAGACGTTGCGTGGATTGCAGCGGGATCTTGATCTTGGCCAGCGCTTCGTGAGCGGCGAGGATCTTTTCGGGGGTGTGGCAGACGAGCACCATGTCGGCCCCGGCTTGAATCGCGCCGGTGATTGCGCCGGCAAAATCGCCCACTTGGCTAATCGCGCCCATTTCCATGTCGTCGGTCACCACCAGCCCGGTAAACCCGAGTTGCCGGCGTAACAGCTCGCCGACGATGACCGGTGATAGTGAAGCCGGTATTGGTTTCTGGCCGTCAAACGCGACATAGTGCCCGTGGCCGACCATTAGTGCCGATAAGCGCGGCATGAGTTCGCTGAATGGCTGGACATCTTCCGCAAGCAATTGATCTCGCCGGCGCGTGATTGCCGGCAAATGCTCGTGTGAATCTTTGAGCGCCGCGCCCAAGCCGGGAAAATGTTTCGGGCACGCCACGACGCCGGCACTTTCCAAGCCGGTAATGAACGCGCCGGCTAGCCGCACAACATCGCCGGCCGTCCGGCCCCAGCACCGGTCGCGCAGCGCATTGTCAATCGTCGCGTCGAACAACTCCAAGTCCAGCACCGGTGCGAAATCCATGTCGATGCCCAATTCGCGTAAAGTGCGACCGATGGTGCGGCCGAATTCTTCCGCATTACCGGTGGCTTTTATATCGGCAATCGCCGGTAACTCGCCGACAATTTCCCGAAGCCGATTAACGCGCCGGCATTCCTGGTCGATAGCAATAAGTGGACACACCGGTAACTCGTCACGCAGTGACTGGATCAAAATGCGGAGCTGGTCGGCGCTGTCCACGTTGCGCGCGAAGAGGACAATCCCACCCGGCTGGATGGTTTTGAGGAGCCGGCGCGTGGCCGGCGTCAGTTCACCGCCGGGAATGCCGATACACAGGTGTTGGCCGGCATTAGTTTGCATTGCAGTGTTGCAGTCCGGCAAAAACGGCGTCGGCATATTCGCGAAAAATACTCCGGTAAGATGTGCCGTCCACAATTTGCTCGCCGGCGTAATCGCCGAGTTGGATGCGCTGGTACACGATCCGGTTGTTCATGTAGTACGGCTCCAGAAAGATTACCGGACTGTCAACCAGCCGGTTAGCGGCGAGGTTGCGGGCGTAAACATAGGCGTTCGTCCCGACGTGGACGGCCGGACTGCCGGCACCATATTCCGCCGCCGGCAACTTTGTCGCTTGCGCCAACGCATCAGCCAATGACTCTGCGACCGACAACTCCTTCGCCAGTGATCGCGAGAGCAATTTATAAAACAGCCGCAACTTCTGCGCATCATCGGCCACTTCGCCCGGCAGGTAATCACCGTGGACGAAGACGATGAGCCGGTTATCGTCCACGAGGTCGTTGTGCTCGTTCCAGTCGACGGCATTGAAGTGGAGGCAGAGTGTCAGATCGGGCCGGTAGGTTTCGTTGACGAGCTTGGCGCGCGCGGCGATCTCGGCGTTCCGGTAAAAGAGTTGCTCCATCCGCTTGCGCAGCAAATCGCTCAGGAATGCTGTGCGTTCGAGTTCGCTGCCCCAAGCTTGTTCCGGTAATGTGCGTGCGGCTTCTACTCGGAAATCTTCCGGCCGCTTGTCGGTGACCGGCACGAAACTGTTTTTCGTCAGCGCAACTTCGTAACCGGCGGCGGTGAGTTGGTCACGCAGCCGGCAGGCAACCATTAAGTTCAAGACGGCTTCCTGTACCGGCCGGGCTTTGCCGCGCACAAACCAGCGCTCTTCCATCCGCGCCCATTCGCCGCCGATGTGGCCGGGATCAAGTACGATGCGGCGAATGGTTTTGGGATGCGGGACGCTGGTCGCGCCAAACCGCAACGTGAACAGCACATTCGTTTTTTCGGGTGTGGAAAATATCGTCACAGAATTGCTGGCGTAGGCAAGACAACTGGTCAGCACGGCGCTCGGGCAGTAAACATTCGTCAACAGCGAATCGAACTCGCTGCGCGGCATTGTTTCTTGGAATGGTTCAAGCGTCGACCAGTCCGCCCGGCAGAGGCTGGCCAGTACCGTGAGGATGAGAATTATTCGGCGGGTTGCCATTCGAGGATTTCGTTGAGTTGCTCGAAGCAGTGGATCACCTCGTCGCTGAAATAGCGATCGGTATCGAGTGTGTCGAGTTCGGTGAACATTTCGTCTTCCGTGCATTGCTGGGTGTATTGGTGCGTCGCGTTCAGTTTCCGAATGCGCGCGGCGGCTAGCGCGTCGAGGAAGTCGAAGAACGGCCCGTCGCTGTCGTCGCCCAGCACCGGTAACGCGAACATCTCACTGCCGTTACCGCGTCGGAGCCGGACCTGACCTTCTTCAAGTTCCGCGTCGAGTGTATAGAACACGAACGCGGCGTCGAACAGTTCCCGTCGCAAGCCATGCGGCCGGTATTCGTCGAGCGCTTCCTGGAGATGCGCGACTTGCCGTGGATCAAGGACGCTGTCGCGCCGGGGAATGTCGGTGGTCTGCTCCAGCCACCAGTTGAAGTCTTCATCGAGGCGAACTACTATTTCTTCGGGCGTTTTCATTTCACCTTTGAATTTGACGGCGAATGCGGACAAAATCAATCGTAATGAGTGCATTCCTAATAATCACGGCAAACACCAGTTACCGGTGATTAGGCGTGCGGAGGTTTGACTTTGTCCGGCATGCAATTTAGTGTGTGGCAATCGTGATGAGGTTTGATAGATATCTGTTCCCACTGACGGTTAATTTATGAGCGACACTCCGGTAACTCCTCGTTCCAATGGCCCAGGCATACGGCAACTGGTAATTCTCATCAGCATTGTGGTTGCCGGAATTGTACTAACGGCGTTGACGGCAGATGTTCGGCGCTCATCTGAACCTGGGATCCGTTTGGTGAATGACCGGCCTTTCCTGCCGGACACGGTCGGTTCGTGGACGGCCGGCGCACAGGAGCGCCTGTCCGAAGATGAGCGCAGTGTGTTGCCGCCTGACACCGATGGCGCGCGTCGCACTTACACGAATGCGGTTGGCCGGTCAATCTTTTGCACGGTGGTGCTGGCGGGTCACGATGTCACCAGCATTCACCGGCCTGAGGTGTGTCTGACTGGCCAAGGCTGGAAACTTGATGCGGCACAAACCGAGCGCATCGACACACCGGCCGGGCCGAATGGCGTTTTGCGGGTGGCGCGGATGAATGCCGGCAAAACAATGCAATTGAAGGACGGGCATCAAGCGCAGATGTATGTGGTATTTGCGTACTGGTTTGTTGGCAAGGGACGCACAACGCCGTATCATTGGCAGCGAATTTGGTGGACGACGGTGGATCGGGTTTTGCACGGCCGCAATCAGCGCTGGGCGTATTTTCTATTTGATATTGTTGCTCCGTCAGACCGTGCGGCGACTGATCCGCATGTCGGTCAAGATGAAGCCATGCAACATCTGAGCCGGTTCATCCATGATTTCTATCCACAGGTGGTTCCAAATTAACCAGTCAGGCTTTCCATGACAAAATCAATGCCAACTTCCGTTGTAACCGGGGGTGCCGGTTTTTTGGGTTCGCATCTCAGTGACCGGTTACTGGCCGAAGGTCACCGCGTAATTGTTCTCGATAATCTGCTGACCGGCAACACGGACAACATTGCTCATCTCACCGGCAACTCCAAGTTCGAGTTCATCAAGCACAACGTCACCAACTTCATCTACCTTGCCGGGCCGGTGGATTACGTTTTTCATTTTGCTTCACCGGCCAGTCCGATTGATTACCTCGAACTGCCGATTCAAACTCTGAAAGTCGGCTCGCTCGGGACACTCAACAGTCTCGGTCTCGCTAAAACCAAAGGTGCCAAGTTCCTTCTCGCCTCCACAAGTGAATGTTATGGCGACCCGCTCCAGCATCCGCAGACCGAAGATTATTGGGGCAACGTCAATCCAATCGGCCCGCGTGGTGTGTACGATGAAGCCAAGCGGTTTGCTGAAGCGTTGACGATGGCTTATCACCGGTATCACAAAGTGGACACGAAGATTGTGCGCATTTTCAACACCTATGGTCCGCGGATGCGCCTGCGCGATGGGCGCGTCGTGCCGGCATTCATCGGGCAGGCGTTGAAAGGGGACCCGCTCACAGTTTTTGGCGAAGGCCAACAAACCCGTAGTTTCTGTTATTGCAGTGACCTGATTGACGGTATCTTCCGGCTTTCGCAAAGCGCCTGCCACGAGCCGGTCAACATTGGCAACCCAACCGAATTCACTATCCTCGAATTTGCCAAGCTGATTATCAAGCTAACCGGCAGCCAGAGTCAGATTGCTTATCGGCCGCTGCCGCAAGATGATCCCAAGCAACGCCGGCCCGACATTACCCGCGCCCGGCAATTACTTGGTTGGGAGCCGCAAGTGCAGTTGGCGGCTGGTTTGGCCAAGACGATTGATTTTTTCCGTGATAAAATCTGAACCGGTGCGTTGCGAGTCTTGACTGGCGTTATTGCGCCGAGTAAAGTGACGGAAGCCATCGCAAGAAGGATATGCCAGCCCAAGACGAATATGTAGTCCAAATACTTCACGACGTCGGCCTTGCCACTCAGGACGATATCCTCAAGGCTCGTGAGTTGACGAAGCTTGGTGGGGTGACACTGTTGGGGGCTCTGCTCAAAAGTGGCAAGATTACTGATGCAGACGTGTCAAAAGCCCTTGCCGGCCAGTTCGGTATGGATTTTATCCAGCTGGCGGATTACCGGGTTCCCGATGAAGTGATTGCGATGGTGCCACGGCATATTGCCCGCCGGTACAAGATCGTGCCGGTTTATAAACACGACAACACGCTAACCGTTGCAGTCAGCGATCCGATGGATGTAGATACGGTCGACAGCCTGCGATATATCCTCAAGATCAATGTTGAGCCGGTCGTGGCTACTTTACCGGAAATCGAGGCATCGCTATCCCGGTATTATGGCACAACGGATGACACCGTTGAAAACATGTTGCAGGACATCACCGAGGGTGAGATTGACATAACTGCACAGGCTAAGCAGGCCACCGAAGCTAAAATCGAGGAATCCACCGATACCGAATCCGATGCCCCCATCATCAAGCTAGTGCAGTTGATTATCATGCAGGCGTACCGGGACCGGGCGAGCGACATTCACATAGAGCCGCTGGAAAAACGACTGCGCGTTCGGTATCGTATTGACGGCGTATTGCATGAGGTGGACAGTCCGCCCAAGCGGTTGCAGCCGGCAATTATCAGCCGATTGAAAATCATGTCCAACATGAGCATTGCTGAGAAACGCGTGCCACAAGATGGACGCATCCAAATTCCAGTCATGGGACGGACTCTCGACTTGCGCGTGTCGGCACTGCCTACAAATCATGGCGAGAGCGTCGTGATGCGTATTCTCGATAAAAGCAGCTTGCTCCTTGGCTTGGGTGATCTGGGCTTTTTCTCCGATCAGCAAGAGTTGATGAACAAAATTATCACCTCGGCGGACGGGATTTTCCTGGTGACCGGCCCGACCGGTTCCGGCAAGACAACGACGCTGTACTCCTGCCTAAATTCTATTAATAAGCCCGACCGAAAAATCATCACTGTAGAAGACCCGGTTGAGTATCAATTGGCCGGCATCAATCAGGTGCAAGTCAATGCCGACATCAATCTGACTTTCGCTGCGGCATTGCGTTCGATTCTCCGGCAAGCGCCAAACATCATCATGATCGGTGAAATTCGCGATTTGGAAACTGCCAATATCGCTGTACAGTCGGCACTGACTGGTCACTTGGTATTCTCGACGTTGCATACCAATGACGCACCGTCGGCGGTCACACGTTTAATTGACATTGGCGTGAAACCATTTCTGGTTGCATCTGCAACGCGGGCGATTATGGCGCAACGCCTGATTCGGCGCGTTTGTCCGAAATGCAAGGAGCCATACACGCCCACCGACTACGAAATGAAGACGTTGAATATTAACCCGGCAGAATTGGCGAAGACGACCATCTTCAAGGGACGTGGTTGTGCGGATTGCTCCAGGACTGGTTATCGAGGTCGGACCGGTATTTATGAAATCTTCTTCGTCGACGAGGAAATGCGGCGGCTGATTTATGAACGTGTGCCATCCAACGTGTTGCGCACACAGGCGCGCGAATTGGGAATGCGCACGTTGCGCGAAGATGGGGTGCGGAAAATTATGTCTGGCGTCAGTACGCCGGAGGAAGTTATTTCGATCACGTCGGGTGATGAAGATTAGGAATACCAATGAGCATTACCGCTGAAATGCAGGATTTATTGCAGAGCATGGTGGATGAAGGTGGCTCGGACTTGCACATCCGCGTCGGCGTGCCGCCGGTTATCCGTCTGCACGGGTCGCTGGTGCAGATGGACATGCCAGCCTTGCAGCCAGAAGACACGGAGACATTGATGAAAGCCATCACCTCCGAGGCACACCTCCAAAAAATTCGCGAAAACGGCGGCACGGATTTTGGCTTTGCCTTTGGCAATCAAGCCCGGTTCCGTGTCAGTGTGTTTAAGGAAAAAGGCAACATCGGGCTGGTACTGCGCCAGATTCCAAACAAGTTGCTGACACTGGAGCAGATTGGATTGCCACCGTCGATTAAGGATTTGCTATTTCTCCCGCGCGGACTGATTCTGGTGACCGGTCCGACAGGTTCCGGCAAGACGACGACATTGGCTTCGATGCTGAACGTGATTAACGAAGAACGCGACGCCCACATCATTACCGTCGAAGACCCGATCGAATACTACCACTCGCACAAGAAAAGTATCGTGACTCAACGCGAAATTGGGGTGGATGTGCCGGACTTTTCCGAAGCAATTACCCGCGGTCTCCGGCAAGACCCGGATGTGATTCTCGTCGGTGAAATGCGTGACTTGCCAACGATGGAAGCCGCCGTTACGGCGGCGGAAACCGGGCATTTAGTGTTTGCGACATTGCACACGACCGGGGCGGCACGCACAGTAGACCGGATTGTGGACTCTTTCCCAACTAGCCAGCAGGAACAAATTCGGACGCAATTGGCATCGTCAATTAAAGCGGTGATCTCGCAGTTGTTGCTGGTCAAGCCGGATGGCAAGGGCCGCGTGGCCTGTTTTGAAATAATGATTTCGACTCCATCCATTCAGGCCTTGATTCGCGACAACAAGACATTCCGGATCACATCGGATATTCAGACCGGTGCAAAATTCGGGATGGTGACGTTGGACACGAATTTAATGTCACTTTATGAACGGGGCCTAATCACCTACGGCGATTTGATTACCAAGGCGCAAGATCCGCAAGCCATTTTAGCGAAAATGCAGGAAGAACAGGGCGGGCGAAAGCGGTAAATTATGTTTGAAAGCGAAGGCGCCATCCTAAACGAATTGCTGCGCGAGCGGGGCTTAATCAGCGACGCTCAGTTGGCGGAGATTCAAGAGGAGCACGAACGTACCGGCAAAGCATTGTCCCAGATCATTGTGGATTTTGGGCTGATGAGCGAGGATCAATTGTTGCAAGCCCTCGCGTTGCATTTGAACATGGAGTTCATTCAACTCGAAAATACAGAGTTGCCGCAAACAGTGCTGCGCGCGATGCCATCCAGCGCGGCGCGCATGTACGGTGCCGTTCCGATTGCCGCAACAGGCAATTCCGTCACAGTTGCCGTACTGGATCCTTATAATCCGCACCTTGCGGAAGAGTTGTCGTTTGTACTCGGCAAAGATGTGCATCTGACACTAGCTCCGCCGAAGCAAATCGAAAACGTCATTGCCCGGTATTACAACGAAGAAAGTGGCTCGCTCAAAGACGTGTTGCAGGACATGGAAAAGCAACTCGCCGACTCTGATATTGTTGCGACCGCTGAGAAAGGCGGTGCGCAAGGTGTGGCCGCGTTGGAAGAACTGGCGAGTCAGGCGCCCATCGTGCGTTTCGTTAATCTGATTTTGGTTCAGGCGATTCAAGACCGGGCCAGCGACATCCATTTTGAACCGTTCGAGGATGAATTTAAAATCCGGTATCGCGTGGATGGTGCGCTATACGAGATGGCACCACCGCCGAAACATTTAGCGGTACCAGTGATTTCACGACTCAAGGTCATGTCGAATCTGAATATTGCCGAACGGCGTTTGCCGCAAGACGGTCGTATCCAAATGCCTGTCGCGGGACGGCAAGTGGATTTGCGCGTCTCGACTCTACCGACGGCCTTTGGTGAGTCGGTCGTGCTCCGCGTGTTGGACCGGACGGTGGTCAACCTGAAACTCGAAAGTCTCGGAATGCCGGCTGACTTGCAAGAGCAACTGAATGAGGTGATTCACATCCCGAATGGAATTTTTATCGTTACCGGCCCGACCGGCTCCGGGAAAACGACGACACTGTATTCTTGTCTCAATCGCATCAACACCATCGACCTAAAGCTTCTCACGGCTGAGGATCCGGTCGAGTATGACATCGAAGGTATCATGCAGGTGCCGGTCAACGAGGCGCTCGGCATGACGTTTGCCCGCGCATTGCGCGCATTTCTCCGGCAAGATCCCGACATCATCATGGTTGGCGAAATGCGCGATCTCGAAACCGCGACGATTTCCATCGGCGCGTCGCTGACCGGCCATTTAGTGTTTACAACGTTGCACACCAATGACGCGCCCGGTGCCGTCACGCGTATGATTGACATGGGCGTCGAACCATTCCTGATTTCCTCGACGCTCGAAGCGGTGTTGGCGCAGCGGCTTGTGCGTACCATCTGCAAGCGGTGCAAGGTCGCATATGAACCGACTGACGCGGTCTTGACGGAAATTGGGCTAAGCCGGGCCGATGTGCAAGATCGTCCATTTTACTATGGAAAGGGTTGTGTGGAATGCAATGAAAACGGCTACAAAGGTCGGAAGGGTTTGTTTGAATTGTTGGTTGTCTCAGAACCGATACGCGAGCTGATCAATATTCGCGCTCCGGCCGGTGTGATTCGCGCCAAGGCGCTGGAATTGGGAATGCGACCGTTGCGTGACGATGGCTTACGTTGTATTTTGAATGGTGAAACCACGGTGGAAGAAGTGTTGAAATACACCTAATTGACACGGAGGAGTTTCAAACATGCCGAAATTTGATTACGTAGCGATGGATTCCAAGGGTAAGGAAGTGCACGGTGCCTTAGAAGCTGAGAATCAGGCAACCGCGCATGGGCGGATCCGCGAGTTGGGCTATTTCCCAACCGAAATCGTCGAGACCGGTAAGGAGAAACACAGCGGCAAGTCCCCGGCTGCTGCTAGCACTCCGGCGCGCGCCAGTGTCCGCAAATCACCAACGACACGCAGTTTTGGTAGCGGCAGCACTGTGAAATCAAAAGTGCTGACAGCATTCACGCGCCAGCTGGCCACGCTGATTGATGCCGGCTTGCCGCTTCTGCGCGGGTTGGACGTTTTACGTAAGGGAGAAAAAAACCCGGTTCTCAAGCGCACCATTTCGAAGATCGCCGAAACAGTCGAATCCGGTAGTACATTCAGTGAGGCGCTCGCTCAACACCCCAAGATTTTCAACCGGCTGTATGTGAACATGGTGCGTGCCGGTGAGGCGGGCGGTGTGCTGGACGTAACATTGTCACGCCTCGCGGACTTCCAAGAAAAGGCGCAAAAAATCAAAAATAAAGTCGTGTCGGCCATGGTGTATCCGTCGGTGGTTATCTTTGTCGCCATATCAATCATGACATTTCTAATGATTGCGATTGTGCCAAAATTCCAAGAGATTTTCCGTGACCTTCTGGCAGGTGCTCCGTTGCCACCGCTGACCCAATTCGTGATCGACGTCAGCAATATCATCCAGCATCAGGCGATATTGGTCATCGCATTTATTATTGGCTTGGTGATTTTTATCAAAATGTTCGGCAAAACCAAGAAGGGACGATATTTGTTAGACAAGGCCAAACTGCACACGCCGGTGTTTGGTTCACTTTTGCAAAAAGTTGGCATCGCTCGTTTCACTCGCACGCTTGGCACGCTCATTGCCAGCGGTGTGCCGATTCTGCAGGCGCTCAATATCGTCCGCGAAACTTCCGGCAATGCTGTGATTGCCGACGCTGTGAGCCGGGTCCACGATTCAGTCAAAGAAGGTGAACGGATTGTGCAGCCGCTGCAAGCCACAAAAGTATTTCCGGCGATGGTCGTCAGTATGGTGGACGTTGGCGAAGAAACCGGCGCGCTGCCGGACATGTTGATGAAGATTGCTGACGTTTATGACGATGAAGTTGACAATGCTGTCGCTGCGCTCACGTCAATGCTCGAACCAATCATGATTGTCTTTCTAGCCGTGATTGTCGGTACAATCGTCATTGCGATGTTCATGCCTTTGATCGGTGTGATCAACCAACTCGGCGGGCAATAATTCAGGACAATCGCCCGAACTCCCGACAGCAATCGACGACGAACTTGGTCTGTTCAGTCGTGCGGTGCGGGTAAGCGGCAATGCCCATGATGAAGTGATCGCCATCGCCGGCTTCTTCGAACATCTGCCTCACCGAAGCCCGGACAGCGTTCGGCTCCCACTTGATATCGGCCAACGCATGGGGTGAAGTCATAATCGTGATCCGGTCGCCCAGCCGTCGCCGGCCTTCGGCAATGGTCACATTGCCAATCGGCGGGACAGTAAACGCGTGGACGGCATCCATCCGGGTCTGGCGATACAACGGCAACAGGTCCTTGATCAGACCGCAGGAATGGTGAAAGTAAAACTTGCCGGCGGCGTGGGCGATATCGGCCATTCGGTTGGTGTAATCGACGCAGTACTCCTCGAACATGGCCGGACTTTGGGTGGTGGTCGAAGTGTCATCCACACCCACGATGACGTCACACCCGTCCAAGGACGCCGCCAAGGAATGACTTTCAATCTGCCGGCGCGTCATCACCTTGAACAGATCGTGGACTGCGTCCGGCGCATCGGCTGTTAGATAAACCGTTGTCTCCACCCCGGCGAATCTGCGGATTAGTTCGCTGAGCGGCGTACCGGCCATGGAACACAACAGGATACCGTCATCCCCGATCAGTTCGCGACGGCGGTGGAGATCAGGCAGACGCTCCTGGTCGAGTCCGATCACAAGGTTCTCGTAGTAGCTGGCCATTCGAGCCAGATCATCAGCCGTCTTGATGAAATGCTCGACCGTGTAGGCCACCCCGCCAACTGGCTGCCGCACGACCTGACGCAAATCGCCCTCAGGCGTGTGCCAGGTCGTGATCGTGTCGTTCCCGTCGATCCGACTTTCCTCGACAACATTCGGACCGGGTTTGAGGCTGATCGGTGGCCAATACCAGTCGGCGATGTCCAATCCCAGATACCGGCTCAGATGGACCGTGCTTTCATCGGACCAGCGGACGTTCTCCAATTGTTTGGCGAGGTCGGGATCCATGCCGTCCCGATTCGGTTGGTTGTAAGGATCGCAGTGACCAGTCACGGGAATCCATTGCGGCCGTTCATGCCGCAGGACGCGGAACAAGTTTTCGCGGGGCGTCATTTGCGACTCGTCCGTTCGGTTCCCGGTTTGGCCGTTCCCATTTCGGTCAAAGCATCGAGAATCAGCTTGCCAACTTTCTCGCCAAGTTTTTGGCTGCCTAGTGGAGTGAAATGGCCATCACCTTGCTGCCAAGTTTTCGTTTCTGGAAGTGTCGACGTATAGAGATCGTCAATCGGAATGCCGCGTTCCTTCATAATCTCTGCCGCCACAGCGTTGTATTTCAAGATATCGTCAAACCGCGCCCCCTTACGGTACATGAGCGGCGTAGTACTGGCCCAAATTAACTTGGAGCCGGCACCTTGGAGAATCTCCACGATCTGTGTGAGGTTCGTCCGATACTGCTCAAGGCTGTACCGACAGCGCACTTGGTCAGGCGTGGTCTTGTTTTCGTCCTGGATGAGCATGCCGGTTTTCTTATCGAGGTAATGGGTGTCCCAGATGCCCCAGTTAAAATGAATCACATCCCATTTGTTGGTTCCCAACCAGATTTTTAGATGCTCGGGTTCCGAGCCAACCGTTCGCGCCAAGGCATTACCGGTGCTGCAACAGTTTTCAGGCGGGCGGTGCACATTGGCTTTGCCGAGGAGATACTGGCGAACGGGAAGAGTATAGCCAATCGAGATTGAATCACCCAAGAGTAACACTCTCGGCAGATGCGGGTCATCCGTTGGATTCACAAAGGCGTTTTTCAATGACTCATCGATTTTGGCGGAAACGTTACTGTTGGATTGCGCTCCAACTGTCAGCGGCAACGTCACCGTCAGGACTCGGAAGATCGCTGCAACGTTCTTTAACAATGTCTTCATGGACTCAAGCTTACTCAGGTTGTGGAATTACCGGCAAGACAAGATGCGACGGATGCGTTGCATCGTGCCAAATGGTTTGCCGGGCAACTTGCATCGCGGTGCTGGTGTTCGGATTCTCGCCGGTATTCAGATTCCGATCCCAGAGCGGGAAATTGCTACTGGTCACCTCCAACCGGATCGCGTGGCCTTTCAAGAAGACGTTGCTGGTGACTTGGAGATCAAGCGTGTACTCCAACACCGCGCCCGGCTCGATCAGTTCCGGTCGCGCCCCATCCCCGCGCCGGTACCGTGCCCGGACAATGCCTTCCGTGATGTTGATCGCGCGGCCATCGGGATAAACGTCCACGAGCCTGCCGACAAAATCCGTGTCACGCGCGCTCGATGCCGCCCACAGCTTCAGCGTGACCGGGCCGGTGACTTCCAAGTCAGCCGGTAACGGTTCGGTCGTGTAACACAACACATCCGGTCGCGCTTCGTTCGGACGCTGATCGCACGGGCCGCACCAGACGTAATCCTTGTAAAACTCGTTCCACGGGCCGATGGAATGATTCCCACCGCGCGTGGGGACCGGGTTGGCCGGGTCATAGACATACCGGTCCGTCGATTCGGTCTGTGGCTTGGTCGGACTGAGGCGGCCGGCGCTGTGCAAAAAGAAATTTGTGTACTGGGTCCGGGCGAGCGGCCACTCGTCCTCGTCCCGCCACTGGTTGCGGCCCATGACAAACAACCGGATGGCCCGGTCGCCGAGGCCGTCGGCGGGATGGATTCCCTTGAAAACGCGGTCGTACCACTTGCGATAAATGCTGTGGCAGTCAAACCCGGATTCCGGGCCGAAGTCCACCGCCCGGTGACCGTCGGCTGTGGGTTCGAGGCCATGATGATGGCCCCACGGGCCGATCAACACCTTGTGATTGGCCGCGATTGCCGGTGACTTGGCCGCCGCGACCATCTTCTGCCAACTGATAATCGTCTGGGCCGGGTAATAGTCGTACCAACCGCCCACCAACAATGTCGGCATCGTAAAGCGCGCGTGCTGGCCGTGAATGCCATAACCTTTCCAGAACTCATCATCCGTGGGATGCGCCAGCCAATCCCGCCAGAACCGGCTCAGGCCGGCGCCACAGGAAACGTCCAGCGTCTCCAACGGCAGCCGTTTGAACAGCTCATCGAGATCGTAGATTCCCAACACGTCCGAGTTGTTGGTGCGCGAGCCCACGTCGAAACACAACCACCAGAACGCGAGAAACAGCGACAACGGCCCGGCGCTGTAGTAACCGCGCTGCCACGCGTCGCCGCTCATGAACGTCGGCAGCAACGCGTCCGGAACCGGC
>Ga0209697_10006575_pt1 | contig 13994 bp, 13 predicted proteins | sample AliMusrvi5mmetaG_FD_184115 | JGI IMG/M metagenome (GOLD analysis project Ga0209697, IMG submission 184115) | Freshwater lake bacterial and archeal communities from Alinen Mustajarvi, Finland, to study Microbial Dark Matter (Phase II) - Alinen... | ecosystem: Environmental > Aquatic > Freshwater...
GGAAGTCAGGATTGAGAGTGAGCCAGCAATACCAATTGCAAAAACCGGGGCAGCGCCGTCCAGCTGCGAGAAGTCGAGTGCAACTTAAACTACCTTCAAGTCTGTCCGGACTCTGGGGTCCACTTCAGAGAGTACCCCCAACGGCTTCAGCAGTTGCTCAAGCAAGGTGATACGAAACTCCGGCGGGGCAGTTTCATAAACTTGAGCAACCAACTCCGCAACGGGAATCGCCAACGGTTCAGCGAACGCATCGCCCAATTCAGGCGAAAGTTTGATGGCGTTGTGTTTCATGGCACCTTCACAGGCTGACTTGATTTACTAAACCCCCACGATCTTTGCCCGACATTTGAAGTCGAATATATGTTGACGCATTGAGGCAGGAATGAGGGGGGGCGAGAGGAATGGCGATCTTCGCGCTATGCCGATTTCCGATGTCTTTTACTGGCGCAATTTTGAGAGAATTTCGTGAAGATTTCATGTCGAATCTGTAAACATCGCTCACATCTAGTCTGCTCAATCCGAGGGGGATCGATAGCCAATGACTGTTTCGCACATGACTGTCGAAAAGAGCATTGCCTACGGATGGTTGAACAACACATGCTTGCAGCACGATCCCTTAGATCTTCAGCCTTTTAATCCACCATACTGAAGCGAGGAAATCTCATAGGTCTTGAGTTTGCTGTGCAATGTCTTGTTGTCAATTTTCAGTGTTCTGGCTGCTTTAGCCTTGTTACCCTGGGTAAGCGCCAAGGTCCGAATCAGCATCGCACGCTCAACTTGTGCCGTGACCAGCGCCACCATATCCTTCAAGGGTGCGTCAACCCCGGAAATCTGAAACTCTTCTGGAGCACATATTGGGCAGGATTTGTGCCGACTGCTTTCAGAGTGCACCTGTTTTTGCACAGAAATCTGTGAAATTTTTGCCGCAGGCATGAGCCGGTCTAGCAACTCAGGCTCGATCAACCCGGTCGGCTCATCGCACAGCAAGACCGCCCGGCGCAGCATGTTTCGCAGCTCACGCGCATTGCCGGGCAAGTCGTGGCGACGCAGAACAGTCGAAGCGCCGACTGACAGGCCTTTGACCCGCTTGCCCAATTCATTGTTGGCCTGCGCCAGGAACTTCCCGACCAGAAAGTTCAGGTCTTCCTTGCGCTCGCGCAACGCGGGGACGCGGATCGTGTACTCAGCGAGCCGGTGGTACAGATCACCACGAAAGCTGTGTTTGCCGACCATCGCCAGCAGGTCCGCATTGGTGGCTGCAACGACCCGGAAATCAACCGCCTGCACCATGGTACTACCAAGGCGATGAATCTTGCGCGTTTCTAGCACCCTGAGCAGTTTGCCCTGCATTGCCAGGGGCAGGTTGCCAATTTCGTCGAGAAAAATGGTTCCACCGTTGGCCAATTCAAAGGCACCTGCCTTGGCCTGATGCGCGCCAGTGAAAGCGCCTTTTTCATGCCCAAACAGTTCGCTTTCGATCAGCGACTCGGCGATGGCACCGCAATCGACCGCCACCAGTGGTTTGTCGGCGCGCAGACTCAATGTGTGGATTGCTTGCGATACCAGCTCTTTGCCGGCGCCGGATTCACCCGTTACCAAAATCGAGAAGTTCGTCCGTGCCACGAGTTCTACCTCACGCTGAATGGCTTGAATCGCAGCGCTTTCTCCCATCGTCCCGATCAGGCTGCTGACCGGCGATTGATTCATGACTTTCCGAACCAGGGGCTTGGCTGTTCTGTCCTCTGAATCAAAAAATCCGGTGCCGGGCGCGCCCTGAATCTCACAATGCCTGCTGAAGTAATCCCCTTCATGGCGCCGACCTTCACGCACCATTGCGTCAGTCATGTAGGTGGCGCTGACCACGGGCACTGGCAGTCGTATGAATGGGAAAATTTGACTGCTCATTTATGTGCCAGGAACTTTGCGATGTCCATGCAGTGTGAACTGTGTTTGTGCCGTTTTGATGACGCACGAGGCATTGCAATGAGGAATGCCGTCGCCCGATTGACATGGCTGAGTTGGGACCTTGCATTGACTTGTAAGCGTCATACTAGGGAAAACCCTATACTGAGCGATGACCAACAGTTACCCAGCGCCTTCTCGTCGACTTACAGCGTCAATGGTCACCCAGAAGACCTTGCGCAACCAACTAGCGACATTGATGCGCTGGTGGCGAGACCCAGTACCGGCGATTCCGCTGCCTCGTTTGAGCCTGGCATTGCAAGGAGGTGGTGCCCACGGCGCTTTTACCTGGGGCGTTCTGGACGCGTTGTTGGCTGAGTCAGCCTTGGACTTTGATGCACTGAGCGGCAGCAGTGCGGGCGCCATCAATGCGGTTGTGATGACACAGGGCTGGATCATGGGCGGTCGACAAGGTGCAAGACAGGCCCTGTCGGACTTCTGGCTAGATGTGGGTAAGCAGATTCCTTGGCCCCTGATAACTAGGGGTAACGGTGAATCCATCAACCTCACGCCGGCCACGAAGATGCTTGCAAACTGGGTAGGACTGTTTTCACCAAACAATCTCAATCCAATGGGCATCAACCCGCTACGAGATTTGCTGAACAAGCATGTCGACTTTGAACAAATCCGTCGCATGAGCCCCTTCCAGTTATTCGTCGGCGCCACCCACGTCAATACGGGGAAACTACGCTTGTTTCGGGAACATGAGCTGACTGTCGACATGGTATTGGCATCCTCTTGCTTGCCAAAAATTCATCACACTGTGGAGATCAACGGTGAACCTTATTGGGACGGTGGTTTCTCGGCCAACCCAGCAGTATTTCCGCTGGTCCAGGATGGCAAAAGCAATGACGTTCTGTTGGTCCTGCTTGCGCCCCACCTGCACGACGAAACGCCTCAAACCATGGAAGCGATTGAGTCCAGAATTCAGGAACTGGGCTTCAAGACCCATTTTCTGCGCGAGATGAATATGTATGCCCGAGAGTTGGCTACTTCAACGTCTTTGAACATACGCTGGCGCAGCGGGGTAAATGAGATGGAGCAAACGCGCTTCCACATGATCGACTCCACTCTCAACGTCCTGCAGCGAAGTGAAACAAAAGTGCTGGCCTACACGCCATTTCTCGCGATGCTCATGGAGCAGGGACGCGCGCAAGCAAAGAACTGGTTGGCAGCGCACGCCGCGTCAGTTGGGAAATGCAGCAGCGTTGACCTGACGCAGTGGCTCGGCTGAAGTTGCGCATTCAAGCGCGCGGGTAAAGCTCCGCCATCTGCAGAGAAAGGTCAAACAGGCGAACTTTGCCGCTGGCGTAACGGTCAAGGCGCCACTCGGCGAGAATCTTCAGCGCCAACTCGAAGTTCTTGAAATCAAGTTTGTAGATATCAGAGATTGGGAAGTCCGCTTCCGACTCCAGTGCCAGTACCAGCCTGGTGAGTGTCTTTGAGTCATTTGAGTCTGAATGCTGCTGGATGAGTTTGCGGGCAACTTTGATGGCGTGCATACGATGACCTTTAAGTATTGGCTTGCACTCTGACTGATGTTATGGCTATGACTTGCCCATGCCCCGCAGTGGGCCAAGGCGCAGCAATTATCAATGCTTTTGATTCTGATGCTAGTGTTTTAGATCAAGCGAGAACGGGACCGGACGTATTTATTGCTTTGATGCGAGGCGTTTCGATCATCGTCATCATCCTGCAATAGTCGGAAGTCATGATTCTGGAATAAATTTGTCATAAACAGGAAGTGTTGATGCTCAAGCAGAGAGTCTTTGCCCCGGTGTGTCAGCAGTCCTTGCACAAGCGCACGTCAGACATACGCTGCTGATGAGGACAAGCATGACTCACAGCCTGACCGTTAGCACAAAGGCGCAGTCGCGCACCTTTTTTCTGGTTATAGCGGTTCAGTTCATTTCCACTGCGGCTGACAACGCATTGTTGATCGTGGCGATCGCACGCGTGATCGAACTCCACGAGCAGGCCTGGATCATTCCGGCGCTCAAACTTAGTCTGACCTTCTGTTATGTCTTGTTAGCGCCGTTTGTTGGCCCCTTTGCCGATTACCTACCCAAAGGTCGGGTCATGTTGCTTGCCAATTTCCTCAAGGCCGCCGCGGTCTGCGGTTTGCTGATGGGCACGGATCCAACTTTGGCGCTAGCCCTGGCCGGTTTGGCGGCTGCCATTTATGCGCCAGCCAAATATGGACTCATTACCGAATTGTTGCCGGCTTCGCAACTGGTGCGAGCCAACGGTTTCTTCGAAGGTGTAACGGTGTCGGCCGTCGTGTTGGGTACGGCACTGGGCGGATTCCTGATCAGTCCTTTGCTGCTAGCGCGTGTTATGCCTGAGTGGCTGCTGCTACTGCCTCTGGCAAGCACCGGACTATTGGCCGGCATGCTGACTTTGTTGGCTTTGTACTTGGTGGCAACGATGCTGAACTTTTGGGTGGCCGACAGCGGCGCGCGCTATGCCAGCCATTCGATTCACCCGATATGGATGATTCGCCGTTTCTTCCAGGAGAACAGAATTTTGTGGACGGACCCGCTGGGTGGCCTTTCGATGGCAATTACGACATTACTATGGGGCGTCGGTGCAACGCTGCAACTGATTGTCTTGCGCTGGGCCAATGAGGCCCTGGGTTTGCCACTGGCACAGGCGGCGTATTTGCAGGGCGTTACCGCATTGGGTGTGGTTGGCGGCGCCGTACTTGCTAGTCGCTATGTCAAGCTTACGGATGCCATCAAGTTGCTGCCCATGGGGGTTCTAATCGGACTCCTGGTGCCACTGATGTTGGCCATTGGTTCGGTCCTCTGGGCGAGCATTCTGCTCCTCCTCGTGGGTGCCCTTGCCAGCTATTTTGTGGTGCCCATGAACGCCTTGCTGCAACACCGCGGACACAATCTTCTAACTGCCGGGCGCTCCATTGCGGTGCAGGGCTTCAATGAAAACGGCGGGATTTTGTTGATGTTAGCGATCTATGCTGCGGCGACTGCGCATCAGGTATCCCTTCAGGCGCTGATCATTTGTTTTGGTTTGCTGATCACATCCATCATGCTGCTCGTGTGCTTCGTGCAACGCCGCCTGTCAGAAGCCAAAGTGGCGCTGTAATTTCATTGAGCCCGCGATCGCACATTCTGTCTTGAAACCGTCAAAAAAAGATCATCAAACTGTTGCTTTTGATCGGTAGCCTAGCCCGCATGAATGGTCTAAATGCAAACACATCAGGGTCCTATGGATGTATAGCGCCACGCCTTCGTGTTGCGATAGTCACGGAAACCTATCCGCCCGAAGTCAATGGGGTCGCCATGACCTTGGGGCGGATTGTTGCTGGCTTATTGCAACGTGGTCATGTCGTCGAGCTGATACGCCCGCGGCAGTTTGAGGAAAGCGACCCGACAGAACAAGATGCACTGCAGCAGGTCTTGTTTTGCGGCATGCCGGTTCCGACCTACCCGGAATTGCGCTTCGGGTTTCCTTCCCGCCGCAGGCTCTTGAAACTCTGGCGGCAAAAGCGACCCGATATCGTCCATGTAGTCACCGAGGGGCCATTGGGCCGGTCTGCCATCGCCGCCGCAAATCAGTTGCAGCTACCTGTCAGCAGTTCGTTTCATACTAATTTTCAAAGTTACTCGCGCTACTACGGCATTGGTTGGTTCAGGACTCTGATCGAAGGCTATCTGCGCAGGCTGCATAACCGCACACTGGCCACCATGGTGCCGACCAAGGCCATACTGCAGGACTTGAAGGCACTGGGCTTTGACCATGTAACGCTGTTGTCCAGGGGCGTAGAAACAAGACAGTTTTCAAGCGATAAGCGCTCCAGGAGCTTGCGGGAGAGTTGGGGCGTGGGTGCCGATGATCTGGTCATCATGAATGTTGGGCGCATGGCCAAAGAGAAGAATATTGGCGTCGTGATCGCCGCCTTCAAAGCCATCGCGCATCGCTTGCCGACTGCCAGACTGGTATTTGTCGGAGACGGGCCTGAGCGAAAGCAGTTGGAGGAAAACTGCCCGACTGCGATCTACGCTGGCTTTCAGCAAGGTGAAGCGCTGGCAGCCCATTACGCATCAGGAGATTTGTTTCTGTTTCCGAGTCTGACGGAAACCTTTGGCAACGTCGTGCCGGAAGCTCTGGCCAGCGGCCTCGCTGTTGTGTCTTATGACTGCGCGGCAGCGCATGAATTGATGACGACGGATTTGAACGGCGTATTGGTTCCTGGCAGCGCGGAAATCGACTTCGTCGAAGCGGCGCTGAGCTTGGCGCTCGACGGGCAAAGGCAATGCACGGTACGAAAAAATGCCGCGGCGAGTGTGGCGCATCTGAACTGGGACGCAATTTACGACCGGTTCGTCGAGGTACTTTCGGATGTCATGCAACGCCATGGCCAGCAACACGTTGGCGCAGCGCCAATGGAAAGTCGTGTTCCGGTCAAGCAGACCAACGCATGAGCGCCTGGCCCATACGTATGTTTTCCCCTTGGTGCAAGCCGTCCCGTAGTGCGAAGCCTTTTGCTGCCAATACGATCACGGTGGATCCATGTTGGAACCACCCCATCTCCTGTCCTTTGGAGAATGTCGCATTGCAGGAAAAAACTCTGCATCCGGAATATTTCAGGTGAAACAGGACATCAAGAAAATGCAGACGGATGCTTGCTACCAAGATGGCGGCGACCGGCACCAGCGCTACGGGTTGCCCGTGGCATGGACCGGTCCCGGTGACTCGAGTCCGAATGAAGGCTCGCTCATTTTTGCAAAACAGTTTCTCTACCCGTCGCAAGGCAATCGGATTCACATTCCAGGTATCGCCCGAGAAATACCGCACCTGCTCGACCGTGCAATCCGACGGAGCATGAAACCGGTGGTACATGCTGGAGGTCAAGCGCAGGGTTACAAAATAGCCATTTTTCCAGTCCTGCATGTCTTCGTCTGGTCCCAGCAAATCCTCGATCGCGTAAGGAAAGCCTTTGGCCTGAAAGACCTGCGTGCCCTGGATCGGACCGTGCGCACCAACGATGGCGTCCACCGGGCTTGCCAATACCCGCGGATCAGCGTCGATCGGCCTGGCACCGTCTTTGAGCTCGCGCGTGAAGCAGTCGTGCATGCTGCCGAATTTGGTCTTCTTTGCTTCACTCAGATCCAGATCAGAAAAGAACGACCAGACACGAATCGACAAGTCACGCACCCACGGCGTTTCAATTTTGCTAAAGCGGCCCATCCATTGGCTCAACCAGCGGCGAGGCAGGCGGTTCGTCAGCAAGAAATTGAGATCCTCCTGGTTAACAAGGTTTTGAATTTGCTGACGCAAACTCATTTTTTCAACTTTCGCATATGACTTCAATTGGAAGGTACCCGGCGTGAATGAATGGATCGAATTGAATCCGCTGCTACTGAGCGCGATTGGCGCGGCACTGCTCTTGATGGTGGCGAGTCGCCTGCGCCATCGCGTTGAACTTTCGCTGGCGAAACACCGCTCCCTTGCCGGGCATCCAAGGATGGCGAAGCGGATTTCTGCATGGCTCCCAGCCTACAGCTACCGGGATGCTGATGTGTTTGAACTCGATGGCGCGACACCTGCCGTAGTTGATGGTCGACGACGTGCGTTTGACACATTGGTCACGCAGTATGCACTGCGCTTCCAACGGGGCCGACAAGCCGGTCTTGAAGTCGTCAGTGCGCTGTCGGACCTGCAGTTCATCAACGCTTACCGGATGCCGTTTCAGTTCCGACAGCTCGCCGGTGAGCAACTCAAAGCGGGCTCCTTTGTCAAGTCCAGCGAGGGCGTGACCCTGACAGACCTTGACGACAACTGTTTTTATGACCTGACCGGCTCGTACGGTGTCAACCTGTTCGGCAATGATTTCTACAAGGATTGCATTGATCAGGGGTCCGACGAGGTGCGGGCGCTGGGACCCGTCCTCGGTTTCTATCATCCGGTGGTCGTTGACAACGTGGCACGCCTGAAAGCCATCTCGGGCATGGACGAAAGCAGCTTTCACATGTCCGGCACCGAAGCCGTGATGCAGGCGGTTCGTCTGGCGCGCTACCACAGCAAGCGCGACAAGGTGCTGCGGTTTTGTGGTTCTTACCATGGTTGGTGGGGTGATGTGCAGCCCGGAATCGGCAATCCCGTGCCGGCACGTGACACCTTCACCCTGGCAGAAATGAGCGCTGCTACTTTGCGTGTGCTGCGCAACCGCCATGACATTGCCTGTGTGTTGGTTAATCCTCTGCAAGCGCTGCACCCCAACGCTGCCGCCGCCAGCGATTCGGCTCTGCTGGACAGTTCGCGCAGCGCCAGTTTCTTGCGACCTGCCTATAGTGCTTGGCTTAAGGAGCTGCGCCAAGTCTGCGATGAAAAGCACATTGCCTTGATTTTTGACGAGGTGTTCGTTGGATTTCGGCTTGCCCCCGGTGGAGCACAGGAATACTTTGGTGTGCGCGCTGATATGGTTACCTACGGTAAGACATTGGGCGGGGGCTTGCCCATTGGCGTCTTGTGCGGCCGGTCTGGTTGGATGAAGCGTTTCGACGACACTGCGCCCGCAGACATTTGCTTTGCCCGCGGGACCTTTAATGCGCACCCCTATGTAATGGGTGCCATGAATGTGTTCCTCAAACAACTTGAAAGCCCCGAAATCAGTCGCCTTTACGTTGATCTCGACGAGACATGGAATCGAAGGGCGCAGAAACTCAATCGCCTTCTGCGAGACGCTGATGTGCCGGTGCAGGTAGCCAACCTGTCTTCGATCTGGACCGTGCTGTACACAAGACCGGCCTGCTACAACTGGTTGTTTCAATACTACTTGCGTCTGGAAGGCTTGGCATTGAGCTGGGTCGGCACCGGGCGAATTATCTTCAGTCTGAATTACACGCAACAGGATTTTGATGAGGTCGCTGCGCGCTTTGTCAAGGCGGCTCAAACTATGCACCGCGACGGCTGGTGGTTGAGCGATCCAAACACCAGCAACAAGAGCATCAAACGTCGCATCTTTCGGGAAATTTTGAAGGCCCGCTTCTAGCATCATTGTTGGACGCTGCGCGTCAAACCTTGCTGGGCTTGTGCTGCGGGTCGAGCATTTCGCCGCGCAACAAGGCAAGCGGCGATTTGTAGTACAGAACAATGTCATTGAAGGGGTCGGTCAGTATCTTAGTCAGCCACACCAGACCCGACATGACATCCTTGATAAAGAAGAGGTGAACAGTCCGGAATATCAGACCGCCAATGCCCAATGCCAACCAGATCAGACCGGTGTGCTGGATAAAGCCCGCTATGCTGGTGTCGATCTCAAACAGACCGAACAAGCTTGGATTAAGTACCAGCATCATGGGTGAGGCAACCCAGATTGTCAGCAACACCACTTTTCGACGCAGGTTGTAGCCAACTTTGATTTCTTCCTTGTAGTCGTTGCTAACCTGGTTGACTTGGTCGTAACCAAGGGGTTCGAAAAAGAAATGGCCGGACTGCCGCGTGACCATGCCTACCAACCAGCCGATCAGGGCCGCGACGGCTGGCTGAATGAACAAAAATACATAGGCAACGAGAAAACTCACAGCACTGACCAAATGCAGCGTCTGATTGATGCGACTTTGGTGATAGTAACGGTGGTCGTCCCAGCGCTGGATGGCCAGTTGGTCGAAGAATGCGGACATGCTCGAGGTCTCCTTGGAAATATTGAATGAAATGTGACCGCTAGAAATTGAGTAGACGAGTTTGCGCACCGGGAAATAGTGCTGCAAGCGTGCTAGCGCCCGATGGCGAAATACTCTAAACCCAGTCCCCGAACGAAAGGCGGGTCGTACAAGTTGCGGCCGTCAAAGATGACCGGGCTCTTCAGCGCCGCCTTGATTGCGGGAAAGTCAGGGCTCTTGAATTCCTTCCACTCGGTCACGATAAGCAAAGCGTCAGCGTCTTGCAGCGCTTCAATAGACGAATCGGCGTAGCGCAAGCCAGTCTCATCTGGAAAGACATTTCTGGATTGCCCCATGGCAACAGGGTCGTAAGCCGTTATCGTCGCGCCGGCTGCCAACAGGTCGTTGATAAGAGTTTGGCTGCTGGCTTCTCGCATGTCGTCTGTATTTGCTTTGAAAGCCAGACCCCACAAAGCAAAATGCTTGCCGCTAAGGTCGACTCCAAAGCGTGTTTTTACTTTGGTGCCCAGAACGTGCTTTTGTTGTTGGTTGGCTGCATCGACCGCCCCGAGAACCTTCAATTCGATACCGACATCGTTACGGGCGGAATTGATGAGTGCACGGACGTCTTTCGGGAAACACGAGCCGCCGTAACCGGCGCCCGCATACAAAAAATCGTAGCCGATGCGCGGATCGCTGCCAATACCCTTGCGTACATGCTCAATATCAGCGCCTAGTTTCTCCGCAAGATTGGCCAACTCGTTCATGAAACTGATGCGTGTCGCCAGCATGGCGTTGGCCGCGTATTTGGTAAGTTCAGCGCTGCGAATGTCCATCAGGATCAGTCGGTCGTGATGACGCTGGAAGGGTGCATAAAGTGCTCGCATATTCAGGGTCGCTTGCTCATCGTCGCATCCGAGAACGATTCTTCCGGGTCGCATGAAGTCGTCGATGGCTGCGCCCTCTTTCAGAAACTCGGGATTCGAGACAACACTAAACGGGGTATTGACACCACGCAAGGCCAGTTGCTGTGCTATCAGCGTCCTGACCGCATCGGCAGTGCCGACTGGCACCGTACTCTTGTCAACGACGACCTTGTAGTCGTTCATGTACTTGCCGATATTGCTAGCTGCTTGAAGCACATACTTGACATCAGCGCTTCCATCTTCAGCAGGTGGCGTACCGACCGCGATAAATTGAATGGTGCCGAAGTGCGTGGCCTTTTCGATGTCGTCGGTAAAGTGCAGTCGTCCACCGTTGACGTTATGCCGGATCATCTCCGTCAAACCCGGTTCGTAGATCGGTATTCCGCCATCTTGCAGGATTCTGATCTTCTCCGAATCAGTGTCAAAGCAGATCACATCGTTACCCACTTCGGCCAGACATGTTCCGGTTACGAGACCCACATAGCCTGCACCGATGACCGTAATTTTCATGGCTTGATTTCCCCAAGTTTGAATTAGCAGAGGATTAGTCTGGCTTGGGAATGCGAACCTTTGATGACAGAAAAAGTCACTCGTTGACATGCAACCGAATACCATTGCCGATCTTCACAAAACTGTCACTTGCGCACCTGAAGATGCGATCAGACTACGATACGCGCCGCTCCTTTTGAAACGTTCTGAAAAGATGATGCTATTCGAACCCATCGATTACCAGGAATGGGAACAGTGGCTGACCCCAGTTCGAAAACAACTACTCGATGAGTTGTGCCAGTGGATTGATGACCACCTGGAAGAAACCATCGGTTGGCAACAGTTGTTGGCTCAAAGCGGGCTTCAGTATCAGACGATTCAATCGCTTTTTTACAAATACCATAGCCTTACGCCAATGACCTGGATACGGCGCAGACGAGAAATAACTCAAGGGGCTGAAGGTCGGCGACAGTTGGATTGAATTTGACTGCTGGTCATGATGTATGTGTCCCAGTCGTTTCAAAAGTCCTATCGCCCAGATGACTGTCGCCTGATCACGAAATTGATTCCAGTTCAGCCAAGCAGATTGCCAAGGGCCGGGGTTCAGGCTGATACAGCAGCGCTTCTGGCGGGCAGATGCGCTGCTGGTTAAAACCTTCAGTCTTTGTTCGGACGTCCGGTCCTGATAGCCGGTACGGCTTTCAATGCGATTAAAAACGCGCTGTCGGTCATGGTAGCCAGTGCCTTGATGCCAGCGCGCAGCAGTTCGCTTTTTTTGACCGGACTGGCGAGTTTGCCGGCGCGCTGTTTGAGTTCGTCAAGTAAGCTGTACTCAGCTTTTGGAATGGTGAAGCTGTCACGTACTAGCTTAGGTTTCTTTTCCTTGACGGGCTTTGCGGCCTTTGGCTTGACTGCCTTTGTGGCTGCGGGCTTCGCAAGTGCTTTGACAATAGGTGCGGCGGCCACTGGAGTCTGTCCCTTGGGCAGTGCGGTGACAGGTTTTTTGGCAACAGTCCGGACGACTTTTTTTGCCCCCGTTTTGGTAATAGGCGTCGCTTTCTTCACAACCTTATTCGCTGCGGCATTTCGAACTACTTTCTTTGCTGGCACTGGTGACTTTGTGGGTGCCACTGCTTTCGCGGGTACTGCTGGGGGTGCCTTTACCGGTGCTACTGATGTGAATGCGTTTGATGTCGTGACCATGCTAAGGTTCCTTGAAATTAACGAGGTATACAGTTTATACCGTTTATAAGTCGTAAGTCAACAACGTCGGCATTCACACTTTAGGGTCCGCGCCAAGGCCGCAACTGCGATCCGGAACTGGCTACTGGCCAGCCAGTTCACCATGTTCGACCAACCCGTCAGCGCGGTCACTGATACACAACTGTTTCGTCCTACCCTCAAATCTCACTTAACCACTGCCTCAATTTGCTCAACCGGCAAGTGACGCACATCTGCTCCCATCACAACGTAGACCACCAGTTCGGCGATGTGCCTGGCATGATCGGTAATCAGTTCAAGTGACTTTGCCAAGGAAATTAACTCCACACAGTAGGAAGTCACGCGCAGATTCTCCATCATTGGCTTGACCAGTTTGCCGATAAATTCATCAACCTCCCTGTGCCCCAACTTTTGTTGCTTTATCACGGCCATGGCCTCGGCCAAATCGAGCCGTGCGAATGCTGTCATCGCCTGGCGCAGTAAGTCTGTCGACAATTTTGCAGCCGCACTTAGCTCTTGCGACGGCAGGGTTCCTGGTGCACAACTGTGAATAAGCCAAATAACCTTCTGCGCTATCCTGTCGGTCTCATTTCCGACGCGCTCCAAATTGCTGGAGGCTTTAGACATGGCCATCAACAAGCGGAGATCAAGCGCAACTGGTTGCCGTTTCGCAATGATGCTGGTGATCTCGTGATCGATCTCAACTTCTAGCGCATTGACTTCAGCTTCCGCTGCGAGCACTTGCTGCGCACCCTTTGCATCGAAATGCACTAGAGCATCAATGACTTGACAGATTTGCCTATCAACAAGATGTCCAAGTTCAGTCAGCCTTGCTGACACATCATGGATTTCACCCTCAAACTGACTGGAAAAATGTTTATCGGGCATAGAAATACTCCTGTTGTTCGAACAACCTCCTCATGATACCAAGGACGCTACTGCCATAGTCATCCGATTTGTCCGATATCCAGTGCATGAAGAACACGACTGCTCAAATCCTCCGGGGTTCGTGAAATGACTTCTTCTGGTACCTTGAATTTCTTGGTCAAACGGGTGTAGTCTTCAAAACCATACGACCCAATAAATGGGTGCATACCAGCCGCTATGGCTGAGCTGAAGTCCTTATGCTCATCGCCACAGGCATAAGAACGCGCTGGATTTATGTCGAAGCTCCTTCTGGCCGATCTGAGTGCAATGATTTTTTCCTCGCCTAAGGGGACGTGGACTGCGAAGTCAAACGCATCGAGATCAATATCGTGTCGATTCAACACCTTGCGAATCGTCAATATGGGCTCGTTGGTAATGTTGCGGGTGACCAGACCGACCCGGATGCCAGTTGTCGCAACGAGAGTACGGATCAGGGCGGCCATACCGGGATAGAGCTTTGCATCATCGCGGTACACATCGGTTAGTGTCGACAAAATATTTTTGCGGCTCCGCTTGCCGATCTGCTTCCTTAAGTTGAATGGAAAATTCTTGATTCCACCCAAATATTTGAATAGGTTGTGTCGTTTTTGAAACCGTTCCAGATCTCCCAGCTCCATGCCGTGCCTGGTAAACGTATCAACGATGACGCGATAGGCGTCAATGATGGTGCCATCTGCATCAAAAACAATCAGTCGTTCGTTATTGCTGTACATGGTATGAAGTGGACCCCAGAGTCCGGACAGACTTGAAGGTAGTTTAAGTTGCACTCGACTTCTCGCAGCTGGACGGCGCTGCCCCGGTTTTTGCAATTGGTATTGCTGGCTCACTCTCAATCCTGACTTCC
>Ga0209697_10006594_pt1 | contig 13972 bp, 9 predicted proteins | sample AliMusrvi5mmetaG_FD_184115 | JGI IMG/M metagenome (GOLD analysis project Ga0209697, IMG submission 184115) | Freshwater lake bacterial and archeal communities from Alinen Mustajarvi, Finland, to study Microbial Dark Matter (Phase II) - Alinen... | ecosystem: Environmental > Aquatic > Freshwater...
CGTGGTTAGGTAAGGTTCGAAGTTTCTGCTTGAGGGTGTTGCGGTAGCGTGATATCTTTCGAGTTCCCTGTCAGGAAAGCCCTGCCTCGCAGTGACCCTGACAAGGTGCCCCGATAGGGGTATCTATGGGGTGTTTTCCGGTCCTGCTGGAAGACATTGACAAGCCCCGGGAGGGGCACTGGACAAGCAAGCCGAGATGGCCGAGTGGTTAATGGCAGCAGACTGTAAATCTGCCACGCAACGCGTTACGGAGGTTCGAATCCTTCTCTCGGCACCAGTCCTCCCACCAAAGGAGAACTGGATCCCGTCCACGGAATTCAACCGCGGGAATAGCTCAGTTGGTAGAGCGTCAGCCTTCCAAGCTGAATGTCGCGGGTTCGAACCCCGTTTCCCGCTCCACCCTCCCCGTTTGCCAGGACCACCTGGCAGACGTCAAGGCCCCCCGCTTCACAGCGGGAAGGTTCAAGCCCACATAGCTCAGTGGTAGAGCACTTCCTTGGTAAGGAAGAGGTCACCGGTTCAAGCCCGGTTGTGGGCTCCACCCTTCGCTCGTTCCCCTTCATTCTCTCTCCCACCATCCAGGAGGCATTCGTGGCCAAAGAGAAATTCGATCGTTCCAAGACCCACGTCAACATCGGCACCATTGGCCACGTGGATCACGGCAAAACCACGCTGACCGCGGCCATCACCTACGTGCTGGCCAAGAAGTTCGGCGGCGAAACCAAGTCGTACGATCAGATCGACTCCGCGCCCGAAGAGAAGGCCCGCGGGATCACGATTAACACGGCCCACGTCGAATACCAGACCGATAAGCGCCACTACGCGCATGTCGACTGCCCCGGCCACGCTGACTACATCAAGAACATGATCACCGGCGCGGCCCAGATGGACGGTGCGATCCTTGTGGTCGCCGCCACCGACGGCCCCATGCCCCAGACCCGTGAGCACATCCTGCTCGCCCGTCAGGTCGGCGTGCCCTACATCGTGGTCTTCATGAACAAGGTGGACATCGCCGATCCCGAGCTCACTGAGCTGGTCGAGATGGAAATCCGCGACCTCCTGTCCTCCTACCAGTACCCCGGCGACGATATCCCCATCATCAAGGGTTCGGCCCGCCTCGCCCTGGATCACGCTGAGACTCCGGACCATGCGGACTGCGCCTGCATCCATGAGCTCATGGCCGCCGTCGATTCCTACATTCCCGATCCCACCCGCGCCATCGACAAGCCCTTCATCATGCCTGTCGAGGACGTGTTCACCATCACCGGTCGCGGCACCGTGGTGACCGGCCGCATCGAGGCTGGCATCGTTCGCGTTGGTGAGGAAATCGAGATCATCGGCCTCAAGGACACCGTCAAGAAGGTCGTGACCGGCGTCGAGATGTTCCGCAAGTCCCTGGACCAGGGTCAGGCGGGTGACAACGCCGGCATCCTGCTCCGCGGTGTGGAGCGCAAGGATGTGGAGCGTGGTCAGGTGCTTGCCAAGCCCGGCAGCATCACCCCCCACACCAAGTTCAACGCCCAGGTGTACGTGCTGACCAAGGAAGAGGGCGGCCGCCACACCCCCTTCTTCAACAAGTATCGTCCCCAGTTCTACTTCCGCACCACTGACGTGACCGGCTCCATCGAGCTCGAGGCCGGCCGCGAGATGGTGATGCCCGGCGACAACGTCACCTTGACGGTGGAGCTGATCCAGCCCATCGCCATGGTCAAGGGCCTGAAGTTCGCCATCCGCGAGGGCGGTCGCACCGTCGGCGCCGGCAACGTGGGCGAGATCCTGGCCTAATCGCCAGCCCTGCCCGACCTAGGAGGTCCCCATGCGCGACATCATTCACCTGCAGTGCCAAGAGTGCAAACGCAAGAACTACAGCACCACCAAGAACAAGAAGACCACCACGGGCAAGCTTGAATTCAACAAGTTCTGCCGGTTCTGTGGTTGCTATAAGATTCACCGCGAGACCAAGTAGGTTTCCGGATTGAGGGAAACCCGCCCGGCTCTACCAACAGCCGGGCGGTTCCACAGGGGAGTAGCTCAGTTGGTAGAGCAGCGGACTCCAAATCCGCAGGTCGCGGGTTCGAAGCCTGTCTCCCCTGCCACTTCCCGGCCCCGGCAATCCAGCCCGGGGCCAGGTTTTTCTGATCCATATCCTTTCCACGGGGTCCATCGTGATCGGTGCCATCAAGCAACAGGCAAAGGATCTCTCCGCTGAGCTCAGCCGAGTGGACTGGCCCACCAAGGAGAAGGTCATGACCTCCGCCTACACGGTGGTGCTCGTCTCAGCCTTCGTCGGGGTCTACCTGTGGTCCGTGGACTGGGTCTTCACCAAGGGTTTCGCTTTCTTCTTCTTGAAGACCCGCTAGTGGAGGCTGCATGACCGATATCGTGAGCATTCCCCAGGACACTCCCCAGGACGCCGTCGCCCCGGTTCAGGGCCGCGAACTGAAGTGGTTCATCATCCACACCTACTCCGGCTATGAAGCCAAGGTGATGGAGCATCTCCGTCAGCGCATCCAGATGGAAGAGCGCTCGGAGAGCTTCGGGGACATCCAGATTCCCGAAGAGACCTACGAAGAGATGAAGGTGGACGCCAAGTCCGGCAAGAAGGAACGCGTCGTCAAGAAGCGCAAGTCGTTCCCTGGCTACCTGCTTGTGCAGATCCAGGTGGAGCGCAAGCCCGATGGCAGCGTGGAGATGGCGGACGCCGACTGGCATCTGGTGCGGAACACCCCGAAGGTCACCAGCTTCGTGGGGGCCAACAAGAAGCGGCCCACGCCCCTGACGGACGAGGAAGTCCGCCAGATCATGCACCACACCGAAGAGACTCAGGAGAAGCCCAAGCCGAAGTACCACTTCGAAAAGGGCGAGAAGGTCCGCATCATCGATGGCCCCTTCGCCAACTTCGAGGGCGATGTGGACGAGATCCACGAGGAACGTTCCACCATCAAGGTGATGGTGACGGTCTTCGGTCGGTCCACCCCGGTCGAACTGGACTTCATCCAGGTCGAGAAGAGGTAGATCCCATATTTCCTGGGGACTTTTCGAAGCCCTTCAGGTAGACTTTCCAGTCCCGGTCCGTTTGGACCGGGACCTTTTCAACCCGGTGGGTGGAACCCCAGGCTCCATCACCCTCAAGGCGGACGTCGCCGGCATGCGCCGGAATCCTCCGCGGGAGCAATCCAATGGCTAAGAAGATCACTGGCTATATCAAGCTGCAGCTGCCTGCGGGCGAGGCCACCCCGGCTCCTCCCGTCGGTCCCGCGCTGGGTCAGCACGGCGTGAACATCATGGAATTCGTGAAGCAGTTCAACGCGAAGTCCGTCAGTGCCGTCGAGAAGGGCACCACCCTTCCCGTCGTCATCACCGTATTCGCCGACCGCAGCTTCAGCTTCATCCTGAAGACCCCTCCCGCCGCCGTGCTCATCATGAAGAAGCTCGGTCTGGCCAAGGGCAGCCCCACGCCCAACAAGACCAAGGTCGGCAAGATCACCAAGGCTGAGCTCGCCGAGATCGCCAAGGTGAAGATGCCCGACCTCACGGCCGGCAGCCTCGAGGCCGCCGTCCGCTCCATCGCTGGCTCCGCCCGCTCCATGGGTGTCGACGTCGTCGATTAGTGTTCATCGCGTGAGTCCCAAGCCCACGCGAGCTGCTTTCTTGGTTTGAGTTTTTGTTGGAGAGCTGCATCGTGCGGCAATCCCGGCCACCGCGACCGTCATCGCGGGAGATCGTTCGAATGGAGCCAATATGGCAAAACCTGGAAAGAAGTACCGGGCTGCCGCGGCCAAGATCGAGGATCGCCCCTACGAGCTGAAGGATGCGCTCAACGTTGTGAAGGACCTGGCTTTCGCCAAGTTCGACGAGACCGTTGAAGTGCACATGAGGCTCGGTGTGGACCCCCGCCACGCGGACCAAATGGTCCGTGGCACCATCGTCCTGCCCCACGGAACGGGCAAGACCATGCGTGTGGCGGTGATCGCAGGTGGCGAGAAGATCAAGGAAGCGGAAGCTGCGGGCGCCGAGATCGTGGGCGGGGATGAACTGGTGGAGAAGATCGCCGCCGGATTCCTCGACTTCGATGCCCTCGTCGCGACCCCCGATATGATGAAGGGCGTTGGTCGTCTGGGCAAAGTGCTCGGACCCCGCGGCCTCATGCCCAATCCCAAGACTGGCACCGTGACCTTCGACGTGGTCAAGGCCATCAAGGAGATCAAGGCCGGCAAGGTGGAATACCGTGTCGATAAGACCGGCATCATCCACGCCGGTGTGGGCAAGCTCTCCTTCGGGGTTGAAAAGCTCGAAGAGAATGCCAAGGCCCTGATTGACGCCGTCCACAAGGCCAAGCCCGCCACGGCCAAGGGCAAGTACGTGAAGACGATGTATATCGCCTCCACGATGGGCCCCTCGGTCACCCTCAACACCGCTGTTGAGAAGTAGGAGGCTGACCATGGAAAAGACCAAGAAATACGCCGAAGTTGCCGTGCTCAAGGAAACCTTCTCGACCGCCACCTCGGCCGTCGTGATCGAGTTCAAGGGCCTCGTGGTCACCAAGGACACCGCCTTCCGCAAGAGCATTCGCGAAAGCAAGGCCCAGTACCGTGTCAGCAAGAACACCCTCCTCCGTCTGGCTGTGAAGGACACTTCCTTCGAAGCCCTCGGTGGTTCCTTCCAGGGCGCCAGCGCCATCGCCACGACCGACACCGATGTGGTCGCCATGGCCAAGGCCGTCAACGGCTTCCTGAAGGACAATCCGGCCGCGAACTTCAAGGCCGGCATCATGGACGGCAAGCCCATGTCCGCGCAGCAGCTCCAGACTCTGGCCGAGCTGCCCAGCCGCGACGTGCTGCTCTCGAAGCTCCTCTACCTCATGAAGTACCCCATTTCCGGTCTGGCGGTCGTCCTCGAGGGCATCCGCAAGCAGAAGGCCGGCGAGTAGTACCCCCAACCCCGAATCAAAAACCACATTTCGAATTTTAGGAGGCCATCATGGCTCTCACTGCTGATCAGCTCATCGCTGAAATCGAAACCATGACCGTGCTTGACCTGGCCAACCTGGTCAAAGCCCTTGAGGACCGCTTCGGCGTGTCCGCCGCCGCCATGGCCGCTCCCGCCGCCGGTGGCGCCGTGGCTGCTGCCGTCGAAGAGCAGACGGAGTTCAACGTCATGCTCATGGAAGCTGGCGCCAACAAGCTCAACGTCATCAAGGCGGTCCGCGAGATCGTCTCTGGCCTGGGCCTGAAGGAAGCCAAGGACCTGGTTGACGGCGCTCCCAAGGCTGTCAAGGAAGGCGTGACCAAGGACGAGGCTGCCAAGATCAAGGAAAAGCTGGAAGCCGCTGGCGCCAAGGTCGAAGTCAAGTAGCATCAATTCAGCTTTAACGCAAAGCGTGGGGTGCCCCGTGCACCTTACGCTTTGCGGCTTTGTCTGGATATGGTACGATTATTCCTTCCGGTCGGACTCCCGATCGAACTTCGCCCTTTCAAAGGCCCCCTGGTTGCCACACGCCCGCCGCTGCAGCGCCATCCACGATTCTGGGCCACTCCTTCCACTGTCCGGTGGTGGAGTGGTCATCGACGCGTACCGGCAGGGCCCGCACCAACGCTAGTGATCTGACCAGGGGCGAAGCCTCTGGAACAAGCCGTCTTTGCTTAAGGCCCGCACCTTAATTGTCCTACCGCGTGCCGTCCTAGAAGGTTCCGCCAACTACATCTGGAGCGAACCATGAGTGTTCAGCAGAACATCTACCGCCAGCGCCACAACTTCTCGAAGATCCGGTCCCTGGTTCCCATCCCGAACCTGATCGACATCCAGAAGCGGAGCTATGACGAATTCCTTCAGATGAACTTGCTGCACAGCGAGCGTGAGACCCGCGGCCTCAAGGCCGTGTTCGAGTCCATGTTCCCCGTGCAGAACGGCAAGAATCCCGACGGGACCGACGCCACCCTCGAAGTCGAGTTCCTCGACTACACCGTGGGTCACTGGGCCTGCAAGTGCGAGAAGTACTTGGGCCTTGAGCACCTTCGCACCGCCTGCAAGCACTGCGGCCACAGCATCGTGTCGGATCACCCCAAGGATCCTACGGTGGACTGTCCCAAGTGCGGCACGCGGAACAAGAACGCCGCGACCATCTGCGATGTCTGCCAGGAGCCCGTCTCCATGAAGCAGAAGATGGGCATGGATGAATGCGTCGAGCGTGGCTCCACCATGGCCGCTCCGCTGAAGATCCGCGTCCGTCTGAACCAGTTCGACAAGGATGACAAGGGCAACCGCCGCTTCAAGCAGAGCCAGGACAGCGAAGTCTACTTCGGCGACCTGCCGATCATGACCGACCGCGGCACCTTCATCATCAACGGCACTGAGCGCGTGATCGTCAGCCAGCTGCACCGCAGCCCCGGCGTCTTCTTCAGCATCTCGTCCGACAAGAGCCTCTATAGCGCACAGATCATCCCCTACCGCGGTTCCTGGATCGAGTTCGAGCTGGACGCCAAGGGCCTGCTCTACGCCCGCATCGACCGCAAGCGCAAGTTCCTGGGCGCCACCTTCATGCGCGCCCTCGGCCTCTTCAACGAGGAGCTGGCCTCCAACGAGCCCATGCTGCGCCACTTCTACACCCCGGCCACCTTCTTCCTCAAGAAGGGCAAGCTGAGCGTGGCCGTCGGCGAGCACCTGCAGGGCAAGAAGACCGACGAGGACGTGAAGCACCCCAAGACCAAGGAAGTGCTGCTGGCCAAGGACAAGAAGATCACCCGCCGCCTGCTCGAGCAGATGGAGAAGGCCGGCATCAAGGATGTCCCCGTCTCCCGCGAGATGCTGGATGGCGCTGTTCTGCTGCAGGACATCGTCAACATGGGGACCGGCGAGGTGCTCATGGAGGCGAACGAGCCCTTCCTCCAGACCCACCTGGAAATGTTCCTGGCCAACGATGTGAGCAGCTTTGATGTCTGCTTCCCCGAGGCCGATGTCACCGGCAAGGTCTTCTCCGAGACTCTGGCCAAGGACCACACCGAGGACAGCGAAGAGGCCGCCAAGGAGCTCTTCAAGAAGATCCGTCCCGGAGAGCCCGCCACCCTGGAGTCCAGCAAGAAGCTGCTCTACGGCATGTTCTTCGACCCCCAGAAGTACGACCTGTCCAAGGTGGGCCGCCACAAGATCAACGCCAAGCTGGCCCTGGGCACCGACCTCGACTTCCGCACGCTGGGCACCGACGACTTCGTGCAGACCGTGCACTACCTCCTGCGCTTGAAGAAGTACGACACCACCCGTCAGGACGTCGGCGAGATTGCCCCCGTTCGCGCGGACGACATCGACCACCTGGGCAACCGCCGCGTGCGGTCCGTGGGTGAGCTTCTCGAGAACGGCTTCCGGGTGGGCCTCGTGCGTGTGCAGCGGGCCATCAAGGAGAAGTTCAGCATCGCGCAGGACCCCAACAGCCCCCTGCAGGCCCACGACCTCATCAACAGCAAGCCGGTCATCGCGGCCATGAAGGAATTCTTCGGCAGCAGCCAGCTCTCCCAGTTCATGGATCAGACTAACCCGCTGTCAGAGATCACCCACAAGCGCCGCCTGTCTGCCCTCGGACCGGGCGGTCTGAGCCGCGACCGCGCGGGCTTCGAAGTCCGCGACGTGCACACCTCGCACTACGGCCGCATCTGCCCCATCGAAACGCCTGAAGGCCCGAACATTGGCCTCATCAGCTCCCTGAGCTGCTACGCCCGCATCAACGAGTTCGGCTTCATCGAAAGCCCCTACCTCAAGATCGAGAACGGAAAGATCGTCCATTTCGCCAAGATCACCAGCGTGGGCGATTCCAAGATGGCCTACATGGAAGTGGTCCGCCTCGAGGATCTCGAAGCCGAGAACGCCAAGCTCGAGAAGGCCGGCAAGCGCCCCGCCAAGTACGACATGCACGCCTTCTACCTGTCCGCCTGGGAAGAGGATGAGCACGTCATCGCGCAGGCCAACGTTCGCGTGGACAAGGACGGCATGATCCAGGACGAGGACGTCACCGTCCGGTTCGGTGGCGAGACCAAGATCGTCTCCCGCGACAAGGTCACGCTCATGGACGTCAGTCCCAAGCAGGTGGTCTCCGTGGCCGCCAGCCTGATCCCCTTCCTCGAGAACGATGACGCCAACCGTGCCCTCATGGGCGCCAACATGCAGCGCCAGGCCGTGCCCCTCATCCGCACCGAGGCCCCCATCGTGGGCACCGGCATGGAGTACGTGGCCGCCAAGGATTCCGGCGCCTGCGTGGTCTGCCGCCGCTCCGGCATCGTCGAGACCGTGGACGCCAACCGCATCGTGGTGCGCGTCGAGGACGATCCCGAGACCGAGGGCATCGAGTCCGGCGTGGACATCTACACGCTGGTCAAGTTCGCCCGCTCCAACCAGAACACCTGCCTCAACCAGACCCCCCTCGTGAAGAAGGGCGAGTACGTAACCGCCGGGCAGATTCTGGCCGACGGCCCCTGCACCGACCACGGAGAACTGGCCCTGGGCCGCAACCTGGTCGTGGCCTACATGCCCTGGCGCGGTTACAACTTCGAGGACGCGATCCTGATCTCCGAGCGCGTGGTGAAGGAAGACCTCTACACCACCATCCACATCGAAGAGTTCGAAGTCCACGCCCGCGACACCAAGCTGGGCCCTGAAGAGATCACCCGCGACATCCCCCAGGTCCGCGAAGAGGCTCTCAAGAACCTCGACGACAGCGGCATCATCCGCACCGGCGCCACCGTCAAGCACGGCGACATCCTGGTCGGCAAAGTCACGCCCAAGGGCGAGACCATCCTGTCCCCTGAAGAGAAGCTGCTTCGCGCCATCTTCGGCGAGAAGGCCAGTGATGTGAAGGACGCCAGCCTGACCGTGCCACCCGGCATCGAAGGCACCGTGGTGGACATCAAGGTCTTCACCCGTAAGGGCCAGGAGAAGGATCTCCGCACCCAGCAGATCGAGCGTGACCAGATCGCCAAGTGGGAGAAGGATCTCTCGGACGAGGAGCGCATCATCCGCGCCGAGGCCAAGAAGAAGGTCGTCCACCTGCTCAAGGGCAAGGAACTGGACGAGGTTCTTTCCGACGACAAGGGCAAGGAACTGCTCCCCAAGGGCAAGAAGCTCACCCAGAACATGCTTGAAGCTGTGCCTTACCACCGCTTCCGCCAGGTCTCCGTGGCCGCCGGCAAGACCCGCATCAATGCCGAGGTGCTGGACATCCTCGACAAGACCGAGAGCCAGCTCAAGGTCCTGCGCGACATCCTCAACGAGCGCATGGAGCGCCTGCTCAAGGGTGACGAACTGATGCCCGGTGTCCTCAAGACCGTCAAGTGCTACGTGGCCGTGAAGCGCAAGCTGCAGGTCGGTGACAAGATGGCCGGCCGCCACGGCAACAAGGGCGTGGTCAGCCGCATCCTCCCCGTGGAGGACATGCCCTACCTGCCCGATGGCCGCCCCGTCGACATCGTGCTGAATCCCCTCGGCGTGCCTTCCCGTATGAACATCGGCCAGGTGCTCGAGTGCCACCTTGGTTGGGCCGGCAAGACCCTCGGCGTCCACTTCTCCACCCCCGTCTTCGATGGCGCGCGGGAAGCCGACATCAAGGGCTTCCTCGTCCAGGCCTGGGAGAAGAACAACCGCCTTGGCCCCGACGTCACCGGCAAGACTCGGCTCTACGACGGCATGACCGGCGAGATCTTCGAGCAGCCCGTGAACGTGGGTTGCGTGTATATGCTTAAGCTGCACCATTTGGTCGACAATAAAATCCATGCCCGGAGCATTGGACCCTACAGCCTCATCACCCAGCAGCCCCTCGGAGGCAAGGCCCAGTTCGGTGGCCAGCGCTTCGGCGAGATGGAAGTCTGGGCCCTCGAGGCCTACGGCGCCGCCCACGTCCTCCAGGAACTGCTCACCTACAAGTCCGACGACATGCACGGCCGCACCCAGATCTACCAGGCCATCATCAAGGGCGAGACCATCAAGGATCCCGGCCTCCCCGAGAGCTTCAACGTCGTCAAGAAGGAACTCAACGCGCTTTGCATCGATGTCGAGATGCTCACCCGCGAAGAACTGGATCCGGGTCTTGTGGATGAAGAACCCGCAGCCTTCTCCATCGAAGGTTGATCTTCTTCCGCATCCGTTCCTGACGAATCCTGAGAGGTCCCCATGTTTCCTGAGCAACAGAACATCAACGCCTATGAGTGCATCCGAGTGTCCCTGGCCAGCCCGGACAAGATGCGTTCCTGGTCCAAGGGCGAAGTCACCAAGCCTGAGACCATCAACTACCGCAGCCTGAAGCCCGAGCGCGACGGCCTCTTCTGTGCCCGCATCTTTGGCCCCGTCAACGACTGGGAATGCCTCTGCGGCAAGTACAAGCGGCAGAAGTTCAAAGGCGTCACCTGCGACAAGTGCGGCGTCGAAGTCACCAAGAAGTCCGTCCGCCGCGAGCGCATGGGCCACATCCAGCTGGCGAGTCCCGTCAGCCACGTGTGGTTCTTCAAGGGCGTTCCCAGCCGCATCGGCTACCTCCTGGACATCCCCCTGAAGGATCTGGAGCGCGTCCTCTACTTCGAGGCCTACACGGTCACCGAAGCGGGCGAGACCACCCTGAAGGAAGGCGAGATCCTCAACGAGGACAAGTACCGTGAGTACCGCACCCAGTTCGGCGAAGGCTTCAAGGCCCAGATGGGCGCCGAGGCCATCAAGGAGCTGCTCAAGCAGGTCGATATCCAGGCCATCACCATCGAACTGCGCGACCTGATGAAGAAGGAAACCTCCACCCAGAAGCGCAGCAAGATCGCCAAGCGCCTCAAGGTGGCCGAGTCCTTCCAGCGCTCGGGCAACAAGCCCGAGTGGATGATCCTGGACGTGGTCCCCGTCCTGCCCCCCGAGCTGCGCCCACTGGTGCCCCTCGACGGCGGCCGCTTCGCCACCTCCGACCTCAATGACCTCTACCGGCGCGTCATCAACCGGAACAACCGCCTCAAGAAGCTGCTCGAACTGAAGGCTCCCGACGTCATCGTGCGCAACGAAAAGCGCATGCTGCAGGAAGCCGTGGACGCGCTCTTCGAGAACGGCAAGCGCGGCCGCCTCCTTCGCGGCGTCAGCAACCGCCCCCTCAAGTCCCTCAGCGACGCCCTCAAGGGCAAGCAGGGCCGGTTCCGTCAGAACCTGCTCGGCAAGCGCGTGGACTACTCGGGCCGTTCCGTCATCGTGGTGGGTCCCGACCTCAAGCTGCACCAGTGCGGCCTGCCCAAGAAGATGGCGCTGGAGCTCTTCAAGCCCTTCATCTTCAACCGGCTCGAGCACAAGGGCTACGCGGCCACCATCCGCCAGGCCAAGGAAATGGTCGAAGAGGGCCGTCCCGAAGTCTGGGATGTCCTCGAAGAAGTGATCAAGGACCACCCGGTCCTCCTGAACCGCGCCCCGACCCTGCACCGCCTCGGCATCCAGGCCTTCCAGCCTGTGCTCGTCGAAGGCAAGGCCATTCGTCTGCACCCCCTCGTCTGCACCGCCTTCAACGCGGACTTCGACGGTGACCAGATGGCCGTGCACGTCCCCCTCAGCCCCATGGCCCAGATCGAGGCCAAGGTGCTGATGATGTCCACCCAGAACATCCTCAACCCCGCCAACGGCCGTCCCAACGTGGTGCCCTCCCAGGACATCGTGCTGGGTGGCTACTACCTCACCAAGAAGCGCTTCGGCCGCAAGGGCGAAGGCATGGTCTTCGGCAACGTCAACGACGTGGTCGCCGCCCATCAGGCTGGTGTGGTCGATACCCACACCATCATCCAGCTCCGCTACACCGGCGAATGGGTGGACACCGAGGCCTGGCACGCGAAGGACCCTAAGAAGAACTCCGAGCAGGAAGTCTTCGAGGCCCCCGCCGAGACGGTCAAGGACGTCATCAAGACCACCACCGTGGGCCGCGTGCTCTTCAATCGCGCCCTGCCTGCGGAACTGCCCTTCGTCAACGGCCTGCTCAAGAAGGAGGGCCTGCTCTCCCTCGTGAACCGCGCCTACAAGATGAATGGTCCCGAAGTCACCATCCAGATGCTGGACGCCATGAAGGACACCGGCTTCATGTGGGCCATGCGCGCGGGCGTTTCCGTGGGTATCGATGACCTTGTGGTGCCCGATTCCAAGGCTGGGCTCCTCAAGACGGCCTCGGACGAAGTCCGGGCCATCGAGAAGGAATCATACGAAGGCCGACTGGACTCCTCCACCCGCTACAACCGCATCCTCGAAGTCTGGGGCAAGACCAGTGACCAGGTCGCCACGGACATGATGAAGGAACTGGAGAAACGCAACGAGACCGGCGAGTTCCTGAACTCGATCTACATCCTCGCGGATTCCGGCGCTCGTGGTTCCAAGACCCAGATCCGCCAGGTCGCCGGCATGCGTGGCCTCATGGCCCGCCCCAGCGGCGACATCATCGAGACCCCGATCACGGCCAACTTCAAGGAAGGCCTCTCCGTCCTCGACTACTTCATCTCGACCCACGGCGCTCGTAAGGGCCTCGCGGATACCGCGCTGAAGACCGCCGACTCCGGCTACCTCACCCGTAAGCTGGTGGACGTGGCCCAGGACGTCATCGTCAACGAGGACGACTGCGAAACCCTCAATGGAATCGAAGTGGAAGCCATCGTCAACAGCGACGGCACCATCCGCTCCCGCCTGCGCGACCGCATCATGGGCCGCGTCTGCCTCGAAGACATCGTGGATCCCTACGAAGTCGGCAAGGTGGTCGCCCCCGCTGGCACCCTCATCTCCGAAGAACTGGCGTTCCTCATCGAGACCAGTGGCATCGCCAAGGTGAAGATCCGTTCCACCCTCACCTGCGAAGCCCGTCGCGGCATCTGCGCCCTCTGCTACGGCTTGAACCTGAGCAGTGGCCGTCGCGTGGACCTCGGCGAGGCGGTCGGCGTCATCGCCGCCCAGTCCATCGGCGAGCCCGGCACCCAGCTCACCATGCGTACTTTCCACGTCGGTGGCGCGGCGAGCCGCACCTCCGAGAAGAGCACCCACGAAGCTCAGATCGCCGGCCTTGTGAAGTTCGAGGGCCTCGAGAACACCAAGGATCAGAAGAAGACCGTCGTGAACCGCAAGGGCGAGACCGTGGCCCTCACGCGCAACGGCTACATGTTGGTGACCGACACTGATGGCAACGAGCGTGAGCGTTACAAAATTACCTCCGGCGCCATCCTGCGGGTCAAGGACAAGGAAGCTGTCGAGCCTCGCACGGTGCTCGCCGAGTGGGATCCCTACAATGACGTGCTGCTCACCGAAGTCGGTGGCATCGCGGACTTCAAGGAATTCGAGCTCAACGTCTCCTACCAGGAAGAAAAGGATCCGATCTCCGGCAACTTCCGCAAGAAGGTCATCGATCCTACCGACGACAAGATCCACCCCCACATCAACATCAAGGGGGACAACCACAAGGTGCAGAAGCGCTACAACATCCCCACTGGCGCCTACATCGAAGTGGAAGAGGGCCAGGAACTGCTGCCCGGCGACGTGATTGCCAAGACCAGCCGCCAGCAGGCCAAGACCAGCGACATCACGGGCGGTCTGCCGCGCGTGACGGAGCTCTTCGAAGGCCGTAAGCCCAAGGATCCCGCGATCATCAGCGAAGTCACCGGCATCGTGAAATACGGCAACCGCGTCCGCGGTAGCCAGAAGGTCACGGTTGAGGCCGAGACGGGCGAGAAGGGTGAATACCTCATCCCCCGCGGCAAGCACATCCAGGTTCAGGACGGCGACGAGATCCGCGCCGGCGAGAAGCTCACGGAGGGCGCAGTCAGCCCCCACGATCTCCTCAAGGTCCAGGGCGACAAGGCCCTCCAGGCCTTCCTGGTCAATGAAGTGCAGGAAGTCTACCGGGCCCAGGGTGTGTTCATCAACGACAAGCACATCGAGGTCATCATCCGCCAGATGATGCGCTGGGTCCTCATCACCGACGTGGGCGATACCCCGCTCATCGTCGAGG
>Ga0209697_10006595_pt1 | contig 13967 bp, 14 predicted proteins | sample AliMusrvi5mmetaG_FD_184115 | JGI IMG/M metagenome (GOLD analysis project Ga0209697, IMG submission 184115) | Freshwater lake bacterial and archeal communities from Alinen Mustajarvi, Finland, to study Microbial Dark Matter (Phase II) - Alinen... | ecosystem: Environmental > Aquatic > Freshwater...
CATTCATGGTTATTGTCATAGATCACCAGTATGCCACTCACGCGATTCCACGCAAATGAGCCTTCGGGCTCATTTTGCGTAGGAATGGGATTTCATTTGGGGCTCATTTTGTAGTGTATAAGACTCTGGCTGGAACTTTTCTCCGTTATGGGATAGAATGGGAAATGACCCTGTTCCGTCCCGTTTTCGACGTACCCTTATGTCATCCCTTGAATCATTCCTGGCTTCCCTGAAGAAAAACTTTTTTGAGAGTGTTTTCGGCCGTTTTTCCCAGGACATCGGCATTGATCTAGGGACGGCGAATACACTCGTGTTCGTCCGCGGCCGTGGGATCGTCATCAACGAGCCGTCCGTCGTGGCGGTGAACAAACGGACGGGACAGATCCTTGCGATCGGCAAGAATGCTAAGCGGATGGTCGGCAAGACGCCGGGGCATATCACGGTGACACGACCGCTGGTGAACGGCGTCGTTTCCGATTTCGAGGTGACCCAACAGATGCTTCGCTACTTTATCAGCAAGGTGCATCAGGGCAACATGATGTTCCTGCGGCGGCCACGCGTGCTCATCGGCATCCCGTCGGGCGTAACCGAGGTGGAAAAACGCGCGGTCGTCGAGGCGGCACAGAACGCGGGCGCCCGGCAGGCGTTCCTGATCGACGAGCCGATGGCGGCGGCGATCGGCGCGCGGCTTCCGGTGACGGAGGCGGCCGGCAATATGATCGTGGATATCGGCGGTGGGACGACCGAGATCGCGGTCATCTCGCTCGGCGGCGTGGTGATCTCGCGGAGTCTCCGCGTGGCGGGGGACAAGATGAACCAGGACATCGTCCGGTACTGCCGCGACGAGTTCAATCTGTTCGTCGGCGAACGGACGGCGGAAGAGGCGAAGATCGCCATCGGCAGCGCGTATCCCCTGCGGGAGAAGCTGACCCTGCCGGTCCGTGGCCGCGATCTCGTCTCGGGACTGCCTAAGGAGATCATCATGACCGACGACCACGTTCGCGAGGCGCTGTCGCATTCGATCCGCGTCATCACGAACACCATCAAGACCATCGTCGAGGAGACGCCACCGGAGCTTATCGCCGACATCATGGGTCGTGGCATCATCCTGGCCGGTGGCGGTAGCCTTATCCGCGGTATCGACAAGCTGTTCGCGAACCAGACCAGCATCCCGGTCCGGCTCATGGAAGACCCGCTCACGGCCGTGGCCCGCGGGACGGGCGTGGTGCTCGACGACATGGAACACCTGCAGGACGTGCTGATAGAATCCGGGTCCTCGAGCGCGCTCCGCTGACGTGTCGATTTTCCGACGCATCCTTTTCTTTATGAACCCGAAAGGACTTCCCCATTCGAAACTCTTCCGTGTCGTCATCGTACTTATGGTGCTGATCGGTTTCGCCGTGTGGAATCCGTCCCCCGTCGGTTCATTGTTGCGCGGGACGTTTCATACCGTTTTTCTTCCCGTTGAACGGTTGGCCTCGTCGGTCTCGTATGGTGTCCGCGATACGTGGGATTTTTTATCTTCCGTCGGAGCCCTGAAACGGGAGAATGAACGGTTGTCCGAGGAGAACACCCGTCTTTTGGGCGAAAATGCGGGACTTTCCTTTCTGCGCGATGAGAACGAAACGCTGCGGAAGTCGGTCGGACTCGAAATCCGAAAACGGTTTGATCTGCTTGCGGCCGAGGTCGTCGCGGAAGGCGATGGAAGCGGACGGGGATCCGTCGTCATAAGTCGGGGCGCGATGCAGGGAGTGTCCGTCGGGATGGCTGCGGTCGTAGGGGAAGGGGTTTTGGTCGGCGTCGTCGACGAGGTGTATCCCACGAGCGCGAAGGTGGCGCTCGTGACCAATTCCGAGAGCGCTCTGGGCGGTGTCACCGTCGGGAACGGGTCGCAGGGAATCGTGCGTGGGGACCGTGGACTGGGTATCTCGTACGGGAACGTGCTTCAATCCAACCCGCTCGCCCAAGGGGACCAGGTGGTCACAAGCGGGGTCGGCGGAACGGTCCCGTCCGGTCTTTTGGTCGGTACGGTAAGCTCCGTCCGCGATTCGGGGGACCGGCTGTTCCGTGAGGCGAGCATCCTTTCGCCGGTCGACTTCGGGAAGCTCCGATTCCTGTTCCTTATCCGGAACGGGCAGTCGAAATGAATGTGAACCGTCGCCTATGGGATCATTGTTCGCGAGAATGTCGGCGGTCGTGCTGGTGTCCATCCTTGGGGCGTCCGTCTTGAACTTGGTTTTTCCTTCGGAAATCCTGTTTCCCGCCGTTCTTTTCTCGATAGTGGTGGCATTGTCCCTGTCGCGCGGGTTCGTGAAGGCGTTGCCGACCGTCATCGCCATCGGGCTCGTGGCCGATGTTGCGATACTCGGCCGGATCGGACTGTTGGCCGCCTTTTCCGCTGGAATCGCCTATTCCGTGAGCTTCTTTTCCCGGAGATTCGTGGTTGGGCACGGGTTTATGACACACGTCTTCGCCGGACTCCTGATCGGGGCGGGCGCGTTTCTTTTTTCGGTCGCCTCCCCGTTGCTCGATGCCTCGGGTCCCTCGAGTCCCGCTCGGGCCTTCGCGACCGCCACCTGGTCGCGTATCCCGATGTTTCTCGCGGCCGGCGTGCTTTCGTTCGCGGTCTTTGTTGCCGTGTTGCGCCGGTTCGAGGAATGGCTGTCCTATCTTGAGGCGCCGAGTCTGTTTTAATCTCTTTTAGGGTCAATTCCTCGCGGCTTGCCGCGGACAGGTCCCGCAAGGCGGGACTGGATTCCGGATCAACCAGCATGCGCCGATCTTAAGTCCGGACAAGTCGGGGGATACCTCGCGGCTTGCCGCGGGGTAGTTGATTGAAGCCAAAAGTATACATTTTAAATCTTTGCATTTTAAGGCTTATATAAAGCATAAGATAATTGACGGAGTTAGTCTGGTATCTCTCTCAAATCTCACCGCGACAATAAGCCGAAAAATCCCGATATGAGATTTAAGAGAGATACTGAGAGCCTCTCTTAAATTTCCACTGAGCGGAAACATACATGTTCGGAAAACTGCCGAAACGAAAAGGAAGCGAGATCGATGATGCCGTGCTCACCATCACGCAGCGCGAGGCGGCGAAGATCGAATGGCCACTCCGCCGGAAATGGGCGAGAGGGTATTTTTTCGTGTCCGCCGCGATGCTTGCGGCGTTGTTCGGTCGCGTCGTATATATGGGTGTTTTCCAGGGGGCGAAATACGGCGATATGGCGAAGCGGAACAGTGTGCGGCAGATTCCCCAACCGGCTCCCCGGGGTATCGTCTATGACCGCTATGGGAAACCGCTCGTCGACAATGTCCCGAGTATCGGCGCGGTGATCGTTCCGGTGGATGCGCCTCAGGATGATGCCGGCCGCGCGAACCTCCGTGAGGCCGTCGCCTCGGTCTTGCATGTCGACCCCGGGACGGTCGATGCCGCCTTCACGGCCAAAAAGGCGGACCGACTCCTGCCGATACTCCTGAAGGAGAAACTGACACAGGAAGAGATGATCTCCTTTTTTTCCCGACAGAAAGAATTTCCCGGCGTAAGCCTGTTCAAGTCCGCGTATCGCGACTATTCGGACAGCGTCATCTTTTCCCATCTCCTCGGATACGACGGGAAGATCACCGAGTCGGAGCTTGCCGCGGGGGCGGACTATCTGCCGACCGATATGATCGGGAAGCAGGGGATCGAGAAGAGCTACGAGTCCGTGCTCCGCGGTGAACGCGGATATGACCGCGTCGAGGTGGACGCGTTTGGGCGTCCGCAGCGGGTCCTCGGGTCGGTTTCGGCGACTCCGGGAAGCGATCTTTTCCTCGGTATCGACGCGGACCTGCAGAAGAAGGCATACGATTCGCTCCAGGCGATGCTCGATTCGAAGGGGTTGTCGCGCGGTGCGGTGGTGGCGCTCGACCCGCGGGACGGGTCCGTATTGGCGCTCGTCTCGGTTCCCGGGTTCGACAACAATCTCTTTTCCGAAGGTATCTCGAATGACGCGTACCAGTCGCTCATAAACGACGGATCGAAGCCTCTGTTCGACCGGGCGATCGCGGGGACGTATGCGCCGGGATCGACCTTCAAGCCGGTCATGGCGGCGGCGGCCCTGTCCGAGGGTGTAGTGAACGAACATACCCAGATCGAATCGAAGGGGAGCATCTCGGTAGGGAATTTCACGTTCGGCGACTGGCGGGTGAACGGGTTCACGGACGTGCGTCGGGCGATTGCGGTCTCGAGCGACGTGTACTTTTATACCGTCGGTGGGGGGTACGGGGGTATCGCCGGTCTCGGGATCGACCGGATGAAGGACTATGCCTCGCGCTTCGGATACGGGGCCGCGACGGGTATCGATTTGCCGGGTGAGGCGGACGGATTGCTGGCCGATGCGACCTGGAAGAAGAAGATGATGGGCGAGCCATGGTATGTCGGCGACGACTACCATACGGCAATCGGTCAGGGATTCACCGCGGCGACGCCTTTGCAGATTGTGAACTCGATCGCCGCTATCGCCAACGGCGGGACGCTCTACGCCCCCCGGGTCGTCTCGCAGATCCGCGGCGCCGACGGGAAGACCGTCTCGAATCCGGCGCAGGTGATCCGGAACGGGTTCGTAAGCCTGGATATCCTTAAGATCGTCCGCGAGGGCATGCGCGAGACCGTGACCGATGGGACGGCCCAGTCGCTCAAAACCCTGCCGCTTCCGGTGGCCGGCAAGACGGGAACGGCTCAGTTCGGTACGGGGAACAAGACTGACGGTTGGTTCGTTTCCTTCGCCCCGTACGACGACCCGAAAATCGCCCTCGTCGTCTTGGTGGAGGCACAGGAGGGGAACGAGGATTATAATACGGTTCCGGTCGCGAAGGATATCTATGACTGGTATTTCCGGGAACGGCTCGGGGTGGGCGTAGCGACTGGTCAGTGATTCGAATTATTCCTTTTCCGAAGCCGTTTTATCCGCGTCTTGACATTCGTTTCATCCGTGATACCATGAGAAGCACTTTTTTGTCCGCGGATCGTCCGGTCCGAAGGATGCCGATTCCCGGAAGCGGATCGGGGGAAGATAACACATGAGACAGAAACCATGGCCAAGATACTCACCCACGAGGGAATGAAGAAACTGCAGGAGGAACTCGAGGATCGGAAGATCCGACTTCGGCAGGAAATCGCCGCCGCGATCAAGGAGGCGAAGGAGCAGGGCGACCTGTCCGAGAACGCCGAGTACAGTGAGGCGAAGCACCAGCAAAACGAGAACGAGACCCGTATCATGGAACTCGAGGCGACATTGAAGGAAGCGACCGTGGTCGAAAAGACCTCAGGCTCTTCCTCGGTGCAGATCGGATCCTCGGTCGTGCTCGATTGCAAGGGGAAGGAGATACGGTTCACGATCGTCGGTACCAACGAGGTGAATCCGGCACAGGGACTCATCTCGAGCGATTCGCCGTTCGGGCGCGCGCTTATGGGCCGTTCCAAGGACGAACACGTCGATATCGAGGTTCCGGCCGGGAAACTCAAGTGCGTGATCACGTCGGTGGCGTAGATCGGGTGGGAATTACGAAACAAGTTTGCACATCGTGTGCAGGTAGCGAAGGCTCCCACGAGGGGGCCTTTTCGTATATCTGACTATTTATTAAATAAATGGTAAGATAATTTCATCGGATTTCTTATGTTTCAACAGTATTTCTTCAACCAGACGGAGTAAACATGAAACGCTGTTTGTCTGAATGCCCAAAGGGGCAGTGGGGGACTGAAGTCATTCCACCTACGGTCTTAGAACCAAGATGGTCCAAGTAGACGGAGTCGGAAGAACTTGAGTCGCCCGAACCGGATTCGGGCGATTTTTTCTTGTCTTCGGAGCAAAAACCCGGTAGAGTGGAGGCATATAATCGCCCGGAATCAGAACCATACTATGCGAGAAGACATCGTCGCCGTCAAAGGGGAAAAACTGGCGAAACTGGCAGAAGCCTTCGGGACGGTCTATCCGGAGAAGACGGACCGGAGTCATTCCGCCGCCGAGGCGCTGGCGGCGTTCGACGCGCTGTCTTCGGCCGGTACGGACGTGGTCGTGGCGGGACGGGTTCGGTCACTTCGGACGATGGGCAAGATCGCGTTTGCCCATATAGAGGACGGGAGTGGACGCATACAGATATTCCTTTCCGAGGCGGACCTCGGTTCAGACGCGTTCAGGCTCTTCGCCGACACGATCGAGATGGGGGACTTCGTGAACGTGCGAGGAACGCTGTTTCTCACGAAAAAGGACGAGAAGACGGTCGCGGTGAAGTCGTGGACCATACTCGGAAAGTCGATGCGACCGATCCCGACGGACCACTTCGGTATCGAGGACAAGGAGGAACTGTTACGCCGTCGCTATCTTGACCTGCTTACGAATCCCGAGACGCGCGAATTGTTCCGCAAGAAGAATCTGTTCTGGCAGACCATCCGCGCTTTCTATGCGAAGGAAGGCTATCTCGAGGTGCAAACCCCGGTACTTGAGCATATCCCGGGCGGCGCCGAGGCGGAACCGTTCGTGACGCATCACAACGCACTCGATGCGGATTTCTACATGCGCATCTCGCTTGAGCTCGCGCTCAAGAGGCTGCTTGTCGGCGGGTTCGAACGGGTGTTCGAGATCGGCCGCGTATTCCGCAACGAAGGAATCGATCGTGACCATCTGCAGGAATTCGATCACATGGAATGCTACGGTGCCTATCTTGATTTGGAGCAGGGTATGGAGATGACCGAACGGCTGTATAAGGAGATCGTCGCGGCACTTACCGACGGCGGTATGAAGACGACTTACGAAGGGATGGAGCTCGACTGGTCCGAGCCGTTTCCGCGCGTGGACTACTTTACGGAATTCAAGAAGGAGACCGGTATCGATCTCTCGGATGACGTGACCGTCGTTATGCTTCGTACGAAGGCTGACGAGCTCGGCATCACATACGTTCCGGCTGCCGGCAAGGGCAGGCTCATCGATACGATCTACAAGAAGACGGTGCGACAGAAACTGATTCAGCCGTGTTTTCTCGTGGGGCATCCGATCGAGGTGTCGCCCTTGGCGAAGTCGGACCCGAACGATCCCAATCGCGTGCTCCGCATGCAACCGATCGCGGCCATGAGCGAGCTCGGCAACGGGTTCTCGGAACTCAATGATCCGACCGACCAACGCGCCCGGTTCGAGGAACAGGCGAAGCTTCGCGAGGCGGGCGACGCGGAAGGTATGATGTTCGATGAGGATTTCCTCGAGGCGCTCGAGTACGGCTGTCCGCCGGCCTTTGGCTTCGGCATGAGCGAACGGTTGTTCGCGGTTCTCATGGATCGGTCCATCCGCGAGACGGTCATTTTCCCGCCGATGAGAAGCAAGGATTGACTGATAACCAACCACTAACCACTTTCCACTTACAACTTACCACTTTCGACAACGAGCAGAGAACTTAGAATCAAGAAACATGTCTTATGAAATGGATACAGAACGTGGTGAAAAGCGTGTATGACCCGGCGTACTATCGGGACATCGTATCGGGAAAGGAGACCGGTTCGTTCGCGTATTTTTTCATCCTGATGGTGGCGCTCTCCATCCTGACGGCCATCCCGTCGTATATCTCGTTCTCGTCGTGGATCTCGCGCCCGGACGGATTCTCATCCTTTCGCGATTCGATAACGAACCTGTATCCGGACGGGCTCGTGTTGATGTATGGCGACGGGCACGTGACCTCGAACGCGGAGGAGCCGTACAAGATACCGATGCCCGGTGCGCTTCGCAGCTCGTCGTCCGATGCGAACGGCAAGACGACGGAGAATCTTCTGGTCATCGATACGACCCATACGATCGTTCCGGAAGATTTTGCGAAATACGATACCGCGGCCATTCTCGGGAATACCTCGATCTGGACGAACGATCCGCAGAAGGGGATCCAGGTGAATACGTTCGAAAATTGGAACAAGGATCCGTTCACGCTCGACAAGGGAACGGTTACCGGTTTCATAGACAAAGTTTCGGGATTTCTCAGGCCGATACTCATCGCCGGGGTCGTCCTGTTGCCGGTTTTCTTCTTCGCCGCTTTCTCGATAGGGTATCTGTCGTATCTGCTCTTCGGCGCGCTGCTGGTCCTGATCGTCGGCAAGATCCGCAACGTGGAACTTTCCTACGGGCAGTCGTATCGTGTCGGTCTGCACCTCATCACCGTCCCGGCGTTCTATGGACTCGTGATAGGTATCTTTCCGGTACTCGATGTCCGCTTCGTCTTCTCGGCGATGCTTGTAATCTTCGCGGTCATCAATCTTGTACCCGTCAAAGCGGTTTCCACGGAAGCAAAAGTGGAGGAGGTTTGAATTATTCCGTTCACGTGTTAATGAGTTAACGAGTTGGGGAGAGAAACCTGCACGCTACAGATTCAGTGAGAAGTCCACCACTCCGTCATCCCGGGCATTGACCCGGGATCCAAGACATAGATTCCGGCTCGTAGGCCGGAATGACAGGAAATGATATTCGGTGAAATGTTTATGATATACCAGTTATGACCAAGAAAGAACTTCTCAATAAAATCGAAGTTGAGGCGAAGAAATACTTCGTCGATGCTTCGGGTTGCCACGATTGGACGCATGTGGAGCGCGTGCGGGCGCTCGCACTTCGGATCGGACGAGCGGAGAAGGCGGACCTGCTCGTGCTCGAGGCGGCAGCACTGCTGCACGATATCGCGAAAAACGATGAGATGCGGAAAAAGGGGGAATTCTGCCATGCGACTGAAGGGGCGGTACTCGCGAGGCCTATTCTGGAAGCGGCCGGTGCCGATGAAAAAACAATTGACTGGATCGTCCATTGCATCGCGACACATCGGAAGCGCGGGAAGAACGTGCCAGAGAGTTTGGAGGCGAAGATACTGTTCGATGCGGACAAACTTGATTCGCTCGGGGCGGTCGGAATCGGGCGAGTATTTCTCTTCGCGGGAATTGCTGGGTCGAAAACCTTGTATACCGGACATGAACAGGAATTCGCGAAGCACGACAAAGACTATTCTTATACGAAAGAAGACTCTGTCTTTCTTGAGTATGAACAGCATCTGAAGAATCTCAAGAATCGGATGCTCACGAAGACCGGTAAGGCGATCGCACGGGAGCGGAGCGCGTTCATGGGAGAATTTTTCCGTCAGTTCCGGAAGGAAGTGGAAGGAAAAAGTTGAATAAGCAGGGTAACGAGTTCACGGGTTAACGAGTTAGGGAACAGAATTCAAAACGGGTTCAATTTCCAATTCACAATTTTCAAATGGGAACGGGAAGAGCCTGTCAAGTCTATTGAGTCGAAAGACCGAGAAAAATAACCTTTTCTTTCAGACGGTGAAGTTGTATAGTACGTTCAAGATAATTCGTAATAACATTCGATATGGATACGTTCATCGCCGGAAACATGTATGAGATCCTTGCCGCCGTATTGCTGTGGAGTATTCCGTGGAAAGGCGTCGCGCTCTGGAAGGCGGCACGTAACGGGCAGACGGTCTGGTTCGTTATCCTTTTGGTGGTGAATACGGTCGCGTTACTCGAGATCGTCTACATCTTTTTCTTCTCAAAGCCGAAAGATACGGGAGTCGTAATTTCCGCCGAATCGAAAAATTGATTCCGGTATCAGTTTAGTAGTGATCGGTTGTCAGTTATAAGTCGTGAGTTGTCAGTTTAGATATATTATGTCCGAAATCGAACTCGTCGTGCTGGTCGATGACGCTGACACTGAGATCGGTACGATGCCGAAATCCGAGGTGCACACGCTCGACACGCCGCTGCACCGCGCGTTCTCGCTGTTTCTTTTCCGGAAATCGGACGGGAAGCTCCTGCTGCAGCAGCGCAGTCATGCGAAGAAGACCTGGCCTTTGGTCTGGTCGAACACCTGTTGCGGGCATCCGGGTCCGGGCGAGGAGCGGATCGACGCGGTCGCGCGCCGGCTCGGTCGCGAGCTCGGCATGCAAGCCGACATGCTCCGGTTCGTATCCCGTACCGGTACAAGTTCACCCGCGACGGGGTGACGGAAAACGAGATCTGCCCGGTTTTCGTCGGCCTCGCTTCCATGGAACCGGATCCGGCGGATGACGAAGTGGAATCGACACGCTGGGTTTCTTGGGACGACTTCCTGTCCGAGATCAGTGAGCATCCCGGCACCTATTCCGACTGGTGCGAGGAGGAGGCGCTTCTGCTTGAAGAGAAAGGAATAGTGAAGAATCTGTTAGAAGAAAATAAATAAAAGTATGAATTCGAATCCGACCGCTAAACGCATTCTCTGTTTTGGTGACTCAAATACCTGGGGATATGTTCCGGATACTGATCATGAGCGATTTCCGTCCGATATGCGATGGACAGGAATCCTACAATCGATGCTCGGAGTCGGGTATGAGGTTATTGAGGAAGGACTCAACTCCCGCGGCATTATCAACGGAGACAGCAGGCCTGGAAAGGAAGGGAGAAGTTCTATGGAATACATCGTTCCATGTCTTGATTCGCATGATCCGTTGGACTTCGTCATCGTGTCCCTCGGATCGAATGAGCTGAAATTCGAATTCGGCCTGTCATCCAGTGAAATCGGTGAAAATTTGAGGACATTTCTCGCTTTGTTGACCACTCACCGGTCTCAGTGCGGCGCTCCACGGCCCGTAGTCTATGTCGTTGTGCCTCCGCTCATCGACGATGAGACCGATTATTGTCGCGCTCATGAAAAATATAAGGGAGCGGGCGCGAAATCATATGATCTGAAATTGACATACGAACAGATTGCGGAAGAAGAGAATGTCCGGTTGGTGGATGTGCAGGATTCTTTGAAGACCGGAGCCGACGGGGTACATCTCCTGCCGGAAGCCCACCGTTTTCTCGCTGAGCGATTAACGGAACTGATTTCCAGATAAGCACGCTTCGTATGAAAAATGAATTCATCATTTGCTGTTTATGAACGCCCCGATCTGTTCCTGTTGTGCTTACGGTGATTTAGAAACATCATAATGATATGCCGATTCTGAGACAGTCGACGCAGAAGGTGGGTGGCGAACGCGGGAAAGGAACGATGAACCAAATTTCGGTCATGGAATCCCTCGTGAAGGGGTTTTCGATGTATTATCTCCTGCTTCTGCCGATCCTGTATGCGGCACACGTCATCGGCGCCGAACAGCTCGGCTATGTCGGCGGGGCACTCTATGCCGGTATCATCGTCGGGGCTCTGGCTGTGACGTCCCGACTGCATGCGTATCCGAAGATGGCCATCCTCAAGGTCGCGCTCGTCCCGTTGTCCGTGGCGACGGTATTTTTGTTTCGTCCCGGGAATCCGTGGCTGCTCCTGTCCGCGTATGCATTCATCGGATTCGCCATCGGTTTGAGTGCGTCATCGCTCAACGCGATCGCGGCACAGTTTACGACGCAGGGGAAGCGGTTCGCGATTCTCGCCAAAATATCGATGCTGACGGATGTTTTCAAGATCGCCTATCCGTTCATCGCAAGCGCCGTCTATGCGATCGCGGGGTACGTGGGACTCGTCTGGTTCGCCTTGCTGACCGTTCTTGCATTCGCGCTCGCTATCATATTCTTTTCCCTGACGCATCCCGGGGTGGACGAGGGAACTGATGCTGCGGCGGTCGGAAAATCCGATGCGCCGATCAGACGGAACAAGCCGTTCCGGTTCGCCTTGTTTCTGGAGTTCCTCGACTCGTTCGCGAGCGGTCAATTATTCATCTTCCTCCCGGCCTTGCTGTTTCTTCGGGGATTCACCATCGAGAATACGCTTTTCTTTCAGTCCGCCGTCTTTGCCGGATATCTTTGTGGACGATGGCTGGTCAGCCTCCTAGCGCTCCGATTCGACGGATTCAAGGCTGTCGGTATCGGTGAAGTCGGTATGATCGTTACGATCATATTCCTGCTCGTTTCTTCAACGCCCTGGATATTGGTCGTACTCAGTTTTCTCCTGGGACTTTTTTCGCGCGGAACGTCGCCCGTTATCAAGGCGCTTGTGTTCGACAGGCTCGAACCGCATCAGATGCGACGGGGATCGGCGCTCTATATCGTGGGTGGTGAGGGTGGAAGCGCGATCGGACAATCCGTATTCGGACTGCTGTTGGCCTGGTTCGGCGTCTCGGCCCCGTTCATCGTCGCGGCGATCTGTGTCGGAATTATCGCCGTGGCGTGTTTTTGGCGTCGGGACGGGTTCTCTAAGAATTTAGTGGCGGCATAACGTTTTATATGGGAGCGAGACAGAACATCGAGCCGTACAGGTGGACAATTTCCAGCGTTTCGGCTAGGATAAGCGGAGTAGAGAGGGGTCGCTTAGCTCAGTTGGTTAGAGCACTGCATTCACATTGCAGGGGTCGGTGGTTCGAGTCCACCAGCGACCACACGTCATTAAACGAATAACTTACAACAAACAACTTACAACAAGAAATCTCACCCACTGATTATGTGGACGGTTATAAGTTGTCAGTTATAGGTTGTCAGTTCCCGATTATGCTCGACATCCAGTTCATCCGCGATCATAAGGATGAGATATCCAAGGCAGCCGTCGGAAAGAGGTTGTCTTTCGATATCGACGCGTTGCTCGCGGCCGATGAGGCGCGGATCCTTTCCGCCCGGTCGCTTGAGGCGGCACAGGCCGAGAAGAACGCTCTTAATGAGAGGATCGCGCGGGCGGGAAGCGACGAAGAACGTCAGGCGGTTATCGCCGAGGGGAAGGCTATCAAGGAAAAAATCGAATCACTTGAACCGGCAGCGCGCGAGGCGAGAATGATGTTCGACGCGATCATGGCCCTTGTGCCGAATATCGTGGCGGACGATACGCCGGAGGGCGGGAACGATGAGGACAATGTGGAGGTATCGCGTACGGGCGTAATTCGCGAGTTCGATTTCGAACCGAAAGATCATATCGCGCTCGGTACGGCGCTCGGACTGTTCGATCTCGATCGGGGGACAAAAGTCGCCGGATACCGCGGGTATTATCTGAAGGGTGACGGGGCGCTCCTCGCGCTCGGCCTGATGTCGTATGCGCTTTCGAAGATGGCGAGCAAAGGGTATATCCCGATGATCCCGCCGACATTGGTGAAGGGATATCCGCTTTTCGGGAGCGGCTATTTCAAAGGGCTTGAATATGACGGCGAGGTGGACGAGATCTACCAGGTCGCTTCGTCAGATCGGGAAACCGACGGGAGCGAGTCGAAAGACCGGAAATTTCTCGTCGGGACGTCTGAGCCGTCGCTTCTGGCATTCCATTCCGGTGAGACGCTCGATGCCGCCGAACTCCCAATCCGTTACGCGGGATTCAGCCAGTGCTATCGGAGCGAGATCGGATCGTACGGCAAGGATACCAAGGGTCTCTATCGCGTGCACGAGTTCATGAAAGTCGAGCAGGTGGTCATCGCCCCGGCCGATATCGTGCTTGTCGAGACACTGCAACAGGAAATGATCGCCATATCGGAAGAGATCCTCACCGAGCTTGGTCTGCCCTTCAGGAAGCTACGCATCTGCGCGGGAGACATGGGAACCGGCAAATACAAAGCGTTCGATCTCGAGGCGTGGATGCCCGGATTGAAGAAATGGGGCGAACTCGGCAGTGCCTCGAACTTCACCGATTGGCAGGCTCGCCGCTTGGACGTGAAATATCGCGATCCCGGATCGGGCAAGAAGATCCCGGTTTATATGCTCAACAATACCGCGCTGACGAGTGTCCGTCCGCTCATCGCGATCCTTGAGAACTTTCAGGAGGCCGACGGTTCCGTGACCGTACCGGAAGTGCTTCGGCCATTTGTCGGCAAAGACCGGCTTACGGTCGGCTGAGGATGACGATCGTTTTCTTCGGACAAGGAAACACTTCCATACGACGTCGTATGGAAGTGTTTTTAATCTCTTTTAGGGTCAATTCCTCGCGGCTTGCCGCGGACAGGTCCCGCAAGGCGGGACTGGATTCCGGATCAACCAGCATGCGCCGATCTTAAGTCCGGACAAGTCGGGGGATACCTCGCGG
>Ga0209697_10006598_pt1 | contig 13964 bp, 8 predicted proteins | sample AliMusrvi5mmetaG_FD_184115 | JGI IMG/M metagenome (GOLD analysis project Ga0209697, IMG submission 184115) | Freshwater lake bacterial and archeal communities from Alinen Mustajarvi, Finland, to study Microbial Dark Matter (Phase II) - Alinen... | ecosystem: Environmental > Aquatic > Freshwater...
TAAATCGTGTTGCCGTGAGGTGGTCATTTGCTCCTGTAATGCTTTCCACTGCCAGATTTTTCTTTCGCATTTGGATTAATTTTGTACATTTAATCTGGTTTATGGATGGATCACGACCAACTTTCCCAGACCCGGATCAACCAGGCTAAATCCTATTGGATGAAACAAATCATTCTCTTCCTGCTTATATGTATTTCGAACTGCTCTTCTGGATATCGGACTACAGCCAGGGCCGCAGCATCAAAAGCGATGTACTGTTTGGAGTCTTTAAAATATTGAAAGAAAATAATGTTAAAATTCCTGTTCCAAGACGTGATGTTACAATTAATCCACCACTAAATAATAATTTATGATCACAGAAATTATCATACTGTTTTGCCTGTTCCTGGTAAACGGACTTTTCGTAATGACCGAGATTGCACTGGTTTCCTCAAGAAAGAGCAAACTCGAACTTGATGCCCGGTCGGGGCATAAAGGCGCGAAAGCTGCTCTTGACCAGTTAAGCAGGCCTGCAGGCGTGTTGTCCACAGTCCAGATCGCGGTAACTCTTATCGGTATCCTCACCGGGGTTTTCAGCGGTGCAAAGATATCGGAAGGGATGGCTTCACTCCTTGTCTCAGCAGGAATGTCAGGATCCACTGCGAGTACCCTTGCGTTGGTCATCGTTGTGATGATCGTGACACTGGTGGCAATGCTTATAGGCGAGCTTGTCCCAAAACGCATCGGCCTGATGAATCCCGAAAGCGTTTCCAAAGTCATGGTCCCTCCTGCCGTGGTCCTTTCCAAAATCCTCATCCCTGTCACATGGTTACTGTCAAGGCTCAGCGATATCATCCTCCGGCTTCTGAGGGTAAAGCCATCCGCAGACAATAAAGTAACTGAAGAAGAGATCCGTGCATTGGTGCTGGAAGGGGCCATGGGTGGTGAAGTTCAGAAAATGGAGCAGAGCATCGTCGACAGGGTTTTCCATCTGGGGGACCAGAAGATCGCTTCATTGATGACCCATTATTCAGATGTGACATGGCTTGATATCAATGAAAGCAGCGCTGACTTGTGGAAAAAGATACAGCCGGGACTCCATTCTGTGTACCCTGTATGCAACAATAACCTGAATAACCTGGTCGGGGTTGTTTCTCTCAAAAAACTTTTACTGGGGTTTAACCTGAATGACGAACTGGTGCTTAATGATTATATTATGCCTGCGCAGCTGATCCTGGAGTCGCTCACGACCTATGAAACTCTGGAATTGTTCAGGGAGAAGAACGTTCATTATGGATTAGTGGTCGATGAATACGGGTCCATCGTAGGCATGGTAGTCCTTAACGACATACTGGAAGCTATTGTGGGCGATATCAACAGAGGGGGGGCTGACAAACCTCAGATGCACAAGAGGGATGACGGGAGCTGGCTGGTCGACGGACAGATGCCGTATACCGAGTTTGCATATAAGTTCGGACTTGAAGGCCTGGACAAGAAGGTAAAATTTAATACCCTGGCCGGCCTTGTCACAAACACATTGAAACATATCCCTTCTCCCGGCGAGAAGTTTGTTTATATGGGCTATGAGATAGAAGTTGTGGACCTTGACGGGAACCGTATAGACAAACTGATCATTAAAAAATTATAACCGGATCAGTTTACAGGTAACAAGCCGGCTATTTCTTCGTGATGAACATGCCGTCTTTAATCATGGCTTTAACGACGCTCTTTGCAAAGGTATAAGCGAGCTTGTCTGTGCTTCCATCCACGGTTCCGCTCAGCTGCATTGCCCATTGTTCATCAACGGAAGCCCTGTTGTAAAGATAAACGCTGAGCTTGACATCGGTGACAACTTTCGCCCCGCCGGCAATCGGCACACTGGCGCCTGCATAGCCATTGTACCCGCCGACTCCTACGCCCACGCTAACAGTGGAGGTGCTCTCGGCACGCTTTACCGTCCCATTCACCGAGTATATCAACAGGGCATCCACCTGCAATGAATCTGCAGTAACAAGGAATGCTTCACGCGATACCCCATCGGTCTTTTTAACATTTTCATATGCTGTTATGGCAACGATCCCTTTTTCGTTAAGGAGTCTTACAGTATATTCTTCGAGTTGCTTCCGGGAAGCTGGATCCGTAACCTTGGCAAGGACCATCACCTTGCGGTAAGTTTCTAGTTTATAGTCTGACGCTTTCCAGGTGGTCTGCCCCTTGGAAGCCGGCTGTAATAAAACGATCATGCAAAAAACAGTTATCAGTTGTTTCATCTTCATTCTTATTTTGGTAAAGGTACTAAAAATCAGTCACATTCGAAAGAGGTGGGAATTGCCGTGGAAATTAACCAATCAGTCGGGATCACTGATCAACCTGGAGGGAGTCGAAATTTGGAACCGGGGCCAAAATTGTTCTTTGAAAGGTATGATTTTTCCGAAATAAATAATTTATTCCTGATTTAGACCCGCCCCCAAAAAATCTTCTGATCTTTGTGTAACACATACAAACTGAATCCTCACCCGATTAACAAAAACAATTTATGAGAACACTTGTACTTCTTCTTGTTTCCCTGGTAATTCTTTGCCCGCTTCTTCCTGCTCAGAACAATAATACCCGCCTGCAACGGGCCTTCACAGATCATGTAAAAGGTTCTGGAGTAGAAAGCATGCAATCAGGCGGTGCCGCTGCAAAGGCGCAGCCAAATTCACCCGGGTCAGTCAAGGCTGCAGGGATCAACTGGCATGCAGTGGACGGCGCTGCCATCGCTTACTTTACAAAAGTCTCTTCACTGGCACAAAAGACGGCTGTCGGCTGGGGGCTTAACAACCAGAGGTTGTCAGTTTACGGCACGACCAATACCCCGCTCTGGGAAGTTCCTGCCACTATTACAACTACCGATATATCGGTCGACATGAACGAGGATGGCACCCGGGTTGCAAGTGGCTACAGCCATTCCATAGATGTTTATCCGGCTGATTCACCCACACCCATATGGTCCATAACAATTTCCCATTCGGTTATGGGTATACGGATCTCCGGCGACGGCCTTAAGGTTTTTGTGGCTGCCTCAAATAATCCTGCATACGACAGTAGTTACCTTTCTTGCTATAATGTTGGACAGAATACACCTGTATGGACAAAATCTTATTCGGGAACCTATGCAAGTCTTGTCATCAATAAATCTGCAACCCGCGTCCTGCTTGGCGAATATGGAGGAGCCACCGTTGTGCATGTCCTTAACGGTGCCGACGGCTCATTCATTTTCGATGCCCCGACTTCTGACCAGTATCCTCCGGCCATTTCTGATGACGGTAAATACATTGTGAACGGAAATTATTCGGGTTATGTTTACCTGTATGAATACAACAGTTCCTCATCCACTTACACACAAAAATGGAGCCATAAGGTGAACGGATCAAATTCCTGGGTATGCGGTATGGGGATTTCCGCCGATGGCAGCACCATTGCAGTGGGGACACTGATTTTCCTTACCAACAGCTATGACGGGGAACTATACGTTTTCAACAATAATTCGCCTGATCCCCTGTGGATCTATCCCGGTATGGGTGATATGGTGCAGTGCGTTGACATCAGCAATGACGGTTCTATCATTGCAGCGGCAGGATGGGGGCCGATGGGTAATGCAACACCCGATCTCTATCTCTTCAGGAAAACCTCAGATATACCCTATTTCACGCTTAATACCCCGGGTTCGCTTGTTTGCCTCGATCTCTCAGGCGATGGTAAAAACTGCGTTACCGGCGGAAAAGCTGTTCATTCAAGGGATTTCGGGAACGGAGGAAATGCATATAATATCAATTCCGACCCGGGAGGAGGAACCCTCACCGGGCATGCTTTCAAATCAGGCACCGCCCTGCAGGCTGGTGTTAAAGCGGAAATTGTCGGGCTCCCAACCTATTATGGCATCACAAACGACTCTTCTGTATATGAAGTAAAGTATATCCCCGCCGGGACCTATTCGGTAAAGTATTCCGCCATCGGGTATTTCACCCAGATCCTCAACGGCGTCCAGATAACCGACGGCCAGTCGACAAACCAGGATGTGACATTGCTTCCGGTAGGCATTCCGCCTTCAAACCTGACCGCTACCCAGGGCGCATACCTGCATGTTCACCTGTCATGGGGGGCTTCCCCTTCATCCAATGTGACAGGCTACAAAGTTTACCGCAAGATCTACGATTTTTCTGATTATCCCTCTGTCCCTCTCGGAACTACTGCAGCAGGAGTTCTGACCTTCAACGACAGCACGGCGCTGCCCCTGACGCATTACTACTATGCAGTCACTGCGATTATTTCCGACAGTCTTCAGTCAACATATTCAAATAATGCCATTGGCTGGATCGCTTCCGGTTTCATCACCAACCAGATAAGCGCCTATACGGGAACAACTCCGGTTATAGACGGAACGATAAGTCCCGGAGAATGGTCTGATGCCTTTAGTGTGGATCTTTCGGATTTCCTGGGGGTCAACGACAATACCCCGGATCCCATCGGAAGCGTCATGGGCTATTTCAAAGTCAATGCAGCCATGACTGAACTATACGTGGCTGTTGAGAATTTTAACGACCTCGTTTTAAATGACCATGATGAGATCGCACTCTATGTAGATGATAATAACGACAAGCAATACCCTCCTCCCGGCGATAATTCAGAAGGAAATTACTGGGCTGTGCATTATGCGACAGGTGACCTCATCCGTTACCGCCCGATTTATAACAACGGCGGCGTTGGATCGGTTGTTCTTGTCCCCAATGCCCAGGTAAAAGTTTCTGCAGCTTCCGGGCATGTTGTTTACGAGTTCGTCATCCCACTGGGAAGCGACTCCACATGGCAGATCAACTTCAACAGCCAGGACCAGAGCGGAATTTTTATTTTTGCCCTGGATGACCCCTCAAGTTTCAACGGTTGGTGGCCGTGCACCAATTCCTCAATTTTCGTACCGACTGACTATGGTGTGATCACTTTCGGGGCAACCGACCTGGTACCGCCGCCGCCGAATAACCTGCAACTGAACAACCCGGTGGCCCAGAATATTGAACTTTTCTGGGAACAGCCGAACATTAATGATTTCAGCCATTTCAACATCTATGAAGCTCTTAACGGGGGGGCCTTCAGCCTGCTGGACAACACTATCGGCATACAGTATTTTCTCACTGTGCCCAACGGGAGTTACCAGTTCTATGTTACCACTGTTGACCTTGCCGGCCATGAATCCACTCCGTCAAACATTGTATCCGCCAATGTAGTCGTAGGGATTCCTCAGGACGGGGAAGAGATCTCCATGCTGAAATTCGGCCCCAACCCTTTTACTGACGTAATGAATATTGACATCAGGACAGAAGTCCTGACATCGTTGCAGGTCGTGGTTTATGATATGAACGGCATCCTCATTCATTCACTTGAGAATGCTGTTGTAACAAAAGGCGTTCACCATCTTACCTGGAACGGGAAAAATTCTTCAGGAAACACAATTCCATCCGGCATCTACAACCTCGACATCCGCACAGGAGGCGGAGCTCATAAATCATACAGGCTGGCGAAGATCAGGTAGAGCACGGCACCGGGTTAACCGGATCAGTACTTAAATCTGGTCCGGTTAACCGGGCCTGCTGTTACCCTCAGAAAACCCTGACTGGCTTTTTATTGAATAATTAATTTTTCTGTAGTGGAGATGGTGGTCGTTTTGACATGCAGTAAATATGTTCCCGCGGGAATTGAAAGATTTAAATGGTCTTTCAACCCATTACCGGGATCTGCATATGTTTTCCTGTAAATCTCACGTCCCAAAAGATCTGTAACATCAATATTTACGGTTTGATTTCCAAGGTTACTCATAAGCAGGTCAATCGAACCCCTGGAAGGATTTGGCTGTATGCACACAGTTAAATCTTTTGATGTCGTATTCACACCGGTACATTCATCAAACGAAATATGAACAGTATCAAAGGTGACACCTGAGCATGGTAATGGAGAATGAGCCACTAATACCAGGTTAACACCGTTTAATTTATCCTGTGTCCATGGAATATACTGGGTAACCAGGTTATTTATCGGGTTCGTGAAATGTCCGTCACCAAGAGTCGACCACATAGTTTCATCAAAATTCGTGGCGCTTCCGTGAACTGTAAATTCCGACACATAAGAACAAAAGATCGTGTCATTGCCGGCAAAAACAGTTGCTTTATTATGAACAGTTATATGAACAGAATCAGTCAAAGTTTTCGTGCCGTCACTGACAGAAACGATGAACGTGGTCGATACAGGTGGGGCTGCTGAAGGATTTTTCAGGGTTGAAACAAATCCTGTCGGGATAGATGTCCATGAATAAGTGTATGTACCTGAGCCGCCTGCGGCAAAACAGTCAAGATGAGTGCTGTCGCCCTGGCAGATCGAAAATGGATTAGCAGTCGCAGCGACACTCATAAGATTGAAAAAATTAAAAGATGCAATCCTTGTAACCCAGTTTATTCCGTTACCGGCCATGTATTGCTGGGTATACCAGAAAGTGGTTCCGTCTGTAGGATCGACCGTCATCGTACTGTAATCTCCCCAGCGGCAGGTGCTACCCCCGTCAAGTGATGTATTTGACCCTGTGCCGTTAACAATTCCCCTTTCGGGAAGCGACATGGTATTCAGGGCGTCATTCTTCATCCTTCCGGTATATTTGATAGAAGGAAACATGCTGCTGCTCGAGATGGAGAAACCAAGGGCTATGTTATTTGCACTATCCATTGCAACACTTGCCATCCAGCGGCATTTACTGTCGGCCGGGGCATACGTTGACTGCTGGTAAACAGTCCAGGGGTTCCCTGTTGTTTTCTGCATTTCATACCAGCGAACTCCCGCAACATTGGATCCCGCGTTCACAGTATGGTTACTTACCATTGACCAGTGGTCACTGAACTTGCGGAACTGTAACCTGTACATCAGGCGGTCCGACAGGACTTCGGCCGGGACAGTTGTTCCTTTTTGAGGAATCCCGCCCAGGTTTGAATTGAATGCAGTTACAGGTAACTGAATATAATTTCCGAATGTGGAATTTGACGTAGTCGTCCAGTCAACATGAAATTCATACACTCCCAAATAAGGAGGTGATTCATTCATATACACAAAATAGTTAGGAGTTCCCATAGGGGGCAATTCTCCGTCGCAACTCGAAGGAAGGAAAGAATATGCATTATTCGATGCAGGTAAGGTGAAATACACCATTTGCGCTGATGAATTGCCTGCAATCATTGCAACACGGTCGAAGGCTGCCATTCCCGTGCCCTGGTACCCGTTCGGGAAACGGTTGACCGACATATAATACCCGTCGGGCCATATGCCGAATTTGGGGTAATCGGGCAAGCCGTTAAAAGTATATTCCCAACGATACCAGCTGCCGGTAGGATCACTCGTCTGTGAAACGGCAATCATCACATAATTACCTCCTGTAGGATATGATAACTGGGAAAAAAACCAGCGGTCGGCATCTGCATCGTACATCACAATACCATCCCCTCCGTTCATGTTATTCGGCATCCCGTTCCAGACAACTGAGTTGCCGACGGGCCCCAATACCTTTGTTCCGGCTTTATTATAAATTGAAAAGTGGCAGTTGACCTCGCCGAAATAATATTCAGGCCCCACTTGTCCGGTTACATCCGGCGGATCGTACCCCTGTGAGTTGCTGTTGCCGTCAAAATTTGCCATAATCGTATCCTGGGACGTGGCTCGCAATTTAACGTCATTCAGAACCAGCGGGTCTTTCCAGTCAGATGGGAACCTCTCTCCATGCCTCTTTTTCATATTGAAATGGTTCATGATCACTTTCCAGGAATTGTCGGCTTTATCCGGAACTGTTTTAACCAGGTCCCTTAAAGGGGGAGAAACGTCAAAATAAACGGGTTTAATTATCTCGGGGCCTGTTTGCGCGAAAGAATAAGCGGTTAACAGTAAACATGACAATGTCAATAATATTAAGCTTTTCATAGGGCAGATTGACTTGCGTATTGTTTAAAATATTTGCTAAAATCAGATGGTACAGTATCTTGCAGCAAAAGTAGTCAATCTTCCCGAGTTAACGTTCCTGTAACATGAAAAACGGTAAAAAAGAGGGCGGCTCAAAAGGCCGCCCTCTTTTCAACTGATTTCCCGATAATCTTCAATACTACTATCCGGGAGCCGGTTTATTCTTTTACGATCTTCCCTACTTCAACTTTGTCGTTATTCAGGAGACGGATGGTATAAACACCCTTTGCAAAACCACTCATGTCAAGCAGTGTTTTGGCGGATACGACCTTCTGTACCAATACTTGCTGCCCGCTTACATTGAATACCGACAAAATGCTGTTGCCGGCCGGTTGCAATGTTTCTACCGTAAGAGTATTTCGTACCGGGTTGGGATAAATTCTCATCCCGCCCTGGCTGCTGTTATTTTCTTTAACCCCAACCAGGGTGGATTGCAGGCTGACCTGTTCTGCGTTGACAACTTCTTTAGTGGTTAAATCCTGGACCCAGGCCACCAGTTCAAAATCATTTACCAGGTCGCCACCCCATGAAGGATTGTATGAGAATGTCAAAGGAACCGTCACCTGGGTTGCACTTTGTAAATTGATAGGGGTCCCGGAAGCATCGGGTGCCATTGCCCGGCTTACAAATTCCAGGTGGGTTTGTCCCTGCCAGTTTATATGGATATGCGATTGAGTCAACGCCAATTGCAATACCAGGTTACCGTTTGCAAAAGGAGTTTCTCCATACCTGTCAACAATGACATTCAGGGTGTAATCATTGCCTTGCCTGCTTCCGTCGCCGATGGTGATTCCAAAAGCAGTTTTCAGGGCATATTCTGAATTGTATATCGGTAAATATGACGTATACAGGCTATTGGTATGGTCTCCTCCCACAAGCACTTTAATCCCGTCAAAAATGGCAGTGGGATAACCAGTGATATTATAATAGGAATTCCTTGCATTGGAAGCGGTATAGGCATAATTGTCGCCGTTATGGTTTTCCACCACGGCTACCTGCTGGCCGTTATTCACAAGGTCATCGGCACCCATGGCAGCTCCCGGACAATACTGGCACCATGTACCGGTTCCGATTTCCAGCAGTACACGCTGCTTATTATGGGTATAGGTGTAAACCGTTTTTATAAGGGTGTCGTTGGAATGATCCATGTCAGAGGCTAATGAAGTATAAAATTGCATTTTATAAATCGCCTGGGCTGCAGGTAAGGTGAATGCTGTAAAGTTCACGACGGCGGTATCCCATGAAGCCAGCGTAGACACAGTCTGGCTGTTGCTGTATATCTCGGTGTTGGAATAATTAAAAATCTTGCAGATCACATTAAACCCGGTTTCGGTACTTAACCCTGTATTTTTTATGGTGGATGAAGGGGTTACCGGAACAGTATCTGTTAAGTACTTTGGATTATTGATCGACATGGTCGACATATCGTGATCAGGGGGAACAAAAAGACTTACATCATCTATGAACATATTGTTGCCATACTTACTGTATCCCCTGAAAATAAGGTACTCTGTTCCTGTAAGGCCGGCCGGAAGAAGATAGCTGTGCTTATACCACCCATCCACAGGGTTGTACCTTGGTATCGTTGCCAGCCATGTTGCCCCGGTCAGGCTTGCCGCAGAATTATAATAAATGCCGATACTGTCATTATAGATTGGCCAGCCCGAATCGGCATATTGCCAGAAACTGAACACATGTACCGATGAACCGGTAAAGGTCAGGGGGGGAGAAACCAGCAAGGCATTCGCTCCGACGAGGTAGTCGTAACTGTTATATTCTGCCATGCCTGCTCCGCTGTGAGGCGTGCATGTGGGATCCACACCGGCAGCTACACGTTTCCACAATCCCGAACCTCCAACCTGGATGTTCTGCCATCCGGCAGGTGGAAATGTTGATCCGTCAAAACTTTCATTTAAGGTTTGTGCCCATCCTGATAAGATAAAGCTCATTGCGAAAAGAACCAAATAAATCTGTTTCATATTTTTACGTTTTGAAATTTTTCTTGTAGTACTGTTTTTCCAAAAATTGAATCATGAACCGGAAGGTTTCCAAAAAGTTTTGAAAATTAATCATTTTATCCGATCCAATCTACAAAAATCCATGCTTTTTATCCTGCCCGGGAATACCGTTATGAATATGCAGTTTGCCGGGTTTTGATAAAGATATCCGAAACTCCATGGAGGTCACGGCAGTTCCTGGAAATCCGGAACGGAGAAAACGATACGGTTTTTCAGGCAACCAAAATGAATTCTTAAGATCAATTGAACAGGTGGTCTGCTCCAGGCAATTGTCCATCGGAAAAACTCTGAAACCTGAAATTTTTTATCATAAATGAAAACTATAGCATTTTCAATGTTAATGGTAATCGCCGTTTTTAACAGTTACTCTCAGAATTACCAGCTTGATTTCAAAGGAACAGGGGCAGGCACAACCGTTGATTCCGTTAAAGTTGAGAACCTGTCACAATGCACAGGTCTGACCCTTGCCGGATCGGATACACTGATCCTTTCTTCATCCGTCGGGATTAATGAGGAGCTTTATCCAAACGATCGCCATTTGAATATTTATCCGAATCCTTCATCAGGAAATTGTTCTGTTGAATTAGAGACAACATCGGCAGGTATCGCATACATCGTACTATACGATATTTCGGGGAAAATCATCCTGCAAAAGAAAGAATTCATGCAGGAAGGTCATCAAAGGTTTGTTCTGCATGGGATTCAAGCGGGCGTCTACTACCTGGACATTGAAGCAACAAAATATCTGTATACGGCCAAACTGATAAGCACTGCATCCAATCCGGATCAACCGCCGGTAATAAACTCAGAACCGTCGGGTGGTACAAAGAAGGGACATTATCCAAAGGGACCAACACCCCTGAATGACTCCGGTAAAACCAAATCATTAACATACATGCAATTCAATGCCGGCGACACATTGAAACTTACAGGAAAATCAGGAAATTACAGAACTGTTTGCATTCTTATTCCAAATCAAAGTCAGACCGTAACTTTCAATTTCATACAATGCACCGATGCCGACAGCAATCATTATGCAGTTGTTCAGATAGGTTCGCAGCTATGGATGCAGGAAAACCTGAAAACCACCAAATACCGGGACGGGTCGGATATTCCCAATGTGACAGACAGTGCTACCTGGGGGAATCTCAGCACAGGAGCATGGTGTGATTATCATAATCTTCCTTCCGAAGGGGCGTATTACGGTCACCTGTACAATTTTTATGCAGTCGCTGATACACGCAATATCAGCCCGCCGGGATGGCATGTCGCTTCCAACCATGAATGGAACGTCATGGAGAAGTTTCTTGATCCCACTGTTGATACAACCGCCCTAGGGGGGACGGGCCATCTCATCGGAAGGATTTTGAAAGAAGGCTGCGTAACCCGGTGGGAATACATGGATTCGACCTACGGATTGAATGCTGTTGGGTTTACCGCCCTCTGCACAAATTACAGGACTGCCACCGGTGCATGGAGCCTGGCTCCTGATAACAATCACGACGGCAGCTTCTGGACTGCAACATCTGTTAATACCAGTTCAGCATGGTTTCGCAGTCTGCGCTGGTGTTACAGCGACATTTACTCTCTGTATTCCTTTAAAAGAGCCGGATCTTCAGTGAGATGCATCAGGGATAATTAATCAGTCTTTTACCCGGCTCACATACAGACCATCCTTCCCAATTCAGATGTATGGCTAATCCTTCATAAGTTTTCCTGAAAGTGATTTTTCACAATTCAGGAATTGCAGAAAATATACTCCTTTGGTTAAGCGGCCTACATCTATCTTTGCCTTGGTACCGCTCACGGTCTGTTTGAGCAATGTTGCCCCTCCAACAGAATACACTGTGATGAATCCTGAGGAAACAGATTCAGGGAAAGTTACCGTGATGACGTCAGTTGCAGGCGTGGGAGCAATGCGTAAACGTCCCGAAATTTCTTTTTCCTTGCCGGTTCCGGTGATAACATCGTTCCATGTGATCCCGGCATTGATCGTTCTGAGAATAGTTTTGTTTGAACCAACCGCAATTCCGGTATCAGGACTTGAAAATGCGATTGATAGAATAAATTGGTTTGTTCCCGTATTTAAAAGGGTCCAGGTCTGTCCGCCGTCCGTTGTTTTCAATATGCTTCCCGATGTCCCTCCGATATAGCCGGTGGAATCCGATGTAAACCATACAGAACCAAGGGTTCCGAAGCCGGCTTGAATAATGTCCCAGCTGTTTCCGCTGTTAGCGGTCTTCACAACAATGCCGTCAAGTGAGACGGCATAGGCAGTTCCGGCATGAGGTGAATGTACCGAATTAAATATTGTGGATGTGCCAATCCAGTTGGCGTTCCATACACCTCCATTGTAAGCTTTGCAGATTGAATAATCTCCTACAACATAACCTGTATCGGGCGAAGGAAACCAAACCGACAACATTGTATTGACCATGCCCCAAGATTCCCTGGTCCATGAAGAGCCGGCATTCACGCTTTTGATTATCTCCCCGCAGGAAAACCATGCGCCCGGACCACCCAGACATTCGTCCAAAACACCAACCGCCCAGACTGTATTCTGAGTTGTTGCATGGAGTGACCATACGGTTGATATTATATTTGCAGGCCGTGACATCCAATGCCCGCCTCCGTCATTGGTATACAATAGCAGCTGGTTACTGCCCGAGATATATCCTGTGTCGGGATTGATAAAGCTTACCGAATACAAAGTACCGGATCCCTGGGGGTTTAACCTGAAAAAACTTTCTCCTCCGTTCACCGATTTAAGCAGGTAACCTGAGTCTCCCACGATATAGAACGTTTGGGCACCGGCATAGCAGATACTGTTGTAAAATATCCCTGATGAAGCTGATTCAGGCGGCCTGTGGTTCTGAGTTTCTGCCTGATAGCATAAGAAAAACAATAAAATAATTACGGCTGACTTTTTCATATGGAAAAGGAATTAATGCGGTCTTATAATTCTTTTCTCTGCCCGGTTTTATCATGCTGACCTCCATTCACTGCTCCCTTCACAAAGTTGAATCCATTGAAGGCAGCTGGATTATTGCAATATGTTATCGCGATTCGTCAGTGCTTGATAAAATTACTAATAATTTGAATTTCTTATTCTTATTTCATAAGATTTATAGGAAAAATCAGAATAATTCCCGATTACTTGAAAATGGTTGATTATTGAGGAATTGGGAACTTGAACCAACGGCCTCACAAATTGGAATATCAATAGATCAAATATTATTAAAAAACCCGGCATTTCTTCCTGTGAGCGTTGCAATATTGTACCTTTACCTTGTTTCAGGGATAAACCGTGTCCACCTTCGCAACATCTAAAACGACCCGTATGAGTCCTGCCTCCCGGCGGATGTTAAGCCAGAAGTATATTTCATGGGTTATTCTGCAACCAAAAATACCGGATTAAAAACGCCGGTAAATATGTTGTTCCTTCAATCATCAAACTAAATTCAGAGATGAAAACAATTGTCAAAACCTTGGTTAACCCTTTAATTTTACTGGGATTTGGGGTAATTTTTATCCATGCCTGCACGAAAAGCAGCAATACACCCGCTTACTCAACATCTGTTGATTATTCTCAGGCTTCCCACTGGCTTTCATTGCCTGCGACGATTTACAAAGCTGATGTTTTTTACCTGTATCCAACCACATCCTGGACAAAGAATAATTCAACTGCGATGATTTGTGCGATCGACGACTCCCTCATGATGGCAGGTGCAGCTTCGGCTTATGCCCGGCAGGCAACTGCTTTTGACACTTCAGCCAATGTCTATTCACCTTACTACCGCCAGGATAACTCTTCGCCTGATAACCGCTTGAATGTGATCGCAGGCATTCCCACAACGGATGCAACAGCGGCCTTCGACTACTATATCAGGCACTTCAACCAGGGGCGCCCGTTTATCCTGGCCGGCCATTCTCAGGGGG
>Ga0209697_10006604_pt1 | contig 13961 bp, 15 predicted proteins | sample AliMusrvi5mmetaG_FD_184115 | JGI IMG/M metagenome (GOLD analysis project Ga0209697, IMG submission 184115) | Freshwater lake bacterial and archeal communities from Alinen Mustajarvi, Finland, to study Microbial Dark Matter (Phase II) - Alinen... | ecosystem: Environmental > Aquatic > Freshwater...
TGCTCATGTAGCTCTCTACCTGTTGGGTTGTGTGATCTATAATGGTAATTTCGTAGTTACCCATTACAATATAACACTTTATCTCATCAGGAGAGGGCTTTTTTTATACTAAATCGCTCAGCTCAGGTAAGACTCAATCCACATCCTCCAGCACAGACTCAATTTCTTTTATGGAAGGCAAACTTCCTTTAAGATCATCAGGAAGAATTTCAACCAGTCTGGTTTCCCAATCAGCAACACCGATTGGAGTATTAAATCCACGCAGTGCATATTCGACGATCAATTTGTCTTTGCTCTTGCACAGCAACAGTCCGATTGTCGGTTTGTCATCGGGATGACGCATCAAGTCATCAACAGCAGAGAGGTACAAATTAAGTTGTCCAACAAATGCATGATCAAAAGGCACCGCCTTCAGCTCGACCACCACAAAACAGCGGAGTTGTAAATGATAAAACAACAGATCAATATAAAAATCACGATTGCCGACTTCCAGTAGAACCTGTTTACCAACAAACGCAAAACCAGCGCCCAATTCAAGAAGAAAACGCTGGATATGGTCAACAAGTGCTTGCTCTACCTCCCGCTCTTTGCGAGGATCAGCCGTTCCGAGAAAATCAAACAGATATGGATCTTTGAACACTTGTGCCGCAATATCTGAATCGGCTGGCGGCAATGCAATCGTAAAATTGTTGACCGCTAAACCCTGTCGCTCATGTAAGCGGGTTTCAATCTGAATGGCAAGAATATCGCGGCTCCACCCATGCTCAATTGTCTTACTGGCGTACCAGAGCCTGGTTTTGGAATCTTTCAGCTTGTCAAGCAAAGCAAGATTGCTGCGCCAGGGAATTTGTGCAACGGTGCGTTGCACTATTTCCCTGTCAGGCCATGACTCAACAAACTTGCGCATATATTTCAGATTGCGGGGAGAAAACCCGGTCATATCCATGAATGAATTTTTCAGATCATAAGATAAGCGATCAATAACTTTTGCACCCCACCCCTGTTTTTCCTGACGCTCCAGAATCACCTTGCCTATATCCCAGTAAAGAAGTACCATTGCTGCATTAGCTGAAAGCGTAACACTTAAACGCTCTGACTGTATCCGTTCCTTGATTCCTGCCAGATGCTCTATGGAGTCCCCGCACAGAGATCAAGAAGAAAAATATCGGCTTAACAAAAAACACTCTGAAGCCAACGCAGTTATAGCTTGTTGGCAGGAAATTTGATGTAGCGAAAGAGTGACCGGCAAAGCCTGGTTTTACGAATACTGCGGGAAAAGCCCCGTTAAAAAATTTTCGAGCACTTGTTTTGTGGAGGAGGAAAAAAGAGATGGATGAACTACAGGCATTTATCGACGCACAAAAAGCTCTGGATCCAGAGTTTGCAGAGTCATTTGATGAAGGGTATGAGCAGTTCAGGACAAGGGTGCTCCTTCGTCAGGCACGCGGGAATGTCGGGTTAACACAAGAAGAGATTGCCGGTAAACTGAGGATCACAAAATCTACGGATTGATTTTTTGATAACTGATCTTTGCGATGCCCAACGTTGATAACCTGAATATCCAGCAGATTTTTTCAATATTTTCTTTTTCCAGTCTTTATGCTCAACGATTTATAAGATAATGAGTTATTGCCGCTTTTACAGCATCCTGATCTGTTGGCGACAAACTCCCCAAACGCTGAATGACAAGTCGCCTGTCAAGGGTAAAAAGCTTGAAGCGGACTTTACAGGGCACCGTTAAATTTGCACTCTGCCAGTCATTCAACTGAATATCACTGCTCCACTCACTGTTTTTTGCCGTGGTTATCATGGCCAGAATGAGATGATTATGGTGATCATCATTGAATAAGTAGTTGGAGATGATCAACGCTGGCCGCCGTTTTACCGCAAGTTTGTCAGTAAAAGGAAATGGGACAACAACAACATCATAGGCCTCAAAGCGCATTCCATGCCTCCTCATCTTCTGGTGAGGACCATTCATTGAGTGAGTCCGATACTCCTTTCAGATATGCATCGTCCAATACGTTTATTTTTCTGACAAGGAGATAATCTCCCTTGACTTCAAATGTCAACGTATCGCCAGCACTCAAATGTGCAGCTTTACGAATGGATACCGGGATAGTGGTCTGGCCTTTAGAGGTAATTCTCGCTATGTGCATGCTGACTCTCCTTTTGCTGGAATTTCTTACAAGTAAGAATATAGGAGAAGTGGCCACTCTTCGCAAATAAACTATGGTTTGCAGAGATCACTCTCACCGACTTACCAAATTGCGGAACCACCAGACCCTGAAAGCGCTTACCAAGTGCATCCTGCTGTTGATTATACCACGTCACTGCATCAAGCAACTCTTTTGTCGCTCATTCGTGATCTACAGGAAATCTTAGGGCCTTTACTGATAACGACAGTGCCGGTCGTCATTACCTCTTTTCCGGACGAAGCTTTTGATCGACATAGGAACGCAAAACCGCATTAATTTTGGTCTGGTAGCCTTTACCTTGACGACGGAAAAACTGCATAACATCGGCATCAATGCGCATGTTGAGTACCTCTTTCGGCTGCGGTAAATCCACTGACAGTGTTGACCAATCAACCACCATTCCTGCTTCATCAGGATCGGAAGCAATAGCCGCCTCAATCTCCGACTCTGTCATAGCAGCAGCTTGTGCCCAATCGCTCTTGTTTTCTCCACGCTCACACATTGCGCGTAACTGATCATCCGTGTATCTGACGATACGCTCTTTCCTCACCATGTCGAGCCCTCCTGAATGAAATAATTCTGCGGCGCTCCTGGCGCCATGCCCAAACTACGGTATAAAATGTACGTCCATTGATGGCTGTTGTGATAGAGCGTACTTCAAAAGAATAATTCGATGTTGAGGTAACGCTTCGCCGTCCATCAAAGAAAAAGCTCACGGCTATAAAATCAAGCTTATGTTTTGCAAGATTACTTAACCGTTTCTCTTCATCCCATTCAAACATTGGCTAAAATCTACATATTTTGTATATACTTTTGCAAAGAAAAAATCAGAATCCCGATGACGAAGTGTTGAATTATCAAACAATATAGACGTATTTTTAACGAAATCAATAGGCTGCAGGGAGCAGCAAATATTTCGTTATCGATTCTCCGTGCTTGAAAGAAAGAAAAGAAGGGGCAAATGGAATCTTGAATTCAAGCATCATCGATCCCCCAAAATATGCGCCACACATCCTACCAAAACGTAACTTCTCTCATTTTCCTACCGGTTTGTAGCTCTTTCCGACATTTGTGATTCCCTGCAAGTACATTACTCAACCCCATGTACAATAAAAACAGCGTCGCAGCAAAAGGCTGAAGCCCTTTGGCCATGCTGCGTTACGGGCATCCGCTACCTGTTTTTCAAAAATAATTCCGATAACGTCGACGCTTTGGCACGCATCTTGCTTCATAAAAGGCATAACTATTCAGGGCAACAATGAATCAAGCCTGAATATTTGACGATAAAGGCAACGATAACCTAACTAAGGCACAATAATGAGAAAAGTAGCTATTTACGGAAAGGGTGGCATCGGCAAGTCAACCACAACACAAAACACGGTTGCCGGTCTTGCGGAAATGGGCAAGAAAATCATGGTCATTGGCTGTGACCCGAAAGCTGACTCTACTCGTCTGCTTCTTGGTGGACTGCAGCAGAAAACAGTGCTCGACACACTTCGCGAGGAGGGTGAAGAGGTTGAACTTGAAGATATCATCAAAGGTGGATACAGAAACACCCGCTGCACCGAATCCGGTGGTCCTGAACCAGGTGTAGGCTGTGCAGGTCGCGGTATCATCACCTCGGTGAACCTTCTCGAACAGCTTGGTGCTTTCGATGATGAATGGGAGCTCGACTATGTGTTTTACGACGTTCTTGGTGACGTTGTCTGCGGAGGATTCGCCATGCCGATACGCGATGGAAAAGCAGAGGAGATCTACATTGTCTGCTCTGGTGAGATGATGGCTATGTACGCTGCGAACAACATCTGTAAAGGTATTCTGAAATATGCTGACGCTGGTGGTGTGAGGCTTGGTGGTCTTATTTGCAACAGCCGTAATGTTGACAACGAGCGCCAGATGATTGAAGAGCTTGCAAAGAAAATCGGCACCCAGATGATTCATTTTGTGCCTCGCAACAACTTTGTGCAGCGTGCTGAGATCAACCGGAAGACGGTTATTGAGTATGATCCAACCCACGAACAGGCTGATGAGTACAGGGCTCTTGCAAGAAAAATTGATGAAAACAAGATGTTCGTCATTCCAAAGCCGCTCGAAATTGAAGAGCTGGAAGCGCTTCTCATTGAATTTGGTATCGCTAACTAAAAAAAGGAGTAAAGAGAGATGTTAATGATCAGAACAATCGTCAGGCCAGAAAGGGTGTATGATGTCATGCAGGGACTGCTTGATGCAGGTTATCCCTCTATCACAAAAATCTCGGTGGTCGGACGTGGTAAACAGCGCGGTCTCCGCGTCGGTGACGTGGTCTATGATGAAATTCCAAAAGAGATGTTGTTCACGGTGGTTCCGAATACGGATAAAGATTTTGTTGTACGGGCAATCCTTGATAATGCAAAATCGGGAGCAGAAGGAAAATTTGGTGATGGAAAGATCTTTGTGTCGGCTGTTGAAGAGGTTTATACCATAAGCACCGGCGAACGGGAAACCGATCCGTCGCTCCCAGTAAAGGAGGCTTGAATGAAAGAGATTATTGCAGTCATACGGATCAACAAAGTGAACGTAACCAAAAAGGCGCTTATTGATGCAGGTATTCCGGCTTTCACGGCCACCGGCAGGGTGATGGGGCGCGGCAAGGGACAGGTTCATTATGACATTCTCAGAGGCGCTGAAGCTGGTCATCCTGAAGCAATTGCGCAGCTCGGCAATGCGCCAAGGCTGGTTGCAAAGCGAATTGTGACGGTTGTCGTCCCTGATGAGTTATGCAAAACAGCAATCGATACCATTATCCAAGCCAACCAGACAGGGAAACCCGGTGATGGCAAGATTTTTGTAACCCCGATTCTTGAGACCATCAGGGTAAGAACAGGCGAAGAGGGCGATGCGGCGCTGAACTAACGATCAATATTTAACAGGTGTAAACGGAGAGAGTTCCATGGAGGCGAACATAATTATTCCAGATCCAGTCCAAGTCAGGGAGGAGCTGATACAAAAATACCCGGCCAAGGTGGCCAAAAAACGGGCCAAATCGATTGTTATCAATGATCCTGAGATCATTCCCGAAGTACAGGCCAACGTCCGTACCGTTCCGGGAATCATTACGCAGCGTGGATGCTCTTATGCTGGCTGTAAAGGTGTGGTGCTCGGACCGACACGCGACATTGTCAACATTGTACACGGTCCTATCGGATGCAGTTTTTATGCTTGGTTAACCCGGCGTAACCAGACAAAACCAGAAACTCTGATGGATGCAAACTACATCCCTTACTGTTTCTCAACTGATATGCAGGAGGAGAATATTGTCTTTGGTGGTGAAAAGAAGCTGAAGATTGCGATCCAGGAGGCTTATGACCTCTTTCACCCAAAATCTATCGCGATTTTCTCGACCTGTCCGGTTGGTCTGATTGGTGATGATGTTCACGCAGCGGCAAGAGAGATGAAGGAGAAGTTTGGAGACTGCAACGTTTTCGGCTTCAGTTGCGAAGGGTACAGGGGCGTCAGTCAGTCGGCTGGTCACCACATTGCCAACAACGGTGTTTTCAAGCACATGGTTGGCCGCGACAATACCCCGAGTGAAGGAAAGTTCAAGCTTAACCTCCTTGGCGAATATAACATTGGTGGTGATGCTTTTGAGATTGAGCGCATTTTCGAAAAAGTTGGCATTACGCTGGTTGCCTCATTCAGCGGCAACTCAACGGTTGCAGCAATTGAGAATTCCCATACGGCAGACCTTAACGTTATTCTCTGCCACCGTTCCATTAACTATATGGGCGACATGATGGAGACGAAGTACGGAATTCCATGGATGAAGGTGAACTTTGTCGGAGCTGAATCGACAGCAAAGTCACTGAGAAAAATTGCTGAATACTTTGGCGATGAAGAGCTAAAGGCACGGGTTGAAGCAGTTATTGCCGAGGAGGCTCCAAAGGTGAAGGCGGTGATTGAGGAGATTCTTCCGAGAACCAAAGGGAAAACGGCCATGCTTTTTGTCGGCGGCTCACGCGCTCACCATTACCAGGATCTCTTTGCTGAGCTGGGCATGACAACGGTGGCCGCAGGGTATGAGTTTGCTCACCGTGATGACTATGAGGGACGTGAGGTACTGCCGAAGATCAAGGTTGATGCTGACAGCAAGAATATTGAGGAGTTGAAGATAGTCGCCGATCCCGAGCTTTACAATCCGAGAAAAACAGAGGCGGAACTTGAAGCGCTGAAGGAGAAGGGGCTTGAGATCAATGGTTATGAGGGCATGATGAAGCAGATGACCAAAAAGTCGCTTGTTGTTGATGACCTCAGCCATTATGAGTCAGAAAAGCTGATAGAGATCTACAAGCCGGATATTTTCTGCGCCGGTATCAAAGAGAAGTATGTGGTTCAGAAGATGGGAATTCCGCTGAAACAGCTCCACAGCTATGACTACGGCGGTCCTTACACTGGCTTTGAAGGTGCGGTAAACTTCTATAAAGATATCGACAGGATGGTGAATAACCCCGTATGGAAGCTGATCAAGGCGCCGTGGGAAACGGCCGGAAACGGGAAAGGTGCAGGACTTGCAGCCAGTTATGTGACACAGTAATGAATGGAAAACGGAGATTATTGAATTATGCTATTACGACACACATCAAAAGAGGTTAAAGTGCGCGAAGGGCTGACGATCAACCCGGCAAAGACCTGCCAGCCGATCGGCGCTATGTATGCCGCACTTGGAATTCACGGCTGTCTGCCTCACAGCCATGGCTCACAAGGGTGTTGCTCCTATCACAGGAGCACCCTGACCCGCCACTACAAAGAGCCTGTTATGGCGGCAACAAGTTCGTTCACCGAGGGGGCTTCGGTGTTCGGTGGCCAGGCAAACCTTCTTGCAGCCATCGACACCATCTTCGCGGTCTATGATCCCGATATCATTGCGGTGCACTCTACCTGCCTCAGTGAAACCATCGGTGATGACTTGCAGCAGATCACAAAAAAGGCAAGTGATGACGGTAAAATTCCGGAGGGCAAGTATGTGATTTATGCCAGCACGCCGAGTTTTGTCGGTTCGCACGTCACCGGCTACTCAAACATGGTTGCTGGTATTGCAACACAATTTGCGGAGTCAACCGGTGTTAAAAAGAACCAGTACAACATTATTGCCGGATGGATGGAACCTTCGGACATGCGCGAAATCAAACGTCTGGCAAAAGTAATGGGCGTCAACATTGTGCTTTTTCCAGACACTTCAGACGTTCTTGATGCACCACAGACGGGCAAGCATGTATTTTACCCGAAAGGCGGCACAACGGTGGATGAGCTGAAAAGCAGCGGCGACAGCCTTGCTTCACTGGCGCTCGGTAGCATCAGTGCAGAGCCTGCGGCAATAGCGCTTGAAAAGAAGTGTAAAGTGCCGTTTGAAACACTCGACATACCGATTGGCCTTACAGCAACTGACCGCTTTATCATGGCAATCAGCAAGGCTGCCGGAGTAACGGTGCCCGATGAGATTACGGCTGACAGAGGGCGACTGGTTGATGTGATGTGCGACATGGAGCAGTATCTGTACGGCAAGAGGGTTGCGCTCTTTGGTGACCCGGATCAGATCCTGCCGCTCACCGAGTTCCTGCTCGACCTGAGCATGAAGCCGGTGCATATCGTCAGCGGCACACCTGGCCAGAAATTTGAGAAGCAGATGCGCCAGCTTCTTGACGAGAGGTCACCGGAAACAAACTTCAAGAGTGGGCTTCAGGCGGACATGTTCCTGTTGCACCAGTGGATGAAGAACGAGCCTGTTGACCTGCTGATCGGGAACACTTATGGGAAGTACATGGCCCGTGATGAAGATATTCCGTTCATCAGGTTCGGCTTCCCGATCCTTGACAGAATCGGACACAGCTACTTCCCGAATGTCGGGTACAGCGGCAGCCTGAGACTGCTTGAAAAGATTCTGAATGCCGTCATGGATCGTCAGGATCGTGATGCGCTTGAGGAGAAGTTTGAGCTGGTGATGTAAGAATAAGAGCCAAAACTACGGGGTTCGTTCAACATTTTTCAGCCCCGTAGGGGCGGCTTATTGGTAGCGCAGGGTATCAACCCTGGAAAAGGGGAATACATCCCACAACAATTTTTTAAGGGTATGGCTATGGAACAGATTGGTATTCTTGAGGGAAGAGAAAGGCAAGTTCTGGAAAAGAACAGTGGTGTAGCTCAAGCTGATATTGCCTGTGACACCTCCAGCCTTTCGGGATCGGTAAGCCAGCGTGCCTGCGTCTTTTGCGGCTCACGTGTGGTACTCTATCCAGTCGCAGATGCCATTCATCTGGTTCATGGACCTATCGGGTGTGCGGCATACACCTGGGACATTCGCGGGGCAGTCTCTTCGGGACCTGAGCTTCATCGTTTGAGTTTTTCGACCGATCTGCAGGAGATGGACGTTATTTACGGCGGTGAAAAAAAGCTCTACAAGTCACTGATTGAGCTGATTGAGCAGTACAAACCCAAGGCTGCCTTTATCTACTCGACCTGCATTGTCGGACTTATCGGCGACGATATTGAGGCTGTCTGCAAAAAGGTGGCAAGAGAGACAGGGATTCCGGTGCTTCCAGTTCACTCAGAAGGGTTCAAAGGCACCAAAAAGGATGGCTACAAAGCTGCCTGCCATGCTCTGATGAAGCTGATCGGCACAGGATCGACTGAGGATATCAGCAAATACAGTATCAACATTCTCGGCGAATTCAACCTTGCCGGTGAAGCATGGATTATCCGGCAATATTATGAAAAAATGGGCATTGAGGTGGTTGCGACCCTGACTGGTGACGGACGTATCGACGCCGTACGACGCGCTCATGGCGCAACACTGAACGTGGTGCAGTGTTCAGGCTCAATGACCTGGCTTGCCAAAGAGATGGAGGAGAAATACGGGATTCCCTACATTCGTGTCTCTTATTTCGGAATTGAAGATATGTCGAAATCGCTCTATGATGTGGCCGTCAAATTTCCTGACCGGCCGGATATCATGGAAGCTGCAAAGCGTATTGTCAGTGAAGAGGTGAAAACGCTCTACCCTTCATTGCAGAAGTTCAAAAAAGCGCTGACGGGAAAAAAGGCGGCCATCTATGTTGGCGGCGCATTCAAGACCTTTTCACTGATCAAGGCGCTTCGTTCAATCGGAATGTCAGTGGTGCTGGCAGGTTCACAAACTGGCAACAAGGACGATTATGCCAGACTCAAGGAGATGTGCGATGAGGGAACGGTGATTGTGGACGATTCCAACCCTGTCGAGCTCTCGAAATTTATTCTTGAAAAAGGGGCTGACCTGCTTATCGGCGGCGTTAAAGAGCGACCAATCGCTTTCAAACTTGGTATTGGGTTCTGTGATCATAACCATGAGAGGAAGATCCCTCTCGCCGGATTTATCGGCATGTACAATTTTGCACTGGAGGTCTATCAATCGGTCATGAGTCCGGTATGGCAGTTCGCTCCAAGAAAAGGAGGCACCCTATGAAATACGAACACGCTAAAACAGCAACCCAGAACGCCTGCAAGCTCTGCAACCCCCTTGGCGCTTGCCTTGCCTTTCGAGGGATAGAAAACTGCGTACCATTCCTGCACGGTTCCCAAGGTTGTGCAACTTATATACGACGTTATTTGATCAGCCATTATAAAGAGCCGATTGATATCGCTTCATCGAACTTCCATGAAGAGACTGCGGTTTTTGGCGGCAGTCATAACCTGAAGATTGGGCTGAAAAACGTGAGCGAGCAGTACAAACCGGATGTCATTGGTGTGGCCACCACCTGCCTGAGTGAGACCATTGGTGACGACGTACCGATGATTCTGCGGGAATACAAGAAGGAGTTCAAAAACGGCTCGCCCATGCCGATCATGATTCATGCGTCAACGCCAAGCTATCAGGGCAGCCATATCGACGGGTTTCATGCCGCTGTCCATGCTACGGTGAAAACCCTGGCGGTGAAGGGAACTCAGCAGGAGCTTATCAACCTTTTTCCGAACATGGTCTCGCCTGCCGATTTGCGCCACCTTAAGGAGATTTTTGATGATTTCGGCGTTCCTGTCATGATTCTGCCAGATTATTCTCAGACCATGGATGGCGGCCCATGGGGCGAATACCATCGTATTCCACCGGGCGGCACTCCGGCAAGCGCAATTACCCTGGCGGGTTCTGCGAAAGCAAGTATTGAGTTCAGCTCAACTCTTGAAGCATCAAAATCGGCCGCAGAATATCTCGAAGAGGCTTTCGGTATACCGAAGCATCGACTTTGTTTGCCCATCGGCATCAAGGAGAGTGACAAATTTTTCGATTTGCTCGAAACGCTGACCGGAAAAAAGCTGCCTGAAAAATATGAGGACGAACGCCGTCGGCTTGTTGATGCCTATGCTGATGGACATAAATATGTTTTTGAGAAAAAAGTGATCCTTTACGGCGAAGAGGATCTGGTTATCGCCATGACCGTCTTTCTCCGCGAGATCGGCATGGTGCCTGTACTCTGCGCCTCGGGCGGCAAGAGCGGGCTGATGAAAAAACGGATTGCGGAACTGGTCCCTGACATGGATGAACTCGGCATCAAAGTCCGCGAAGGAGTTGACTTCGTTGATATTGAGGATGAGGCGAAAATACTCCAACCCGATTTTCTTATCGGCAACAGCAAGGGCTATACCATGTCAAGAAAAAATAATATCCCGCTGCTCAGACTCGGGTTCCCGATTCACGACAGGTTTGGTGGACAGCGGATGCACCATCTTGGATATCGCGGTACCCAGGAACTCTTTGACCGGATAGTCAACACCGTTATCGAACAGCGGCAGAATGCTTCATCAATTGGCTACACTTATATGTAAGGGAGGATATTATGACACTTAAACTTGCAAACCACCCCTGTTTTAACGATTCGTCACGACACAAGTTCGGACGCATTCACCTCCCTGTTGCGCCGAAATGCAATATCCAGTGCAACTATTGCAGCCGAAAATTCGACTGCATGAACGAGAACCGGCCCGGCGTTACCAGCAAGGTGCTGTCACCAAAGCAGGCAATGTACTATCTCGATCAGGCGATGATACTCTCTCCGAACATTTCGGTTGTTGGAATTGCCGGCCCTGGAGATCCCTTTGCCAATCCGGACGAAACCATGGAGACACTCCGGCTGGTTCGGGCTAAATATCCGGAGATGCTGCTCTGCCTCGCCACCAACGGCCTTGAACTGCTCCCGTATATTGATGAGCTTGCCGAGTTGCAGGTCAGCCATGTCACCATCACCATCAATGCCATTGATCCTGAAATTGGCGCCGAGATTTATGCCTGGGTACGGTACAACAAAAAAATGTATCGGGGTATTGATGCGGCCAAAGTGCTGATCAAGAACCAGCTTGAGTCGCTGAAACGGCTGAAGGAGGTTGGCGTCACGGCAAAAGTAAACTCAATTATCATTCCAGGCGTGAACGATACCCACGTCATCGCCGTCGCATCGAAAGTGGCAGAACTTGGGGCCGATATACTGAACTGTCTTCCATACTATAACACAAGGGAGACTGTTTTTGAAAATATTGATGAACCTTCTCTGGAGATGGTGACTGAAATCCAGAAGGCGACAAGTGAATTTCTTCCACAGATGAAACACTGCTCACGCTGCAGGGCTGATGCGGTCGGAATTATCGGAGAAATCAACACTGAAGAGATGATGCAAAAGCTTGCTGAAGCTGCGGCTATGCCGAGCAACCCGGCTGATTGTCGGCCATATATTGCCGTCAGCAGTATTGAAGGGGTACTGATCAACCAGCATCTCGGCGAAGCTGACCGCTTTCTGATTTACAGTATGGACGATTCCGGAGAGTGTATCCTGATTGATTCAAGAACTGCTCCACCGGCTGGCGGTGGAAAAGAGCGTTGGGAGGCTCTGGCCGAAACCCTCGGCGACTGCCGGGCACTGCTGGTCAATGGCGCAGGCGACTCTCCAAAAAAAGTCCTGAACGCTCACGGTATTGAGGTGCTGGTGCTTGAAGGCGTTATCGAAGAAGCTGTATACGGCATCTTTACCGGACAGGATCTGAAACACCTGATGAAAAGCAGCCAGATCCACGCCTGCGGATCAAGCTGTTCAGGAACCGGCGGGGGATGCGGGTAACAACAAACAATTGTACTATTTTTAAACTTATAATGGGAAACAATCATGGATAAACCAAAGCATCACATTCTGGTCTGCGCAAGTTTTCGGGCGCAGGGCACACCACAGGGAATCTGCCACAAAAAGGAGTCGCTCAGCCTGATTCCCTACATCGAAAGCGAGCTTTCCGATCGCGGCATGAGCGACGTTACCGTCTCGGCCACAGGTTGCCTCAACCTCTGCGAGAAAGGGCCTGTGCTTGTCGTCTATCCTGAAAGCTTCTGGTATGGCGAGATTGACAGCGAGGAGAAGATTGACGAGATTCTTGATGCGCTTGAGGAGGGCGAGGCGTGCGATGCGCATTTGATTAACTGACCGCCTGCGGTGCCGGATGCCCTGTTGGAAGATACAGGGTGTTTGGCATTGGGTAAAACCCGCTCAACCCTGCACTCCGACAACTGGCATACCTGCCTCTTTATCAGCCTGAAAAATGGCGACAAAGCAGCTCTTGTGACCGATGATGAGATTTTCCGCATTGAAAAAACGGTGCAGGAAGGGATCTATAGTCTTTACCAATGGCGCTCATCAATAAAGTACTCGCGATCAAATACTCTATCAGCGGCAATGGGATAGGAAAATCTTTGGTGTACTCAAATATTTTCAGAATCAGACGATAGACCTCGCGATACACCGGTAAATCATAATGGCACGCCATGCCAAAAAACATTGGATTAATTGTTCAATTGATACTTTGTTACAAAACCCGCACAGCACGAACACGATAATCGAGGTAGTTCTTATAGCCGTAGACCGAGTTGCCATAGACGAAGTTCGGAAGCTATGCGTAAACTAAGTCTTCCTCCGTAGAACTCCAGTAGAAGGTGTTAGAAAAACCGCCAACAGCACTTTTGTTGAGATAGAGCTTGTTCAACTCATCACTGCTCGGCAGGTACCAGTCGCTATAGCCGTTAAACACCAAATCATCACACAATTTCGCTACATAGAGCCTGAAAGAAACTTTTCATGAAGTTGTATGCCTTAAAATACGCATACCTTTATCAGGCATACAACTGTCCAGAACCTGACAGCCAGGCCATTTTCCTGAATAAATCTCCCCTGGGTATTTTTATTTTTATTTTAATAGCTTTATTTAGCAAAGTTATTATTATTTGTTATTCAATTTTTGTATGCTTGTGAATAAGAAGAATTGTTTAATGGTCGTTTTCTTTAGTTTTTCAATTGTCTTTTAAGAAAAAATGTGTGTTACTTTTTCTGTTGCATTGTTTTTCAAAGCATTAAAGTGAAATACGACTTTTTTGTATCTATTTTTAAAATAAATTGTTCTGTGTAAGGTCTTTCTCATAATAGTCAGGAAAAAATTGGTCGGTAGAGTCAATTAAATAATTTGCGTCAAATAAAACTTGAGCTTTTTTAACAAAAACCATGAAATAACTATGAAAAAACACTACTGTCCGGTTATAAGTCAAATAAATTCAACTGGTTACAGGTATAGGTGTCTTGAGCTGCGCAAACGGAATTCATAACTAATTGTTTTATATGGACTTTCTCGAAAACACTGACACTCAAGATTTGTAGAAATGTGTAGAGACTTATATCCAAATTCATGCGCTTTTTAACCAAAGTTATAAGCACATAAGCTGATATTGCTGTCCAG
>Ga0209697_10006605_pt1 | contig 13961 bp, 17 predicted proteins | sample AliMusrvi5mmetaG_FD_184115 | JGI IMG/M metagenome (GOLD analysis project Ga0209697, IMG submission 184115) | Freshwater lake bacterial and archeal communities from Alinen Mustajarvi, Finland, to study Microbial Dark Matter (Phase II) - Alinen... | ecosystem: Environmental > Aquatic > Freshwater...
ACAATCGGTAACATACACCCATTTATTTCACCAATTTGTTGCTGACAACCGAGGATCGTCAACGGCAATTCCATCCCATCTTATTGTTTTTATTTGAATTTCAAATTGGGAATTGCTGGTTTGATGTCGATACTCTTTAATAAATTAGGAAAACATGTATAAGTATTGGGATGATACCTTAAAGTCAGACTTATCAGAAGCCGAATGGGAGGCATCATTTGAGCGGACAGCGGCTCAATGTGCGGGTGATCCAGAGGCGTTTAAATGAACGAGGAACCTGTTTTGCTGTTGGATACTCATATTTGGTTTTGGTGGGTAAGCCAAGATAATCATCTTCCGAATCGTCTACAAGAATTAATTTCGCAATTTGATGGCAAGGTAGCTCTCAAAAGATATTGATAGATATATTATCATTTATCGATACTTAATCCATCGACGCCTTATATCTTGCCTTACTTAGCTGGCTTTCATAAGCATGATCAATAATCGGTGTTGGATAATTACAAGGCTGATGTTTTTTATACCATTGATGAATGGTCTTTGTAGAAAAGCCTTTAAGTTCGGGTAGCCAATGATAAATATACTGGCAATCCGCATCAAACTTTTGTTGTTGTAACCAGGGATTAAAGATTCTGAAATAAGGTTGTGCATCACAACCGGTTGACGCAGCCCACTGCCAGTTTCCATTATTCACACAGGGATCATAATCTATCAAATGTTGGGCAAAATAACGTTCCCCCCAACGCCAACTGACATGTAGATCTTTAACCAGAAATGAAGCCACAATCATTCTGACCCGATTGTGCATAAACCCGGTTTCATTGAGCTCTCTCATACCGGCATCAACGACAGGAAAACCCGTTTTACCGTCTGCCCATGCTTGAAAATACTCGCGATTATTATCCCAAACTAAATGGGCAAACTTATCGATAAAAGCCCGACCGAACACCTGAGGAAAATGATACCCAATGTGGGTAAAGAAATCCCGCCAATAGAGTTGACGTAATAAAGGATGTTCGCTGCCCAAGGCATCAACAATCGCATAATACGCTTCCCGCACGGAACAGGTACCAAACTTAAGATGAGCCGATAATTTACTGGTACTATCCAGCGCCGGATAGTCTCGTGAATTCTGATAATCGGTTTGCTGCATGAGTGTTGCAAGCATTGCTAAGGCTTGATTTCGTCCACCTTGCAGAACATTAGCCTTTATCTCTGCTAAAGACAAACCAAAGTCTTCAATGTTTGAACTCGTTTGAGGAAGCAAAAACGACTGACTATACAGGACGTGAGGCAATGCGACCGGAAATTGGCGGGCGTTATTATAGAAGGCAGTAAACACCTTATACGGTGTTCGATCACTTTTAAGCGCCTGTTCAGGCTCTGTCAGTAAGCTGTCATTTAAGATGTGTAAATTGACACCCAACTCTTTACAAAGCTTGTCTAACTCATCATCCCGTTGTCGGCTAAAGGGCGTGTAATCACGATTGATAAACACCGCCTGTATGGCCTGTTGTTCTACCAGTTGACTGATGACTTGCACCGGAAGCGCCTGATAAAGCCCCAGTTCTGCCCCCACTGTTTGTAATTGCTGTTGAAGATCGATAAGACACTGCAACATAAACTGCAAGGCGGGTTTACTTTGATAGGGATGAGGCTCTATTTGTCTGGGATCAACTATAAAACACGGTAATACATGCTTAGAAAGCCGCAATGCTTCATTAAGTCCGGTATTATCCTGTAAACGTAGATCACGACGAAAAATAAATACCGAGTTTGTATAGTGAGACATTAGGTTTTTGTGTTGATCGAATGGTTAATTAGCTAACTGATTAACTAATAAGCTGAGCTTTTTGTAATTGCAGGCGAAGTGCCTCAATCCGTTTATGATTAACACCAAATTCGCTATGACCCACACGGGAAGACGAACGAATATGAATGGTCTTATTTTCGGCATCGAGAATAAAGTCAATATCATCGACAAAATGAAGAACTAAACTGGTCACTTCCACATGAATATTAGTGGGTGTTTCATGAGTAATCGTCATGCGGCTATGTTGATTTAAGATGTCTTTTAACGCCTGCCAAGCCTCTGTTGTACTGCCTTTGATTTTAAAAGGAGCAATAAACTGTTTAGGATCTTGTGGTTGGCTTGAAACACAATTAGGCGTGTCACGACACGGCGTTAAGAGTTTTTTTGAGCCTGAATCAGCTTGATTGGCACTACTCAAGGTCATAAAAATAATATAAAAAAGGATTTTAAAGGTCATAGACAAACTTGGCTCTTAAAAGTGTAAAAAAACATGGTGTTAACTTTCCACGAATTCTAAAAGAGTCAAATTTAAGTACGGTCACTTAATTAAATTTGCAATTTAACCAAGTCAGGGTAAATTGAGTCTGGTATTCAAGTTTATGTCTCTCTAAAAATAGACTCGTTGAGCCATTACTCATTTAGATAACCTCATTAAAATAATTAAGTTGAGTAATCGCCCTCAACAAGGAGTGGTATTGAAGTGCAAATAAAATTTCCATTTGACTCATCAAAACCGATTACCGGTGAAGCAAGCATTGATATTGAGCAATCAATTGAAAATGTTTTTTGTTTTGTAGGTGAACGTTTTTATGACAACTATCCTAAATGGGCGCCAGAAGTGGTTGAACTAGAGCCTTTAGACGGAACACAACCTTTCATTGGAGCCAAGACCAAACAGGTTCGAGAGGATCAGGGTTCATTAGTTGAATCCGTATTCGAAATAACAGACTATCAACCGGTAGAAAAACTCACCTTTAAAGGTTTGAATGAACCTTATGTACACAGTTATTTGCTGGAAGGTGATCAAGAGAAACAATCTACTCGCCTAACGTTTCGATTTGAATTATCAGAAATTGAAGTTTTCATGAGACCGTTTCAAAAATTGATCCGCGCTTCTATAGAAGAAGGCGCTGAAAACACGGTTGAAAATATTAAGAACTTAATGCTTGCTTATGCAAACTGATCAATCAAATCGATTGATCATTACTAAAGATTTGGAGTTTAATAAATGTCTTTTATTGTTAAAAAAGATAATGCACTCATTCCGCAAGTGCTGTCTGCTATTTTAGATGAATGTGTCAATGGTGTTACCCTAGCAGACCCTGATTTAGAAGATGCACCTATCGTATATGCAAACAAGGCTTTCGAACGTTTAACTGGCTATGGTCAAGAAGACATTATCGGCCTTAACTGTCGATTCTTACAAGGCGAAGATAGAGAACAACCCGGTCGCTTTATTATTGCTGAGGCCATGAAGAAACATGAAAGTGTTGAGGTCACTCTACGAAATTATAAGAAGAATGGTGAGTTATTTCACAACCATTTAAAAATCACCCCCTTATTTGATAACAAACAACGTGTTATCTATTATTTAGGCGTTCAGTATGACATTACTAAACAAGTCGATGCGAATAACGAGATTAAAGAATTAAACGCCTTGTTAAATGCCATCAGCGGTCAATAAACGCTTATAACTAACCCCGAAGTTTTACCTATGAAAACAGCAGAGACTATAAGCAATAGTAACGGGATGTTTTTTAATGAAGCATTGTTTGGCTTGGCTATCCTCGCCTTTATCGTGCTAATCATTATTGAAAAACGAAATCCCTACAGGGAGTTTCCTCAAAAGGTTTTTAAAGAGTCATTTGTCACCAATACCACGGCTTTTTTGGTTAACAATCTCATATTAACCGTCTTAAGAGCCTCTTCGCTGTTTCTTATAGCGCAGAAGTTTGCCTCTCATGGGTTATTGAGTGGACTTGACGATGGCCCTATCAAATGGATATTGGCCTTTGCTTTATTTGATTTTGCAATTTACCTTTGGCATGTTGCCAGTCATAAATATGAATTTCTGTGGCGCTTTCATAAAGTGCATCATAGTGACAAAGGCTTTAATGTCTCTACCGGCTTCAGGTTTCATGTCTTCGATTTATTACTGGAAATTGTCTACAAATGTGTCTTTGTAGTCATTATTGGCGTAAATGCTTATATGGTACTGTCTATTGAGATTGTCGAATTATTCTTCATTCTGTTTCATCATGCCAATATTAAAGCACCTAAAGAAGAACTGATTTCACAGATATTTATTACTCCAGCCTTACATAGAACCCACCATTCCAAGAAGCGCTCTGAGCATGATAGTAACTACGGTATCGTATTTTCAATCTGGGATCGGGTATTTGGAACACGAAATGAATTGGTGCCTGAACAGATTGGCCTTGATTTGATTCAGGCTGATAACTTTATTCAATTGTTTTCGTTGGCCTTTATTACCGAAATGAAAGTTAGAAAGTTATTGGGCTGGATTCCAAAAGGCAAAAAAAACTAATACCCTATTCTTGGATTTATAGGTCTTCTTTCTTTAGGTTAAGTCATGATAATTAAAACGCATAAAGATATTCCAAGCAATGAAATTACTGACCCTTTAGTATTTAAACAACGACGTCAAATTATTAAAGCCATGATGGGGTCACTCGCTGCCGGAGTCGCTGGCGTTTCTGCATCGTCTGCTTTAGCTGAACCCGTGTCCGTATGGAGTAATATTCCTAAAGCCAATACGACGGGTGAATCCTTAATTGCGACACCCTCAGACATCGTTAAAAATCATACTAATTATTACGAATTTACTTTTAATAAGACAGATGCAACACAACTTGCGCAAAGCTTACCGACCGACCCTTGGTCTGTAGAGATCAGTGGTGAAGTAGAAAACCCAGCGGTTTATCACTTAGAAGATATTTTAAGCCAACAATCGCTACAGGAATATATCTACCGTTTTCGCTGTGTTGAAGCGTGGTCTATGGTCGTCCCATGGATTGGTTTTCCTTTAGCGAACTTATTAAAAATGGCTAAACCGTTATCCAGCGCACAATTTGTTCAGTTTACTGCTATCTATGACCCCAAAACAATGCCCAATCAACGTGATAATGCTATGCTGGAATGGCCTTATGTTGAGGGATTGCGTATTGATGAAGCCATGCATCATTTAACTATTTTAGCCGCTGGCATGTACGGTGAAAGGATGCCTAAACAAAATGGAGCCCCTTTGCGTTTAGTTGTGCCTTGGAAATATGGCTTTAAAAGCATTAAAGCGATTGTAAAAATTGAGTTAGTCAAAAGACCGCCAGTGACTACCTGGAACAAGTATGCGCCCAGTGATTATGGCTTCTATTCTAATGTTAATCCCGAAGTCCCTCACCCTCGCTGGAGCCAAAACAGTGAACGCCAATTAGGCGGTAGTTTTTTTACACCCCGTAGAAAGACTGAGTTGTTTAATGGTTATGGAAGCCAAGTTGCCTCTCTGTATAGCGATATGGATTTGCGGCATTTCTTCTAATGTTTTTACCCTCAATAAGTCTTTGGTTATTCATAACCTTAGCATGCTTCTTACCCTTAGTAGGCATATCACTCGATATTGCCAGCAATAATTTAGGCGTAGATCCTATCCAAGCGTTACATATTCGCTTGGGCGACTGGTCACTGCGCTTTTTATGGCTAACCCTAACGATTACACCGCTTCAGACTATCACGAAATGGCGTAAAATGGCTGACTATCGACAAATGTTAGGTCTGGTTGCCTTCTTTTATGCAAGCCTGCATGTGATTGTTTATATCTTGGTCGATCACGGTCTGGATTGGCATCTTATTGCAGTTGATATCATTGAGAGCCCTTATATTTGGCTGGGTGTATTGGCCTATTTGATCATTTTTGCCTTAGCCATTTCCTCACCTAAATTTGGTAAGAAATACTTAGGTAAGAACTGGAAAAAACTTCACAGGCTTATTTACCTAGCGGCTATTGCTGTCATTATTCATTATTACTGGCAACTTAAAGGTAATTTGGCAGAGCCCTTATTTTATTTAATACTGATTCTTTTATTATTCGGTTTCCGCATTGCCGTCTGGATAAAAAACCGGCAGTTTAATAGAATGATGATTCCAAGTACTAGAAAAATACGGGTGAAGACGGTTCAAAGACCGTTGGATGTTAAACAAACAGATATACCGTCAAAAACCATGCAAAATGAATTAGTCATTGAAGAAGTTGATATGGATGACTAACCATTAATTTAATTTAACATTACCCCGTTTTTGTAGAACCCGACAACACTCACAACCTAAATTATGATAAAAAAGATTCCTATCGGTATTAGTAGCTGTTTATTGGGTGAATTGGTTCGTTATGATGGCTCACACAAGCGGGATGCCTATATCAATGGTACGTTAACGCACTATTTTGACTTTCGTCCCTACTGCCCAGAAGTGGCTATCGGCTTAGGCATACCTAGACCCACTATTCATTTAGTTAAACTGGATAACGAGATTCGTTGTGTCGGGGTCAAAGATCCAGAACTGGATGTAACCGACCGTTTAAAAGAGTATGCAACCAGTCAGCAAGCGTTTCATGCTGATTTATGTGGTTATATCTTAAAAAAGGATTCGCCTAGTTGCGGCATGGAGAGGGTTAAAGTTTATTCAGGGAATCACCAGCCTAATCGAGAGGGCTTCGGGATTTACGCCCACATCATGATGCAAAATAATCCACTGCTGCCTGTAGAAGAAGAAGGTCGTTTAGGTGATCCTGGCTTACGTGAAAACTTTATTCAACGTGTTTACGTATTACATCGCTGGAAACAATTAGTAGCTGAAGGAATAACACCTACAAAACTGACCCATTTTCACGCTCGACACAAATTAATTATTATGAGTCATGCGGATTACCGCGAAATGGGGCAGTTATTATCCCGCATTAACAAAGATAACTTACTGGAAATAGCCGAACAGTATATTCTGCTTTTAATGACAACACTTAAATCCATTGTTACTCGTGGTCAGCACGTCAATGTCTTGCAACATATTCAAGGCTATTTAAAAAAAGAATTAATCACGGATGATAAAGCCGAACTGTGTGAACTGATTGAACGTTACCGTAGTGGTGAAATACCCTTGATTGTGCCATTAACACTGCTTAAACATCATTTTCGTAAGTCCCCCGATACCTATATAGAAGAGTCTTACTATATGTCACCGTATCCTCAAGAATTACAGCTGATTAACCAGTTGTAAGAAAAATGTAACTACTGCCCAGAAGCGTTAAACCTCATACAATATCGCGCTTTAGTGGGTAGTTATGCGTGGATAGTTACAGCGCATTTATCTGGAAGGATTATCAAAACCGTTCTGACTTATCCACAACACTTGAGTTTATTCGCTTAATTGCCCATGATAAACCAAGTATCACCGAAAAAATAAAAGCTTTACAATAGTTCGTTTAAAGGACTCACCCAGTAACCAATCCACTCACTTAACGAATAAAGGCACTTAAATGAATGATTCCACTCTATTTGCTCTCGATTTTGATGGCGTTATCTGCGACAGCGCAGTCGAAACAGCCATAACGGGCTGGAAAGCGGCTTACCGTATTTGGCAAGATATGCCTGAACAAGTCCCTCCTGAACTGATTGAACAATTTCGCTTGGTAAGACCCATTATCGAAACAGGTTATGAGGCTATATTGGCCATGCGCCTTTTATATCTTAAAGAACCGATTGACGCTATCTATCAAAATTATCACACTAAAACAAACATATTATTAGTCGAAGCCAATGTGGGCATTGATGACTTAAAGACACTATTCGGAGAAACCCGTGACACCTGGATCGCAAACGACCTGACCGATTGGGTTAATATGAATCCTTTGTTTACCAGCATTGCCTCAAAGCTGCAACAATTAAGCGCTCAATCCACCTGGTATATTATCACCACTAAACAAGAGCGCTTTGTTAAACAGATATTAAAAGCTAATGACATAGAATTAGAGTCGGAACGAATTTTTGGCCTGGATCGCAAGCTAAACAAAGTCGAACTACTAAAGAATTTATTAGTCCTATATCCCAATAAAAAAATAGTCTTTGTTGAAGATAGGCTACCCACCTTGCTGAATGTTTTAAAAACCCCTGAACTTGCCAGCATTGAGCTAGTTTTTGCATTATGGGGTTATAATACCGCTGAAGATAAGGCGTTGGCTGCTCAACAAGCCCTCACTTTGCAACACCTTGAAGATTTTCTTACATTTTAATTTTATACTTACGTTGATTTGTTTTAAGCGACTGTAACGAGTTATCCACTCAACTACAAACTATTTCATGACCATTTTTTTACCCCCTTTCGCCATTGGCAAGCTAAAGAAAATAAGTCTATTTGTCTTTCTGAGTATTTTTGCTTGCAATACCTTTGCCCAAGAACCTCGTTTTCTGGTGCTTAATTATCACGACATCATTGATGCTGGCAATATAAATCCACTTAATTCGATGGATACCCGTGTCGAAAACCTTGAACAGCATATCAGATGGCTACTTAAAAGTTACTATAAGATCATCAGTGTACAGGATGTACTGGATGCCGCTAAAGGTCAAACCAAACTACCAAAAAAGGGTGTATTACTTACCTTTGATGACGGTTATCAAAGTTTTTATACACAGGTTTTTCCGCTTTTAAAAAAATATCATGTGCCAGCTACAGTGGCTTTGGTTGGATCCTGGATGGAGGGTAATGTCAGTCCACAGGAGGTAAGCAAACCTTTACTGACCTGGGAACAACTAAGAGAATTAACCCAATCAGGCTTAGTGGAAATCGCCTCACACAGTTATGATCTCCACAAGGGTGTTATTGCTAACCCACAAGGTAACTTACAAGCTGCCGCAGTTAGCCGTATCTATGATAAAGCCAGACTAACCTATGAATCAGAGGAAAATTATCGTAAACGACTTCATACCAGTCTTTTAAAAAGCGCAGAATTTATATTCCAACACACTGGGACAAGGCCAAGGGTTATGGTATGGCCTTATGGGGAATATAATCAGCCAAGCATTGAAGCGTCACGTCAGGCAGGTATGCCCGTCACTATTGGACTGATAGACGGAACCAATACCTTGGCTGATATCAGTGGTTTACGACGCTTACTGATTACAGATAATCCTGACTTAAATGATTTTAAAGAAATTATAAATACCCTAAGGGCTGACCTAACTCTGCGCGTTGCACATCTAGATATGGATTATCTTTATGATAAAAACCCAGAACAACTAGAGCGTAACCTGGATGCAGAAGTTCAACGCATTAAAGACATGCACATCAGTACCGTCTACTTGCAAGCTTATGCAGACCCTGATGGTGACGGCAACGCCAATGCTTTATATTTTCCTAATCGTCATTTACCCGTAAAACAGGATTTATTTAATCGGGTTGCCTGGCAATTAAAAAAAATTGCCGGTGTAAAGGTATATGCCTGGATACCTATTTTGGCCTATCAAGGATCGCTTCCAGAATCATGGTATGTCCATGAATGGCGTGAGGGCAAGGTTCAAAAAGCGACTCATATTTACACTCGTTTATCTCCTTTTAATGCAGAAGCCCGCCAATATATTGCCGAGATATACGAAGATCTAGCGATTTATTGTAATTTTGATGGCATCCTGTTTCATGACGATGGTATTTTATCTGATTTTGAAGATGCTGCACCCGCTGCGTTTTTTTATGGAAAAGAAGCTTGGGGTTTGCCTGATCAATTTGAGCAATTATATGCAACCAGTAAAACAAGGTTGACTTGGGCACAGCACAAAACGGAGTTAATCAATCAATTGACTGATGAATTAACTAATCGTGTACGTATTTACAGACCTGGGATAAAAACAGCCCGAAACTTTTATGCGCTACCGTTATTGAATCCTGATAGTGAAGAGTGGTATGCGCAATCTTTCGATAGTTTTTTAAAACATTATGACTATGTTGCCATTGAAGCCATGCCCTTTATGGAAGAGGCCGAACAACCCCAGGAATGGCTGACTCAGTTAGCAAGAAAGGCCGCAAGTTATCCAGATGGACTTAATAAAGCCGTCTTTGAGCTTCAGGCCGTTAACTGGAAAATTCAACAGAAAATACCAATGCCAATATTCATTGAGCAGGTAGAGTTATTAAAAAAACTGGGTGCAAAGCATCTGGGGTATTACCCCGATAACGTGTTTGAAAATCAGCCAGAGCTTACTGAGTTGCAAAAACACTTTGCAGTTTCTGAACTACCTAGCAGATCTTATCGACGGTATCATAAATTTAGATTTGGTCGATTTAACCACTTTAAGCGCTTTAGGTATTATAGCCGTTTTAGGCACTATAGCCGTTTTAAAAAAATATGACGTTCTCTCTGCAAAATTTGACTGAAGATCTGCAGGTGTTATGGCTTGATTTAGTGTCTGTTTGGACTTCATTTGATGCATCCCTAGAAGATTTTATTTATTACTATCCTTTGTTCATGGCCTATATATGGATGTTTGGCGCACTCATATTTTATTTTCGTTTTGAATGGCGTCAACAAGGCAACTCGGAAAATTTACCTGAGTTAACGGAGTTTCCTCCTGTTTCTATTTTGATTCCCTGTTACAACGAAGCCGATAACATTCGAGAAACAATTGAAATTCTACTTGAGCAAAAGTATCCAAACTTTGAGATTATTGCGATTAATGATGGTAGCAAGGATAACACGCTTGCAATCTTAGAATCCTTAGCCCAACAGTATGCTCAATTACGGGTTGTTAACTTACATACTAACCAAGGTAAGGCAATGGGGTTACGTACGGGTGCTTTACTGGCTAATAGTGAAATTTTAATTTGTATTGATGGTGATGCACTCTTGGCACCTGAAGCAGTTGCATGGATGGTTAGGCATTTTATTGCTAAACCGCATATTGGCGCAGTCACAGGTAATCCACGAATACGAAACCGTTCAACCTTACTGGGTAGAATTCAAGTGGGTGAATTTTCTGCTATTGTCGGTATGATTAAACGGGCACAACGCTCTTATGGAAAAATATTTACTGTCTCCGGTGTTATTGCCGCATTCCGTAAATCAGCCCTGCATGATGTGGGCTATTGGAGTAACGATATGGTCACCGAAGACATCGATATAAGCTGGAAATTACAACTCGGCGGCTGGTCTATCTATTTTGAACCCAATGCCCTTTGTTGGGTACTCATGCCTGAAACATTAGAAGGATTATGGAAGCAAAGAACCCGTTGGGCACAAGGTGGAACCGAAGTCCTACTTCGTTATTTTACATCATTATTTCGTTGGTCTTCTCGTGGAATGTGGTTGCTATACTGTGAATGTTTAATCAGTATCGTCTGGTCATTTTTAATTTTAGTACACTTACTCTTTGCGCCGATAGAATTATTTACTGAATCAACCTGGCAATCTCTGCACGATCTAAGCCCCAGCTGGACGAGTATGCTACTGAGCCTGACCTGTTTGATTCAATTTGGTATGAGTCTTTTTATAGATTCACATTACGAATTGAAAACCGGTGGAGTCGCTCGTTATTACTATTGGATGGTATGGTATCCCATTGTCTATTGGATTATTAACGTAGGTACCACAATAGTAGGGTCGGTTAATGCCGTAAAAAAGAAAAAAGGACAACGTGCCGTTTGGGTTACAGTGGATAGAGGTTTGCGTCAGAAGTGAAAAATTATATTATTAACGTGCCACAACTGCAAAGTCTGCAAAAAAGACTAGGCGCTTTATGTGCATTGGCTATTTGTTGGGTTATGTGGATTTATTTGTTGATCCCCTTAGCCATCTTAACAAGTTGGATGCTGGGTGAAAAAAAATTAATCAATCAAATGCGCTGGTTTGGTGGTTACAAAAGCCTGCTAGAATTGATGCAAATTTATGTCTTTACCTTATTGGTAATGATAGTACTCTGGTTATGCTGGATTGTTTTTAAACTATTAAGAAAATCTACAAATCTAACAAAATCTGGAAAGATTGTTACTGACTTGGAATTATGTCAATTTTATCAAGTCAACATTGATGACTTAAACCAATGCCGAAGTACTAATAGGATTACGGTTTTTTTTAATGATCAAGGATGCATTACCCAACTTGAACCTCACATTAATACAGTTACTGTAAACAATTATTTTGTATTTTGATACTAATATTTTGAGGTTCGTTTCCATAGCTGATAGTGCGCCTGATATTAAAAAACCAGATTGGATAGATGCTGCTGGGTATTCTCTTTTATCCAGTTAGCAAACTCTTTTTCTGAAAGACTGCCTTCTGCAAGCTTTAACAGGGTAACGACGCAAGATTGATCGTCTGCGATTAATTCCTGATTGTTTAAAGCAAGGAAAAGTTCAGTGACTGTGAATGCCGTCCGCTTGTTGCCGTCGATAAAAGGATGATTGCGAGCAATACCAAAACCATAGGCTGCGGCGAGTGTCGGAATATCTACGTCTTCGTATAAGGCTAGATTTCGCGGACGATGCAGTGCTGACTCCAATAACCCGCGATCACGGATACCTATTGCACCACCATGTTCTGCAAGATGCTCCTCATGCAAGGCAAAAACAACAGCCTCATCGATCCAGATAACTGGCATTATTTCGCCAATTCATGTAAAACGTTACGACGTTTTTTCATGATTTTCCGAGCCTCGGTCATTTGCGTTTCAAATGTTGGATCATAAGGTGTAAGCCGAAAACCATCGGGGGAGTCTGTCAAATACATCTTATCGCCTTTTGTCAGATGTAGCTTATCCAATGTCTCTTTGGGGAGTACAACACCTATGGAATTGCCGATAGCCGTAAGTTTAAGGGTAAGCATGATTTCACCTATTGTTATTACGAAAGTAATTACGATAGATGAAAAATGAATATATGTCTACAAATACTCGTTTTACCCTATTTTCTTCGCAGAGTACTGATTACAGCTTATTGCTTTCATGTCCTGGCGTTAATCTGGCAAACGCACAATAAATACCTATACAGTTCAGTTTAAAAGCCTATAATCCAGCCCATGAAAAAACCCCATGATAGTAGTTATAAGTTTCTGTTTTCTAATCCAGAATTGGTACGTGACCTCATCATGGGTTTTATCCCCGATGAATGGCTACACTCTTTGGATTACACTACCCTCGAAAAAATGCCCTGCTCTTACATCACAGAAGATCTAAGAGAACGCGCGGATGATATTGTCTGGCGAGTTAAAGTTCACGGGGACTGGGTGTACTTGTACATCTTGATAGAGTTTCAAAGCCGTGTTGATAAATATATGGCGCTCCGCATGATGGTTTATGTTGGCTTGTTGTATCAAGATTTAATCAAAGAAGGTCATGTGAAAGGGTTACTGCCGCCGATTCTACCGATTGTATTATACAATGGTAATCGGACGTGGACAGCTAAAACAGATATTGCGGATTTAATACCTGTATTACCTGGTTTTCTGGCCAGCTTTACACCGCATTTAAAATATCATTTGATCGCAGAGAATGCTTATTCTGGTACAGAACTGGCGTCACTTAAAAACCTGGTGGCTGCCGTATTTCGGTTTGAACAGTTCAGTGAACCCACCAGTATCATAGAATTGATTGGCTTATTAAACGACTGGTTAGAAGATCGACCGGATTTAAAGCGCGTGTTTGCTATCTGGATCAGGGCAACCTTGAAAAGAAAGAAAAACTACGCTATCGTACTTCCCGAAGTGGATGATTTACAGGAGATTAAAGTTATGTTTGGTGACCGATTAGAACTATGGGCTGAAGGTATTAAGGCTGAGGCAAAAGTTGAGGGTATGCAGGAGGGTGAGCAAGTAGGTGTACAAAAAGGTAGGCAAGAAGGTAAACAAGAAGGTAAACAAGAAGGTAAACAAGAAGGTAAACAAGAAGGTGAAATGCTCATACTACAACGCTTACTCGCTAAGCGCTTTGGCGCTATTCCTGCAGACAAAATTAGTTTAATCTCAAATGCCTCAATTGAAGATATTGAACGTTGGGCTGACCGGGTATTCGATGCTGAACAACTCTCTGATATTTTCAATGATTAATCAGTAAGGCAAAACGCAATATAAACCACACCCAATAGCGCACGTACTAAC
>Ga0209697_10006606_pt1 | contig 13957 bp, 12 predicted proteins | sample AliMusrvi5mmetaG_FD_184115 | JGI IMG/M metagenome (GOLD analysis project Ga0209697, IMG submission 184115) | Freshwater lake bacterial and archeal communities from Alinen Mustajarvi, Finland, to study Microbial Dark Matter (Phase II) - Alinen... | ecosystem: Environmental > Aquatic > Freshwater...
GTAGTGAAGGTTCCCGGTAGCTGGGAGATGCCCGTGGTGGCTGCGGAACTGGCGCGCGCCAAGCGGCATGACTCGCTGATCTGCCTGGGGGCTGTCATTCGCGGAGAGACTCCGCATTTCGATTACGTGGCGGGCGAAGCGGCGAAGGGACTGGGCCAGATCTCCATGCAGACCGGCGTCCCGGTTGCCTTCGGAGTGCTGACTACCAACACGCTGGAGCAGGCCGTTGACCGCGCCGGCGCCAAGAGTGGCAACAAGGGTGCGGACGCCGCCATCACCGCTATTGAGATGGGTAACCTGATGAAGCGCCTGCGGAGCAACTCCTAACCGATGGCTTCCAGACACCGATCCCGCCAACGCGCCGTACAGATCCTGTATTTGTGGGACATGCGCAGGCAACCGCTGGCCGAGGCGATCGCCGCATTTTACGAGACGCTCTATTCCGAAGAGTCGCCGCAGCGTCCCAAGAAGGACGAATTCATGGAAGACCTGGTGCAAGGCACCATCGCCAAAATAACGGAGCTCGATGAACGCATCGGCAAGCACTCCGACAACTGGCGCATGGAGCGCATGCCGGCCGTGGATCGCAACATTATCCGTATGGCGTTGTTCGAAATGCTGCATGGCGGAACTCCACCGGCAGTGGCTATCGATGAAGCGCTGGAACTGGCACGACGCTTTTCGGGCGATGAGTCGGTTGCGTTCATCAATGGTGTGCTGGATGCACTGCGCCGCGAAACCTCGGGGGAGGCGCCGGCGGCCCAAACATTCAAGAAGGGCGACGCTGTAAACTGATTGATATGCGTTTTTCGCTGCTGGCCTTTTTACTCTCCATAGCATCGCTGCCTTCGTGGGCCGATCCGAATCTTTCGAATCGCCGCGCGCCTGGGTTTTCAGTGATGGACAACACCCTGCAGTATCGCGATCTTGCGGATTATCGCGGCAAGCTGGTGCTGCTGGAATTGATTCAAACGACGTGTCCGCACTGCCAGGACCTGACCAAATCGATTGTGAAGGCGAAGCAGAAGTTCGGCGATAAGATCGTGGTATTGAGCATCGTGCTGCCGCCCGACACCCCAACCACGGTCGCCAAGTTCGCCAAGGACTACGGCTTGACGAGCCCGATTCTATTCGATTGCGGGCAGGTTGCCGCATCGTATGTGAAAGCAGATCCGCGCAAGCCAAGCCTGACCTTCCCGCATTTGTTTATGATAGATGCGCAGGGCAACATCAAGAATCATTTCGGGCCCGGTGCGGAAACAGACGCGATTACGGATTCGTCCACGTTAGCCAAAGAGATTGACCGACTGCTGGCCCCGGCGCCGGCGAACAAGAAATAGCAATCATTAGAGAAAGCCGACTCACTCATGCCTGCCGACACTATTACTATTACCGACAACCGGACTAATAAGACTTACGAACTCAGCATCCAGGACGAAACGATCCGCGCGCTCGATCTGCGCAAGATCAAGACCAGCGATGAAGACTTCGGACTGATGACCTATGATCCCGGCTACACGAACACCACGTCGTGCAAGAGCCGGATCACGTTCATCGATGGCGATAAGGGAATCCTGAATTATCGCGGCTACCCGATCGAACAGCTGGCAGAGTCGAGCACCTATCTGGAGACGGCGTATCTCCTGCGCAATGGCGAGTTGCCCACGGCAGAGCAACTTGCGGAGTGGACGAAGAACATCGTTGGGCAGTCGGCAGTTCCGTCGTTTATCGAAGGGCTGATCGAGAGTTTCCCGGTCGGGTCGCATCCGATGGGGATCTTCATCAGCGCGCTGGGTGCGCTTTCCACGGCGAATTCGGATTCCAAGCACGTCTACGATGCCAACGTCCGGACGACGCACATTTACAAACTGATCGCACAGGTGGCGACGATTTCGGCTTACGCCTACCGCCGCCAGTCGGGCCTGCCGCTGGTGGCGCCCGATGCGAACCTCAGCTTTGCCGGCAACTTCCTGAAGATGATGTTCGGCAAGACCGGGGAACGTTTCCGCGTGAATCCGGTGCTGGAGCGCGCGCTCGACGTGCTGTTCATCCTGCATGCCGATCACGAGCAGAACTGCTCCACCTCCACGATGCGCATGGTGGGCAGCTCGGAGGCAGATCCTTACGTATCAACCGCCGCCGCGGCTGCCGCGCTGTACGGTCCGCTGCATGGCGGCGCCAATGAAGCTGTGCTGAAGATGTTGAAGGAGATCGGCTCCAAGGAACATATCCCTGAGTACATCCGCCGCGTCAAAGAAGGCGAAGTGAAGTTGATGGGCTTTGGCCACCGCGTGTACAAGAACTACGATCCGCGCGCACGTATCATCAAGCGCACGGCTTATCAGGTGTTTGAGACCATGGGCACCAATCCGATGCTCGATATGGCCATTGAGTTGGAACGCATCGCACTGGAAGACGAGTACTTTGTGAAGCGCAAGCTGTATCCCAACGTGGATTTCTACTCCGGCATGATCTATCAGGCGATGGGCTTCCCGGTGGAGATGTTTACGGTGCTGTTCGGCTTGGCGCGCACATCGGGCTGGCTTTCGCAGTGGGAAGAGCTGGTGCTGGACGATGACCAGAAGATTGGCCGTCCGCGGCAGATTTTCCTGGGTTATGCCGAGCGCAAGTATACGCCGGTCGCTGAACGGTAGTAGGACAGGCGGTTTCGCCTGTCCCAATTCAAATATTTCGCAGCTTCAAAGGGAGCGATATTTCCATGCGCATCCTGTTACTATTCCTTGCCGCCAATGCATTCGCGCAAGACTTTGACCTCCTGATCCGCAATGGCCGTATCGCCGATGGGACCGGCAACCCCGCGTTCCTCGGCGATGTCGGCATCCGCGGCGGCCGTATCGCCGCCGTCGGTAATCTCTCTTCCCGCACGGCCACCCGCATTATTGACGCCAGGGGCCTGGTGGTCTCGCCCGGCTTCTTCGACATCCACAACCACTCAGACGAAACAATACTCGCCGATGGCGATGCGCAGAGCATGGTCCGCCAGGGCGTGACGTCCATGATCTTCGGCGAAGGCGGGTCGGCCGCGCCATCCAAGCAGTGGCCCGAATTCAAAGACTACTTTGCGGCACTTACCAAGGCCGGCATCGCCACCAACATCGGCACCTACGTCGGCTCCAGTCAGATCTGGACGCATGTGCGCGGCCCCAAGGCCGGTCCTCCGACACCGGAGGAACTGACCCGCATGGCGGCCATCGTCCGCACGGCCATGGAGCAGGGCGCGCTGGGCGTTGCCAGTTCGCTGAGCGGTCCGCCGGGGGCGTGGATCGATACCGGCACCCTCATCGCCATGTGCAAGGCCGCGGCGCCCTATGGCGGCATCTATTCGACGCACATGCGCACGGAAGGCTTCGGCGTGTTTGAGTCGGTGGCGGAAGCGATCGACATCGGGGCGAAGGCCGGTGTGCCGGTCGATATCATTCACATCAAACTGGCAGAGCACAAGCTGTGGGGCCAGATGCCGGAGTTGATCCGGTCGATCCAGGCGGCGCGCGCGCGTGGGCAGTTGGTGGAGGCCAACGTGTATCCGTATCGGGCAGGTCAGAATAATCTTTCGAGCATCATTCCGCCGTGGGCGCAGGAGGGCGGTCCGCAGGCGATGCTGGCGCGGTTGAAGGATCCGGCATTGCGTCCAAGGCTGGAGCGGGAGATTCTCAACGGCATTCCGGGCACGAACTGGTACAACCATTTCACCGCCACCGGGGACTGGGAGGGGATGCTGTTGGTCACCATCAAGAACAGCAAGTACAAACACTTCGAGGGCAAGCGCATGAGCGAGGTAATTCGCGAACTGAACCGCAAGCCTGTGGACGTGCTGTTCGAACTGCTGGAGGCCACGGGAGGCTCGGTGCCGACGGTCTACTTCCACCACTCCGAACAGGACATGCGCTACGCGCTGCAGCAGCCGTTCGTCTCCATTGGCTCGGATGGGACGGCGGTGAAGACGGATGGGCCTTTGGCGGCGGGCAATCCGCATCCTCGCTACTACGGGACCTTTCCACGCGTGATCGGCCGCTATGTGCGCGATGAGAAGGTGATCACGCTCGAAGAGGCGATCCGGAAGATGACCTCGGCCAATGCGGCCAAGGTAAGGATCTTCGATCGAGGACTGCTGCGGCCCGGCCAGTGGGCCGACGTGACTGTTTTCGACTTCGACCGGATCATCGATAAGGCCACCTACGACAAGCCGCATCAATATGCCGAAGGCATCGAGTACGTGATTGTGAACGGCAAAGTGGTGCTCGATAAAGGCAACCACACCGGCGCCCGTCCGGGCACGATACTATACGGACAAGGAAGACCTTAGCCTGATGCGCGTGTGTGCCTTGATTCCGCTGTTGTTTTTCTGCCGACTGCACGGCGGCGATCTGCACACCGCTGCGCGCTCCGGCGACCTGGCGGAAGCCAAAGCGCTTATCGAAAAAGGCGCCAACGTCAACGAGCGCGACTCGCTCGGTGGCACGCCGCTGCACGACGCGGCATGGAGCGGACATCTGGCAGTGGTGAAACTGCTGGTGGAGAGTGGAGCGGACGTCAATGCGCATCACATGGAAGCGGGCTCTACACCGCTTCACTACGCCATTATTACCAACCACCTGGAAGTCGTGGAATACCTGGTCAGCAAAGGGGCCGACCTAAAGGCCAAGTACCGGCAGGGCGCCTCCGGACTGCACCTCGCCGCCAATCGCGGCTATACCGATGTCCTGAAGTTTCTGCTCAGTAAGGGCGCGGATGTGAATGAGCGGGACGCGACCGGCGCCACACCGCTGGACGAGGCGGCATGGAAGGGCCAGGGCGATACGATCAGGCTGTTGTTGCAGCATCATGCGGACGTGAATGCGCGGAATCCGGAGACCGGGTCAACGCCGCTGCTGCAGGCGGCGATGAAGGGTCATGCCGAAGCCGTGGCGCTGCTCGCCGCCGCCGGGGCTGATGTAAATGTGCGCGATAAGTCCGGAGCCACTCCGATTGGAGAAGCGCTGCGTTACCGCCATACGGCGGTGGCGGAAGTGTTGCTGAAACGCGGCGCGAAGCAGGTGGGTGCGGATGCCAACTCGTTGCAGGAGGCCGTGATGAAGGGGCAGACCGATATTGTGGCGTTGCTGATCAAGCAGGGTGCTGATATTCGCAAGCGCACGGCGTTGGGATCGACGTATCTGCACGATGCGGCGCTCAAAGGGCACACGCAGATCGTCACGCTGCTGCTGGACAGTGGGGCGGATGTGAACGTTCGCAACGAATCGGGCGGAACACCATTGCACGACGCAGCGTTGGGCGGCCAGACGGCTGTGGTATCGCTGCTGCTTGCCCGCGGTGCTGAGATCGATGTGCGGGATACGGCAACCGGAGCGACCCCTCTTTTTCAGGCGGCTTCGTGGGGACGAGCCGAAGTAGTAGACCTGTTGCTGTCTAAAGGGGCTAAGGCGGGGACTACGAATAAAGCCGGACAGGCCGCTGCTGCTGCCGCGGAAGAGAACGGACATGGCGGCATCGCCGATACCCTGAAGCGGGCCTCAAGAACACAATAAGGCTTCCAACCTAAGGAATTTCAAGGATTCTCCTAAAGGACCTAGTTCACACTGCCGATATAGTACCTAGTGCAGGGAAGACCAACACAAACGGTATTAGCGGCAGCGGCGGATGTCCTTAGTGACCAGCTGCGTAACCAGCTGATCCGGTTGGCAGAACTGACCGCTCCCCACGCTCCGAGACTGGAGCGCCGCTTCGTTGCGGTGCTACGGAAACAGAAGATCAACGCAGCCCAGCAGTCCGCGCTTGTATCGATCACGATTGGGGCAGTGGCGAAAGCCTTAACTGGAGGCGGGAGCCTTAGCGGATTCTTTGAGCAGGTTGCTTACAGCGGCCGGCGCCTCGCGAAGCTTAACTTCCCGCCGAATGCGATCGCCGCGGCGTTGCAGGAATACGACAAACTGCTGGCGCCGGTTTTAGAAAAGTCTGCGCCGCAGGATCTGGCCAACCTGGGCTGGGCTCGTGAACAATTGCAATTCTGCACCAGCCTGACGTTGAACAATTGTTATTACCAGGTAAGAGAAGCAGAAACAAAGACGTTTTACGAGCTCTTCCGGTGCGAGACGGATTCCAAAAACCTGGCTGAAATGCTGAGCTGTTTCCTTGTTTGCGTCAAGGAGTTCACAGGCTCGCAGGACGGCAAGTTATACCTGTTGAATGCCAAGGGCAATGCGTGGATTGCACATGCTGAGGCAGGCGCTTTGGCCGAAAGTGTAGCGAATACAGGAAGGCGCTGGAAGACAATCGAGAAGCCGGTTTGCGGCAAGGCTGGCGGCAAGCAGCCGTTGGCGCTGGATGCGAGCTGGCATGAGAAGTTTCAGACCTGCTGGTCAGTTCCCCTGACCGTAGAGGGACGCCTGCTTGGCGTGATGCAGTTTGGTTTTGAGAAAGATTACGAGTGGCTGCCGCGCGAACAGGAGCTATTATCCTCCGCGGCGGAGCGGTGCTCGGTGGCGCTCGAAAAAGCGCGCCTGATTGAAGATCTTGCGGCACGGCAGGAACAGATTCGGCAGTTGGCCGAGCATATGCTTCACGTAGAAGAGGTGGAGCGCCGGCGCATCAGCCGAGAGTTGCACGATGAAGCAGGCCAGTCAATGTTGTGGATCCGGCTGCAGATGGAAATGATCGAAAACGATCTTCCGGTTGGAAACCCGGAGTTGAAAGAACGGTTGCAGCATGTTCGAGAGAATACAGAACGGACGATTCTGGAGATCCGCCGGCTGATCGCCGCGCTCAGTCCGGCAGTGCTGGAACAGCTGGGCCTGGGAGCCGCGCTGCGGCAGCTGGTAAATCGGTTTAAGCAGTATAATCCGGCGAAAGTTAAGTTACAGGTCAACCACCTGGCCGAACTTCCCAAAGAGACGGAAGTGATGGTTTATCGTTTGGTTCAGGAGTGTTTCAACAACATTGCAAAGCATTCTTGCGCTAATACTGTAAACCTTTCGGTGGGATCTGACGATGGAATATTGAACCTGAACGTTGAAGACAACGGCGTCGGGTTTCATATCGAAGAGGCGCTCGCCAAACGGGAGTCCTACGGACTAGCTGGCATGCGGGAACGAGTAGCGCTTCTTGGCGGGCACTTTGATGTTCGAAGTAATCCGGCAAATGGAAACGGCAGCAAGACGAAAACAATGCCGTCCGGCAAACCGGGTACTCGAATCATGATTCAGTTACCAATTCCCAGAGCGGGCACTTGGTAAGGGCTGAAAACACTTTTAAGTAACGAGACCCAAAGACCCTGAACGAACCGGGAAACTATTATGGCAAAGATTCGAATCATGCTTGCGGACGATCACACTCTGTTCCGCCAAGGTATCAGAACGCTCATATCGGCAGAATCCGATATGGAAGTTATCGGCGAAGCCGCAAACGGCGGGGATGCTGTCGACCGCGCAAATGAATTGCGCCCGGATGTCGTCCTGATGGACATCGGGATGCCTGGTCTCAGCAGCTTCGAAGCGACGCGGCAAATCAAAAAGAATCGGCCGGAGACTAAGATCCTGTTCCTCACCATGTATGACGACGAAGACTATCTTGTCGAAGGCATGGAAGTAGGTGCCGCCGGCTACGTGCTGAAAGACAGCCCCTCACAGCAATTGATCGCAGCAGTGCGTGACGTTTGCCGCGGCGGCAGCTACCTCAGCCCGCGGATGCTGTCACAACTTGTCGACGACTTCCGCTCGCGCATCAAGTCCGCGAACCGCCTGCCGCGCTTCGCGACGCTGACGACGCGTGAACGCGAAGTGTTGAAGCTACTCGCAGAGGGCCAGTCCGTAAAGGAGATCGCCTGCGATCTCAACCTCAGCGTAAAGACGGTGGAAGCACACAAGTTCAACCTCATGCGCAAGCTCGACATTCACAACAAGGCACAGTTGGTGCAGTACGCCATTCAGAAGAAGATCATCAAGATCCCTAACCTGGCTTAGTCGTCTACTGGCTCCCCAGCATTGAAACAAGAGGCCGCCCCGGTAACCCCGGGACGGCTTTTTTGCATTCAGTGTAGAATCGTGTCGAGGCCTCCATTTTATGAATCGAAGAACATTTCTAGCTGCGCCTGCCTTGGCCGCCGCCGCTTTGCAACTGAAAGCCGCCCGCCTGCCTGTGCGCAAAGCCGTCTTACTCAGCATGCTCCCCAAATCGTTGCCGCTGAATGACAGGTTTAAGCTTGCGCGCGACGTTGGATTTGAAGCGATCGAACTGCCCACCATGACCGATCAGGGCGAAGCGGAAGCCGCGAAGAAGGCGTCAGAACTTTCGGGGCTCAAGATCCATTCGGTAATGAATCAGGCACACTGGCAGTTTCCGCTCTCCTCGCCCGATAGCGAAGTCGTGAAGAAGAGCATGCAGGGCATGGAGACCAGTCTCCACAACGCCAAACTGTGGGGCGCGGAGACCGTGCTGCTGGTCCCCGCGGTGGTGAATCCGCAGGTATCTTACGCCGACGCCTGGAAGCGCTCGCAGAAGCAGATTCGTGAACTGATCCCGCTGGCCAAGGAATTAAAGGTCATCATTGCGGTAGAAGAAGTGTGGAACAAGTTTCTGCTGTCTCCGCTCGAATTCGCCAATTACGTCGATTCGTTCAACAGCCCATGGGTGAAGGCCTACTTCGATGTCGGCAACGTTGTGCTGTACGGCTATCCGCAGGATTGGATCCGCACGCTTGGACCGCGCATTGTCAAACTGCACTTCAAGGACTTTAAGTTCGCCAAGCGCCAGGCGGAGTTCGTCAATATCCGGGAGGGCGAGATCAACTGGAAAGAGATCCACGCCGCACTGGGCGAGATCGGCTACAAAGGCACCGCAACCTTGGAAATCAACGGCGGCGACGAAGCGTATCTGCGCGACGTGAGCCATCGCTTTGACCTGATTCTGAACGGCGAATAACTCCCATGAAAAAATTCTTCATCGGCCTGGTGGCGGGCCTGCTATTGGCGGGCCTCACGGTATTTATCGGTTTTTTTGTCGTGATCAAACTGGGCGACAGCCGCCCATCGCTCTCCGACGACTCCACGCTGCTGGTGAAACTCAGCGGCGAGATCCCGGAGAAATCGCCGGTGGATATACCTTTGCCGTTTTTCGAAGGGCAGAAGCAGCTTGCCGTTCATGAAGTGTGGGACGGACTGCGCAAAGCTGCTGCCGATAAGCGCATCAAAGCGCTCATCCTATTGCCACAGCATCCTGGCATCGGTTGGGGGAAGATGCAGGAGATCCGTGAGGACCTGGTGAAGTTCCGCAAGTCGGGCAAACCGGTGTTCGTCTACCTGCGCGCTCCGGGCACTCGCGATTATTATCTGGCCTCGGTGGCGGACAAGATCTATATGACCAAAGAAGACCTTCTCGACATGAAGGGTCTGCGCATTGAGTCGATGTATATCAAAAATACGCTCGACAAGCTCGGCGTGTCGATGGAGTTCGAGCATGTCGGCAAATACAAAGACGCGCCGGACATGTACACCCGCACCAATATGTCGCCGGAGACGAAAGAGGTGCTCAACTCGGTGCTCGATGGCTTGAACAGCCACCTTCTCGCCACCTTAGGCGCGGCGCGCAAGAAGAGCCCGGAAGAGATGCAGGCCATCATCAACGATGGTCCGTTCATTGCGAAGAATGCCGTCAAGAAGGGCCTGATCGATGAACTGCTTTACGAAGACCAGTTCTATGACATGGTGAAGAAGCAGCTCAACCAGACCGAATTGAAGAAGGTTGGAGTGCAGGACTATCTGCGCGCGGCGGGCACGGTGGCGGGCGTAGAGGGAAAGACTCGCGTTGCGATGCTGGTTGGCGATGGTGCGATTACGCGCGGTTCGGCGCAGGATCCGTTCAATAACGAAGAGGGCATCACCTCCATCGGCATGATGAAGCAGTTGCGGCAGGTGCGGAATGACGACACGATCAAGGCCGTTATCCTGCGCGTGGATTCTCCCGGTGGCGATGCTATCGCTTCGGATGAGATTTTGCGGGAAGTGAAACTGCTGAGCCAGAAGAAGCCTCTGGTGATTTCGATGTCGGACGTGGCGGCCTCAGGCGGTTACTACATCTCGATGTCCGGCGATCCGGTGGTTGCGTATCCGAATACGCTGACCGGTTCGATCGGAGTCTTCTTCGGCAAGGTCAATCTGCGCGGCCTGTACGACAAGATCGGCGTGCAGAAAGAGACGCTGAAGCGCGGCCAGTTTGCAGACATCGATTCAGACTACCAGCCATTGAACGATGCTTCGCGCAAGAAACTGCGTGAAGGGATCGAAGAGATTTACGGCACCTTCGTAGGGCTTGTTGCTGAGGCGCGGCACAGGAAGTTTGAAGAGATCGACAATCTGGCGCAGGGCCGGGTGTGGCTCGGTGCACAGGGCAAAGGCAACGGACTGGTGGATGAGTTGGGCGGCATCGATAAGGCCATCGAGCTCGTAAAAGCAAAGGCCAAGATACCCGCAAATGAGAATGTGAAGATTGTGGTTTTTCCGCCGAAGAAATCGCTGATCGAGCAGTTGATGAACAAGTCGGCTGAGCCTTCGGCCGAAGCACTGCTCCAAAAGTACACTGGCATTAAGATTCCGAAAGCCTGGCTTGAAACCGGCATGAAGCAGATGATGCCTTATACGATCGACGTCAAATAAAAAAAGGGGGCGGCCGAGCCGCCCCCATGAACCCCTCCAGGGTTAGAACGCCTGGCTGGAGTGGATGCCAGCGTCCTGTAGAACATTCGCCATTTTCTCAAGAGCGGTTTTGTGAATCTGCGAAACACGGCTCTCATTGATGCCGAGCACGCCGCCAATCTCTTTCATGGTCATCTCGTTTGTGTAGTAGAGGAAGACCACTTTCTGATACCGTTCCGGCAAGGTCTTCACGGCGCCGGCAAGCACTTCGCGCAGCTGTTCGTGGGCGCACATGCGGTCCGGATGCGTTTCCGGCTTGCTGGGGAAATCGGGTGCGGGCAGATCGTCGTTGTCGTTGGCGCGGGCGGAGGCAGAGATCAATCCGACGTTGCGCAGATCGAGCATCATCTGGCGCCAGCGATCCACTTCCACGCCCATTTTCGTTGCCAGTTCCATTTCCGAGGGAGCACGCTGTAAGGTCGCGGAGAGTTCACGGGTTGCCTGCTCCACCTGCTTATGGCGGCGGCGCAGATCGCGGGAGGCCCAGTCCAGTTGGCGCAGGCTGTCAAGGATAGCGCCCTTGATGCGGTGCTTGGCATAGCTGGAGAAGGCGACCATCTTTTCGGGATCGTACTTAGTGGCAGCATCAAACAGGCCAAGGATGCCGGCATGTACCAGATCATCCAAGTCTACGTGCACGGGCAGATTCTCATGAACGCGGACGGCAATGGCTTTAACCAAAGGCAGGTTTTCCAGAATCACACGGTCACGCTTCGCGTTCTTTGCAGACTGGGACTTCGTGGTCGCTGTCAGAGTTGTTGTCTTGATCGATTTTGTTTTCGTTTCGCTCTTAGTGCTCATGTGATATGTGCCTCGTCTTTTGCCTTGTTCTTACCGGAGCTGCTCATTTGCTCCGGTGCTTTACTTAGTGCAAGCGGCGGACCACGCGTATCGGCGGCTGCCGCGGCCAACTTTAGCAACGATGGAAGACTTTTTTCCACCTTCAATTCCACAGGCCAACAGATTCACCAAACTGGACTTATCGCTGCCTGGCGAAATCCATCGGGTAACTGGCGCCTGGCCATTGGCCCGATCCTGTGAATCTCAAATTGAAACTTTCGTCCCAATTTGGGATCTCGAAATGAAACGATGTGTTCCAAATTGAGACGGAACGTTCATTCACTCGAATTCGACTCCTGTGCTATTGGTCAAATCGTAACAGTTCTATAGGTATCTTCCATTACGTGAAAGACCTTATAAGTTGGGGAAACTTTAACTCGACCTGAGGAGAACCTAAGGGGTAACTGGCGGGGGGTATATGAGGCTGCGGCCCACCTCCGTGGGCCGCGTTTGAGGGTACTTACACTAACAAATGTGGGCGCCTTGCGCTTCTACATACACCGCATAAAGGGACTGGCTTCCGGTCATAAAAAGGCGGTTCCGCTTGGCTCCGCCAAAGCACACATTGGAGCAGATTTCGGGCAAGAGAATCATACCGATACGCTGCCCGTCCGGAGCGAAAACATGGACTCCGTCGTAACCGTCGCCGACCCATCCGGCGCTCGACCAGATGTTGCCGTCGGTGTCGCAGCGGATACCGTCCGAAAGGCCGGCGCCTTTGCCGGGCAGATCCATATTGACGTAGACTTTGCCATTGCGAACCTTGGTCCCGGCAATGTCAAACACCTTAATCACCTTCTGGGCTTCGGGGTAGTGTGTTGCCCCGGTATCGGCTACATAAAGCTTCTTATAGTCGGGCGAGAAGCAGAGGCCGTTCGGCTTGTACATGTCATCGATGATTTTTTCGATGGCTCCGCTTTTGCCATCCACGCGGTAGACCGCTTCCTTTAACAACAATTCACCCTTGTGGCCTTCGTAGTGACCGAGAGAGCCGTAGCCGGGATCAGTGAACCAGATGGAACCATCGGGGTGGACAATGATATCGTTCGGGGCGTTGAACGGCTTCCCTTGATATTTTTCCGCGATCACGGATCTGGTTCCGTTGTGTTCGTAGCGGACTACGCGGCGGTTGCCGTGCTCGCAGGAGAGCTGGCGGCCTTCGTAGTCAAAGGTGTTGCCGTTGCTGTAGCCCGAGTCGTTCCGGAAGACGCTGACGTGCTTATCTTCGTCGAGGAAGCGCATCTGCGTGTTGTTGGGAATATCGCTCCACATCAGATAGCGCCCGGCGGCATTCCAGGCCGGCCCTTCCGCCCACATCATGCCAGTGTAGAGGCGCTGGATCGGGGTGTTGCTCACTTTGTATTTGGCGAAGCGCTTATCAATTACGATTACATCTGGTTCCGGATAGCGGACCGGGGCCTTTCCGCTCCAGTCTCGCGGGGTCTGGGCCAGCATGGCGGCCGGGGAAAAGAGCGCCGCTGTCAGCAGGGAACGGCGGCTGGGTTTCAGTGCGGAGTCATTCATAGCCAAACCAGTATACGTGAAACCGCGTTGGCGCCACAGGCGTGCGCTATCGCACGCGGCGGTGAAAGTAATTTCGCGAAGGGTTAGCCGTTTGGGTATTCTTTGGCACATGTCCAGATGAGAGCGCTTGAGCGCCTCAATCAAACTAAACAAGGAGATCGAATCATGAAAACCAAAACGAACATCAATGCCGGTGGCGTCAGCCTCAACCACGCACAGACTGGCCTGGCAACAAAGACGGGCGTAAAAGCCGGGGGGCTGAGCCTGAATCACAACCAGGCCCACGGCAAGCGATAGCTGTTATGCTGTTCTAACCCGATGGGGAATCTTTCACCAGATCAGTGGGCCACGGTCGAGGAGTTGTTCGAAGCCGCATCCAAGCTTCCGAATGGCGAACGCGGCCAGTGGCTCCATTCCCATTGCGCTGATCCGGTCCTGCGGCAGGAAGTGGAATCGCTGCTGGTCTGCATTGGCGAGGAGGGGGCCGGTATTTCGGCAGCGGTATCGAAGGCGGCGGCGAGAGCCGCTACGGAAACTGATCCGGAGGCCAGGTTACTTGGCCAGCACCTGGGTCCTTATCGCATGGAGAGCATCATCGGCCATGGCGGCATGGGCGCCGTGTATCTTGGGCTGCGCGACGATAGTCAGTATAGTCAAAAGGTAGCGGTCAAGCTGGTGCGTGTATCGGCCGCCAGTCGCAGTGCGATGCTGCGTTTTCGCCAGGAGCGGCAGATCCTGGCCAGGCTGGAACATGCCAACATCGCCCGGTTGCTCGATGGCGGCACAACGGCGGAAGGTGTGCCTTATCTGGTGATGGAGTATGTGGAGGGGCAGCCTATCGTGAAGTATTGCGAGGAACGGGGCCTGCCCGTTCGAGATCGGCTCAAGAT
>Ga0209697_10006620_pt1 | contig 13930 bp, 11 predicted proteins | sample AliMusrvi5mmetaG_FD_184115 | JGI IMG/M metagenome (GOLD analysis project Ga0209697, IMG submission 184115) | Freshwater lake bacterial and archeal communities from Alinen Mustajarvi, Finland, to study Microbial Dark Matter (Phase II) - Alinen... | ecosystem: Environmental > Aquatic > Freshwater...
ACCCCTGCCCCCCTTGAAGGAGGGTGAGGAGACCCTGGTCCAGGTGGTGAAGGATCCCATCGGCTCCAAGGGGCCCCGCCTTTCCCGGCACCTGAGCTTCCCGGGCCGGTTTTTGGTCTTCATGCCCGGCATCGACCACATCGGCATCTCCCGCAAGATCACGGACCCCGCCGAGCGCGACCGCCTCCGCGAACTGATTCGCAGCCATGCTTTGCCCGGCGAGGGCTACATCGTCCGCACCGCTGCCATCGGCGAGAAGGACGAGGACCTAGTGGGCGACGTGACCTTCCTGCGCCAGATGTGGCAGGAGATCGAAGCCAAAGCCACCACTGTGCCCGCCCCTGGCCTGGTCTGGCAGGACCTGCGTCTGCTCCAGAAGGTCCTGCGCGACATCTTCCGGGAGGAGGTCTCCACCTTCTGGGTGGACGACGCCCAGGCCCACAGGGAAGTCCTGGCCTTCGTGGAGAAGCTCCACCCTGAGTGGGCCAACCGGGTCAAGCGTTTCACCTCGGACCTGCCCATCTTCGACGCCTTCGGGATAGAAGCTGAAATCGACTCGGCCCGCCAGCCCAAGGTCTTCCTTCGCCACGGTGGCTCCATCGTTCTGAACCAGACGGAAGCCCTGGTCAGCGTGGATGTGAACACCGGTAAGTTCGTGGGGAAGAAGGATCTCGAGGAGACCGTCTACCTCACCAACCTGGAGGCCATCCCTGAGATCGTGCGCCAGCTGCGGCTGCGCAACCTGGGTGGCATCGTGGTCATCGACTTCATCGACATGGTGGAGGCGGCCCACCGGGACGAGGTCCTGGCCCGGCTCCAGGAGGAGCTGCGTCGCGACCGCAATCACGCTCGGGCTGGAGGCATCTCCGAGTTCGGCCTGGTGGAGCTCACCCGCAAGCGCACGGGCCCCTCCCTGGAGCGGCAGCTCACCCAGCCCTGCCCTGCCTGCAATGGCGTCGGCCGTGCCCAGAGCCCCGAGACCTCCCTGCTCAAGGCCTACCGCGAGCTGGTGCGCTTGGGCGAGCGCCTGCGCGGTGCCGAGGTGCGCCTGACCTTGCACCCGGAGCTTTCCGCCAGCCTCAATCAGGAGGCCCGCGAAGGCCTCATGCAACTGGCCCGGCTCCTGGGCGCCCGGGTTTCGTGGATCGAGCGGGCTGACACCCCAAGGCAGGCTGTGGTCATGGACCTGAATCTGCCTGGGCAGGATAGCGCAAGCGCCTAAACAGCCCCGGCCCGAAGGACCGCAGCTAGATCCTCGCGGCTGACTTCGGCGCGAGCCGCCCGCCAGGCCGCATCCTGGAGCTGCATCAGCCAAGCCGAGTCCTCCCCCAGCGAGACTCCATTCATCTCCAGCATCACGGCTGCCGCCAAGGTGCCCACTTGCTTGTTCCCGTCGAGGAAGGGGTGGTTCGAGATGAGGGCGAACATCAGAGCTGCTGCCAGGTCGAACAGATCTCCGGAGCCATAGGCGAAGTGGTGCAGGGGCGCGGCCGCCGTACTCTCCAAGGCCCCCGCATCACCGAGTCCATGAATACCGCCCCAGGCTTCGATTTGGCTCTGCTGGAGGGTCTGCACCTCTTCGGTGGAGAGCAAGAGTGGGATCAATGGACCAGGTTCTCAAGGACCGGGGCCAGCTTCCGCTCGGCGCTCTCCTTAGCCCGGAGGAACAAGGCCATCCGCTCAGAGGAGGGGTCTGCGGCCGGCGTCACGATGATGGACTTACCATCGGTCCGGATTTCCAGGGGCGTCTCAGGGGTTAGCCCCAGCAACTCCATGACGCTCTTGTCCACCACGAGGGCGTAGCCGTTGCCGTGTCGCTTCAGGTTGCGGATCATGGGTGACCCCTTGTATCACCAATGTAATACAAGTCGATGATCGCGTAACTCGCTCCATCAACCCAGACAGGTCGGGCAGCGCATTCCATCCTGAAGACCCTGGATGAGTTCGGGCAGGTAGCTCAGGTCGCGGACCTCGTAGATCATGGCATCGGCGTCATGGGAGGGCCTGGGCAGGGCCTCGCGGTTCACCCATATGGCCGTCCAGCCTGCTTCCAGAGCCCCTTCTACATCATCCTTCCAGCTATCGCCCACCATGGCGAGGTTGCCCGGGAAGAGGCCCAGCTTCCTCTCCATCGCCTCAAAAGCCGCGGGCTCAGGCTTGAGGGCACCGATCTCGGCGCTCAGCATGCGGACCCGTATACGCTCGGCGATGCCCAGGCGGTCCAGGAGTTCCAGGCCGAAGGTCTGGGTGTTGGAGAGTAGGGCCACCCGGGCCAGATCCCGCACCGCAGCCACGGATTCGGGGGCCCCCTTGAAACACTGAGCCTGATCACCGGCCTCCAGGAAGGCCAGGGCCATGGCTTCCACCTGGGCCTCATCCAGCCCCACGGGTCCGCGCCAAGCCTCCAGGAAGGCCTGCACCGAGGGGTAGGGCCGGATCATGCCGTCCCGCGCCAGGCCGCCAACTCGCTCCACCTGCTCGGGGTGCAGCAGGTCCTTCATCCGCTGGAAGGGGCTCCCCGCTGGGCTGAAGACCAGCGTGTTCCAGAGGTCGAAGACGACGGCGCGAATCATGGTGGGCTCTAGACTTTGAACGGTAAGCTGTGGATTCTCTTCATCGCCCGCTCTCCCTGTAGGCCTTGAAGGGAACGCCGAACTCGATGCCCATGATCTCGAAACGGCCTTCTCCGGCCAGAGTCCAGGTGGCAGGTTCCTGGCGCAGCACCGCAAGGGAGAGGGGTCCCCAGGCGGACTTCAGGTCCGCATAGCCGAAGCTAACGTCCACCCGCAGGGTGGTCCGTCCCTTGGGGGCAAGGTCCGCCCCCTCGGGGAAGCTCACCTGCCCGATGGCGAAGTCCTCGCGTTGGGACTGCAGGCGCAGCTCACCCACGACCCGGCGGCTGCGCAAACGCTGGTCGCTTGGGTTGTCCACACCCACATCCAGGCGCAGGCGCAGGCGGGACTGCTCCAGAGGGAAGGCCAATTCGACACGAGGTTCGACGCGATCCAGGGTGAAGCGCAACTGCCGGGCTGCTTCCTCGTAGCGCAGGGCGGGATTGAGGGCGTTGCAGCCGACCAGGCCCAGCAGCGCAGGAAGAATCAGCCAGCGGCGCATCAGGCTCCCCGGTAAATCACGCAGTTGTCGGTGGTTTCGTAGACCTCGATCTGGCAGAGCAGGGGCAGGGACGGCTTCAGCTGCTCCCAGATCCACACGGAAATGTTCTCCGCCGTGGAGAGGGGGATCAGGTCGTTGAGGAAGCGGTGGTCCAGCTTGGCGATGACCCGGTCCACGACCACCTTCGACAGGTCGTCGAAGTCGATGATCATGCCAGTCTCGGGGTTCACGCTTCCCTCCAGCAGCACGAATAGCTTGTAGCTGTGGCCGTGCAGATTACGGCACTTGCCTGGGTGGTTGTAGATGAAGTGGGCGGCTTCGAACCAGTATTCTTTGCGCAGGATCATGGCACTCACGAAGAAAAGGCCCCGCGGGGCGGGGCCTTTCTAGTGTAATCCAGGATTCGAGTCGTCAAGCCTACAAGTGGCCAGAGCTGGCCAAGGCATTCAGGATCAGGGCCAGCGGGGTCAGTGCCTGCAGGTTCTCCTGCCAGTTGGTGTCGCGACGGAAGCGCTGAGGCACCAGGACGGTGTCACCCGGCTCCACGAACTTTCCTTCCACCCAGCTGTCCAAGATACGGCCATCAGCCTTGAGGAGGCGGATATTGGAGGAGTCCGCATTGCGGGTGGTGCCGCCCGCCAGTTTCAGCAGGTCTGAGACCTTCATGCCCTTCTCCACCCGGTAGGTGGCGAAGGGGCTGGCGGTCTCGCCCACGACGTAAGCGGCCTCCGTGGCCCGCGGAATGATGAGCTCGTCTCCCTCCAGCAACTCCACATCAGCCTGGGCGTCGCCCTTCAGGGCCTGCTCAAAGTTCACCACCATGCGGCTGATGCTCTTCACGGAGAGGCTGTGCAGCAGGGGGTTGCGCTCCAACTGCCCGGTGGTGGGCTGGCGCTTGGTCTCGTTGAGGCGCTCCAGGATCTCGTTGATGCCCTTGGCCGTGGGGTCCTTGGTGCCCAGGCCTGAGGCCTCGGCGGCGGCGTCCAAGGCTGCATCCGACTTGCTCAGGCGGCGCAAGAAGATGCCCGCCTTGGGCATGGCCTCGTTGGTGAGGCCCCCGGCGCGCAACACGAGGCTTCGCAGGGTGGGCCGCACGGCATCCAGGGTGTAGGTGCCAGGACGAAGCACCTGACCCGAGATCTTCACGGTGCGATGCACCTTGAAGTCGGGCTTCTCAAAAAGGCTCAGCTGGTCATCAGCCTGGATGCGTGGGTTCACCGCATCGTCCAAGAGGGCGACAGGGCTGTTCTGCTGCGTGGAGAGCAGGCGAGAGAGATCAAGCCGAATGACCTCGCTGGGTTTACCCACGGTGCTGTGGGCCAGTTCAGCCACGAGCCGGTCCGCGGCCTTCTGGGGCACGCCGGCTCGGAAGATCAGATCCGAGGCCCGCATACCCTCATGGAAGCGATAGGTGCCAGCTCGGGATACAGGCCCCAGCACCGTCACGAAGGTCGGCAGGCGCAGATCCTCCAGGCGGAACAGTTCCACCCGGTCCCGGTCTTCCAGCAACAAGTTGTGGGCGACATCCCCCGCCAGAGCCTTGTCCACATCGAAGCTCTGGAAGCGGGTAGTGCCGTCCGTGGCCGTGTGCACCACTTCGCCCCGTGCCCGGAAGGTATCGGGCAGGATCTGCTCGTCGCGCTTGAGTAGGTCGGCGATGCGCATCCCTTCGGTGCGGGCAAATGCACCCGGGATCCGCACCCATCCGGTCAGTTCCACCACAGGTCCGGTGCGCACCCGACGCACGGGGGCCGACAGCACATCACCCCGCCCGAGCTTGACCTGGCCTGCCTGAGCGATCGCCACATCCTGACCACGAATCACCCCCGAGACATCTCGGTGCCTTAGGCTGAGGGTTCCCTCGCCGGCCTCACCAGCGAAGCCACCAGCGAAGCGCAGGGCATCGGCGACAGTCTCTCCCGCTTTCATCTCAAACTGCAGCGCCGGTGCCTTCCCGGTCCGCTCCCAGGCCTGCAGCCATGTTGGACGAGTATCGTCGCTCTTGGCGCCAACAACGGGCATCTCTGTCTCCAGGTCGATCTGGATGCGGTGGTCGCTAACGGGGGCTTCCTTCAGGGTCACAAGCTGACGTTTCAGGAAGAGCAGGCGGTCTTCCAGGACCATGCGCTCCGAGAGACTGAGCACAGCAACCTTGGGGGCCTGAGCGCCAAGGGCCTTGGCATTTTGCTCCGGCTCAAGGTCTGTGGTATGAGGTTGGGCCATCAATTGGGGTTCAATCGCCTTGATTTCCCGCTGGACCCGCTCCCGTTGCTCCTTCATGGGATCCAAGTCCTTGATTTCTTCGTCGATATGAAGGCCCTTCCCCTGGGCCTCCTCGGGGGCCGAAACCACCCGCTGGAAAGCACCCTCCAGCAGCACCTGATTCTGGACAAGGGGCACGAAGATCGTGTCACCACTCTGCAGGGCCACGTTGGGATTGCCCAGGCCCTCGGCTCGCAGGGGATAGAGGTCCAGGCTGTACACCGGGTGCCCGCCGCGCATGACACGGATGTCCCGATAGCTGCCCACGGTCGTTGGGCCACCCGCCAGGCTGAGAACATTCACCAGGGAGCTGAGGCTGGAGACTAAATAGCTGCCGGGCTTATAGACCTCACCCACGACGAAGACCCGCACCTCACGGAGCTTGATGACCTGCAGATCTACTGTGGAACGGGAGAAGTTGCGGCCCACCAGCCCCTGCACCACGGCCTTGGCTTTGCCGAGGCTGAGCCCACCCACCTTGGCGGTGCCCACTTTGGGGATGACAATCTCGCCTCGGCCATCAACTTGGACCGGAAGATCGAAAGTGGCACTGCCGAAGACGTTGAGGTTCAGACGATCACCGGTACCCAGCACGTAGTCCTCGGCAATGCCACCTTCCGTGGCTGCCGAACTCCGCTGCCGAACGGCGAAAAGGTCCGCCGCGAAGCGCTTGGGGCCCTTCTCCCGCCGTTTGATGGCCTGGATCTCCTGATCTTGCTTCTCGTCCTCGGTTTTCTGGCGGACTACCTCTTCAAGTGTTGGCGAATTCGCAACTGCAGGCGCCGTCGGCCTGGTGGGTAACGCATCCGCAGTCCCGACAGTTCCCTGCCCTGCCGCCTGTTTCAGAGCCTGAAGGTCGAGACCTTGAGGAAGTTGGGCCATGAGGGCTGCGCTGGCCAGCCATGGGACGAGGTAAGAAGCGATACGCATTATAAAGTCCTAAAAAAATCACCCGGCGCGATCATAGACCAAGTGGCAACTGGCTGCACTCTTCCGAGTATGCCGCAGCCGCTTCATAAATCAGGGCCGAATCGCCCACTCAGAGCTTCAGATGGGAGCCCGACTCACGGAGAGAGTCCGGAAGCATGAAAGGGATTTCCCGGCGCACCACAGCCTGGGCCCTTCTCCTGGTCTGCTTAACAGTGCGATCCCAGAAGACCTTCGATGCCAACACAAGAAGGGTAAGAAGGCCGGCAATGGACAGGAGGCGATGACCGGGAAAGGGCGTCGATTGCAGCATGGGAAGTGCCCCCAGCCCTATCAGGATGGGAGTCGCGACCCAGGCACGGCCGTGCACATGTTCCATCATCCAATGGTGGAGATGACTCCGATCAGCCACGCTCAGGCCTTGCCCCTTCCACCTGCGAATCGACACTACCAAGGTCACGTCGATGATGGGGTAAGCGAACACCCAGAGCAGCAGGTTCGGATCCCGAGCTCCAAAAGCCTGGAGGCCAAGTATCGCAAACAGGGTTCCCAGCATCAGGGCACCGCAATCCCCCAGGAAATGCTGTGCTTTCGGGAAATTGAGGAGCAGCACCACAACCAAGCCCCCCCAGGCCACTGGGGAATGAACTCCCAAGTTCATTCCCAGTACCCCAAGGAGCAGAGCAGCGTAGCCCAAGGAGAGTCCATTGATGCCGTCGATTAGGTTGTAGGCCTGGGGAATGGCCCAGAACCAAAGCATCACCAGTGGCGCAACCAGAACAGTGTTGGCCGCCAGGGAGAGGCCCAGGAATGTCACATGCCCTAGCGATTGGCCCATCGAATGAAGGATGTGAGCCGTCAGTAGGATCGAGACGGCCAGTCCCGCCATGGCCTTATAGCGGGCCCTAAGGTTGAAGCGATCATCCAGTATCCCGATGAAGGCCATGACGTGAATGCCAATCCAATCAGGCAAGTTCAGGCCAAGAAATCCGCGCCCAGACAGCTGGAGGGCGATCAGGCCCACCCATAGTGCCATCCCCCCTGTCCGCGGCGTGGGCCGTGCATGATGCTTGCGGTGCTTATCCGGCCGGTCCATCCACCCTAGGGGTGCCACCCAACGGATCAACGCAAGGGACAACAGGAGTCCCCAAGCGCTACCGATGACAACCTGGATCCAAGTGGCTTGCAAGTGACCCTCGATTCTTCAATAGCATACCAGCGACTCGCCTGTGCACGTCCCAACTAGTTTAGGCAAAATCGAACACTTACTCTTACATTATCGACAAACCAATACAAGGCGCGCTCAATTCCCAAGTGCAACATTCCTCAGAAAGAATGGATGCATGGGAAACCACTACACACATCTGAGTTGCGAGGAACGAGCAATGATCCAGGCGAAGCTGGAGTTGGGGTTCAAGCCTCGGGCGATCGCCCGAGGCTTGAACCGCGCGGCCTCGACCATCAAGCGGGAGCTTGATCGGAACGGCTGGCAGGCTCCAACCAATCCCCGGCGGCTTGGTCGGCCGCCTCTTACGGGCGGCTATCGGCTCCAGAATGCCCAGGCGAGGGCCCAGGCCCTGGCAGCCAAGCCCCGTGTGCCGCGGAAGCTGGTGGTGGGGGGCTCGTTGTGGCGTCTTGTCCTGGCCGGCCTAGGCAGTGGCTTGTCCCCCGAGCAGGTGGGAGGCACACTCGCCCGTATGCCAGAGCCTGTCCGCATCAGCCACGAGACGATCTACAACGCCATCTACGCGATGCCCAGGGGCGAACTGCGCACCGAAGTCATTGGCCTGCTTCGCAAGTCCCACAAGACCCGCAGGCCCCGTGCGCGCGGGGAGGACCGACGCGGCCTCATCCCCAACATGACCAGCATTGATGAGCGCCCCCTGGAGGTCTCTGATCGCCTGGTCCCCGGTCATTGGGAGGGGGATCTGATCAAGGGCACTCGCAACAACTCCCAGGTGGGCACTCTGGTCGAGCGGACGACCCTATTCACCGTCCTGGCCCAGCTGGATCACGCCACGGCCGCCTGTGCCGCGGAGGGCTTCGCGCGGGTTCTCTCGCGGGTCGATTCCCAGATGCTGCGCAGCCTGACCTATGACCAGGGCAAGGAGATGTCGGCCCACGAGTCGTTCAGCAGAGAAACCGGCATGAAGGTCTACTTCGCCCACCCGCACAGCCCCTGGGAGCGCGGGATTAACGAGAACACCAATGGCCTGCTCCGCGACTACTTGCCCAAGGGTGCAGACCTCAGCGTCTACACCCAAGACGATCTCGACACCATCGCCTGGACCCTGAATGTCCGCCCGAGGAAGTCCCTCGGCTGGAAATGCCCCGCAGAGCTTTTCCTTCCAGAAGGCGCTTTTGATTTCCAGGCCTTCTGGTCAAATCCACCCAAGCCTGTTGCACTTGGAACTTGAAACCGCCGGCCAATTATCTTTCCGGCTTTGAGGTAAATTCCCAAGCAGCCCTGCCCCTTTAGCGCCCTTTCGCGCCTTTTACGGTTCCGTTTTTTTACGGTAAACCCTTCGCGGATTCATCCCTGCGGCGGATAGTCCTGGGCTATTTCGCGGCCACTGAGCACGCGCAGGGCGCCCTTGGCGAGGGCGGCCATTTCGTTCTCGCCGGGGTAGACCACCACGGGGCAGCCGAGCGCTGCGGTGAGGCGGCGCAGTTCGTCCACCAGCTTGGCGGAGCGGGCCATGCCTCCGGTGAGGAGGATGGCGTCGATGGGTTCACCTTCGAAGGCGGGAGCCAGGGCCGTGATGCCCTTGGCGATCTGATAGACCATGCCGTCATAGACCAAGCTTGCTTCCGGGTCTCCGGCCGCCACACGGCGCTCAACCTCGCGCAGGTCCGCAGTGCCCAGCAGGTTCAGGAGGCCGCCTCGCCCCTTGTTGAGGAGCTTCAGCTCGGCCTGGGTGTACTTGCCCGAGAAGCAGAGCTCAATGAGTTGGCCCGGGGGCAGGCTGCCGGTGCGTTGGGGTGAGAAGGGGCCTTCGCCGTCCAGGCCGTTGTTCACGTCGATGTAGCGGCCTCGGCAGTGGGCGCCCACGGTGATGCCGCCGCCCATGTGGCTGACGATGACATTGATTCGCTCATAGAAGGTCTCGTGCTCCTCCGCGTAGCGCCGGGCCGTGGCGATCTGATTCAGGGCGTGGCTGATGATGCGCCGGGGCAGCTCCTTCAGGCCTGAGATCTTCACCTTGGGCGCGGCCTCGTCCACCACCACCGGATCCACGATGTAGGCGGGCTTGCCCGTGCCCGCCACCAGTTCCGCGGCGATGAGGGCCCCCAGGTTGGAGGCGTGCTCCCCGCGCTGCCCGGCCCGCAGATCTGCCAGCATGGCGGGCCCCACGTTCCAGGTGCCGTGGGGGATGGGCCGCAACAGCCCGCCCCGCCCGGCCACGGCATCCAGATCCTCTAGCTGGAAGCCCTTTTCCGCCAGGAAGGCGAGGACCGCGTCCTTGCGGAAGCCAAACTGCCCGGTGATGGGCTGGCCCTCGAAGGCCTTGAGGGCCTCAGCAGGATGCTGGATCTCCTCCGTGAAGCGCTCCTCGTCGCCTTCGAAGAGCGAGGTCTTGGTGGAGGTGGAGCCGGGGTTCAGCACCAGCACCCGGTGGCGGCGGAAGAAGGTGTCCTTGGGGGTGCGCTGCCATTCGCCGTAGTGGTGCAGGCGCATGACCGAGGCCTTCACCGCCAAGCGGATGTCCTCGGGGGTGCAGTCCATGGGCAGGTCCACGCCCTGGAACCAGAGCCCGAACATCACCGGGAATTTGCGGGCGCCGGGGAAGCGCGTGCCGTAGAGGCTGTAGAGCAGGTTCCCCATGTCCAGGTTGGGACAGACGATGACGTTGACGCCGCCCTCCCAGGGCAGATCCTCGGCGTGGTAGAGGCCCGCGGAGCGCCGGGACAGGGCCACGCTCACCTTCACCTCGCCCCGGATGCGGATGCTGGCGTAGCGCTGGGCGTGCTTGACCCGCTCCGCAAGGATGGCGGGCACCAGGTCCGCGGCCTCCCGCACCAGCTGTGGCGAAGGACCTTCGTCGCTGCCGCGGTTGGAGTAAGACACCATGGCGCAGCGGATCTCAGGCAGGACGTCCTCGGGGATGAGGTCCCGGGCCACGGCGCAGGTGCCCACAGCCACCTCCGCCAAGGTGCGGGGGCTCATTGTGGCGTTCACGCCCACATCGCCGAAGACCACGATGTTATGGGGGTAGACCTCCTCGGGATGCTCGTCGGGCAGCACGAAGACGCCAGCCTCGCAGCAGACGCTGCGCTGGGCCAGCAGCTCCACCATGGGCCGGAAAAAGGCCTTGGCCTCGTGGCTCGCGCCGCCCACCACCATGTCCGCGTGACCCAGCTTCACAGCCCAGATGCCGAAACGGCCAGGCTCCGAGACCAGGGCGCGGGCCTCCTCGATGCACATGGGCCGCTCGTGCTCCTGGCACCAGGCCAGGCAGGCGGCGGCAAAAGACTCCACCAGGTCAGGCCGCTCCGCGGGAACCACGAAGGCGCTCTCGGCCAGGGTGTAGGCCACCCGGTCCTCAGACAGGTGTTTCAGATCCCGCGCCGCCAGGGCGCGCAGCTCGGCCTCGGAGGCCAGGAAGACCGGCCGGATGAAGCGGCTCAAGTGGCAGGCCGCCTCGAAGGTGCGGGGCTCCAGGGCCTCAGGAAACACCACCGTGGGGCGGTTCCGGGGCAGGGCCAGCAGGCGGCTGTCGAGGGAGGCTTCGATGTCAAACATGGGACTCCAAGGCCAGCAAAGGCCTGTCGGCGCTGAGTCTAGCAGGGGGATCCGCCCCCCTTCCCGGGGGCTACCTCAGTTGTGATGTCAGCGGTCTGTGGCCCGCACGGATTCCACCCAGATCACCTCGCAGGAGCCGTCCCCCGTATCCAGTCGGCTGAGGCTGCTGACCCAGTGCCAACCATCGGACCCGTCGGCGCGGATGAGCTGTCCCTGCAGCTCCAGGAGCTGACCTGGTCGCACCGCTAAGAGCTTATTCTCCACGACGCGACTGGCGGGGATCATGTGCATGTTCGCGGAGTGGGAGCTGACCTCCCCCGCAGGAATGGGCAGGTGGGTGGCCGTCCAGAAATACCAGCGCCCCCGCTGGGAGATGGAGAGGCTCTGCAGGACCCGGGTATCGGACATGGGGCCCCAGCCCAAGACGAAGTCCACCGGCGAGAGCTCGGCGGCCCGGTCGAACCGGTAACGCTCCCGGCTCAGCACCCGGGCCCGCAGGGTGAAGTCCGCCAGGGGGGTGAAGGTATGGTTCCGGCGGGTCCAGGTGCTGCGGGAAGCCGGCTCCGTCTGCCGAGGTTCCTCTGCGACCAGGATCCCCGGGGGCTGAGCCAGGGCGCGGCCCTGCCACCAGGTGAAGCCCGCCATCGCCAGGAGGCCGACCAAGACCAGCCGGCCCAGGCGCTCCTTCAGCCAATCGATCCATTCGTCCATATCCAAGCCTAGCGGATCGGTGACGGCCGTCACGGCGCCAGGGAAGCCTTTGCCTATTCTTTGTGCCTTCGTATGGTTCTTTCCGCCCTGGTTCCCAGTCGCCCGCTCCCCCCGGAGTCGGGGCGCAGGGCTGCGGAAAACCACTCCGACCCGGGCGGGACGGCGCCCCGGGTCGCCCCCCTTCCCGTCCCCTGGAGTAACCATGAACCTCGTGTGGTTCGCTGAAAATCCCGGCCTGAGCATCCTGTCGCTGCTGCTCCTGGCCTTCACCCTCCTATTGCTCTCCAAGTGGATCCGCTACATCCCGAACAACCGGGTGGGCGTTGTGGAAAAGCTAATCAGCGGCAAGGGCTCCGTGAAATCCGGCCTCATCGCCATGGGCGGCGAGGCGGGCTTCCAGCCCCAGCTGCTGCGGGGCGGCTGGCACCTGCTGACCCCCTTCCAGTACCGCATCCACAAGCTGCCCTTGGTAATCATCCCCCAGGGCAAGATCGGCTACGTCTTCGCCCGGGACGGCAAGGACCTGCCGCCCTCCCAGGCCCTGGCCAGCAACGCCCACGGGGCTGACTTCCAGGACCTCTTGTCCTTCATCCAGGGGGGCGGCGAGAAAGGCCCCCAGCGCCAGGTCCTGCGCGAAGGCATGTACGCCATCAATCTGGCCCAGTTCGTGGTGCTCACCGAGGACCAGCTCTACTACCTGCCACTGGACCGCAGCGAGCTGGAGACCTTCCAGAAGATGAGCGCCATCATCAGCGAGCGGGCCGGCTGGCGTCCGGTCATCATCCGGGGCGCCGACGACGCCGTGGGCATCGTGACCGTCCACGACGGGCCTTCCCTGGCCAGCGGTGAGATCATCGCCCCCACCGTGGGCGAGGACACGAAGCAGGTCAGCTCGTACCACAACAACTTCCAGGACGCTGACAAGTTTCTGGTGGCCGGTGGCCGTCGTGGCCGCCAGTACCAGGTGCTGGTGGAAGGCACCTATTACATCAACCGCCTCTTCGCCACGGTGGAGCTGATTCCCAAGACCGTGGTGGAGGTAGGCACCGTGGGTGTGGTGGTGAGCTACACCGGCGAGATCGGCGCCGACATCAGCGGCCAGGAGTACCGCCACGGCGAGCTGGTGGCCAAGGGCAGCCGCGGCGTCTGGAGCGAACCCCTGCTGCCGGGCAAGTACGCCTTCAACACCTACGCCGGCAAGGTGCTCATGGTGCCCACCACCAATTTCATTTTGAAGTGGAGCAAGGGCGAGGTGGGCAGCCACAAGTTCGATGAGAATCTGGCTGAAGTCAGCCTCATCACCAAGGACGCCTTCGAGCCCAGCCTGCCCCTCTCGGTGGTGGTGCACATCGACTACCGCAAGGCCCCCCTGGTCATCCAGCGCTTCGGCGACATCAAGAAGCTGGTGGAGCAGACCCTGGATCCCATGGTCAGCGCCTACTTCAAGAACATCGGCCAGACGCGCACCCTCATCCAGCTCATCCAGGACCGCAGCAATATCCAGGAACAGAGCGGCACGCAGATGAAGGAGAAGTTCGCCCAGTACAACTTGGAGCTGCAGGAGGTCCTCATCGGCACGCCCACCAGCGGCGCCCCCGGCGGGCAGATCGAACAGATCCTCGTGCAGCTGCGCAGCCGCCAGATCGCCGACGAGCAGGTGGAGACCTACGGCCGCCAGCAGAGCGCCGCCGTGAAGGAGCGGGAGCTGCGTGAGGCCGAGGCCCGCGCCAAGCAGCAGACCCTGCTGACGGAATCCGCCATCGGCATCGAGGTGCAGAGCAACACCGGCAAGGCCGAGTACGCCAAGGCCCAGCAGCAGGCCGCCCAGATCCAGACCCTGGCCGGCGCCGAGGCGGAGAAGGTGCGCCTCATGGGCGAAGGCGAGGCCAAGCGCATCAAGGTCATGGCCGAGGCCCAGGCCGAGCAGGCCGCCCGGGTGGGCATCGCCCAGGCCATGGCCATCGAGGAACAGGTTCGCGCCTACGGCGGCCCGCAGTTCCAGCTGGTGCAGCAGGTCATGAGCCGCTTCGCCGAAGCCATCGAGACCGAAGTTTTTAGACTAGAAGCGCAAAATCCCGCATAGGCACTGGCTTCTTCGGCCATGCCCATGCGATCGGCTGTCTACGGCGGGGTGAGTTGGAGGAGGTCGAAGGCGCGCTTCTGGTAGGGGCT
>Ga0209697_10006625_pt1 | contig 13917 bp, 10 predicted proteins | sample AliMusrvi5mmetaG_FD_184115 | JGI IMG/M metagenome (GOLD analysis project Ga0209697, IMG submission 184115) | Freshwater lake bacterial and archeal communities from Alinen Mustajarvi, Finland, to study Microbial Dark Matter (Phase II) - Alinen... | ecosystem: Environmental > Aquatic > Freshwater...
ATTTGATGTCCATCTCCAGTCTGAACGGGCGGGCGGTATATTGATAGACCGCGAGCGAGGGCGAACTGCTCAACAGCCGGAATTCGGCCGGCAACTCGAGCGGTTCAAGTTTTAGCAAGGCACCATCGGCCTTGAGCACCTGGGTTTTTACCTGCAGCGGGCTCACCACCTGCACGAACCCGCGCTCGCCCTGCACGCCGAGCGGGCGGACCTCGCCGGGCTTGATCGTCCCGCCACGCGCACTCATCGGCTGCTCGAATGTGATGAGCAAAGTCGCCGCTCCGAGCACCGGCTGATGCAGGGAAACGATCACTTGGTTGCCCTCGCGGCGCCAGTCGCGACGGACGTTCTGGCCGATGACATCGATGTTGCCGACCGACTCCGGCACCTCGATCCGCCACTCGTTCGCGGGCGCACCCACGACAAAATAATTGATGAGCACGCTGCCGTAAACGACACCCTCTTTCAACGAGTAGAGATGAAAGACGTCCGCCTGCACGCTTTGGCCGAGCGCCTCGACATTCAGTTTCGCCGACCAGTCGGCCTCGCGCTGGCGGAACGCCTGCTGGAGCCCGGCGACCTGGGTCGGGAAATAGCTGAGCGGCATTTCAACGAGCTTATCCAGTTTGCCGGGGAGGATGCGGAAGCCAGGGCTGGACACAACCCCGATGTGGCCGCGAACGGATTTGGCTCCGGGATACGAGAGCGGAGGAAGGACCCATTCTCCTGCTGCTGCCGCCTGGTTTTTTTCGAGCCGCAAGCGGATCAACTGCCGCCCGTCCACCGCGTTGTTGAAAAGGATTTTCAGAACGCGCGATCCGTTTTTTGTCTGCGTCTCCGCGACGTAGTCGGCGACGTTTCCGCCGCTGGCGGCGACGACGGCGTAGTCTTCCGGGACACCGAGCGACCATTCGCGCAGCGGGGCTTCGCGGATGTCGAGTTCGAGGTCGGCGGTGATCACGCGGTCGGTGTCGCCGAGCTGGTAGAGCGCGATTTGCGAAACCCCGACCTCGGGCAGAATCTGGTTCGCCACGACGCGGTAGGAATAGCTGGCCGAGGGGAAGCGATAGACAAAAACCTGCCGCGTGCCATTCTCGACCGCATCGCCCGGAAATTGCGCCGGGGCGAGTTGCATCATTCCCGCCGCATCCGCAACTTCGAGCCGCACCGCGCCGTCATTGGCCACGCGCACAAACCCCGAATGCCTGACCCCGCCATCCGGCGTGAGACGCAGCGCCTCGGCGCGGACGGGGAAATTTCCCAGCGTCGCCTGGCTGCGAACAACCAGCACTCCGCTCTTTTCAAACGGGCGGCTGAGCCGGACGTCGAGCACGCGCTGGTTCCCGGCTGCAACGACTTTCCAGCTCAGAACGTTCGCGCCTTCGACCCCGAGGATTTCGCCGGGCCCGGCAAGCTTCATGCGGACGCCGGGCAGCTTCCCCTGCAAAATCCGGAAATCGATCTGCGTGGCCTGTCGCAGCAGCCCGGCTCCGACGCGCACGTCGCTGATCTCGTGGCTCGTGAACGACAGCGCGCCAACTCCCGAGTCCCGCGTCTGCCGCCATCCCACCGAGGCGTTGCCGTCGGCCGCGAGAAAACCTTTTCGCGATGCCGCATCGGGAACGACCGCCGCCTTGGGGTCGAATTCCACTTCCTTTGGCAGGCCGTCGATCAGCATCGGGACGACCGCGCCGGCGGGCATGCGGAAATCGAGCGACTTCCACTCGCCCTCGCGCAACGCCGCCACAAATTCCAGATCGACCGGGAATGTGCCGGGCTTGTCAAAGACCAGCTCCGACTGGCCGTCTTTCAACTCGACATGCCAGCCATTTCCCGATGCCGCCCCGGACAGCGCGGCGCGTCCGGAAAGCAGCGGCATCCGCGCTCCCGCCACGCGCACGCGGGCCTCTCCGCGCAGATGAAAATTCACGCAGCCGGCCGCCAGGTCGGGCTTTCCCGTGAGTTGGGCGCCGACCAGATCGGCATCCGCGATTGCCGCGCCGCGCCCGATGAGCATCGCCTCCAAACGGTTTTCGCCGGTCCCGTAAAACTGCTGGTCCCCGTGCGGCTTCGGATCCGGACCGAGCGGGACCAGGCCGTCGGCTCGCGTGACGCGCACGTCCACCGCATCTCCGGGCACGAGTTTGATCTGCGATGCAAACCCGACGGCGTCGCCCGGCGACAGCGTCGGCAGTGTGACCGTGCCGGTGGGCTTCGCAATTTTCACCTTCACCGTGACGTCCAATTTCTGCGGTCCCGGCTGGCCGTCCTTGAGCGCCGGCCGCAGATCGAGAAACCGCTTTCCTCCGTCCTGGCGGACCGCCCAATCGCGCAGGCCGTCGCCCTTCACCTCGACCACGTCACCGCCGCCGTTCAGCCCCAGCGTGATCACTTCTGGGCGTCCCTGCACGACCCGGACCGCCACCTTGATCTCCGCGGTGATCTCGTCCGTGCCGAGGCTCGTCACGTTTTCCGAAGCGGCGGAAAAAAACAGCGGAGATTTCGGGATCACCCCGTGCGCCTCCAACACCAGATGCCCGTCGCCCGGAGCCATCTGCGCGGAAATGCCCGCACGGTCGGCGCGCGCATCGCTTTGTGAAAAGGCCGGAATGGGAAGGCATGCGAGGAAGAGGAGCAGAATGAGTGACTTCACGCGGATCCGAGACGTGGGGCGACCGTCCCGGTTGCCTGATGTTCTGCGGAATAGCAGGCGGGACGCCTGCTCCACAATGTTGAGGCCGGTGCGATCCGTGGACGAGAGAACGGTTTTCATACGATGGGTTTTTTTAGGTGGGACGGAATTCCGATGTGTCAGAAAATTGTAAAAAGTTTGTCAGGGTTTCGTTATCGCCGCATCTGCTCGAACATCCGGATGAGATCGGCGACTTTCGCTTGGTGGGGATACTGTCCGCGCAGATTCGTGATGACCGGGGCCAGCGTGTTCAGGTCCACCTGCGAATCTCCGCGGAGCTTTTCGGCGAGCAGGGCTGCGGTGGCGGCGAGTTGCATCGAAGGCGCGGCCTTGTCGAACGAGGGTGCCTTGGCGTCGTAGGGCATCGTCCACGAATGCTCGATCATCTGGCCGTTCGCCGGATCGCGGAACCGGACGAACACCTCGCCGAGTTCGCCGTCGCCCTCGGGCAATGTCTGCACCTGATACACCGCCACTCCGGCTTCCTCGGCGGAGAGCTCGGCGGCCTGGACTTTGTCGTTGCGGAAATCTTCTTTCTTCAGCAGGTGCTTTTCAAAGCCGATGAGACGATACTGGCTGACGCGCCCAGGATTGAACACGACCTGCACCTTCACGTTTTCCGCCGCAGGGCGCAGCGCGCCAGCGAGCTGCCGCGCGAATCCCGCATCGGCGTCCTCGGGTTTGTTGAGGAAATAATACCGTCCGTCGCCCTTGCGCGTCAGGGCTTCGAGGATCTCGTCGTTGAGCCCGTTCGCGCCGACGCCGCACGCATCGAACGAAATCCCCTGCTGGCGGGTCTTCTCGATCTGGCGGGCGAGCCGGGCGGGATTGGCATCGCCGAGGTTGGCCGCGCCGTCGGTGAGGAGGACGATCCGGTTCTGCGCGGCAGGGAGCTTTTGTTTGAGCGCGAGTTCGGACGCGAGAGCGAGCGCGAGTTCGAGGTTTGTCCCGCCCTCGGACGGCGTGCGCGCCGCGATCTCGACGAGCTTTTTGGCCTGATCGCCCGGCACCTGCTCGGCGAGCAGTCGCGGGGTCCGGGCAAACCCGATGAGCGTCACGCGATCGTTCGGGCCGAGCAGCGACGCGAGCGTGCCCAGCGCACGGCGGACGGATGCGGCACGGTCCTCGCGCTCCATCGAACCCGAGGTGTCGAGCAGGATCGTCAGGCGCAGCGGCTGTCCGGCGGCCCGGCCCGCAGCCGCAACTTTGAGCGCGATGCGAACGAGATCGCGCTGCTGCAGGAACGGATGCGCGCACTGCTCGATCCGGCAGGCGACTTCCTCGCCGGGTGCTGGAGCAGGATCGCCGTAATCAAAGGCATTGTAGAATTCCTCCACGCGGATCCGGTCCGGATCGGGCATCGTCCCGCGCGCCAGCGCATCCTTCGCCAATTGGAATGACACGTCGCCCACATGCAGCGAGAACGTCGAGAACGGCTGCTTCGCGGTTTGGGCTTCCGTTTGGAAAGAAGGTCTCGGCGGCTGAGCGGCCTCCTTTGGTGATGTCGCGTCGAATTTGCGAACAGGAAGTTCCCAGCTCTTGTTGACCTGCCGGACCTTGTCTCCCCGCGCTTCGTTGTAGGCAGTCTCAGAATATTTTGCTTTGGCGTTATTGACCTCCTCCATGCCCTTCCGTGCTGCGATGTTATCCGGGTCAAAGTTTAAAACTTGGATATAACGTTTCGCCGCCAGGTCGTAACGGCCGGCAGCGTAGAAATTCTGGGCCTCTTGCAGCGGTTGTCTGGCGACCAGAGTTTCTGTTTGGGAAGTGGGAGCGCTGTCTTTTGCCGGCTCTGGACGGAATAATCGCCCTGCCAGCGGAATATCACCAAGCTCTGGGGTTGCGGGACTTATGTTGTCGGACGCTTTCTTGTCCGCATCCATCTTCGCCCCTGTGTCCAAAGAAAGCTCACCGCCCGAAACCGTCGTCCCGCCGGTATAGGTGTTGGCACCCGCGAGTGTTTGTCCGGTTGGCTTGTTTTCCTCCTCACGCAAGGACTGTCCGTCCTCAGAAATGACCCCATTGTTAGCCTGCTGACCGCTTTTGGTCGTCACTCCGAGACTACTCACAAGATCCGTCCCCTTGGATTCATTCAAGACACGCTGCTTGTTTTCCGCATCCGACGACTTCGCTTTTGCAAGCTCCATCGGTGCCAGTGCGGCACTCGGAGCGCTCGCCTCAAGCTTGGCCACGCGATCTTCACCTGCAACCTCTGCCCTGGCGCCAGTCCCCGACCCGCCACCCTTGCCCCACCCGCCGGTGAAAGCTATTATAGAACTCGCCTGCGCCTTCGATAATTCACTTCCAGCTTGGGGAGCCGAGGATACTGTGGAAGACTCGGGCATACTCGGGGCTGCTGTGAAGACCGGCTGGCTCAGCACGCCCGTGGCCGCCGCAACGACAGTATTTGCGCTGATTGGTGCCCCGTATTGGACCGATTCTTCATATTTTCCACTACTATCCTTGACCTCTTCCTTCCCGGCAGGCAAAGGTGACCTGGCCGGCATTGCTCTGAGATCCGCCTTCTCTTGCATCAGGGACAATTGGTCCGTCACCATGGCTTGGGGCTGGTTTCCTGCACTCCTCGACTCCGCATAATCACGGCTTTGCTGGCTGTTCCTTCCCTGTTGGACGGCTGGCCATTGCTTCTCACTATCGACAGCTAATGCAGCAGGCCCGCTCGATGCGGGTGCTGCGGCGGTTGTTCCAAGCGCCAGAGTTCCCCCGTTGGCTGTCGTGTCGCCATTCACCTGAAAGCTCTTGCCCGTGTAGGGGTCTTTCACTTCGGTGCCGGGAGGAAGCCCGCGCACGTCCACATATCCGGCATATGGTGAGTGGGGGCTCGTCACAAAGCCGGGCTTCCCGGGAACCGGAGTTGCAGGGTCACCAGTCGATGGTGCAGAGGCGCTTGGTGTCGGCAGTGCGTTCTCCTCCTGATTCCGCTCCTTCTCCGCAGTGACATTCATGGCAAGATCCATCGGTTTTCCCGCATAGATCGGTTTGCCTGTGGCTGGGGCGTCACTTTTCAAAACCCCTTCCACCGTGGCCCGACCGTTCTGAACCGCCACCCGACGATCCACAGCGCTTGCGGCTGAAGTGACTGGACGACCGGAAACAAAACCAGAAGCTTCATCACGATACCCCGGATCAGCAACGCCTGAGGAGGAAGCAACACTCCGCAGGGAAGCTTTCTTTTGAAGCCCGCGGGTGACCGCCGGGATGCTCAGCGATGCAAGGACTCCAACGACCACCGCTCCGATTACAAGGCAAGCAGCCACCCGGCTTAACACATGAGGCGACCACCATTGGGGAAATGAAAACACCCTGATCTTTTTCGCCGGCACCGCACGAGGCGCCCCGAGCTTTTCCAGCAGCTTCTGCCGGCGATCAGGCGACAGTTGGATTTTCGGCGCTTCGGGCCGGACGGCGGCACCGACGAGCGCGTGGACGGCCTCGATCCGGCGTTTGAAGATAGCAAGCTCGGGATTTTCGGCGAGGACGCGGTCGAGTTCCGCGGCCTCGAATGCGGAGGTTTCGCCCAGCACGCCGGCCACGACACGCGCTTCGAGCGCGGGATCGATCCACGGCTGCGGGCCTTCGTTGTTTGTGGTGTTCATCCTTGACTCCCGTCGATGCCGGCATGCCGCAGGGCGTCGGCCAGGCCCTTGAGCAGGTGGTGCAGTTTGTAGCCCACGTTGCTCACGCTGAGGCCGGTTTTCCGGCTGATTTCCTGATATTTGAGATCGTCGTGGTATTTGAGACGGATGAGGTCCTGGTCCTCGGGCGCGAGTTCCGCGATCAGTAGCCGCACCATCCCGACGGCCTCGAGTCGGCCGAGAGCCTCATCCGGCGGCTGCTCGTTTCCGGGGCCTTCGTGTTCCTCGACCATCGTCTCACGCGAGTGATCGCGGAGGTGGTTGATCGCGAGATTCCGCAGGCTCCGGTAGAGCCATGCGCGCGGGTTTTCCACCTGCCCCCAAAGCTGGTGAAGCCGCAGGAATGCCTCCTGGACGAGCTCCTCCGCCACCGCCCGCCGCCCCACGAGCCCGATGGCGAATCCCAGCACCGCGCTCTCCTCGGATTCGAAAAGCTCCACCAGTGTCTCCTTCACCGCAGGAACGGGAAACGCCACCGCTGCCGGCGTGCCGGGCTCCGGTTCGGAGGAACTGGTCAATGGTTCGGTCATGGGTCCGAGGGAGAAGCTCCCTCTATCCTATCCAGACACGCGAACCGATGCTTTCTTAGAAAATATTTATCGCAATGAGCCGACCAGCGCGGAGGCTGTGAGGCGAGGATTGGGTCCTGATCCGGGCATACAAAACTTTGGTGCGGCCGCATCAAAGTTTTGTATGCCCACAGCGCTCAAAAAAATTCCGAGCCCGACAGAATTGGCGGGATGTGCGGGTTTCCCGGGGAAGAAACTCGCGGAATGCGTAATATTCGCCTTGACGTATATTAGTTAATGCGAATATATTCCCCGCATGTCGCTTGTCCGAATCTACGAATGCCTGTGCGATGAGACGCGTCTGCGGATCATCCAGCTATTGACGCGCGGCCCGCTGTGCGTGTGCCATTTGCAATCGGTGCTGGGGATCCCGCAAGCGCGGGTGTCCCAGCACCTTTCGTATCTCCGCGAGCGGGGCATGGTCGAAAACCGTCGCGAGGGGACGTGGATGATCTACTCGCTGCCGCAAAATCCCTCCGCCGAACTCTCGCGACATCTCGCGTGCCTGCAGGATTGTTCGGTTTCGGACAAGCGTTTCTGCGGGGATTTGAAAAAGCTCCAGTCGGTGAGTGGCGGCTGCGGCGCGGCCAAGATTTCCAAATCATGAAAACCATTCAGGTCTACGATCCACCGATGTGTTGTTCGACCGGGGTCTGCGGGCCGGACGTCGATCCCGATCTGGCGCAATTTTCAGCGCTTCTCAACCGGCTTGTTGCGGGCGGAATCGCCGTCGAGCGCTACGGTCTCGGGCAGCAGCCGATGGCATTTGTGCAAAATCCGCAGGTGAAAGCGCTGCTGGAATCTGATGCCGCCGAAGCTTTGCCGCTCATTTTCTGGGACGGCGAGGTCGTCTTGAAAGGCAGATATCCCGATGCAGCGGAGCGGGTGCGCTGGTTGCAGGCGGCCGGGGTGGCGACATGATCTTCCCGCCATTCGCAGAGCGGCAGGCGGCCTGGACCCGGTATCTTTTTTTCACGGGCAAGGGTGGCGTGGGAAAAACCTCCCTGTCCTGCGCGACGGCGCTGCGCCTTGCGGAAAGCGGCCGCCGGGTTCTGCTTGTCAGCACGGATCCCGCCTCAAATCTCGACGAGGTGCTCGGCGTCTCACTTTCCAACACGCCGACGGCGGTTCCGGGAATGGGCGGGCTGGCGGCACTGAACATCGACCCGGAGGCGGCGGCGCGCGCCTACCGCGAGCGGGTGATCGGGCCGATGCGCGGGATTTTGCCCGAGGCGGCGCTTCGGAGCATGGAGGAGGGGCTTTCCGGTTCCTGCACGGTGGAGATCGCCGCATTCGATGAGTTCACGGGGCTGATCGGAAATCCCGAGGTGGGGAAAAGTTTTGGCCATATCGTGTTCGACACCGCTCCCACCGGCCACACTCTCCGGCTCATGAGCCTGGCGAAGGCGTGGGACCAATTCCTCGATGAAAACACGAGCGGGGCCTCCTGTCTCGGCCCGCTGGCCGGTCTTGAAAAGCAGCGGGCCATCTATTCGGCGGCGGTCGAAACGCTCGCCGACAAAAATCTCACCACCCTTGTGCTGGTGAGCCGCCCGCAAGCGGCCTCTCTGCGCGAAGCGCAACGCACGTCACGGGAATTGCGGGCGCTTGGTGTGGCAAACCAGATGCTTGTCATCAACGGGGTTTTCGAGGCCAGCAGATCCGGCGACGCGCTAGCAGCCGCGCTGCAGCGACGCGGCGAGACAGCACTGGAGAACGCGTCCGGGTTTCTCGGGTCGCTCCCGGTATCCACAGTGGCGTTACGGCCCCGGAATATTCTTGGCATCGAGGGGCTGCGCTCGATTTTTGAGGTGACGGGCGGTTTCGAAATTCTCGGCGGCGGCGAGCCCTGGAGGCCGCCCGAGTTCGGCGGGATGGACGATTTGATCGCCGACCTTTCCGCCCCGGGGCGTGGTGTCATCATGACAATGGGCAAAGGCGGAGTTGGAAAGACCACCATCGCAGCGGCGATTGCCGTCGCTTTGGCGGAGCGCGGGCACTCCGTGCATCTCTCGACAACCGATCCGGCGGCGCATGTCGCCGAAGCCTTGTCCGGCGAAGTGCCGGGATTGACGATTGGCCGCATTGACCCTGTTGCAGAGACCGAAGCGTATCGGCAGCACGTTCTCTCCACGGCGGGAGCGACGATGGACGAAGCCAGCCGGGCGTTGCTGGAGGAGGATCTTCGGTCCCCCTGCACCGAGGAAATCGCGGTGTTCCGCGCCTTTGCCCGCGAGGTAGCGAAGGGGAAGGACAAGTTTGTTGTTCTCGACACGGCTCCGACCGGCCACACGTTGCTCCTGCTCGACGCAACGGAATCCTACCAGCGCGAACTGAACCGCCAGGCGAGATCCACCCAGCCCGAGGAGGTCTTGCGCCTGCTCGATCGGCTGCGCGATCCGGAGTTCACCCGCATTCTCCTGGTCGCGCTGCCGGAGGCCACCCCGGTGCATGAAGCTGCAGCGTTGCAGGATGATCTTCGCCGCGCGCAGATCGAGCCGTTTGGCTGGATTATCAACCAGAGCCTTTTCGAGAGCGGGTCGGGCGATCCCCTTCTCCGGCAGCGCGAGGAGGCGGAGCATCGCTATCTGCGGGAGGTCGCCGGGCATCTCGCCAAGCGTGCTGCCCTGATCCGCTGGCAGGCCGATGAACCGGTCGGGGCACCTGCGCTCCTCGCTCTCGCCCGCCAGGCCAGCCCGGCTCCCTCTTTATTCTAACCAACACCACACCATGCCCACATTCATCTACGAATCCATTCCGGAATCCTGCTGCCAGGAGCCCGGACATTACGAAATCGAGCAGGATGTGGACGCCCCCCCTCTCGCCCATCACCCCGAAACGAACACGCCGATCCGGCGCGTGGTGATCGGAGGTCAGGCATTGGTCAAGACTGACGGCGAGGGCGGATCCTGTTGTTGCGAGCCGGGGGAATGCTGCTGACCCGATGAGCGCCTCCTCGAAAAAGCGGCTCGATTTTTTCGAGCGCTACCTATCCCTTTGGGTCCTTGCCTGCATGGTCGTGGGCGTTGCCGCAGGGAAGCTCGCCCCCGACCTGACGCGCCGGATCAGCCTGATGGAGTTCGGCCGCAGCTCCCACGTCAACATCGCGATCGCCGCGCTCATCTGGCTGATGATCTACCCGATGATGCTGAAGATCGACTTCGGCGGGATCGGCGGCGTCTTTGCGAAGCCGAAAGGGCTTTTTATCACGCTGTTTGTGAACTGGCTGGTGAAGCCGTTCAGCATGGCGCTTCTCGGCTGGTTCTTCATCCAGACGCTTTTTTCCCGCTGGCTGGGTTGGATCGATCCTGAGACCGCGAAGAACTACGTCGCGGGACTCATCATCCTTGCCGCAGCCCCCTGCACCGCGATGGTCTTCGTTTGGAGCTACCTCACCGATGGCGACGGCCCATACACGCTCGCCCAGGTGGCGGTCAACGACCTCATCATGGTCTTCGCCTTCGCGCCGATCGTCATGTTTCTGGTCGGAGTCAGCGGGGTGACAATCCCGGGCCAGGTGCTTTTTGTCTCGGTCCTTGTCTTCATCGTGATTCCCCTGGCGTCCGGATGGATCAGCCGCGCCCTGCTCATCAAATCGCAGGGGCTGGATTGGTTTGAGAAATCCTTTTTGCCAATGTTCCGCCCCGTGACGATCTTCGCGCTCCTGGCGACGCTGGTGCTCATCTTCGCCTTCCAGGCGGAGAACCTTCTTGCGAACTGGACGGCCGTCCTGCTGCTCGCCGTCCCGATCTTGATCCAGGTGTATTTCAATTCCGGCCTGGCGTATGGGCTGATGCGCATGTTCGGCGTGAGGCACAACGTGGCCACGCCCGGCGCATTGATCGGCGCGAGCAATTTCTTTGAACTCGCCGTCGCTGTGGCGATCACGCTCTTCGGGGCGACCTCGCCCGCCGCGCTGGCGACGGTTGTCGGCGTGCTGGTCGAGGTGCCGGTCATGCTCTCGGTGTGCCGCATCTGCACCGCAAGCCGGGACTGGTATGAAGACGGAAAATCCCAGACCGCTTAACCCACAAAACCCATGACGACCAAACCAACCATCCTGATCCTTTGCACGGGCAACTCCTGCCGGAGCCACATGGCAGAGGGCATTCTTCGCGCCGCCGCAGGCGACTTGCTCGACGTGCGGAGCGCCGGATCGAAACCGGCGGGCTACGTCCACCCGAAAGCCATCGAGGTGATGAAGGAAATCGGCATCGATATTTCGGGCCACACGTCAAAGCACATGAATGAATTCCTCGCCGGCAAGGTGGACATCGTCGTCACGGTCTGCGGGAACGCGGACCAGGCGTGCCCGATTTTTCCCGGCCAGGTGAAGCGGTATCATTGGGGGTTCGATGACCCGGCGCATGCGGCAGGGACGGAGGAGGAAATCCTCGAAGCGTTCCGAAAAGTCCGGGACCAGATCCGCCTCGTCTTCGAGGCCTACGCGGCGGGGCTGCGGGACGCAGCGATCACGCGGTGAATTCCTACTTCTTCAAAAGATCCCGGATTTCTTCGAGGAGAACCTCGGTCTTTGGCGGAGCAGCCGGGGCTGCGGGCTCGGCGCGCTTGATCTTGTTGACGACCTTCACGAGCAAGAACACGCAGGCCGCGACGATCAGAAACTCGATCACGGTGTTCAGAAATATCCCGTAAGTGATCACGGGGGCGGACGCCAATTTCGCTTCGGCAAGCGTCGCGAATTTTTTGCCGTTCAAGCAGATGAAGTAGTCGCTAAAATTGATTCCCTTCATCAACACCCCAACAGGCGGCATGATGATGTCGGCCACCAGGCTGGTGACAATTTTGCCGAAGGCCGCGCCGATGATGACGCCGACCGCGAGATCGACGACGTTGCCGCGGGAGATGAACTCCCGGAATTCCTGTGCGATTTTCATAATGTGGTGAGCGCCGCCACGCATTCGATTTCGACGTCGAACCCCAGGAGCTGGGCTCCGACGGTCGCGCGGGCGGGCGGGGAGCCGGCGAAATACCCCGCGTAAACGTCGTTCATTTCTTTGAACGTCTCGGGCGTCAGGTTCGAAAGATAAACCCGGCAGCTCACGACATCGGCGAGCGAAGCTCCGGAGGCCCCGAGAACCTTCTTGATGTTTTCCAGAACCAGCACGGTCTGTTCGGCGACCGATCCGCGCTCGATCTTTCCCGTCGCCGGGCTGAACGGAGTCATCCCCGACACAAAAACAAACCGCCCTTCGGCGGCGACGCCGAGCGAATAAGGGCCGATGGCCCGCGGCCCGTCGGGAACGCTTGTGACAAGGGTCTTCATTCGCGCCCATCCAACGCGAGCGGCACTCTCAACTCAAGCAGAAGATTTCGGCTTCCTGCGACCCCCCAATCATTACGATCTCGGAAAATGGCCGTGGCCAGGCCGGACGTGGCGAGTCGTGCGGGGTTTCCGGTCTGATTTGAGTTGCGGCGAGGCGAATTTCCCTGCGGCGTGCGTTTGACAAGGTGAGCCGTGGGCCTTCGATGCGGGATTTTCCGCTCTCTGGAGCGGCGGCGCGCAAAACTCTGACCTCCCGCGTGAGGGTTTTTCTCGATTTTTCCGCAGTGAAGAGAGTCGATCAGTTTGGAACCAGATCCAGATCGGGATCTTTGGCCGGCCTGCCCGGCTTGCGTTTGGGATAGTGCTCGGCGAGAAAGAGCCGCCACCAGCGCATGGCCGCTTTGGGGATGAAAATACGGGCGCTGGCGCGGTGGGCATGGTTGCCGATTTTCACCGGCACGGTGAGCCAGAAGCGGATGAGAGTGCGCACGCTCCAGCCCTGCTGGCCGTCCTCCAAAAGCAGAACCTTCACGGCCATGAGCAGATTGAACGCGAGCGCACCAAGCCCGTAGTAAAAGGCATTGGCCTCATTGGAGAGGCAGGGCGGGTGGTGGAGGTCCATGTGTCCGAGGAGTTGGTGGAAGCCGTGTTCCTTGGCACCCTTGAGGTGGTGGCGTTCAAACACCAGGCGGGCGGCGGCCGGTTCGTGGATCTTTTCGCTCTGGAGCTTTCCGCCGCCAACGACATAGGCGCAGTTCCAGAACAGGTCTCCGCCGTCCCTGGCCTTGTGGCGCACGACGGCGAAAGTCTGGGCGCGATGGCAGTCTTCGCCCGGCAGGTGGCGCAGCCAGGCGTGCTGTTCGATGATGGGCTGCCCGTTGCGGCCAACCGCCTCGCGCGCCTGGCTCCATTGGTCCTCGCTCATGGCGCGGGCAAGCGTGTCGAGTTTGGATGTCCACTTGTTGTAGCTCACCGACCAGCCCCAGCCCCGCCCGTCGAGCAGGTTGAGGTATTTGCCAGCGCTCGAAGCGCTGTCGGCATAAAAGTGGGCGCCTCCGGATTGCGCGTCTTTCTCCCAAAGCGAAGCGGTGGCTTCCAGCGTGGAGCAGAGCGACTCGCTGGGATCCCGGCTTCCAGGTCCCCACTCGCCATCGGCGAGGAAGGGCCCCACCCACAACGTCTGCCACGAATAGGAAAGAGCCCCCTCGTAGTTGATCGCCGTGCCCTTGAAGCAACGCCCGTCGACCTCGATTTGCGTGTCGTCAAAAAACACCTCCAACTCGCCGCCATGGCGCACGCGGCCCGGCTTGGCTTTCTTGAGCGCCCATCCCACGAACTCCCGGATGATCGCCCACAGCGCAATAAGGCTTTCCTTGTTCTGGGCGCGCAGCCATTCGCCCAAAGTGGACTCGTCGGCCCACCGCTCCATGCCCAAAAGTTGGCCCAGCGCCTTGTCGGCACCCAGGCGTCCCGCGTCGGCCAGAGAGATGCCCCCGCTGCAAAAGCTGAAAAGGATCTGGGCGACGATGGCCTCGGGGGAAAAGCCCCGCGCCTTGTCCTTGCGCGGGTCCATGCAGCCGCAAGCCCGGATCTTCTCCCAGAGCCCGAAATCTTTCGCCAGCGCATCAACGATCAACTGGCCGCCGTGGGCCGTCGCGCTGCGCGCATCTTGGATAACCAGGTCGACGTTGGTGCGTTTTTTTTGGAATGAGG
>Ga0209697_10006633_pt1 | contig 13905 bp, 10 predicted proteins | sample AliMusrvi5mmetaG_FD_184115 | JGI IMG/M metagenome (GOLD analysis project Ga0209697, IMG submission 184115) | Freshwater lake bacterial and archeal communities from Alinen Mustajarvi, Finland, to study Microbial Dark Matter (Phase II) - Alinen... | ecosystem: Environmental > Aquatic > Freshwater...
CAAAGCCAAAGTGACGACAAAAAAAGCCTACGGTTTTAAAAGTTTCGAGGTCATAAAACTCGCTTTATATCATACACTTGGGAAGCTTCCCGAACCAGAGGTCACCCACAAATTCTGCGGATGAACCAAATAGGCAATGTGATATCATAAAGTTTCATCCAGGATTTCTTCCCCAAGAAGAATGGAGGATATCACCACGAGGCTGCACACGTAATTCGAAGCCATGTACGCCAAAATAATCCCTCTGAGCTTGAATCAGATTTGTAGGTAGTTGTTCAGACCGCAGTCCATCAAAATAACCAAGTGCTGCCGACATCGTGGGCACGGGAATTCCGCAATCAACTGCAGCCATTATGGCATCGCGCCAACCACGCTGATACTGTTCAATCTTTTCCTTAATATTACAGTCTAACACCAGATGCTCCTCAATTGTTTTATCCAGAATTTCTGCAATAGTATTCAGTACATCAGATTGTATTATGCTGCCATTCCTCCAGATATTTGCCACAAGAGGCAGCACAATATTCCACCCATTTACCTCGGAAGACTTTGTAATAAGAGAGAATCCTTGAATGTAGGCTATCAAATTCGAGCAGCAGAGAGCATCATGTAAAGCAGTCAAAATTGTCTGCCTGTCTCCGTTATATTGCTTTCTACAGATATATTCCTTGGAAACAAGATGTCGCTCATCGAGCAACATGGATAGATATCTAGCATTGACAGCTTCAGTAATAGTTGTCGCAGGAATTCCCATCTCAATTGATGCAATAGAGGTATTCTTACCGCTATTCTTATGCATAGCACAGTCAAGCACTTTATCAATAAGAGGGTATCCATTCTCATCTTGTGTGTCAAGTATTGCCAGCGTTATCCGCAGCAAATAGCTTTGCAACTCTCCATCACACCATTCAGCCAGTATGTCATGTATCTCTTTTGTTGACATTTCCAACATGCGCTTCATGACGTCATATGATTCAGCTAGCATCTGCATCAGTGCATATTCAATCCCGTTATGCACCATTTTGACTAAATGACCCGATCCCTCAGGACCGACCCAGTTACAGCTGGAAGTGCCTTCTTCCGTTTTCGCAGAAATGGCCTGAAACATTAATCTTACCGGTTCCCATGCTTGTATCGAACCTCCAAGCATAATGGATGGACCGAGCAAGGCTCCTTCACCTCCCCCGGAGATACCGCACCCTATGAACAGAAATCCTAGTGTTTCCATTCTGACAAGTCTTCGTGTGGTATCTAAGTAATGTGAATTACCACCATCTATTACTATGTCACCAGGATCAAGCAAGATAATCAACTGTTCAAGAATATCGTCAACAGGTTCCCCTGATTTTACCATCATTAAAATTTTTCGCGGTAAGCGGATGGAATTGACAAACTTAATAACATCACCAGCACCAAAAATATTTTTACCAAGGCACCTTGATTTTATAAAGTTATCTGTCACTTCCTCTTCACCAGCCTCGGTACGGTTGTAAACCGTTACCCTGTATCCTTTATCTGCAAAATTAAGTGATAAATTTTGCCCCATAATGCCAAGACCGTATATTCCAATGTCACAATTCATAATTCGGGTTTCCACATAGCAGTCATTTGTCCTTTACGCTGAAGCTCAACAATTATCATCATGCATATCTCTTCTGGCGTTGAATCAATATCCACTTTAATTCCATGAAGTGAATCTTGAAGCATCGTAAACTGACTCTCCAGAAGTATCGGGTTGAAAAAATGGTTTTTGCGAGATTCAAGCCGTATACGAATCAACTCCCTGTTACCATCAAGATGTATGAACGTAATCTGGTTCTTTCCATCATCTGATAGTACTCGGCGGTATTCTTCTTTCAAAGCAGAGCAGGCAAGTACAGCACCTTTAGCCATATTCCATTGCGCAATCTTAGATGAGATCTCTGAAAGCCAAGGCATCCTGTCTCCGTCATTCAAGGGCATCCCATGCGTCATTTTTAAGATGTTGTTTTGCGAATGAAAGTCATCTGCATCGTAAAAAGGTATCCCCAATCTTCGCGCCAGTAGTTCACCAACTGTTGATTTGCCAGTACCAGAAACGCCCATAAGAATGTAGACCATAAGAGACAATCTATGTTTTGAGATATTTCCAACTACATCTTCATGCATGTTTCGTCAATGACAACATTGACTCTACCTGCATTCAGGGATAACACGTACTCCACAGCACGTATCGAGGAATGATACATCCACGTACCGTTGATTATAAAGTATGTATGTTTGCGCAGCAAGCTGTGAAAGTATTACTCGTAGTGATTAAATTGTAATGGATGCACGTTTACAACTTATGCTCTATGCGTCGATATGGCAGAGGTCTATCTGCCTGAATTCCCGCTGGAATTGCTTTGCCATCCCAGGTCCGGCCATCGCAATAATTACAACCGGGAAAAAAATCTGCTCGCCTGATAAAAAATTCCAATTGGCTTCGCAATTTCGAAGGCAACGTGCCAGGCAACAATTCTACGTAATCGGCAGAATTGTCCGGAATTGCCCGAAGACGGGCGGCATTGGCGAGAAATGGGCAGTGGAAAAGTTTGCTGTTAGACAGCGTCAACAGATTTTTAGTACAACATCCGAAAAACATTTGACGCAGTTGTTCCGTTGAATAGTCATGTGAAGAAAGCCCGGAACAGGCATTCCATTCGACGGCAGGATTGGCGAAATAGGGAATTCCCCATTGATCAAGTAACGCAATCAAAGGTTTAAGATTCCGTGAAATTTTGCCATAGTCAGTAATTATAAACAATACTTTATTGTTGGCAAAGTCCTCCATTTGCTCCGGACGAGGAATCAAAGTGCCGTTGGTATAAATAACTACCCGCTTTATTTTGGCAATAGGATTCAGCTTTCGCACGACCAGGTGAACATCACGGTTCATTAACGGTTCACCACCGATCACGCGAAAATCGTTGATCTCGTCAATCGCACCGCAGAGCAAATCGATCGAGACAAACATTTCTTCCAAGTCGCAATCTCGAGGATTCTGGTAATACTGCATCAGGTTGGAACAATCCCGGCAGCGAAGTGAACAACGTTCTGTAACGATTAGATCGACGCTATGCAAAAAAAGACTCGCAGGATCCGTACTATTTTTATGACACGCGAGACAGGTGCTGATCGTGAAATCGACAAAATCGACCGGACTGCTGGTCGGTAGACTTGCCAATTCAACCTGCTCGAGAATTTGACATGTCTCCCATTTTTCGAAACCTAAATCATGTAAATTAGCGATAATATCTTGAATGTCTGCAATGGAAATCAGAAAAATAGCATCCATATATTTGCGTTTCAAATAAGCAGAAAAAATGATTGGAATACCGCACATCATCTTAGCGTCTTTATTGATATTGTTATCGCAGAAACACTCAACGCGGATGCCAAAACGTTGGCACGCATGAAACAATGCTTCTCCAACCACGCCGGCACCGAAAATAATAACTGGTAAACTACTGAGCCGCAGTTCTTCAACAGTCAAAGGTTTTTTTGTGATTATGGTTTGCATGATTTTCCATATCTTAGTCGTGCTTTGTATCGACAGACTGTCATAACCGCCCGCACCATTTTATATTTCAACAAAATAGGCAAAATTTTACTATCACCCTGGACAGGAAAATAATACGGCAGGCATTTCTGTAAAAGGGGTTCATTGACCATCCGGGACAGTAACTGCTTAATTAACAGTCGGTTACCTCCGTTGCATTGTCCACATAATCGTACTAATTGAATTATTGTTAAGCTGACACAAGCATGACCGACGATTTGTTCAATAGTCTGCCCGGGACGTTCGGGAAGAAAAAAAACATACAGGCTCTCCATGGCCTTAAAGTGGTCGAATATTTTCTCCATATGATCAGTGATTTTTGTCGATGCTGAAATATAATACACCATATAGGTATAATTGTAAGAATGAGCTTCAATATATGACATAGAGCGAATATATCTAATGTATTTGAAATTAAAATCGGCATCCTCAAAAACGTGCATAGCCGAATTAAAACTAACCTTGTTATTCCTGATAATTGCAGCATTAAATAGTCTGCCCCAAACACAAGTAAACATTGGTGTTCGGTTCGGTCTCAGCAGATAATGCTCAAGATAGTGTAGAATATCCTGCCTGCTCAGCACCTTCTGACAATCTAGTGCCGATTCATTACGCAGAAATTTCCCTTCAACGTCCAGCCACTTACACCCGGAAACGATCAAATCTGATCGATTCTTTCTATATTCATCAACCAATAATTCTATGGCGTCATAATCAATAAAATCATCAGCATCAAGAAAATAAAAAAAATCCCCGGAAGCACTGTTCATCCCTGTATTGCGAGCGGCGGACGGGCCGCCGTTAATAGTGTGAAAAACACGGATGCGCTGATCGACAGCCAAATATTTATCGCAGATACCCGCCGTACGGTCAGTGGATCCATCATCAATCAGAATCAATTCCCAATTGGTATACGTCTGACTAATCACGCTATCAACGCAACGGTACAAAAATTCTTCGCAGTTAAACGCCGGAGTAATGATGCTTATCATACTAATAGCGTCTGATTCGATATTTAAGTGATTACTTTTCATTTTCATCATCAATGCGATTTTAATTTATCGAGGATTAATGACTCATAACCATCTAAAATATCAGGAGCTGTCGTTATGTAATGACAGTTGGCACAAGCCAAGTTAGAGTTCCGTCGATGCTCAAGATGCATGTTGCGGAACGCATACATCGTCGCGCTGTTCCAAATTTCCTTCAGCGAATTGCAACTAACATCGCCTACTACCGTTTTATGTGCCCAATCTGCGCAACAGACGGATACGGAGCCGTTAAAATTGATAGACAGGGCATAAAAGGGGTACGGACAAACGTGTTTTTCAACCAGCGGCAACCCGTCTTGGGTCTCCGGGATTGTCCCCATCATGAAATCTTTGCTGTCAGAATATGACAACCCCATTAAATTTTCAATAGCGCAAAAATCACTGATTGGAGAAAAATCACAAAAAAATTTATCCTTTTCTTCCTGACTCAAATTAACATCCACAATCTTAGTATATACTTCACATTTCTGCCGACGCTGAAACAAGTCGCGGATGTTATTTTTAAACTTCTCATAGTCTATACCGACACCGGTTACTTTCTTATAACCGGCTGAATTGACTGACTCTACGGAAATCCCGATCCAATCAATCCCCGTGTCAATCAAATGCGCATTAAGCACAGGATTAAGTAAAGTGCCGTTTGTTTTAATTCTGATTTGTTCCGTCACCTTCGCTTGCTTCAATAATGTCAACATATCAATAATATGGGGATGCAGCAGAGGTTCGCCGTCTTTGTAAAGATGAAGTATTTTTGATGGCGACTCAAAAGCAGTCAAATCAGATATGATTTTTTCAAACAACTTCATAGACATCATTCCGGCTGGACGCCCGACATTCCTCAAAAGTTCCCTGTCGCTTGTAGGGCAAAATACACAACTTAAGTTGCACAGATTGGTCGGCTCAATAAAAACTACAAACGGAGACGATAGCGGAATCAGTTCTTGCAGTGGTTGTCGTTGCAGGCATCGAAGTTCTTTTGCCTCAATTATTTTAGCCATTTTTAAGCCCAAATTCAGGGTTATTACTTAACATATTGTTCTGCGCGTTGTGTATTTTTGCCATTATTTGTTTTTCGCGCCCGTCAATATTATCTGGTAATGTTCTGAGATACATACATTGGCTACAGGAGGGATTTTCACCACGACGATGTTCAAGGTGCATCATTCGGAAATTATAAAGCTTTTCTCCATGCCAAATTTCTGACAGCGAATTTACCTTCACATCCCCAACGACAGTATTATGCGACCAGTCGACGCAACAGACGGAAACTGTTCCAGTACAATTTATCGCCAATGCAAAAAAAGGCAAAGGGCACACCAACTTATCCGACAAGGCAACTCCGTCCATTGATATTTGTTCGTTGCCAAGTGAAAAATCTTGCATTGTGGCGTTGCTCCAACCGTGAATATTTTCAAGGGCGCAGGTGTCACACAAAGAAGAAAAATCTTGAAAAAATTTATCTTTTTCAGCTTCAGACAAACCCGCATCGATGATTTTAATATGAATCTGACATGTTCCACGATGTTCATAAAGATCACGTAAATTATATAGAAACTTATCATAATCAATCCGATACGAACTGATGTCCCAGTATTTTTCCACTGATACTGCTTCAACAGAAATACCAATCCACTCCAACCCAGCATCAATCAAACGCCTATTCAACTGCAGATTCAACAACGAACCATTGGTCTTCACTCTTATCTGTTCTGCTACGCCAGACTCTTTTAGGTACTGATACATTTCAGGAAAATTTGGATGCAACAACGGTTCACCGTCTTTATAGAGATTAAGTGATTTTATCTTATTTGGGAATTCCTTAAGATAAGACACTATTTTCTTTAATAGCTCCATAGGCATCAAAGTACCCTCCCTGCCGACCTCCTTTAATAAACCCGGATTGCCGGTGGGACAAAACTTACATTTAAAATTACACAGATTAGTAGGTTCCAAAAAAAGCAGGAAGGGCATTGGTAATGGTATAACATCTTCCAGACTCTGTCGTTTGGCACATCTTAACTCGTTGCCAACTATAATATTTCCCATATCTTCCCTTGATATATTTATAAATAATTTTCTAAAAGATTTAAAACTCAACCTTTAGACAACAAAAGACACTCACAGTCCCGGCAAATTGTTAGCCTTTGTTATTCTGTTTGGGAATAACATACATCACAGTATCCAAGCCATGTGCACAATGCATTCGCAGATAAAAATCAACCTGCCATTTCCATGAATGAACCATCAAAGGCAACATAAACAAATCCTGCGGATAATGGTATACACAAATCGCTAGCATCGGCTGATATTTTTCAACAGTATGTTGCAATCCACTCAAAGCCTCTTTCTCTGCCCCCTCAATATCCATTTTTATATAGTTGGGAATAAAGCCATGAACACATGAATCTAGTGGTATAACTGGAATTGTACTGTTGCCAGAATCAGCAATTTTAGACGTGGCAATACTTTGGCTATCAAATTGTGCGCTATGGCAAGATGAACCAAGGCCAACCGGCATATAATAAGCTTCTTCAGCGAATTTACTGAAATATTCTTTGCGTTGAACTAATTTACTGAAATTATTCAAATCAGGTTCAAAAGCGAGAAGTTTACCGAACGTGACGCCACAACGGATGAAATCGTCAATTGTGTCACCGATATAAGCGCCAGCATCAATAAAGTTATACGGGGGAGATAGTAAAGGAACGTCTTTGGGCAAATATGTAACATCACCCCAATCAGGCTCAGGTAAAATTTCATATCCTGCGCCCAAACGATGCTGGATCAAGGCAGCAAAAATGTTCTTGCTTTTTTCGTCTGCCCAAATTGTACTGCATTGTTCTATTTCCTCACAATAGTCCCGATAAAAATCAGGGTCGGCTAACCAGAACGGTTCTGGCGTTTCCGGTAAAAAAATCTGATAGAAGTTTTCAAAACAGATCACATTGCCAAACCCGAACTGCTTGAGATAAGAAGCGACATCTGACGCATGCGATGCTCGCTGATCATTTAATAATCCAAGTATAACAATCACATCTGAAGGATCGGGGAATAATACTGACGCTTGATCCGGATGAAAAACCTCAATGCCATCAATTTGTTGTCCGAGCTGTGCCTTACGGTCGAAGAAACAGACAGGAACAACTCCGCATTGGCGTAAAGTGTCAGCGACCAGCCGACCGCAACTGCCGACCCCATAGACAATCGGTGGCTTAACTAACTTTGAAAGGAATTCTTCCTGAGTAACTCTTTTTTGAGAAAAATCTATCATTCATTTTACTCCTTCTTGAATCCGAGCCAAACTCCTTTGTTGCTTGGTCCATGTCATTCATCAAAAGGGGGGAATGAGCATGTTCGAAAGGAACTCTTCATGATTCAGGTACGGCCACATGTCTTCAAGCGGCTTTGATATCATACTCCCATCAGAGGTTTTCATCGCCTGCACTTTTGGTGCAGTTACATGATTATCTGAAACCAGCACGTTGCATATCACAGCATCATCACCCTCTAATGCACGTGAAATAACCTCGGCCAAAGCTTGATGGCATGTTGCAAGTTCAAAACGGATACCATACGCTTTTGCAATACCGCTCAAATCAGGAAGTGTTAATCCGCTGCCCGGTTCCGATCCAACATAACGGCCTTCAAACATGTTACGTTGTGTCGCCATAATACTGCCATAACCGTTATTGTCTAAAATAAACATCTTTATGGGCAACTTAAGCCGCACAACTGTTTCGAGTTCCTGAATGTTCATCTGAAACGCTCCGTCTCCATTTATTAGTATGGTGCGTCTCCGGTTATTGGCAATACAGGCTCCAATAGCATAGGGCAACCCGAAGCCCATTGCTCCGAGACCGGCAGCATTTTTAATCTTTTGACCCTTTTTGACGCGCATTGCCTGATACGTTACTTCGCCAGCGGCCCCTGAACTTTCCGGGGTGATTATGTCCTCCGGCGTAAGCTGTTCAAAGAGCATATCCGTAAAATCATAAAGGTTTACTTTGCCGTCATTACAGCGATATTCATCCAAAACGACAGGATACTTAGATTTGAGAGTACGACAGTAGGAAAGCCATTCACTGCGACTGGAGATTGTCAGTTCTCGTTGTTTTTCATTTAAAACCCGAAGAAAATCTCCCGCATCTGCTACAACGGGAACATCAATATTACTCATTTTTCTGATTTCAGCATCATCAATATCAACCATGACTTTTTTTGCGTTCTTGCCGAAATCTGCATGGTTGAATGCAGTTATACTCGGATCGAGGCGGCTGCCGATAACGAGCAAAAGATCGCAGTTCTGCACCATGAAGTTTGCGGTACGACACCCCATAATCCCGGGGCTTCCAAAATTAAGCGGATGATCATGATCTAAAAAGTCGATTGTTTTCCATGTCAAAAGCATCGGTATCTGGTTCGTCTCGGCGAAGCTGCACAACTCTTTCTGGGCATCGGCCAGCTTTACTCCATTACCTGCAATTATAAGCGGACGTTTGGATAAGTTAAGCAGTTCAATAATCTTATCGACCGAATGTTGAAAATGCTGAATATTATCTTTCTCCGGTACATCCGGCATAAATCCTGATAAATGGTTTTCATCAATTTCGACTGCTTGGACATCTAGGGGGATATCAAGCCATACCGGACCTTTGCGGCCACCGGTTGCCAGATGCCATGCCTTTTCAAGGTGATAACGAATTTCGGTCGGCTCCAGGATTGTGGCAGCATATTTTGTAATACAAGACACCATGGAGACGATATCCACCTCCTGCGAGCCCATCTGACGAACGCCGATATTCCCTTTCAGGTCGGGACGCTTTGCTTGACCGGAAATGAATATCGCCGGTGTTGAATCAATGTATGCTGCAGCAACGCCGGTAATTGTATTCGTTGCGCCCGGTCCGGAGGTTACCAGCCCAACACCGGGAAAATTTGTAAACTGGCCATAAGCTTCAACCGCAATGGCAAGCGCCTGTTCATGGAGAAAGCAACTGTAAGCGATCGTCTTACTCCGGCCCAGCGAATCATCCAGATGCATGGCGCCACCACCAGGCAGCATGAATACATGCTTGACACCCTTACTGGCGAGAAATTGAAAGAGATAGTCGGAAAGTTTCATCAGTACTGCTCCATTACATCTGTGAATGTAGTTGCTATGTAGTAAGTCATGGCCGACAACGGCGAGATCATCTCAAACTCGCCAGATACTCCAGTGCCGACCAGAACCCTGCACCGTGATCTTTATGCCCTTGCCAGATTTCAGGAATAAAACTGACGTTGGAATGCCGGGCGATCTGACTCCAACTTGCAGGCCAGTCAATATCACCGGTGCCCATAACAACCCCTTCTCCGTTGGTACCTGCGGCATCGGCAACGTGCAGATGCGCGGAATAGGGCAGCAACTGCGCCAATGCCTCTTGGAAATCTAGTTCGAAGTGATTACAGGTCATTTGCAAGTGCGACAAGTCAAGACATAAACGGAGACTCAAGGCTTTTGACTGTGCCGCAAGCTCATCGGGCATCATAAAAATGTTCTGATGACGCTGACCACCGAAATGCCACGGAAACGGGGCCATATTCTGCGGGATCAGTTCCGTACGACCAAAATCGACCTGTCGGCAAGAGACTTGAAAACGTTCATATAATGAGGGGCGCACTTCCATCGGGAATGGTGCATCTGCTGAAAAACCACCTATATTGGCCACGATCAGCAGAGAATCCGCACTGGGAAAATATTCCGCGATCCGATGGGTTACGTCAACAACCCGTTGCAGGTTTTCTATAGATCTTTGCCGGTAGGCAAGGTCGTCTGAGACCAAATCAAGAAGTTCGCTCTCTTCAAACAGCTCGGGAGCATGTACGACCAAGCGGGTGCAGTCGACATGTGTCAAATAGGGCGTCGGATCCACTCCGAGATCTCGGTAGGAGAGGTGGAATTCAAAAAGGTCGGGTTTTATCCATTCATCATATTTCCGGAAATCGTGATACCGAACCGGCACCCCCCATTTTATGGGAAAATTGTAGGAGTGATTAACTCTCTCTTTTCCCCTGAGGTCGCTTTCGAATAAAAATTCTCCCTCTGCTATGCTGCGGTTAGCTTTTTTGCCGATCAGCTCCGGCAGCTTGTAGGGTGCAAGCCCTTGTCCGGGGCTCGCAACGCGCAGCAACTCTTCGGCAAACAGATCGCCTTCGTGTATGGGACGTGCGGCAATTACACTTTTGGCAAGATTCTCCCTGTTCAACAACTCACCCTGACTGGCGTGGCGTCCCGGGCCGATCCAGAGGAGTGCCTTTTCCAGCTGTCGTATCCCGTGAACCAGCTGCCCGAACTCTTCCGGCTCCAGGCTGGCCAGATGGTCCGGCCCCTCCATGTTGCGATCCAATGTGATGTGACGTTCAATGATCGTCGCTCCTAAAGCAACCGCAGCAAACGTTACCGCAATACCGCGTTCGTGCCCTGAATAGCCGATGACGCCATGCAACTCCTTTAACCGTTTAAGGTACCCCAACTGAATATCCGATTCCGGAGCTGGATAGGCGCTATTGCAATGCAGTAACGCAAAGGGAGTTCCCAGATGGTTTAATTGTTCGATTGCCCTGACGATTTCATGTTCATACGACATCCCTGTTGATAGTATTAGCGGTTTGCCGAGTGCGGCGGCCTTGTGTATCAGAAAGGGGTTGAAGAGATCAGCAGATGCAAGTTTCAGCGCTGCGACATCGAACTCGGCAAGTACATCCACACTCGCTTCGTCCCAAGGGGTACACATATAGGTGATACCCGATACTTTACAATATTCGCGCAGTTCACGATGCTGTTCCAGCGATAACTCTACCTTGTTCAGCAGATCTTGTATATATTCGACACCAAGGTCTTCCGAGACAGAACCGTCTGCCTTGGTCCGATACAACGCCTGCCGATTGCGCAGTTGAAATTTGACGCAATCGGCACCCGCCTGGATTGATGCATCGACCATTTTTTTTGCAAGATCGACGGAACCATTATGGTTATTGCCTATCTCGGCGATGATAAAAATATGTTCGCTGTCGATGGTATAACCGTCGATAGTGAAGCTTTTGTCGTTTAAATGACTTTTGTACGCCAAGAAATAACTCCTTCGTTTTCGAATCTAAAGGTCGATAATTTACAATTCATTTCTTTCAGTCTTTTAGAGACGCTTTGGTGGTATTCGGGTTGTACAAAAAACAGGAAAAAACCGCCCGCTCCGGCTCCGAGCAATTTACCGCCAATGGCACCGGCGTCGAGAGCAGCATCGTAGATTGCCTCAACTTCTACATTGCTGATCGATGCGGACAAACTTTTTTTCAAAACCCAAGCCTTATCCAGGCAGCGTCCGAAATCAAGCAGTTCTCCTCGAATCAAGTGTTTGTGCATCTCACGGCAAATCGAAACTACCTCGGTTAATTGTGCTGATTTGTTTTCAGAGTTGTAGGTTTCACGCTGCTTTTCGTGCAAGGAACCTGAATCGTGCTTTATTTGAGTGTCACATAAAATCAGACACTCTTCCAGCTCGTTTCGTGTCGCCTCTTCCAAACGAATGGCATGCACCAGATTTTTCTTGTCGCCCAACTCAATCAGGTTAAACCCTCCAAAAGCTGAAGCGTATTGATCTTGCCACCCCCCGGCTACACCGAAACAGACGCGCTCTGCATGAAAAGCGAGTTCGGCAACTTCATAAGTGGTCCATCGGTCCAGACGCATTTCGTTAAACGCAGCAACAATGGCTGTTGCCACGGCAGAAGAGCCACCTAACCCGGAACCAATGGGAAAATCTGATCGAACGTACAAATCAAAACCATAGGTAGGCTTGACGACTGACACAACCGACGACAACAGATCCTGTCTGGAGTCTGCCAATAAGGACAGTAGCGAAGTATGATGATGGTGAGTATCCAGATCCTCCGAGTAGATATGGATATCCTGATCTGCGCGAGGTATCAGCGTAGCGTGACAGTACAGTGCGACCGTTGTGCTTAACACGGCGCCTGGATTATCGACAAAATAGTACGTAAGATCCGAGCCGCCGCCACCAAAGCTGATACGCACCGGCGCACGAGCCCGTGTCAGTACCGGCGCTTCCGGCGAAGCAAGTTCATATTCGCGCGTAACCAGATCCACCAGCCGACCGTTGGCATCTATTTTGGGAATAAGGCTAAAGCCCAAGTCAAGCAGTTTAAGCAATTCTTCCCGGCTGGCATCGATATCAACACTACGAAAATTCTTATTCATGCAATGGGACGCGGCTGCATCGGTTGCCCCGCCATGGAGCAGATAGCGTCGCAAATCACCATTCGTAATCAAACCAAGCAGCCGCTGATCCTGATCAACGACAAAAACAGTTTGAAATCGGCTTGACTCAATACGATCAATGGCAGAAAGGATCGTGTCTGTTTCGCATACGATAAGCTGTTCTACTAACAGTTTCAAATATCACTCCTGGGTTGTCCGGCGAGAAATACTTTATCAATACTGCAAGCTACTCGCCTTTATCAGATCATCTGAAATTTTTCTGGTCGAAATTAAAAAAACGTGCCTTTTGTACTGTCCGAAAGCCAATAATCGTGCGAAAAGGACAGGGGGACCTTGCACAAGTTTTCAGCACTTTGCTCGCATGACTCATTCTTATGACATATCTCATGCTTTACCTACAGTAGCTTGTTAGCTCAGTAACCTGCGAGTTTGACAATTTTAATTTACGTTTTTGCACAGAAGTGAATTCATAATTAGCTATTCATTTATTTTACATATGCTTCTTTTGCTTCATCCAATCTGCCCATATATATTAAACATGTACCGAGGCAAAAGTATACAGCATAAGCTAGTTTCCGTCCGGAAAGGGTGCTTTTTCCCCCTGGCGGTGTCAATCTTCGGCTTTGCTTGTGCGGCGTACCGGTGTACGCCTCCGCGCAACCCCTTGATTTCCTTGCCAGGAGAAAAAATCCCCGCTTTCCAAATCGGAAACCAACCGTTTCTTGTCCGGAGTTTCCGGACAGAAACAAGCTAGCTCTGATGTGAAATTATTTTCCAGCCAACATCTATAAAAATCTGTCGCATCTGAACTGCAGCCTCTGGTTATTAATTCTTCTGCCAGAGAGACTAGTAGTTCGATTCATAAATATACTTACAAACTCAACTTTCGCAGAGCGTAAAACAGCATAACATACTGTAATTAGTAATATAAAAGCGGCACCAACTGTGTTAAGATAGCTTTATTCCCCAATAAAACTACTAATACACACGAGGTGACG
>Ga0209697_10006638_pt1 | contig 13899 bp, 7 predicted proteins | sample AliMusrvi5mmetaG_FD_184115 | JGI IMG/M metagenome (GOLD analysis project Ga0209697, IMG submission 184115) | Freshwater lake bacterial and archeal communities from Alinen Mustajarvi, Finland, to study Microbial Dark Matter (Phase II) - Alinen... | ecosystem: Environmental > Aquatic > Freshwater...
GATCCCCCAGGCGCGAATCTGCCGGGCGCGGGCAACCTGTCGATCTGCCGCCCTTTCAGGGAATTCAACTTGCTCGACTCATTGGCTCCTCTGAGGTCGAACGCTGAGTTCTGATTTTGCTTGCAAAGTCCCCCTGAAGCCCTAAACATCCCTTTATGACCAGTCTGCCATACCTGCAGACAAAGGTCCCGCAAAATTCAAACAACACCCCCCGAGCCGACGGATCCCTGAGCCGGATAGCAGGTCAGAAACGTTGATATGCAAATGAAAGGTTTACGACGAAAGACAACCAAGATTGTGCTGACGACGGTGTTTGCCATAGTTCTTTGTGAGATAGTGATACTTCACACGAACGAAATGCAGGTTGAGGTGTCCATTTTCTACGGAAACACCAGCCTACTTTCGTGGTTATCGCCATTCTCTAACTACTCTCGTCGAGCGACAGCCATTGTGGACCTCAAGGAATACCGAACAGATGGCGCACCGAATGACCCATAAGCCCCACAGGCACCTGGTGCCCTGGAGCATCCAATCCCGGCCGACCGCCGAACTGGACCAACTCCTCGCCTCTGGCAGCTATTTCGCCCGCATCATCCCCTCGGTTTCACCTAACGAGTATCCGGCCGGCATCCAGCCGAATCGCGACTTCCAGGAGGCCCCGCAGGATGAGGATCAGGCCGAGCTGATCGGCGACCCGCGCGTCGGCTTTGATTTCCTATCCGGCAAGACGTCTGTCACCCATGCCGCACTGGACTATGGCTGGATGTGCGGTTACTGGAAAAAGACCGGTGCCTCCAAGTTGGCCGAGCTTTACGATGTGTGCATGGATTACGAGCTGTGCGGCTTGCCTTGGCTGGAGTATTCCGCCAGGCACCCGCGCGCCAAGAGTTTCCTCGCCAATCTGGCCAAGCTCTACAAGGGCGGGTTTGCGAATGACCAACTTCCTCTCGCGCAACCCATCAAGGACGAATCCGAGCGTGCCGCGGCCGCCTTGAAAGCCGCCGGCGGCAGCGAGCAATTCCTCAAGCTCGCCGCTGAGCGCAAGAGCAAGCTCGGCAACAATCTATTGCCTGCGGAAGCCTCCAAACAGTAACCGCGAAAGCAATCGGAAACCCTGTTCATACACCTATCTCGCATTCCCGCCCCTGGCGCGGCGGCCCTATGTCTGCTCGCCGCCTCCTGCTCGTTGAGGAATCAAACCGCTCACGTCTCTAGCAAGACAAGGGCAAGCTGATCGTCTATAGCCTCAGCGACTTCGTCGTTGATGGCTTCGCAGAAGGCCCATCCCGCTATGGTTGGCTCCTGCCTCTCTTTGCGTCGTTGCGGTCATAACTCTTCTCTTCCACTTCATCCGTGCAATCCGTGTAATCCTCTTCACCCGTGGTCATCTTCGTCCCGCGTCACCACTCAAGCCGGAAACCGGATGCCTGCGGGTTTCCCCCACGGTGTCACTCTCACTTCCCAGAGGTAAGGAGTCCGGAGGCCGTGACTTGCTGCGTCTCGCAGCAAGTCATTGCCTGCCTATCAACTCAATGGGGGCGCCGGTGCGGCCTGCTATTCGCTCAGGGTCACTTGGAATCGCAGCACCGCACTGGGCCTGGCGTTCTTGGGTTGCGGCGCCCGCCAGGTGTCGAGCACGAGGCCACTGGGCTCGGTGACACTGCTGACCAGCACGGCCGGGGCCCATGACACCAGGTCATCGCTGGCCTGGGCCACTGGCACTGCCGTGCGATCGGTCGGATGTTCACACGACAGCGTGAGATACTCGTCAGTGCTGCCGCCCACGGTGAGGGAGGCCGTTCCCTGCGTGATGACCGGAGTTGCGGACGGATCCGCAGGATCGATGCCGAATGCGTATTTCAACAGATTGCTGAAGCCATTGTGGTTGAAGTCATCGAGTGGCCCCCCCAGTTCAGCCACGGTGATTCCCGCGGCGGCGGCAGCGGCGGCGGCCCAGTCGGAGAAGGCGGGGTTTTGCAAGACATCCTGTTCCAGATCAATGGAGATCTGTGGGATTCCACTGGCCAGCACATGGGCTTGTGACAATGAGCTAACAGCAGCCCCGCCCTCCGGCAGGATCGCCAAGCGGTCTCCCTGCGCGGTAGCCCCGCCGGCGAAGGTGAAGGTGTCCGGACCGAGGAAGGTCAAGGCACCACCGAAGCGGCCGGGAAGTCCATAGGGGCCGGAAGGAGTTGGATTGCCCCAATGATCGTCATCGACACAGCCGTTGACCGTGGCCAGCGTTCCGCTTTGACCCGTCAGGGTGGTCACGAGCGTTGTGCCGTTGAACACTTGCAGCGTCACGGTGCTGGCCCCCAGTTGCGAGAAGTCAGCGGTCACGGCATAACTGCCGTTCGGCAGTTTGGTCAAGCGCCACGAACCCAGCGGCCCGTTGCTTGCATTGCCAGCGGTGCCAACAATCTCACTTTGCACGTATGCACCCACCGGCAGTGTGCCAGTCGGATCGAGGGGTTGCCAATGAGCCTCCCAATGCGCCGCCTTGCCCAAATCAACGCTCACGCCGTCCTGGCCGCTGCTGCCAAGGTTGGAAACCGTCAACTTCCTGAACTGGATGTCCAGCGCAGCCGTTCCGACCGCAACCTGAGTCAAGCCGCCAAAGCCCAAGGTGCCCGACGGCGCGACCATCGACGAATGGTTGGCAACCAACGAGACCACAGCGCCTTCGATGATGGATGCGATCGGGCCGAGAATCAGGCCGCTCAGCGCGCCCATGGCATCGGCGATGATCACCTTGTCGCCGTCCTTAAGCGCATAACTTCCCCCGCCTGTGCCACCCTGATGGGCCGGATCATTCCAATACGCATAGGAATTCGTGTAGGTGTCCACGAACACTTCAGCCGCGTGGTTGTCGGCAGCGCTCGCAAAGGTGCCGATGAACGAATTCGCCACGTATGCCATGATCGACGAGGAGTCGGCGCGGCTCAGGACCATGTCGTTTACAACATTCACCTTGGCCACGAATGCCGCCGACACCGTGCCGCTGGTCTGCATGCGTGCCATCAGATAGGGGACGAATTGATCCGAAGTGACAGGAGCGCCGAAATAGCTCACGCCCGCATCCGTGTAGAACAGGCTGGCCTGGCTCATCCCTTGCAGAACCGCCGCGCTCGCCGCATCCGTTTCGGCAGGATCAAATCCCGCCGATTTGAGATAGGCGGCGATCGCGTTGGTCACCTGGGTGACGTTGTCGCTGGTGAAACGGGTAACCCCGTTCATCCACAGGCCCTGCGCGCTGAGGTAATCCAGCGCCGCGTTGTGATAGGCACCCACGGTGGGCTGCACCGCCTCACTCGTGAGAACCAACTGCGCAACTCCGCTCGTTTGCACGTTGACGCGTGTCAGCGAATCAACCACCGCCGCGCCTTCCGGCAGAATCACGAAGCGGTCGCCCGTGACGGTCGCGCCGTCGGCAAGCGTCATATCTAACGGACCAAACATGGTCAGCGCGCCACCGAATGGCCCGAAGGGGCGCGTCGGCACCGGATTGCCGTGATGATCGTCCTCGACGCAGCCGCTGATGATTCCGAGTTGTCCGCTTTGGCCGGAGCGCGTGGCAACCAACACGCTGCCATTATAGACTTGCACCGTTACGGTCGCGGAGCCCAGCGGCGAGTAGTCCGCGGTCACAGCATACTGGCCCGCTGCCTGCTTGGTCAGGCGCCACGTTCCTAACAATCCGTCGCTCACCGGGCCGGCGTTGCCGAACACCTGGCTCTGGACATAGGCGCCAAGCGGCAGCGGCGACGCAGCGGTTTCCAGCGGCAGCCAGTGGCCTTCCCAGGCGGACGTGTCGGGCAGGGCGATTGAGACGCCGTCCTGGCCGCTGCTGCCGAGGTTGCCGATGGTTAGATTGGTGCCGTCAGGCGCGAAGGTTGCCTGGCCCAGCGCGGTGGCCGTGCTGCGGGCGGAGCTTAGCGACTCGCTGCTGAACTGCAGGCTGGTGATCTGGCCGCTCGTCTGGATCCTTGCCCGCGACGCTGACCCAACGACCATTGTCGGGTTCTCAGGGATGGCGAGCAAGAGGTTGCCTAGCACCGTGGGGCCTCCGATGACCCGTTGGGTTGATGTATCCTGCGAGGTTTGTGTGCAATAACCGTCATGCCAAACCACATCGAAATCACCAACTTCCTCGAACCAGCCCAGATGCCAGTCGTCGAGCGGAAGCTTCTTATAGATGAAACGGTCCTGGATGACGCATGGGCCCGAGGGATGGCCGTGGCTTTCGTGAACGAGTTGCTTGCCGTTATAGATACGCAGCGTGTAGGTGGCAGCGCCGATTGCAGAGTAATCAAACGACACCGTCCCGGTATCTCCGGAAAATGCGATGCTGGAGCTGGCAATCGGTTGATCCGTCTGGGTGCCAACCGTGCCGATGCCGGTAAAGCTGATGGAGCCGTCACTCGCCGGAACCTGATAGAACAGATCGAGTTTGCGCTGGCTTGGTGCACCGAGTTCTATCTCGACGCCGTCCTGGCCGCTGCTGCCCAAATTGCCGACAGTCAGTTGGCCGCCCGTCACGCTCAAGCCAGCTTGGCCCAGCGAGCCCTGAAGCAAGCCCGCGAATTCCACGAAGTGGCGCTCCTCATCAATGGAGATCTGCGGGATTCCGCTAGCCAACACCGTGGTCTGCGTCAGTGAGCTAACAGCAGCACCGCCCTCCGGAACGATCACCAAGCGGTCACCCAGCGCCGTCGTCCCGCCGGGGAATGTGAAGGTCCGCGGATCGAGGAATGTCAGCGCACCACCAAACGGGCCGGGAAGCCCATAGGGTCCGCTAGGAGTCGGATTGCCCCAATGATCGTCATCCACGCAGCCATTGACGATGGCCAGCCTCCAGCGTCACCGTGCTTGAGCCGAGTTGCGAGAAATCCGCGGTCACCGCATAGCTGCCGGTTCCGGTCTTGGCCAACTTCCACCAGCCTAACAGTCCGTTCGTGCCGGTGCCCGAGACCCCGAACGCCTGGCTCTGGATGTATGCGCCAACCGGCAGCGCGTCGGTCGGATCCAGCGGCAGCCAATGCGCCTCCCAGGCTGCTGCCTTGGGCATCGGGATGGACACGCCGTCCTGGCCACTGCTGCCCAGATTTGATACGATCAAGCGATTGAGTTTGACATCCAAGGCGGCCGATCCGAGAGCGACTTGGTTCAAGCCGTTGTATCCGGTGTTGCCCGGCGGCTCGGCGATCGACGAATTGTTGGCAATGATTGAAAACGCCGCGCCATAGAGGATGGAGCCGACCGGCCCAAGTAGCAGGCCATAGAGCCCGCCCGCAGCGTCCGCAATGATGACCCCGTCGCCGGGTGCAAGTGCATAACTTCCGCCACCCGAGCCGCCGCCCCAATGGGAAGGATCATTCCAATAGGCGTATGACTTCGTGTAGGTGTCCACGAACACCTCAGCCGCGTGGTTGTCGGCGGCACTCGTGAATGAGCCCAGGAATGAACTCGATACGTAGGACAGGATCGCCGCCGAATCAGCGCGACTCACGATCATGCTGTTGACGACATTGACCTTGGCCACGAAATCCGCCGACACCGCGCCGCTGGCCTGCATGCCCGCCATCAGATAGGGGACGAATTGATCCGACGTGACAGGAGCGCCGAAGTAGGTTACGCCCGCTGAGGTATATAACAGGTTGGCCTGGCTGAGACTTTGCAGGACCGAGGCGCACGCCGCGTCCGTTGCCGTGGGATCAAAGTTCACCGATTTCAGATAGGCACCGATCGCGTTGGTCACCTGGGTCACGTTGGCGCTGGTGAAACGGGTAACCCCGTTCATCCACAGGCCCTGCGCGTTGAGGTAATCCAGCGCCGTGTTGTGAAGGGCACCCACGGTGGGCTGCACCGCCTCACTCGTGAGAACCAACTGCGCAACTCCGCTCGTTTGCACGTTGACGCGTGTCAGCGAGTCAACCACCGCCGCGCCTTCCGGCAGAATCACGAAGCGGTCGCCCGTGACGACTGCGCCGTCGGCAAGCGTCATATCTAACGGACCAAACATGGTCAGCGCGCCACCGAATGGCCCGAAGGGACGCGTCGGCACCGGATTGCCGTGATGATCGTCCTCGACGCAGCCACTGATGGTTCCGAGTTGTCCGCTTTGGCCGGAACGGGTGGCAACCAACACGTTGCCATTATAGACTTGCACCATCACAGTGGCGGAGCCCAACGGCGAATAGTCCGCAGTCACCACATAATTGCCGGTCCCCTTCTTGGTCAGGCGCCACGTTCCTAACAATCCGTCGCTCACCGAACCGGCGTTGCCGAACACCTGGCTCTGGACATAGGCGCCGGGCGGCAGCGGCGACGCAGTGGTTTCCAGCGGCAGCCAGTGGCCTTCCCAGGCGGACGTGTCGGGCAGGGCGATGGACACGCCGTCCTGGCCGCTGCTGCCGAGGTTGCCGACGGTTAGATTGGTGCCGTCAGGCGCGAAGGTTGCCTGGCCCAGCGCGGTGGCAGTGGTGCGGGCGGAACTCAGCGACTCGGTGCTGAACTGCAAACTGGCGATCTGGCCGCTGGTCTGGATTTTGGTCCGCGAAGCCGCGCCGACGGTTGCCGTCGGATTCTCCGGGATTGCAAGCACGAGATTACCATGCACCGTGGGTCCTCCGATGACACGTTGGGTGGATGATGTTGGCGAAGTATCGCATGTGTAACCATCGTGCCATGTCCCTGTTGGAACCCAAAATGTCCCGTTCCACTCATCCGGTCCCTCCTCATACCATCCCAGGTGCACATCATCGAGCGGAAGGAGTGGATATGGGAAGCGATCCTCCACGACGCAGGGCCCCGTGTGGCCGTGACTTTCGTGAACGAGCTGCTTGCCGTCATAGATTCGCAGCGTGTAGGTGGCGGCGCCGATGGCGGAGTAATCAAACGACAAGGTCTTGGTGCTGCCGGAAAAATCGATGCTGGTCTTGCCAAGCGCTTGATCCGACTGAGTGCCGACCAGGCCCACGCCAGTGAAGCTGAGGGTGCCGTCGCCTTCGGGAGTCTGATAGTACAGGTTGAGTTTGCGCTGACTGAGCGCGCCGAGTTCGATCTCGACGCCATCCTGGCCGCTGCTGCCCAAATTGCTGACAGTCAGTTGGCCACCCGTCACGCTCAAGCCTGCTTGACCCAGCGAGCCTTGAAGCAAGCCCGCGAATTCGACGAAATGCCGCTCCTCATCGATGGCGATCTGCGGGATTCCGCTGGCCAGCACATTGGTTTGCGTCAGTGAGCTAACAGCAGCACCGCCCTCCGGCACGATCACCAGGCGGTCACCCAGCGCCGTCGCTCCGCCGAGGAATGTGAAGGTCCGCGGATCGAGGAACGTCAGCGCACCACCAAACGGGCCGGGAAGCCCATAGGGTCCGCTAGGAGTCGGATTGCCCCAATGATCGTCATCCACGCAGCCATTGACGATGGCCAGCGCCCCGCTTTGGCCCGGCAAGGTGGTCACCAGCGTTGTACCATTGAAAACCTGCAGCGTCACCGTGCTTGAGCCGAGTTGCGAGAAATCCGCGGTCACCGCATAGCTGCCGGTTCCGGTCTTGGTCAACTTCCACGATCCTAACAACCCGTTGATCGAGGTACCCGCAGTGCCGAACGCCTGGCTCTGAACGGATGCCCCGACCGGCAGAGCGTCGGTCGGATCCAGCGGCAGCCAGTGCGCCTCCCAACTCGCTGCGTTGGGCAGGGTAATGGACACGCCGTCCTGGCCACTGCTGCCCAGATTTGACACGATCAGGCGATTGAGTTTGACATCCAAGGCGGCCGATCCGAGCGCGACTTGGTTCAAGCCGTTGTATCCGGTGTTGCCCGACGGTGCGACCATCGACGAATTGTTGGCAATGATGGAAAACGCCGCGCCGTAGAGGATGGAGCCCACCGGCCCAAGCAACAGGCCGTAAAGCCCGCCCGCAGCGTCCGCAAGGATGACTCCATCGCCGGGTGCAAGTGACAAATCCCCCCCGCCCGAGCCGCCCCAATGGGAAGGATCGGTCCAATAGGCGTATGACTTCGTGTAGGTGTCCACGAATACCTCAGCCGCATGGTTGTCCGCGGCGCTGGTGAATGCGCCCAGGAATGAACTCGAGACGTAGGACATGACCGCCGCCGAGTCGGCGCGACTCACGATCATGCTGTTGACGACATTCACCTTGGCCACGAAATCCGCCGACACCGCGCCGCTGGCCTGCATGCGTGCCATGACATAGGGAATGAATTGATCCGACGTGACAGGAGCGCCAAAGTAGGTACCGCCGGCAGAGGTATATAACAGGTTGGCCTGGTTGAGACTTTGCAGGACAGAGGCGCTCGCCGCATCCGTTGTCGCGGGATCAAAGCCCACCGATTTCAAGTAGTCGCCGATCGAGTTGGTAACCTGGGTCACGTTGTTGCTGGTGAAACGCGTGACACCAACCATCCACAGGCCCTGCGCGCGGAGGTAGTCCAGCGCCGCGTTGTGATAGGTGCCCACGCTGTCCTGGACTCCTTCGCTCGTGATGACGAACTGCGGAACCCCGCTCGTCTGCACGCTCACGCGGGTCAGCGAGCTAACAGCGGTGGCGCCTTCCGGCAGAATCACGAAGCGGTCGCCGGTGACCGTCGCGCCGTCGGCAAGTGTCATATCTAACGGACCAAACATGGTCAACGCACCGCCGAACGGCCCGAAGGGATGGGTCGGCACCGGATTGCCGTGATGGTCGTCCTCGACGCAGCCGTTGACAATTGCGAGTTGTCCGCTTTGACCGGTGCGGGTGGCAACCAAAGTCATCCCGTTATAGACTTGCACTGTCACGGTGGTGGATCCCAGCGGCGAGTAATCCGCGGTCACCGCATAATGGCCGGTGCCCTGCTTGGTCAGACGCCACGATCCTAACAGCCCGTCGCTCAGCGTACCCGCGTTGCCAAACACCTGGCTCTGGACGTAAGCACCGACCGGCAGCGTATTGTTATCATCCAGTGGCAGCCACTGCCCGTCCCAGGCGGAAGTGTAGGGCAGTGGGATGGACACGCCGTCCTGGCCGCTGCTACCCAGATTCGACACGATCAGGCGATTGGTTTTGACATCCAGGGCGGCCGTTCCGAGCGCGACCTGGTTCAAGCCGCTATAGCCGACGTTGCCCGATGGCGCGGCAATCGACGCGTTGTTGGCAATGATGGAGGCCGCAGCACCGTAGAGGATGGAACCGACCGGCCCTAGCAACAGGCCATAGAGCGCACCCGCGGCGTCCGCAATGATGACTCCATCGCCGGGTGCCAATGCATAATTGCCGCCGCCCGAGCCCCCGAGATGGGCCGGATCGGTCCAATATGCGTAGGATTTGGTGTAAGTGTCCACGAACACTTCCGCCGCATGGTTGTCCGCGGCGTTGGTGAACGTGCCGAGGAATGAACTCGCCACGTATGACATGATCGCCGCCGAATCGGCGCGGCTCACCACCATGTTGTTGACGATATTCACCTTAGCCACGAAATCCGCCGACACCGCACCGCCTGTCTGCAAGCGCGCCATGAGATAGGGCACGAACTGATCCGAGGTCACCGGCGCGCCGAAATAGGTTCCGCTCGCGGTGGTGTAGAAAAGGTTGGCCTGGCTGAAACCTTGCAGTACCGCCGCGCTCGCCGCATCCGTCGCGGCCGGATCAAAGCCCACCGATTTCAAGTACGCACCGACCGCGTTGGTGATCTGGGTGACGTTATTGCTGGTCAAGGGCGTGACGCCATCCCCCCACAGGCCCTGCGCGCGGACGTAATCCATCGCCGCGTTGTGATAGGTGCCCACGCTGGACTGGACCGCTTCACTGGTGATGGCGATCTGCGGTACGCCGCTCGTCAGCAGGTTGACGCGGGTCAGCGAGCTAACAGCGGTGGCGCCTTCCGGCAAAATCACCAGGCGGTCACCTATCACAGGTGTGCCGTCGCCAAGAATCATGCTCAGTGGGGCCGGGTCCGGCGGGCCGGAGAAAGTCAGGGCGCTGCCGAAAGGCCCGAACGGAAAGGTCGGCACCGGATTGCCATGATGATCGTCCAGCACGCAGCCGCTAATCGAGCCAAGGGGTCCACTCTGATGGCTCCGGGTGGCTACCAATGCGGTCCCGTTATAAACTTGCACCGTCACCGTGGTGGATCCCAGCGGAGTATAGTCCGCGCTCACCACATAATTGCCGGTTGCCTTCTTGGTCAGGGTCCACGACCCCAACAGACCGTTGCTAATCGAGCCGGCGTTGCCAAACACCTGGCTCTGGACATAAGCTCCAACCGGTAGGGGTGTGGCCGGCGTTTCCAGCGCCTGCCAATGCCCTTCCCACCCGGAGGTGTAGGGCAGCGTCATCTCAACGCCGTCCTGGCCGCTGCTGCCGAGGTTCGATACGGTCAATTGATTGGGTGTGGGCAATAGCACCGCAGCACCCTTCGGGGCATGCGAAACCCCGTTGAAAACAATGTCGCCAGACGCGGGCTGCGCCCCCAACAGCAGCGCCAACACCGCGACCGATTTCAGCGGATGGCAACTCGTTGCGAGGTCAGCGCGCGAACCGGCGCCGGACTCTTGCTTGTCGGTTGCAATGCCCGGACCAGCCAAGGGACGGCTCTGAACCGGGGGCAGGCATTGCCTGCAACTGTGGCTGCCGACGGCCAAAACGCGCCGTGCGACGAGCGAGGACAACCTTCTATGATTTGGTAGGAATAACATGACTTGAGGCTTTTTCTATCAATCTGGGTTTGATGCCGGTCCAGAATTTCGGAAACAATTCGGTCCGGGTGGAACAACGCGGAGGCTAAAAAAATCCAAATCCGCCTCCTCGTCAAGAAAAAACCTTCTTTATTTCATTTTTATACGCTCACCACCACCAATGAGCCCCAAAGCCGCTGGCTTGCAAGGCTGCCATGTCAGAATTTTTGGTGAACTGGAATCTGGAGATTGCCGGCAACCTTTCCGGCAGCGGTGGACTGCTCAAAACCGGCCTGAAAACCCTCACGTTGTCCGGCACCAACTCCAGCACCGGCCCAACCCGCGTCCAGGCCGGCGTGCTGGCCTGCGACAGCGCCACCGCCCTCGGATGCGGCACTCTGACTCTCGCCGCGGGCACCAAGCTCCAGTTGGATTACAAAGGCACGCGGCAGATCGCCTCGTTGACCGTTGATGACGGCAAGGTGTTGCCTAACGGCAGCTACGGCTCTGGCAATTCATACGCGCCCGTCAAGGATGACGCGCATTTCTCCGGCACCGGGATGGTTACGATTGGCAGCGGCAAGGAGACCGTCACAACCACCACGCTGGCGCTCGCCTCCGGCACGAGCCCCTCCGCCTCCAAGTCATCCGTCACGCTCACCGCCATGGTCGCCGGCCGCGGCCCGGGCGGCAACGTGACGTTCTATGACGGCGCCAAGGCGCTCGGCACCGCGCCCGCGGGCGGCTCGCACCAAGCCAGCCTAACCACCAGCACCCTCGCCGCGGGCTGGCACACCCTCAGCGTTTGCTATGAGGGCGACGCCATCAACCTGCCGGCAATCTCCCCCCTCCTCGAGATCCGCGTCGGTGCGGCGATGACCCGTTAGACTCGGGAAATCGAACGAACGATTCGTCAGAAATCACCATGAGCCGAAACATCATCATCACTGGAGCCATGTGGTATGACATCGGCCCCTCGACGGCGGCGGCCAGGAGCATGCTCTTCGGCTTCCGGGCGGAGCTGCTTTCCGAAAGCTTTGCCGCTCCGCCAGGCGAAATCCCCCATCCGCGAGAGACGCTAGCCCCCGGTCCGCGACATAAGGGGCACGGACCTTACAGTCCGCGCCATCCCTCAATGATTTGCACCATATCCAGTCGTCGGGCGCTAGTTGCCTACAGGTTGACATCCCACTTCCTGATCGGATGTCATCGGCAGCAAGCCCGGCCACCCGTGCCCCTCTTTGACTAGCGGCTGACCCAGAGTGGTGGCGGCGGGCGCGGGCGTACGGATTGTTTTTGATGCTTGAAACCCGTCTGATGCGGGCGGGCGACTTGCGCGACGAGCGGGCTTTGGGGTTGGGCGGCCGCGCGGCGGCTGTTAGGAGGGGTGCCGAAGAGCGCGAGTTCGACTTCCTTGGCGGCAAACATTTGAGAGGCGGAATGGCCCACGCCGCGGGTTTCGACCTTGCGCCAATTGAAGGCCCATTTCCTTTGGGCGGCGAGGTTGCGGGCCATCGCAAAACACGCGCGGCCTCGCTCGACGCGGCTCAGGCCTTGTTTCATGGCCGTCGGCGAATCATCGAAATTGCCGAATGCCACGGTGTCGCTGGTGCCAAGGTAGAGGGTGAGCGGAGTGGCCAGGTAGGCGCGCAACGCGTCGTCGTTGCTCAGTTGCGACGGCAGGGCTCCGAAGCCGTAGCCATAGGGCAAATCGCGGGTCGGAAACAGGCACGAGCTTGGATTGGCCACCACAATGCGGCTCGCTTCTCCCGGCGAGAAGGCGGCCATGCGCGCGAGGAATTGGCCCCCGGCGGAATGCCCGATGAGGTAATAGGGCATCTCCGGGCGGCCCTCCCTGGCCCGCACTTGGGCCACCAGGCTGTGCACAATGGCATACGTCCACTGCCCCTGCTGCTGAGGCTTGCCGTTGCGCATCACGCCGCCGCGCTGGTAGCGCTCGCTGTTGAAGCGTCGAGAGTCAAACTGCGGTGCCACCACGATGGCCTTGAACTTTTCGGCCATGCCGATCGCATGGTTGCGGTATTCTTTCGCGTTGCGGTCCACGCCATGGAAAACCACCAGCAGAGGGCCGTCAACATAGCAGGCCGGCTTGTAGGTGAAGGCGGTGATCGGATCGGTGGTGGACACGGTGAAGCGGGCCGATCCCACCGGCAGGGGTTTTGCCAGCAGAGTCGGCAAACTCAGCAGGGTTGCGAGGAGGAGCGCGAGGCGTCTCATGGGTGGGGAAGATTTGGAACGGTTGAAGGCAAGGTGATCAGACCGCCCACGACGGTCCCATTCGTGAATCCGGGGTCGGGCGTGGAAGAGCGGCACCGTACCCCCGCTGGACGGACTTACAAATATTTTTGCACAATGAATTTACGGATTGTGCGGCCAGGGCGGCAACTCCGCAAGAAAGTCCGGATGGACACGGAAATCCTCACCCTCAGGAAAATTCCACTTGCCAAAGTGACAGCACCTGTGCTATCAAAAGTCATGCCACCCCGAATTGTCGTGGACACCTGTGTCTTCATCGCGGCGATCCTGAGCCCGGTAGGAGAAAGCCGGAGCGTTCTCAGAGCGTGTTTGCTTGGGCAGGCTCAGCCGCTCATGGGGGCGGCTTTGTTTCACGAATACGAGGATTTGCTCGGACGGACCGAATGGATGGGCAAGAGTCCTCTCACGGCGAAGGAGTGGCAACAGCTTTTCGACGCATTCCTTTCGGTCTCTGAATGGGTAAAAGTCTATTTTCTCTGGCGGCCAAACTTGCCCGATGATGCTGATAACCACCTCATCGAACTCGCAGTCGCCGGTTCCGCAAGATCGATTGTCACCAACAACCTCGGCGACTTGCAGCGGGGGGAACTGAGGTTTCCCGGCTTGAAGATTCTGACACCACGCCAATTCCTACAACCCACCCCATGAGCACCCTGACCATTCGCCTTCCCGACGACAAACATGCCCGCCTCCGCCAGTTGGCGCGACATCGGGACATCAGCGTCAATAAACTGGTGGAGGAACTCGCCACCATCAGCATTGCCGAATTCGATGCGGAAACCCGCTTCCGTGCCCTCGCCGCCCGTGGCTCCACGCAAAAGGGCCTGGCTTTGCTGGACAAACTCGATGCGGCTTTCGCTCCGGCGTACCCCAAGCCAGCCCGTTCAAGAAAACCCCTGAAGTGAACAGCAAATTTTTCCTAAGAATCCCGCGTCTGGCGT
>Ga0209697_10006644_pt1 | contig 13890 bp, 8 predicted proteins | sample AliMusrvi5mmetaG_FD_184115 | JGI IMG/M metagenome (GOLD analysis project Ga0209697, IMG submission 184115) | Freshwater lake bacterial and archeal communities from Alinen Mustajarvi, Finland, to study Microbial Dark Matter (Phase II) - Alinen... | ecosystem: Environmental > Aquatic > Freshwater...
GGGCTATGAGATGACCACCGACTACAATGAACGCACGCATTTGTTCAAGTGGCGTTTCACGTTGTTTGCGGCGGCCGGGTTTTTGAACCCGTGGTCGTTGCCCTTGAGCATGTGGCTGGAGGGTCCGCGCGCGCAGGTTTTGCGAGGGTCCGAGGGAATTATCACCGTAAGCGCAATCGTCGCGGCGCTGATCCTGCTGGCGGGCTTGCCCTCGGTGTTGTTCTGCAAGGAGAAAGTCGCCGATCACCGCGGCGAGGCAAAGATCGGTTTTCTGCGCGCCGCCAGGCTGACGCTGGACAACAAGCCGTTTCGGTTGTTGGTGGTCAGCAATGTCATCACCAAGTTTTGCATGCAAGTGACCGGGATCTTCTTCGCGTTCATTTTCCTCTATCACATCACGCACGGTGACCAGCGTGCCGGTTCGGCGTATCTGGCGATTTTCTTCAATGCCATCAATGTCTGCAGCCTGTGTTCGATGGCGCCGGTGGCCTGGCTCACCGACCGGATTGGCAAGAAGAACAGCCTGCTGGCAATGCTCACGATGAGCGCGGTGGCGTATGCCTCGTTGTGGTTCACCTTCACCAATATGCCCGGCGCATTCGTGCATATCCCGCTGCCTTGGGGTGCCGCCGGCAATGGATTTTCGATACATTGGCCCTGCCTCATCACCGCGGCACTGATCGGCATGTTCACCTCCACCATTCCCATGATTTTGAATTCCATGATTGCCGATGTCTGTGACTTGGACGAACTCAAGTCCGGGCACCGCCGCGAGGCGTTTTACGGCGCGGTCTTTGTCACCACCGACAAGATCGCCATGGCCGTCTCGCTGGCACTCCAGGGGTTCCTGTTAGTTGCCTCCGGATTCGACTCCAAGCTTGACGTGCAACCTGCCGGCACCATTCACTTCTGGCTCCTGGCGCTGGTCATCACCCAGCCGACGGGATTTCTCATCGGGATGTTATCCATCTTCATCTATCCGCTATCGAGGCGTCGCCTGCAGGAAATCCGCGCCGAGCTCAATGCCCGCAAATGGCGGAGTGCAGCCGTCGGCTCGTCCGCCGCCGGACCCACATGATCACAACCGAACCCGCATGAAACCAAACGAAACCGCTGATCCACCGATCCTTTCGGCAACCCGATTGCTGGGCATTCAGGTGCCGCCGGTCTGGTTGCGGGAAGACGGCAGGAACCTGCAGCCTCTCACAGTGGTGTTGTGGTATGCCGGTGACGACCACGAAGCGACCGTGGTGTTGGATGGGGGGGCGCCGGTCAAGGTGCCGCTCAAACAGGGCGAGCAGTCGTTCGAGTTGAAGGTCGCTGCGGCGGAACAAGCACGCACGGTGGCCTTGCGCATCACCACCTGGAGCAAGGTGCTGGCCGATGTCCGGATTTCCATCACTCCGCCCCGCATCCGCGACATGTGGGTGCTGCCGCATTCGCATGTCGATATCGGCTATACCCACCGCCAGGCGGAAGTCCTCGACTTGCAAGTGCGGAATCTCGAATCCGCCATCAAGCTGGCTGAAGCCAGTTCGGCCAACCCGCCGGGCCTGCGCTTCAAGTGGAATCCCGAGGCGGTTTGGACACTCGACCATTACCTCCGGCGGGCAACCCCGGAGCAGCGCGAGGCGTTCATCGCGGCGGTGCGCCGGGGCGACGTGGAAGTCAACGCGCTCTATGCCAACATGCTCACCGGTCTGTGCCGCCCAGAGGAGTTGGCACAATGTCTGGCCAGCGGTGTGCAAATTGCCAGGCTAACAGGAGTACCGCTGGCAACCGCGGCCATTTGCGACATCCCGGGTTTTGCCTGGGGCATCGTGCCGATGCTGGCGCAGGCGGGCGTGAAATACTTTGCCGTCGGACCTAACATGGCCGACCGCGTGGGCCACATCCATGTGTGGGATGACAAGCCGTTTTACTGGATGTCGCAAAGCGGCGAGGAACGCGTGTTGTGCTGGGTGGTGGACAACTATCATCGCAAGGGCAACCTCGAACAAGCCGTCATCAACCAGGTGGCCCAGCTTGAGCGCGGCGGCTTCCCCTATGATGCCGCATTCATCTTCTGGGTGGCGTCCTGGCCGAATGGTGGAGTGGATAATGCACCGCCGGATGACCAACTCGTGAACAAGGTGACGGCCTGGAATGCCAAGTATGCCGTGCCCAAGGTGCACATCGGGTTGGCCCGCGAGTTCTTCCAGGACTTCGAGGCCAGGCACGGCATGAGTTTACCGGAATTCGCCGGCGATCTAACACCCCACTGGGAGGACGGCGCGGGATCCACCGCGCGCGAAACCGCCATGAACCGGGGTGCCGCCGAGCGCCTGGTTCAAGCCGACGCCTTGTATGCCATGACTGATCCGGGCGCTTATCCCGCCGCCGGATTCGCCGCCGCCTGGGAAAACGTGTTGCTTTACGGCGAACATACCTGGGGCGCGTGGTGCAGCGTGCTGCAACCGGATGCTCCGCTCACGTTAGACCAGTGGCAGGTGAAAGGGGATTTTGCCAGGGAGGCCGACCGCCAATCCCGCGCGTTGCTCAGCGCCGCCCTGCCGCCGGCCACCACGACCAGCGTGATCGATGTCTATAACACCACACAGTGGGAACGCACGGACCTGGCGGTGGTGCCTCCCGAATTGGGTGGCCAATCGGTGCTCGATGAACTGGGCCAACCCGTTGCCTGCCAGCGCCTCGCCTCCGGCGAACTGGCGTTCCTGGCTCGGCAGGTGCCGCCGTTCGGGACCCGGCGCTATCAGCTCAGCAACCTGCCACCACCGGCCATCGGTGCCGCACGGGCCACCGGACTAACCTTGCAGACATCCCTCCTCTGCTTGGAAGTCGATCCGACCAGCGGCGCCGTCACCAGCCTCAAGCTCACAGACAGCGACCACGAATACGTCGATCTATCGGCTCTGGTGGCGCTCAACGACTATCGCTATGTGCTGGGTGCTGACACCGCAAACGCCCAAGGCAACGGCCCAGTGCGCGTCGAGGTATTGGAAAACGGTCCCTTGGTGGCATCACTGCGCATTGAATCGGATGCCCCCGGCTGCAACCGTTTGGTCCGGGAAGTGCGCGTGATCGACGGGTTGGACCGGGTGGAAATGATCAACCATGTGGATCGTCTCTCTGTTAGGGACAAGGATGCGGTCCACTTCGGATTCGGCTTCCATGTGCCCGGGGGCACGGTGCGCATGGAGACACCCTGGGCGGTGGTGCGCCCGAATGTGGATCAGTTGCCCGGTGCCTGTTCCAACTGGTTTACCGTCCAGCGCTGGGTGGATGTGTCTAACAACGATCGCGGCGTCACCTGGGCGCCGGTCGACACGCCGCTGATGGAAATCGGCGGGCTGACCGCCAATTTGGTAGGCGGCGTGGGGTTTGGCGAGTGGCAGACCGTGCCACCGGAAGCCTACATGACCCGGGCGCTGGATTCCCAAACGCTCTACTCCTGGGCGCAAAACAACCATTGGAACACCAATTACAAAGCCGATCAGCCGGGCATGGCCACCCTGCGTTATGTGGTGCGACCGCATAAGGGCGGTTACGCGGCGGCGATGGCCGCGCGCTTCGGCCATGAGACGACGCGTCCTTTGTTGGTGGCGGCGGCGACAGCCGCCCAGGCCGCCGGTTCCTTGGTAACCATCTCGACGCCGGATGTTCTGATAGAAACGCTCAAGGTCAGCGCCGATGGCAAGGCGCTCATCGTGCGTTTGTTCGGTGTCTCCGATCTGCCGCAAACAGCCACCCTGACATGGCATAATATCAAGCCTGCCGCCGTCTGGTTGACGGATTTGACCGAACAACCCGTGACTGCCGTGAGTGGCGCTATCCGCGTCCCGGCTTATGGTGTGGTGCACCTGCGCGCCGACTTGCCCTGAATCAATGCAAAATACCTTATGAAAACTATCCAACAAACTTTGACACACCATGCCGCGACCATCCAGCCGGTAGTCCGGCACTACGACGGCAACCACCTGCGTGAGGAATGCGCATTCGAACTGGCAGAAGAAGACAGCCTGACCTGCGGCGAGGCCGAGTGGAGCTGCCAATCCCGCATCGTGGCGCTACCCGGCGGCGGCGGCCGCTTCGACTTGGAATGCACGTTCCGCCTGACCCGCGGCACTGCGGAGTCCGCCGGAATCGGCGTGGTCATCGGCTTTGCCGACTGGTCGCCGGACAACTACGTGCTGTTGCCCTCGGCGGTTTATGATAGTAACAACTTTGTGATTTGGGATGTCAAGTATCCGCCGTTTTGGAGCGAGCCGTCGCAGTTCCGGGCGGACATGCCGACCACCGCCACACCGGTGCCGCGCTTGAGCGCGGATAGCACGCGCCTTGAACAGACCACCGGGGACACGGCCGCGCCATGCATGGGGTTTCGCTCTGCGGCCCGCCAGCAGGGGTTTCTGCTGCTGACCACCCAGGGCACCCGCTTTGGCAACTCAGGACTGACGGTTGAAACGAGTGACGAACGCAGCAGCGCCCGCTTTCTGGTGACGGCGCCGTGCGTCCGCGAATTCCGCCAGAACCATTGCAAGGCGCTGCCCAGCGACGACCGTGCCGTTAACTGGCAGGCCGGTGATTGGGTGACGCTGCGCCTGAGCCTGTGCTTTTTCGCCGCGCCACGCTTGCAGGCGTTGTTCGACCGCTTCTGTGAGATCCGCAAGGCGCCGCTCAATCCGTCCGTTCCAACACACGAACTGCCGTTCAGTGCGGCATGGAAAATCCTCGATGCCAAATACAACCGCGACAATTGGGACGAAGCCCTCGGTTACTACCGGCTGGCGCCCAATGCGGACACCACCTTTGAAGTCAGTGACAACCCGCTGTGTTTCCTCTGGCAACTCGGCTGGGTCGGCGGCGGGATCGCCACGCTGCCCTTGAGTTTCCAAGGGTCCGCGCTATCGCAACAACGGGCCTGGCGCAACTTGGAGATGTGGTTCGAACGAACCGCCGCGCCCTCGGGTTTTTTCTATGGCATCGGTGATGGTGAAAACTTTTACGGCGACGGCATCGACGGGCCGCACCCGCACCATCTGCACATGGTGCGCAAGAGTGCAGACGCCTTGTTGTTCGCCTTCAAACATTTCGATCTGTTCCGCAAACAGGAACGGGAGATCCCGCCGCTGTGGATCACCAACACCCGGCGGCTGGCCGAGGCTTTCGCGCGCTTGTGGGAACAGGCGGGCCAGTTCGGACAGTTCGTGGACGTCGAGACCGGCGAATTGCTCATCGGTGGCTCGGCGGCCGGGGCCATCGCTCCGGCCGGCCTGGTGCGGGCCTCGCTGTTTTTCGATGAGCCGCGTTATCTGGGCATCGCGGTGGCGGCGGCGCGGAAATACTATCAGGACTTTGTGCTCCGCGGGCTGACCACCGGTGGCCCCGGCGAAATTCTGTCAGCGCCGGACAGCGAGTCGGCCTTTGCCATGCTGGAGTCGTTCGTCACTCTGTTGGAAATCACCGGCGATGACCAGTGGTTGCAACCGGCACGCGACTTGCTGCGACAGTGCGCGACCTGGGTGGTGTCTTATGATTATGTATTTCCACCGGATTCCACACTCGGCATGAGCCAGGCCCGCACCACCGGCGCGGTTTGGGCCAATGTCCAAAACAAGAGCGCATGTCCCGGGATCTGCACCCTGTCGGGCGATTCCCTGCTGCGCCTGTGGCGTGCCAGCGCCGATCCGCTGGCGCTGGAGTTGTTGCGTGACATCGCCCACGGCCTGCCGCAATACCTGTCGCGCGAGGATCGTCTGTTAGGCACGCCGATGCATCCGGGCTGGATGTGCGAACGCGTCAACCTCAGCGATTGGGAGGGCGCTCAAGGCGTCGGCGGGAATCTATTCGGCTCTTGCTGGGCGGAGATCAGCCTGATGCTCACCACCATCGAGATTCCTGGACTCTATGTGCAGCCCGATACCGGGGTGTTCCACGTTTTCGATCATGTCCAAGCGGAAGCCATCGGACACCACGGCGGTGAGCTGACATTGAAACTCACCAACCCGACTCGCTTTGACGCCGAGGTCAAGGTGCTGTGCGAGCCGTCGACGGCCTGCAACCAACCCCTTGCGATCAACGCTCTGTTAGGAACGCGGACCGTGCACATTCCCGCCGGCGGCAGCGTCATCGAATTGTTCAGGACTCACGAGACTGCCGCTCCTGAGAGCCCGGGGAAGGGCCACCCCATGGATGCATTGGTTGCAAGCTAGAACCCTTGAAAGAGCAAATATGTTTTCATGACTGGTAAATCCAAAATAGCCTCATATATAAGAACGGTATTTCTCTTGAAATCAAAACCGGAGTCGTTTGACATGATCCCAAACCTAATCCTGGAGATTCCCGCAATCTTGAAACTGGCGATTTCATCTCGTCCCAACGGGACGATTCATCAAAGCCCGGCACGAAGTGCCGGGTCGGGCCGGGAAAGATGGATTCGCGTCCTGAAAGGACGCCTCATCATGGGATCGACTATCGGCATCGCAAACAGGACAACTCACACATGAATGCCGGGAAACTCCATGAACCGTCCCTTCAGGACGGATCCGTCATTTGGACCCAATCCCGGCACTTCGTGCCGGGCTTTTATGAGAGGTCCCTTCGGGACCCAAACCAAAGTCATTCAATTTCATGAAACCCATTCTCCAGAAGTCCAATATGATATGTGAACCTGTTTTGAAATCGTCGGCAGGTCAAGTTTTCAGTCTGATTTCTGGTTTGCCTGCGGCCATGCCAGTTAGGGCTTCGCCAGGTTTTCCGGGTTCGCTAGCGCTCACTCCGCGTTCTGGCATCTGGAATCTGGAATCTGAGGCGAAGCCTCGCTAGCATGTTCACCATCGAAAGCCACGACCCCACGTTGGTTCTGAGCGCCGGATCCCGGCGTTTGCGGATCGGCTTTGTCACGGACACCATCGTCCGTCTAACGTTAACGGCCGGCCGGCCATTCCAGACCAGGGCCAGTCTGATCGTTGAGCCACTGCGGTCAGTGGCCGCCTTCGAGTTGCAGGAAACTGCGGACGATTTCATCGTCTCCACCGGCGCACTCAAGCTCGCCGTCTGCAAACAAAGCGCGGCGATCCGTTATTATGACCGGCATGGCAAGTTGTTGGTGCGCGAGCCGGCGGGCGGCGGCAAATGGCTGACCGCCAAGGAAGTTTTCAAGAATGTGTATGGCAAGGACGCGAATGTTGCCGCCAACCACAGTGTCGATGGGGTGCGTGCCGCGGCAACCGCCTGTGATCGGGTGTTCGACCGCACGGCGTTCGAGGCGAAATTGGAATTTGTTTTTGGCGGGCACGAGGCGTTGTTTGGCTTGGGTTCGCATGAGGAGGGCTACGGCAATCTCCGGGGTAAGTCGCGCGAGTTGTATCAGCACAACCTGAAGGCCGTTGTGCCGTATTTCGTTTCCACTAACGGTTATGGCGTGCTGCTGGACTGTGGTTCGCTGATGACGTTTCACGATGACGCGGATGGCTCCTATCTGTGGGCCGACGTGGTCGATGAACTCGACTATTATTTCATCCACGGCCAAACGTTCGATGAGGTGACGCGCGGCTACCACCTGCTAACAGGCAAGGCGCCGCTGCCGCCGAAATGGGCGTTCGGCTACATCCAGTCGAAGGAGCGCTATGTCAACGCGGTGGAAATGCTCGACGTCGTGCGCGAATACCGGCGGCGCGAGGTCCCGCTCGATCTGATCGTTTTGGATTGGAAGTCATGGCCTAATGGCGACGGTTGGGGCCAGAAATCCTTCGATCCGGTGCGTTTCCCCGATCCACAGGCGTTCACCGGTGAACTGCACCAACTCGGCGCGCGGCTGATGGTTTCCATCTGGCCGATCATGACCGGCGCTTGCCCGGACCAGCGCGAATTGTCGGAGCGCGGGTTGATGTTAGGCAACCAGGCCACCTACGACGCGTTTCATGAGGGCGCGCGGCGTTGTTATTGGGAGCAGGCCAACCGCGGGTTGTTCGCAGCCGGGGTTGACGCCTGGTGGTGCGACTGCACCGAGCCGTTTGAGGCGGACTGGCACGGTGCGGTGAAACCCGGGCCGCAGCAACGGTTGGAAATCAACACCCAGGCGGCGAAGCAATATCTCGATGCCGGAGCCATCAATCTTTATTCCCTGCTGCACTCGCAGGGGATCTATGAAGGCCAGCGCAACACGCAAAGCGGCAAGCGGGTCGTCAATCTAACACGCTCAGCGTATGCCGGCCAGCATCGTTATGGAACCATTACCTGGTCCGGGGATGTCTGCGCGACCTGGGAAACCTTGCGCCGCTCGATTCCCGAGGGGTTGAATTTCTGTGCGGGCGGCGAGTCGTATTGGACGGTGGACATCGGCGGGTTTTTCATCAAAAACGATCCCGCATTGTGGTTCTGGCATGGCGATTACGCCGCCGGTTGTCGCGGTTTGACCGCTGCCGACGCGTTCGCGCCCGATCCACAGGATACGGGTTGCACCGATCTCGGTTACTGGGAACTTTACACGCGCTGGCTTCAATACGGGACATTTTTGCCGATCATGCGCTCACACGGCACCGATGCGCCGCGCGAAATCTGGCGCTTCGGCGAGGCGGGAACGCCCTTCTATGACACCATCGCGAAATACATCCGCCTGCGCTATCAGCTCATTCCCTATATCTATTCGCTGGCCGCGCAGGTAACCATGAACAGTTATACCTTGATGCGGCCGCTGGCACTGGAATTTCCCCACGATACGGCAACCCACGGGCTGACCGATCAATATCTGTTCGGTTCCGCACTCATGGTCTGTCCGGTGACCCAACCGATGTATTTCCAGCGCAACTCCGCTGAGCTATGCGACGTGCCGAAGAGCCGCGAGGTCTATTTGCCCGCTGGCCGTGGCTGGTATGATTTCTGGACCGAACAGGCGTATGCCGGCGGTCAAACCGTCACGGCCGCCGCGCCGTTGGAAACCATTCCGTTGTTCGTGCCCGCGGGCAGCATCCTGCCGCTGTCGCCGGTGATGCAGTATGTCGATGAGATGCCCGCCGCGCCGTATGAGATCCGGATTTACCGCGGTGCCGATGCGGTGTTTTGTCTCTATGAGGACGCAGGGGATGATTACGCATACGAACAGGGCGGTTTCGCCATGGTGACCCTGACGTGGGACGATGCACGGGGCGAATTGCACATCTCCGCCCGCACCGGATCCTTTGCGACGTTAGTGTCAACACGGGAGTATCAACTGGTGTTCATCTCGCCGCAGGGACGGGAGACGACCAGCTTGCTTTATACTGGAAAAGAAATGCGATACCAGAATTCCGGCGGGAAGCCGATGCAGTAGCGCTGGCTGTTCCAGTGCATGTCCTTGATGCGTTGATGGAGCCGGCGCACCCAGTCGGGGTTCCACGGCAGGCCGCCGCGCTCCGGATCCTCAAAAAATCGATAGAGTGTGATGTTGCTGCCGCGCATGAAATACGGCTTGCCGTTCAATACCGCCCGGCCGGTCGCCGGATCGAACTTGAACTCGCGCATGCCAAAGCGGGTCGTGAACTCATCACCCTACAAAGGAAAATGGGAACCACTGATTACACTGATTATACTGATTTATAATACGTTATGTCACCGTGTCCGTTCACCCAAAAGGTGAATGTCCTAACTGCTATTTCCAATCCAATTCTTTCAGTGAAATCAGTGAAATCAGTGGAATCAGTGGAAAATGCTGCCCGGAAAACTGATTCCATTTTCCCATTTAGGATCACCGCTGGTCCGCGCGGTCAATTCATAGAGAAACGGGGACTCGGGTGTCCATAACTGGCAGGCGGCCAGTGGCACCGTTAGATCGAGCACCTGCTCGGGTGCCGCGCTCAGGCGCGCGGAACTCTTGCCGACCACCCGCTTGGATTTCACCTCGCGAACTTCCACCGTCACCTCACCCACGGTTGCATGTTCCAGCCACAGGCGGACCTTCGCCCGCTGGTTCGCCACATCCGGCACCACCTGCACGTTGCCGATGTCCGGCGTTCCTGTTAGAATCAGTTCGACCGAATCGAAAATGCCGGGGATATATCGTTCCTTCTCATAGTCGAAGCCGGTTGGCACGACCGCAGGCACGGCGGAGCGGTCGGCGCCGACACGGATCAGCAGTTCGTTATCACCGGATTTGAGGGCCTCCCTGGCATTGAATAAGCCCGGGGTAAAACATGGCAGGTGATCGCCGAGCAAGCGGTCGTTCAAGATCACCCGGGTGCCGAACATCGCCTTGCCGACCTTGAGGGTTGCCAGCGCTGGCAGTGGCCCGGCCACGCGGAACGTGTGGCGATACCAGAATGCCTCGCGGCGTGAATCCTTCTGTGCTGGCGTATTCTCTGTTTTCGGCCCGGGCTCGACGAACGCCGGTTGCGCCATGTCCACCAGACCCGGCACCGGAACTGTGTGCCCGAAATCCGTGGGCACGTCATTCATGGTGCCCTCGGCGATCTGCCAGGTGCCATCCAGCAAAACGGTTTTGCGTTTTGCCTCGACAGGGTCGGCCGCGCACTCGGACGCCAGTGCGAGAATCAGCCAGGACGCGTGCGGGATCCACTGCTCGCTCCACCGCCAACTCCAGTCGCCGCGCTGACCATACGGCGCAGGTAGAAAGGCGATGTCGTGTTCGTCCTCCACGCCTGAGGTGATGCCGTTGCAGATGCCGCCCGGCGGATTGGGTGCCCCCTCATAATCGACCGGATTATTCCGGCCCTTGCCCTGCACCATGCAGAGGTCGTAAGGATTCAATCCCAGGATCCAGTTAAAAATCGGCACCGTATAGCGCCTCCTCGCGCAGCATGGGAATCACCGACCGCAGATGCTGGCTCTTCTGGGTCCGTAGCAAATCGACACTCTGCATGAAACACCAGACCGCCATAGGTGTCTGCTGAGGATTCATGTAGTTGGCTTCGCTCAGGTGGCTCAGGTATTTCGAGACATCCCCCGATGCGTCGTACCAGCCGCCGTGGACATCCACCCGCCCGTGCTGGGGGTCGCCGAAGACCGCCAGGGTGCGGTCGGCCTTGTCGTATACGCCGCTGCTGCGCTGGATGCGGAAATAGTAGAGCAGGTCGGAGAGGCAGGCCTCCGGCAGCAGCCGTTCGCCGAGCAGGAAGCGCTCCGAGCGAACCTCCTTCACCTAGATCTGATACCGGCCCGGCTTTACCAGCGTGGAAAAATCGCCCTGATGGAAAAAACGTCCCTTCCACCCGTCTACCGTGCCTATTTTCGTGAGGAGCCCCTCGAACGCGACATTCCCGTCGCTATCCAGAACCTGGAAGCCCGGCAGCTCGATTTCCCCTGCACTCTGCACCACGAAGCTCTTGCTGCCCTGAGTGTCGTAGCCGAGGTGATTGACGAGGATCAGGAACGGCACAGCCTTGAGCGTCTGAATCCCCGCAGCGCTTTCAGCGCCTGCAGGGGCTGCGGCAGCACCGCCAGCGCTTGATAGAAGAGCCAGCGTTACGCCCAGTCCTAACAACATGGATTGACCGTTCATAATTCCTTCCTTATTTTCAGTTGATGCTGCCGGGTGAGCCCGTCGTGCATCAGGGTGAGGATGCTGCAACTCATGCCCAGATAGCTCACGCCTAACGCCTTGCCGGTGATGCCACGCAGCTCAATTCTCCTTGGGCTTGAGCACGTACTCCTTGAGCGCGATGCCGCGCTTGTGGTTTTCGGCGGCCACGCTCACCGGGGTCTGGATTCGCAACGTTTGCGCGCCCTTGGCGAGTTGCAACTCGACGGGCTTGGTTTGCTGCCACAAGCCAAAGCTCAGGGGAATGTCGACTGTGGCCAGCTTCGTTTCGCCGGACATAACTTCCAGCACCTGGTCGACGTTGATGCACGCCGCCTTCATCACGATCTGATAGATCCCGGTAGCAGGCACATCGATGCGGTAGTCGGCCCATTGGAACTGCATTTGTTGTTGGAAATACACCTGCTTGCCGCCGCCAAAACTATCCAACAGCAGGATATTCGGCACGCCGGCCCAGGCGGGCTTGCCGGCGGTGTCAAAGAACGCGCCGGCCTCCACCTTGAGCACGCCCGCGGACGCCTGGATCGGCGCGTCCGCCTTGCCACTGCCCACAGGTTTGCCCGGACCCTGCGGCTTGGCGGCCGGAGTGGATTTGCCGAAGCGCGATGCCGCCACCGCGCCCGGATCGGCTTCGGCTTCCTCGGCCTTGCCCGTCGCGTTGAGGTCGATCTTGTTAGCCTGTTTCTGGTCGGCGGCCTTGTTGGCGGCTGCGATCACGGCGGCGGCCTGCTCCGGGGATGTTAGAGCGGCGGCCAGCCACCGCAGGTGCTCGACCTGGGAGAACTGGGCCACCCGCATGCGGGCCTCGATGCCCTCGACGAAGTCCGGGCCCTTGAGGCCATCGAGCGTGGAGACCGCCCATCCGCCGCCATAGACGACCTTCCAGACACTGCCGGGCTGCGGTTCGATGGACGGATCGGAGGCCTTGAACGCGACGCAGGCATGTTTCGGCTGGCCGACCCCGATGGCCGGAATGCCAAACGCCTGGTTGATGAAGACGCCGAAGAACGCGCGCGGGCCGCACTTGCCGCCGCCTTGCAACATGGTCTGCATGCCGGTATAGGGGTTGGGTGAGGCACGGCGCCACACCATGCTGACAATATCAACCACTTTGCAATCGACGGCCAAATCCGGCCGGAAGGTGCGCAGCATTTCACGGCCCCAGGTGAATTCCTCATCCGAGGCGGTTGGCCCGTTGTTGTTGAATACCTTGGAATACTCCCATGCTGTTAGTCCCTTGAAACTGGCCACCAGTTCCCCCTGCTTGTCGGCTGCCTTGAAATAGAGATACCGCTTGACCGGATCGATGGCGATCTTGCTGTGGGATCCTTCGGCCGGGGGCGGGTTGATCGACATGCCGATGGTCATCTTCAGATACATGCCGTCTTTCGACTCGGGGTCGGTCTGTTGGACTTTTTGCCAGATCGCCAGCGCGTCGGTCTTGAGAGGCCACTTGTTTTCCGCGCGGGCAACCAGCCCGGTGGGGGTGGCGGCTTCCAGATAGAGATCCATCGCGGTGGGGTTGTTCAGCAGCCAGCCGAGGAATGCCGCGTTGGCGGGCACCGCCTTGGCATAGGCCGCCAGCTGGTCCGCGCCGGTCTTGGCAATCAGCTGGCGCTGGGCCAGGACGCTGCGGAACGTCGGTTCCTTGAGCAGGGTTACGAGGGCTTTTTCATCCGGCTTGACCGGCGCATTCTGGTTGAGCCAGGTGGTGGCGCCTGCCAGGTAGCCGGTGAAATCGCCGGTGTTGATGGCCGTGCCCAATTCCTTGGAACTCGGTTCCCAGGCGTGGAGCGGACTGGCCAGCGTGCCTAACAGCACGGTGGCAACGAGATATTTGCGGGTGGTGGTGGTTATCATGAGACTGATTGGAACTATTCACCAACCGGCTTGATGACGAAATGATGGGGCTTGGGCTGGCAGGCGGCGGTGATTTGCGTCTCGAGATCCGTGCATTGTTGTTGGAGGCCGGCAATTTCGTCGTTGCGGCCGTGGATTTCGGCTTCCCAGAGGGTTTGGACGACTGGGCCCTTTTTGAAGATGAGCGCCAGGACTTCCCTGGCTTGCTTGCTGATGGGTCCGGCGGTGGCGGCCAGGTTCCAGCCGTTGGCCAACTCCTGTTTGCTTAGGGTGGTTGCGAATTCGCCATCAATCATGACGTCATAACGGTCCGCCGGCAGGCCGGCCACCTTCAACTCATAGCGGTTGATCTCGTCTAACACACTGGCCAGTTTCAAGGCGGCCATCGCTCGTTCGTCCACCGGCATCGGCAGGCATTCATCGGTCCGATCAAATTGGAGTTTGTTTTTCTGATACTTGAGGTTGGTGACGGCGCATTTTGCGCTGTGAGTCAACTT
>Ga0209697_10006645_pt1 | contig 13889 bp, 7 predicted proteins | sample AliMusrvi5mmetaG_FD_184115 | JGI IMG/M metagenome (GOLD analysis project Ga0209697, IMG submission 184115) | Freshwater lake bacterial and archeal communities from Alinen Mustajarvi, Finland, to study Microbial Dark Matter (Phase II) - Alinen... | ecosystem: Environmental > Aquatic > Freshwater...
CCTGACCCCTGACCCCTGACATCCTGCTCGTCTATTTCGTCTGCACAGGCATCTGAATAGGAGTGCCAAGGGCGAAGTCGAGTTGGGCGGCGGCGACCAGGGCTTGGAAGCGCGCTTGTGCCAGCGCGGTGAGTGACTGGGTGTGGTTCAACCGCGCTTGATCGACTTCCAGTACAATGCCTTCGCCGTTCCGGTAGCGAATCTCCGCGATTCGCAAGGCTTCCGCCGCGGCGTCGCGGCCCTGTTCGGCAGAGGTGATTTGCTGCAGGGCGTTCTGCAAATTCAACCATGCCTGGCGGACATCGAGACCGATGCTGAGTTCCAACTGCGTGGCCGTGGTGTCCAGTTCGGCGATTTGTACGCGCGCACCTTCCACTTCCGCGCGGGTTTTGCCGCCGTTGTAGAGGTTCAGCGCGGCGACCGCGGCAATGGAAAGACCGTTGGACCCGAAGATGTTGGTGCCGACCAGCGGTTGGGCGTAAGACGCCGACAGGCTGACGATCGGTTGATGCTCCAGGTGAAATAGATCGATGGACGCTTGCAACTGTCGGCGGCGAAAGGTGAGCTGCGCGAGTTCGGGGCGCTGACGAATTGCCTGTTGCGTCAGCCGCGCCAGATCGGGCGGCAGCGCGGGCAGGCGCGTAGACATCTCGATGGTCAGCGGCGTGCTGGCCGGCAGGCCAATATCGGCTGCCAGATTGGCCAGCGCGACATCCACGGCGTTTTTCGCCTGCACGGCGCTCACCTGCGCGTTCGCCAGCACCGCGCGCGCTTGATAGATATCCAACGGGGCCGCCAGGCCGGCGTTGACGGTACTTTCCGCCAGCTTCAACTGCGTTTGGGCCACCGTCACCGCGTCCTGTGCGGCAGCTTGCAATTCATAGTTGCCGAGGACCTGGTAATACGCCTGGCGTGTCTGAAAGACGATCTGCTGGCGCGTGCGCTGCAGCGTTTCTTCATTGATGCCGACGTTGGCGTTCGCGCTGTTGATCGGCGCTTGCCATTCGGTACGCGGCCAAACCGGCTGCGAGACGGTGAGCGTACCGGCAGCGGAATACATTGGCGTGAGCGTGATGTTCGAGCCGTTGAAGTTGGTCGTCGTCGGCGAGGGTACGTAGCTACCCTGTGCATTCAGTGCGACGTTCGGACGCCCATTGGCGCGCGCGACGTTCACCTGGGTGAGGGCATATTGCACATTTTGCCGCGCCAGGGTGACGGTGGGATTTTGCTGCAGTGCCAGCGCCACTGCCTGCTCGACCGTCAACGGCGTCGGTGGAGGGATAGGCGCGGGAGCGGCGGAAACCCAGGTCACCGCCGACAGGGCCCATAACAATCCGATCCGGCGTAAAACGGGAACGACAGCCTCTAACATGCAGACTCCTTTACACGCCGGCAATGCGTCCGGCAGGCGTTGACGACTCCCGTGAATAGTATGGTATACTGAAACGCAATAGCACCCGGCGCAATTGCAATGCGCTGAGGTTCCGGCAAGGCCGAATTTGGTACACGGGTCGGCGCTGGCATATTTATCACACTTTTCATACAAATCGTCAAGTGGCGCACCCTGAACCATCTCGTCAACACGCGCGATATCCTGCCGGAAAGAGGCGTGATATGAACCATGAGCAATCCCATAGCCTGGTACCCGACAAAGCCCAACTCCGGCGCGCATTGACGCGGGGAGTGGTCATTGTCGTCGTACTCTTCGTTGCCGCTCAACTGCTCGCCCGTATCACCTATGCCGTCATCAGGCCGCATTTGCGCGCCGTGCAAATGCGCTCAGAAAATAATCTGCTGGAAAAGATGGTCGTGGCCAAGCGCCAGGAAAAGAAAGACTTACAGCAACAGATCGATTGGTGGAAGAGCCCGCCGGGCGAAGAAGAACTGGCGCATTCGAAAGGGTTGGTGAAGCCGGGTGAACACACGCTGGTGCTCTTGCCTCCGCTGCCGGCCAAGTCCGCGGCGATCTCTCCGGTCTCCACGCTACCTGTCACGCATCATCATCGACTCATCGCCGCGGTAGTCGGGTTCGTGTGCGCGTTTATCTTCGGTATCGGCTTATTGGTACGTCGCCGGCGCATGCTGGCCCGGCGTCCCGCCGGTACACTCACCCCGCGTTCCGAACTGCGCCGCCATCAGCACTCCACGCCCACGCCGACCGTCTGACCCTGGCGCGCCGATGGCCACGCCCTGAAGGACGTGGCAAATTGGGACAAGCACGCTGAAGCGCGCTTTGACAATTGCATATCGCTATGGTGGGCTCACCTGGCGTCGTCCCCCCCGGCCAGACATGACCGGGCTACCCGATTGCGCCGGATGCATCCGGCTTGCGGATGATTTACCATGAGCTGATAGTGAAGCCAGGTCAGTCTCTGCCGAGTCAGCTCACCATAGCGATATTCAATTGTCAAAGAGCATAAGCGCGCTTCCCAACGCCCTGACCGCATCTTTGGCGTGGTGGTGATCCCGGCGTGATGAGCGTGAAGAAGAGGTTCCCCTTGTCACATCTTGTTATCACCGCTAGCTCCCGTATGCCCACCCTCCCGCATGCCCGTACCGCCATTCGCCTGCTCTTCCTCTGTTGCGCACTCGGTTGTGCGGTGTGGGGGATGACGGCGCCTGCACTGCAACTGGCCGATCGTATCGATGCGAAGCGTTTTGATTGCTCCTTTCTCTTGCGCGCGAACGCCGGCATCTCCCTGCGCGATACGGTCAAAGTATTGCTGGATTGGGCGGATGATGCCGATTGCCTGCGCGTTACGATTACCGCGACCAGTATCACGGTCTATGCGCTGCATCAACGCGTCGCAACCCTGGTGACCGCTGTCACACAGCCGTGGACGGCAGACCAGCCGCATACGGTGCTACTGCTGCGCCGCGAGAAGGTGCTGGCGATAGCGATCGACGAGAATCTGGTCTGGCAGGGCGCGGTGCCGCCGGCACCCGGCCGGGCCATCCGCCTGCTCGCGGATCCTGGCTGGACGGTCACCGATCCGCGCGTGCAAATTCTGGAGCCGGTAGCATTTGCCGATGATTTCATGCGCACGGCGGATGAACCCGGCGCGTGGCATCGTCAGCGCGGCCAGTGGGCGTTACAGTCCGCCTGGGATATCGATCCGCACCACTTGCCCACCCCGGCGCTCGAAGCCGGCCACGCGCAAAATCCCTTCGCCTGGAGTGGGCACAGCGACACCGGATACGCGTTGTGTACCACCGGGCAGTCCTACTGGGAAGATTATGCCTTTTCGGTCGCCGTCTGCGGGGCGGCAGACGGCGCGGTCGGGGCGGCGGTCAACCTGCGCGATGCGGACAACGGCCTGCTGGTGCGCTGGACCCCGGCGAACGACCGTGGACCGGCAGGAGATCGGCTGACGATTTCTCGCCTGACGCACGGCAGCGTTACGCTGCTGGCGGAAGATCATGGCGGCTATCTTCCCGGGCAGTGGTATCGGTTGACGCTTGATTCCACCTGGGACGGCGTGCGCGTGCTGGTGGATGGCCGTGAGCGCCTGTCGCTGCCGGCGCCGGCATACGGTCGCGGTGGAATCGGGTTGTATGCGGAAGGCACGCGCCCGGCGATTTTTGACGATGTCACCGTTTACGGGCATATGCTGAAGATCGATTTGCTGCGCGAAAAACAACAGACGCGCCTGGCCGACCAGATCAGTGAAGACCAGGAGATGTCCGTCTGGACCAACGCCCGGCAGGAATGGAGCTATTGCGGCACCACCCCGGGCGTCTGGGTGAGCCGCACGCCGTTCTATGGCGATCAGTGGCTGACCTTGACGCTGATCCCCCGCGCCGTCTCTACCGATGACGGTCAGTTGAGCCTGGCGCTGGCGACCGACGGCACTAAGCTGACCTCGGGTCTGCACGCCGAGATCTCCTGCCGTCCGGGCAATGCCGGCAACCATGTCGCGTTGTGGCACGGGCAAACACGCCTGGTCGAAAAATCGGTAAAGCCGTTCACGCCGGGGGTAGAGTATGGGCTGCGTTTCAGCTATGCCGGTGGGCGATTATGGCTGGAAATCGACGGCGAGACGGTCGCCGAAGCGCCGGCAACGGCCACGACCGGTTTATATCCGATGTATGGTGGGCTACGCGCGCTGGCCGATACCCGGAAAGTCACCGCATTCACGCGCAATCTGCTGGATTACACCTTTGCCGAGGAACCGGTCGATTGGCAGTGTGAAGGCAGTTGGATGCCGACGGTGCGCTGGGCCTGCGCGCCGCAATGGTCCTTCCTGGGCGGTTGGAATCGCGGTGACGCCGTCCTCTGGCACAAGCAGATCTTCACCGGCGATCAGCAATTCGAAGCATTTAGCGGGATCAAAATGGAATATCCGCGCGAGACGGGCATCTATTACAGCCGCTATCGCGATCTCGGTATTACCATCTGCGGCGACGGCCACGATCCGCGCAGCGGCTATGCAGGGCGCTACGGCGCAGCGGATGCGGCGGGAAGGCCCAATCAGCGCGCCGTGCTGTTGCGCAATGGAGTGGAAGTCGCGTCGATTCCCGCGGTGATGCCCGACGCGGGATCGGCGCACCACGCCTGGTTCCATCTCGAATTGCGCAAGCAGGGATCGCAGGTTGATTTTCTGGTCGATGGTCGCAAACTGCTCAGCTATACCGATCCGGAACCGTTGTCCGCCGGATCGCCGGCGGTCTGGACCACCGACAACGGCATCTGCGTGGCGCGCGCCCGCATCCGCTTTGCCAATACCCCGCACTTACGGACCGACCATCCGGTGATTATTGCCCAGCCGGATTACCCCGAATGGGTCGATATCGGCACGCCATTGACGCTCGATATGCAGAAAAGCTGGGCGACCAGCGGCATACCGGTCACACTGCACGCCACGCCCAAGCTGCTGCCGCCGGAAGCGTCATCCGCGCTCACCATCGACGGCACCCAGCTCCACTTGGCGCCGAAAACCGTGGGAACCTACTGGTATGAAGTGCGTGCCGGCGATGGACGGGAGCAATCGACCGCATTTCATCTCGCGGTGCATGCCTTCAATCCGCGGCTGGGACGTGATGACAGCGGAGCGCTCGTGCTGTATCGCTTCAACGAAGGTCACGGCAACATCGTCCATGATTTGAAAGCAAAAAATCCCGCGGATTTACCGCTACCCGTTGCCGGCGCGCAGTGGCTGCCCGGTGGTGGGTTGTTACTGCGTGGTGAACTCGGCACGCTCGCGTCGGCGCCGACCGACAAACTCGACGCCATCATGACGAAACGCGCGTGCACGCTGGAACTCTGGTTGAGCACCCTTACCCTCGATCCGATGGATCACTGGTGGCGCGGCACCTTACTCGCCTGGCAGGCGGATGGCGAACCGCTGACGGCGGCCTTTTGTCATCAGCAAGGCCGGCTGGCACTGCTGTTTCGCGCCAATGACAACCCCGATTGGAGGGAATGGAATGCGTGCGGCGATGGCTATCTGAATGACAACGAGGAATTCCGCCTCGGTCTGCACCACTGGGTCGTTACCTGGGATGGCCGCACGACGACCTACTACTGTGACGGCGAACCGTTGCAAATGCTCAATAGAGTCTGGCAACTCGCGCCGGCGCCGCATCCACGCGTCTTACTCGGCAATCGCCGGGAAAACGATCGCGGCTACTTCGGCATCTACTACCTGGTCGCCATCCACGACCACTGTCTGCCCCCCGCGCAAGTCAAACGCCACTACCTTGCCGGGCCGAACGGAATGGAAGCGCGGTAAGGGGTCTTAGTATTACTACCGCACATGATAGCAGACGATGAATTCACAGGATGCACAGGATATCTTTAGGATAGGCAGGATAGGCGACCCCCGGCATAAATGCCGGGGCTATTGAGATACGCCCCATAAATGGGGCTTGTTAGATTCTGTGTACAAGGTGCCCCGTTTCGAGGATATATCTCTATCGCCTGGCGATTTACCGCCAGGTTGGGGAACCATCATCTACGGTAGTAATATTAGAGGCCGTCTGAAAAGTATCGGCGTCGTCCTGCCTGCCGCTTTTAGGTCTCCGACCGCCTGCGTCTGTCCTCTCGCGGCGTTACCTTGTCAGATGACGCGGATGATCCAGGTGACGACGACCGCCGTATCGCCGGCCAGCATGCCGGGATTCAGGTCCGGTAGGGCGCCGATCAGCGGGCTTTTGGCGTGGACGCCGGTTTTCCAGGCGCGCTCGGGTTGCCCGTCGCAACGTTCCCAGCCCAGCGGTAACTGGCCGGCGCCCGCTTCGTGCCACGCGACGATGCCGCCGATGGGGGCGCGGCCACCGGTAAGCTCGGTGACCTGGCCATCCAGATACGTCTGTCCGTTATGGGTATTATCGGCCACCAGCAGATGCCGGCAGTGTCCGGAGGTGGTCAGAAACGCGTCGGCGGCCCGCAGCAGCGCGGCGGCATTGCCGATCACCGTCAGATGATCGGCATCACGCAATCCGATGGCGGTTTTGCCGGTATCGGAGATGCGGATGGTGTTGTTGGCCACGCTGCCGGTATGCACGCCATGCAGATAGATCACGCTTACCGGCATCTTGCCATCGGCGTTGATGGCGTTGCCGGTAATCACCACCCCTTCGGTAATCTCCGGCAGCAGCGCGGAACAGATGGCCCCTCGGCTCTTATCGCCATGATCGCTGCCGATGACAATGGCGGATGACCAGCCGTGCGTGAAGATGTTATTGGCGATGACCACCTCGGAGTGATGCCACGGATCGTCGGCGCGCAGATAGATGGCGGAGCCTTCCTGCAGATCGGATGGCAGGATGAAAGGCGTGCTGGTCAAGAGATTATCGCTGATCTGGATGCCCGCGCATCCGCCATCGAGCATAATCATGGCAGAGCCATCGCTGCGTTGCCGCACCGGCCGCGTGACGATTCCCTGCAGATTGTTGCCCGTAATCCGAATACCGCGCGAGGCATTGAACTCCGCGGTCGGCATGTGGAAGTAGAGCGGAGATTGATCGGGTGTTTCTCCCCCGCCATAGGCATCGACGGTATTCCCCTCGACCGTCAACATGCCGATCCACATTTTATCGGCATTGATGGCGAGAAATTGATGCCCGCGAAAATTGCAGCGGCGAATCGCGGTCTGTTCCGCCGGACTGGCATCCACGCGCAGGAAGGTCGTCCACACCGCCCCGCGTCGCGTGCGCCTGTTGAAGCCCGCTAACTGCGCCGTGTCGGTGATCCCACCGAACGGATAAATAAAGATATCCTCGAAAGTATATTCACCGCCATATTGGAACGAGGGGTAACTCAAGCGAATGGTATTGATCAATTCCTGGCCGGTGATTTGGAGGCATTTGACGTTCAGGTTATTGTGCGTGATTTCGATGCCGTTCAAAAAGGGCCGATGGCGGCGCGTCATGGTGAAGGGGATGGGGTTGCCGGGCAGATTCCGTACGCCTTGCAGGTATTGATTGTATGCATCAGGAGACGCCGGGTCGTCGTTATGGTGGTGCTGATGCGTGCGCGCGGCGTTCAAGCTGACCTGACGAATTTGAATATCGGTGTTGCCGCCATAGACATTGGTCCCTTCGATCAGAATGGCCGTCTGGTGCGGTTCGTGTGTCCATTCGTCGAACCAGTAACCTTCGTCATTGGCATCTGCGGAACCGATATGCAGGTCGAGAACCATGCCACGCGCATGTTTGATGGCGATCGTTGCCCGCACCTGCGTGCTCATTTGCAGAATGCGCGAAGAATTCATGTTATCGCCGCGGAAAGTCTGGCGTTCATCGGTGGTTTCGATGCTGGCGGTCCATCCCGTCGCGGCGCCGTCGAAATAATAATTGCCGGCGGGAAAGAAGATCGTGCATTGCTCATCCGCCCGTTCCATAATCCCTTGCATGCGCCGGGTGTTCTCGTGGGCGATCTCGTGAATGACGGCGGAGTTGCCGGGAGTCAGCACTTGCTGCGTCACCAGTAACGGCTCCAACACACAGACGCCATCCATTTTCGTCACATTGATGAAGTGGGCGCCATTAAGAAGCGCGGCGTATTCGCTGATCTGCGGTTCGCCCACACCGGGCTGGGTCGTTTCGGAAGACTGGGCCATGATGTCTTGTTCCTACAAATAAGCGGTGTTGCTGTCCGGGGTATTATAGCACAATAGCGTTTTCTTTTCCGTCCCTCGTTGTAGTAGGAGCGTCGCAGCTGCTTTGTCCACGCCCTGAAGGACGTGGCAAACTGGGACAAGCACGCTGAAGCGCGCTCAGGAACAGATTTTGAGAGCGCTCACCAAGTGATATATTCGTGCATATCCTGAAAAGGTCAACTTCGTGGATAGTGCTCCCCTTCAGGCATAAGCGGTTATTCGTGACAGCGGTTATTTATGACAGATGACCATTGGCGCGGTCTCATCGCCCGGAACGCCAGGTTCCCCCCGGATCAATCCGGGGTCTGGGACTGGCCGGCTGAAGCCGGCCACGTGCCGGCGAGACGCCCAATGCCGTTAAAATAAGAACGCCAAGAATAATCAGCATCATGTTGAACGCTAGCCCGGATTATTCATGAGTCCGACTTCCCGGACAGATTTCGGGCTTTTTCGCCGTTTTTCCGGCCCAAAATATCCGCGCAGATGTCCCTGCCACACTTGGCTGCCCACCCATAGGGTGGAAACAGCCAGGCATGGCCTACTTGGCCGGTGTCCGATCCCCTTCCAGGCGCATGAACGCCTCGGGAGCACCCGCCGCATCTTCAACAGGCCCTCTTCTCGATCCAGTGGTTCCTCCTCAACACAACTGCTGATACAGCCGAAGCCAAATGGCCTGGACCGGGCACGCACTGGGCAGGTGTAGCCAGACCTTGCGGCAACTCTCCATCACGCGGGCGCCGATTTTCAACAGCCGCGTCCGCAACGTGCCCACTTGCGCCGCCGCCCACGCCGTGCCCGCCAGCGCCGTTTGCACCGCGCTCATCAACAGGTAGGCCGCCTGGTGGCACAACAGTCGAAACTGGTTGGCCCAGAAGCGATGGCAACTGGTGCGGCCACTCGCCAAATCCAACTTGAATTCCTTAATCCGATTCTCCCGGTCGCCCCGCGCACAGTAATGGCGATATTCCGCCTCCGGCGTTGCGTACTCGCTGGTGACCACAAAGCGCGGATTGAGTTTCCCCTGGGTCACTTCCGCCTTCACGATCACCCGCTCCTCCTGCCGCCACGTCCCCGCCTGGTAACGGAACTCCCCGAACTCCTGTCCGTCTTCGCCGGCCCGCGGGTGGGTCACCAGCAACGCGGCATCCATTTGCACCGCTATCGACCGCTCCTGCAATACCGCATTCTGCGCCACGCACAATCGATAGCCGATCTGGAGCGCCTGGCACCAGCGCAACACCGTCGCGTTGCCGAATCCACTATCGCCCCGCAGCACGATCCGCAGACCGGGAAACCGCTGCCGCAGCAGCCGGACGGCCCACTTCAGCAGGGTCCCCAGTCCCTGCGTGCCTTTTTTATTGCCCGGCCGTAACAGCGCACCCAGCAGGCGCTGCGCCCCATCCGGGCCGGTGACGTACAATAACAGCGGTAAGTAGCAATGCGCATCGTAAAACTTGTTAAAGCATTCGAACTGCTGTTGCCCGTGACACGGGTCCTCCGTGGCGTCGATATCCAGCACCACCGCCGTGGCGTTGGCCGGCAACTGCGCGACCACCTGGCGCGCCAGCGCCACCGCCAGCGTGCGGAGCGCCCGGGGTGTCACCGCGTTGTCCAGCCGGGACAGCGTCGGCTGGCTCGCCAGGGCATCCCCACTGGCCGGCAACCGACCACACGCCAGTTTCAACGCCGGATCATCTTTCAAGCGATCCAGGTCATTGGCATCCTCATAGCCCTGTGCGATGGCATAAATCCGCTCCCGCAGTAAATCGTGGAGCGGGTGCTTCACTTTGGCCGGATCGCGCCGATCCTCCAAGGCGGCGACCATCGCGGAGGTTACCCCGACCTGCCGATCGGCGGCAGCCAGCAGCACGACCCCGGCATCCGAGGTTAGGTCGCCGCCATCAAACCGGGCGACCACTTCGCGACCCGCAATAGCAGGAAACAACAAGGACAACGACGAAGTCTGCATCTGGAGCATCCTCTATTATAGGTGGTTTGGCGATTACCTATTTCGACAGAGTGTGCTCCAATTCCTCATCTTATGAATAATCCGGGCTAGACAGATCACCTTGCATTACTGACCCAATTATCGTATTTTTCGTGCATTTCGTAGTTCCGTATCTCTTCGCGTTATCGCACACTGCTTTCGTACTTTTCTTGATCCCGCGTAAATTCCCGCAACCCCTGCAGCTTCTCCATCGCCGCTCCCGAGTCGATGCTGACGGCGGCTTGTTGGAGGGCGTCGTGCATGTCCGCCGCGTGATCGGTGGCGAGGAGGGCGGCGGCGGCGTTGAGCAGCACGATGTCGCGTTTGGGGCCGCCTTCGCCGCGGAAGAGGCGGTAGATGAGCTGGGCGTTTTCCGCCGGCAGGCCGCCGGATAAGGCTTCCGGGGCTGCCTCGGGAATCCCCAGCTCGGCGGGATAATACAGGCAGGTGGTGACCACGCCGTCGCGTAACTCGCTCACGCGGGTAGCGCCGGCGGTGGACCATTCGTCCAGCCCGAGCATCCCGTGCACCACGAAGGCGCGGCGGGAACCGAGCAGGCGCAGCACGTTGGCCAGCGGCTCGGTCAATTCGGGATCATACACCCCCATCACCTGGTACGGCGCGCCGGCGGGATTGGTGAGTGGTCCGAGGACATTGAAGACGGTGCGAAAGCCGATCTCGCGCCGCACCGGGCCGGCGTGCTTCATCGCCGGGTGAAAGCGCTGCGCGAAGAGGAAACCGACGCCGATCTGCTCGATGCACGCCTCGACGACTTCCGGCGCGACCGCCAGATTCACCCCTAGCTCTTCCAATACGTCTGCCGAACCGGATTTGCTGGTGACCGAGCGATTGCCGTGTTTGGCCACCGCCACCCCGGCGCCCGCCACCACGAACGCCGCCGCGGTGGAGATATTGAAGGTCTTCAGCCGATCGCCACCGGTACCACAGGTATCCACCAGCGGCGCGCGGCGCGGCGCGATGCACACCGCCTTCGCGCGCATCACCCGCGCGAAGCCGGCGATCTCCTCGACCGACTCCCCTTTCATGCGCAACGCGGTCAGCAATCCGGCGATCTGCGCCGGCGTCGCTTCCCCCTCCATCACCACGGCCATCACCTCCGCGGCTTCTTCAGCGGTCAACGATTCGCGGCGCAATAGTTTCAGCAGAGCCTCATGAATGGTCATCGGTGTTCCTCTCGGTGGGATACCTGTAGTTTAATGCATGGTAAGTGGATTTGTCCAGAAAAGGTTGGTTACGTATCCTTGAGGGTTATCAACCGGATAGTTCGCGCCTGCCGTGGCGCGTGGTTGTATTGAACCACACGGTTCCTAAACAAGTGCCATCGTCTTATCGATCGGCTACATGTGCTCTGAATCTGAAAACGGTGCGGTTCAATGCGTACATGTGCACTGCGAGCGTGGTCTACCCCGAGAACGGTAATCGTCTTATGAAATCCTGGCAACACAATCAAATCGGCAACAAAGTTGTTTTTCATGACAGCTTCATACAGCGATAATAACCTGGTAATGTCATTGCGTTATACTGGTCAAATAAGACTATTGAATGGTTGGTATGTAAATGAAAGGTGTCATGAGATGCTGCACACTGCTGGCGCTAAGTCTTATAGCTGAAAATCTAAGCGCCAGCTCAATTCGTACCTTTACCCAATTCCCGTTTTTGGGCACAGCCAGCCCTGATGGGCGTTACATTGTTGTCGGTGAAGCATTGTATGATCGTAAAACATATCACTGGAGTTCCATCACCTTTGACTTCACGGAAAGCCACACGGTATCTGTTATAAACGATGTTCGATGGCTCCCCGGCAAAGGACATTCCTTCGTTGTGCGAGGTAGCGATGAACGACATAATACTCGCTGTTATATAGAACATGGTGAATCAGGGAGCCGTGTCATTCGTTCCAGTAACTACAATCAGTTTACATCATACTTTTGTTTATTATATCCTCAAAATAAAATTGGCCATCTTCCCATCAGCCTATCCGATGTATTAGACTGGCAACTATTACCCGATGGTTCAGGTTTGATCTTTCTTCGGGCGGTGGCTATCAAAGCCTATGATGGTGCGGGTTGGGGCGTGCGAAATGAATTAACGCTATATACCTTTAGGGGTGAAGGATTTCAGCAACTGTTTCTTTCACCATGGGTTTATAGTGATGTCGGCGAGCATGCGCATTCGTTGCAGATTTCCCCAGGAGCCTCGTGCGCTCATGGTGAGGTTAGTTTTATTACCGGGAACTCGCAAATACAGTTCGTCGTTAACCTGGCGACAAAAAAAAGCAACAAGCATGATTTGCCGAATTTTACCTCGTTTTCTCCAATCGACCGATATGCAGCAGATTCAGGTACAGTTCGTTATCACGACGATAAGCACGAGGATCGTATTCTGGGACACTATTCGGGTGCTTTAGACGATTGGTCACCTGACGGGAATTACCTTAAATGTCTGGAAGAAGAAAATCAACAAGCTGGTACCCACAGGTTAATAAGGATTTATCGTGTCAACACAAATTCGGTGCAAGAAGTCTTTCACACGGTGAAATCAGCATTCTGGGCGGGAAATGACCTGCTGTGGCTGGAGACGAAAAATGGCGATAGTTTTGATTTTTCGCTGTATTCCCTGCGTGACGGCAGCGATCGAATGATTTTCCGTGTAAAACCTCCACAACAGCATGGAAAACGCCGTCATTGATGATACGTCATGCGACCATTACTTGCACTTGCACTTGCACTTATCATTCACTAGTGTATGTGGCATGTGTAAGTGCAAGTAACCCGTGGCTTGACATGATGGAGTCTACCCCCGCACAATATCCCCATGCAGCAGGCACCATTCATCTTTTCCGTGCGTGAGATCACGCGCTATATCAAGACGCTGTTGGAGCGCGAGCGGGCGCTGCAGGGCGTGCGGGTGCGGGGGGAGATCAGCAATTGCAAATATCACACCTCCGGGCACCTGTATTTCACGCTGAAGGATGAGCTCAGCGAGTTGCGCTGCGTCATGTGGCGCGATCGGGTGTATGATTTGCCCTTTCGCTGCGAAGACGGGTTGCGGGTGGTAGCCGAGGGCAGCGTCACCGTCTATGAACGCAGCGGGCAATATCAACTCAGCGTCCAGGCGCTGCAGCAAGACGGCGTCGGCAACGCATTCCAGGCCTTCGAGCAGTTGAAGCGCAAGCTGGACGGCGAGGGGCTATTTGCCGCCGGACGGAAACGGCTGTTGCCGGCGATCCCGCGCGGCATCGCGCTGCTCACCTCGCCCACCGGCGCGGTGCTGCACGACTTCATCACCATCAGTGCCCGCCGCTGGCCGGGACGCAACATCATCTTGGTACCCACCCCGGTGCAGGGGACGCAGGCGCCGGCGGGCATCGTACACTCGCTGACGCTGGCCGCGCGCTTGCCGGGGATCGAAGTGATCGTGCTGGCGCGCGGCGGTGGCTCGTTCGAAGAACTCAATGCGTTCAATGACGAAGCAGTCGCGCGGGCGATCGCCGCTTCGCCGCTGCCGGTGGTGAGCGCGGTGGGGCACGAGACGGATTACACCATCGCCGATTTCGTCGCCGATCTGCGCGCGCCCACGCCCAGCGCCGCCGCGGAGTTGGTAGTGCCGGATATCCACGGCATCGCCGAGTATCTGCGCGAATTGCAGGGGCGCATCTACGTCCAGGCGCACCGGCGCCTGGCGCAGGCGCGACGAGAGCTGGAGCGCACGCTGCAACGCCCGGTGGTGCGCACGCCGCGCCAACTCCTCCGCCCGTTCCAGCAAGCGCTCGATCTCAC
>Ga0209697_10006652_pt1 | contig 13880 bp, 11 predicted proteins | sample AliMusrvi5mmetaG_FD_184115 | JGI IMG/M metagenome (GOLD analysis project Ga0209697, IMG submission 184115) | Freshwater lake bacterial and archeal communities from Alinen Mustajarvi, Finland, to study Microbial Dark Matter (Phase II) - Alinen... | ecosystem: Environmental > Aquatic > Freshwater...
CGCAGGACGTCCGGCGGACCGTACCGCGTGTAGACGACCGCTTTCATGAGCACCCTTCGTCTTCTCGCCAGCGGGCTGACAGGCGCCTTGAGTCGGCCCCGCAGGGCGCACTTGTGAGCCCACCGCTGAGGAAGGCCCGGAACGCGGCCGGGGCCGGCGCCCCTGAAGGCGCCGGCCCCGGCCGGCGAACCACAACGGCCCGCTCGTGCGGGCCGGGACCTGTTACTTGCTCTTGCCGATCTTGAACATCTTGGTGCCGCACTCCGGGCACACGCCCTGGGTGGCGGGCTTGCCGTTCTTCATCGTGACGGCCTTCTCGTCCTTCATCGTGCGCTTGGTGCGGCACTTGACGCAGTAAGCCTCGGTCGCCATGCGGTCTCCTTTCGGGACGCTTGCGGGCCCCGTGCCCGCCCCCCTGATATCGCGGGCAGCATACACCGCGCCTGTCCAGTGCGCAATGAGGCTACGGCGAGCCTGAACCGTGCACGGCGCGGCGTCACGGGCACCCTCGCCGCGAGGGCAGGGTCACGCGCGCCACGACGGCGTGACCACGCTCGCCACGGCGACCGTGTTGCCGATGACGCCGGGGCTTGGTACAACCGTGTCGTGAGCAGGGCGCAGAAGCGCCCCCCATGTACGGCCTGAAAGGATGACCATGAGCACAGAGCGCCAGGCCACGATCACCAGGCTGGTCAAGGACGAGAACGTGAAGCACATCCAGTTGTGGTTCACGGACATCCTCGGGAACCTCAAGATGGTCGAGGTCCCGGACCGCCAGCTCCAGACGGTTCTGGAGAGCGGGGCGGCCTTCGACGGATCCTCGATCTCCGGCTATGCCGAGATCGAAGAGTCGGACATCGTGGCGATGCCCGACTGGGACACCTTCAAGATCCTCCCCTGGGCGCAGGGCAGCGAGAAGACGGCCTTCGTCTTCTGCGACGTCCTCGACCGCGACTACAAGCCGTTTGAGGGCGATCCGCGCTGGGTGCTGCGGCGCCAGCTGGAGCGCGCGAAGAAGCTGGGCCTCGACTTCTACGTCGGCCCGGAGCTCGAGTACTTCTACTTCCAGAGCGCCGAGGGCCCGGAGGTCATCGACGAGGGCGGGTACTTCGACGTGCTGCCCGCCGACCTCGGCAACGACCTGCGCAAGCAGACGATGCGCACCCTCGACAAGCTCGGCATCCCCATGGAGGCCAGCCACCACGAGGTCGCGCCGTCGCAGCACGAGATCGACCCGCACTACGACGAGGCGCTCGTGATGGCCGACCGCGTGATGATCTCGCGCCTCATCGTCAAGGAGGTGGCGGCGCACAACGGCGTGCACGCCACTTTCATGCCCAAGCCGATGCACGGCGAGAACGGCAGCGGGATGCACGTGCACCAGTCGCTCTTCCGCGGCGACGACAACGCCTTCTTCAGCGCCACCGACCCCGACCACCTGAGCGACCTCGCCAAGTGCTTCATCGCCGGGCAGCTCAGGCACATGCGCGAGATCTGTGCGCTGCTCAACCAGTACGTCAACAGCTTCAAACGCCTGGTGCCCGGCTACGAGGCGCCGGTGTACATCAGCTGGGCGCATCGCAACCGCACCGCGCTGATCCGCGTACCCCTCTACGTGGCGGGCAAGGAGAGCACGGTGCGCGCGGAACTTCGCAACCCGGACCCGGCCGCCAACCCGTATCTTGCCTTCGCCGTCATGCTGTCGGCCGGCCTCGAGGGCATCGAGCAGGAGTACGAGCTGCCCCCGAGCGTGGAGCCCAACATCTACAAGATGACGGCCGACGAGCGCGAGACCATCGGCCTGGGTTCGCTGCCCAACAACCTCTACGAGGCGATCCAGGCCACCCAGGAGAGCGAGCTCGTGCGCCGCACGCTCGGCGACCACGTCTTCGAGCGCTTCGTGACCAACAAGCTCAACGAGTGGTACGAGTACCGCGAGCAGGTCACCGACTGGGAGATCGACAAGTACTTCTCGCAGCTCTGAGGCGCGGGGGCCCGCCGGCGCGAGCCGGGCTGCCGGCCCCCCGCCGCCGCGTCAGGTCGGGAAGCGTTGCGAGGGCGGGCGCCGCGAGGCGCCCGCCCTCATCGTTACCGCGCTCAACTCGGGCCGATTCCCGCCGATAGAGACAGTGAGCTACCTCGTCCCGGGAGACTCAATGGAACGTACGTCCATCCGAGCGCTGCAGATTCGACCGGCACGCCTCGTGGCGGCCGCCCTCACCTTCCTCACCGCCGCCCTGCTGCTTCTGCTGGCGGCCGGAGCCGCTCACGCCGCGGTGTGGGTCATCCCCACCACCGGGCGTGCGTTCCCGGACACAAACCCGACGCCGGCGCAGACCACGCACCCAGCGATCAGGATCGACGCCGCCGGCAACGAGTACGAAGGCATTCAGGTCGCCGTCCGCAATGGCACCACCCACGACGTCACCCTAACCTGGCGCAGGGACAGCGCTCCGCTGATCGTAGCCAGCACGATCCTCGACCGCGTGGCGTACGTGAACGTGACGAGCCCGACCACGGCGGTCGGCTCGCACGCCGGCAGGTATCCCGACCCGCTCATCCCCCAGCGATTCGGCGACGCCCTCTCGGTACCGGCCGGCGAGACGACCTCGTTCTACTTGCTCACGCACGTGCCCGACCGCACGCCCGGTGGCGACTACGGCGCCACGCTGGTCGTGCAGAACGGCGCCGACGGTACGGTGGAGATCCCATTCGCCCTCCACGTATGGCCGTTCGGCTGGCACCAGCTCAGCACGCGCACCGGGTTCTCGTTCAACCAGCATGCCCTGCAGGCCAGTCTCGAGAGCGCCCCCGGCTTCCACTGGGACAACCTCACCCAACGCCGGCGCGTGCTCTACGCGGCTTTCCAGATGTTGCAGCAGCACGGCATCAGCAACCTGGGTCCGCTCGACGTACCCAACCCGACGTCGCCCGCCGGGAGCTTCGACGCCACCAAGTACGGCGACTCCATCGCACAGTACCTCGACTCAGCGGACCTTGTCCCCGGCGGCCTCGACATGTCGGCGACGCGCATCCCCTGGGTGCGTTGGTGGCCCTGGCGCTCGGACTCCTACGGTGCCTCGAGCACGCCCCTGCTGAACTACCTCACGGAGGTGTGCAAGCTCTACAAGGACCGCGGCTGGCAGGACCAGGCCTATGCCTACATCCTGGACGAGACGACGAAGCACTCCGAGGAGCTCGCCGCGCAGAGCTACGCGCGCACCGTTCACCGCGCCTCCGCGACGTCCGGCTACCGCATCAAGTTCCTGCTCACCGACGACCCGCGGCCGAAGAGTCTCGGCGGCGTCAAGCAGGCCAACGGGTTCCTCTTCGACGACGTCGACATCTGGGGCGTGCGCTACTTCTACTTCTTCGGGCGCATCCCGGCCCTGCGCCAGCGGAAGGCGGCGGGCAAAGAGGTCTGGTGGTACTCCTACGTGAACCCACAGATCTCACGCTTCCCCAACTACATCATCGACAAGCCCGACGGCAACGTGGACCAGCGCGTGTGGGGCTGGCTGATGCAGAGGTGGGACGTCGACGGCCTCATGAACTGGGCGCTCAACGAGTGGTCGTCGCCCACTCGCTCGTCGGTGTGGCGCGACCCGTACAAGGATCCTCTCTCGTACGTGCGCGGCATGAAGGCCAACGGCGACTCGTGCCTGCTCTACCCGGGCTATGACCCCGCCGCCGGCTACGGACTGGACGACCCGTACGCCGCGCCGGTCTCGTCCTTGCGCTTCGAGGCGCTGCGCGACGGTCTCGAGGACCGCGAGTACCTGCGCCTCGCGGCGGCGCTCCCTGGCGGCCAGGCGGTCGTGAACAGCGCCCTCAGCTCCATCACGAGCTTCACCGGCAGGATCATCAACAAGAACATCTTCAACTTCCCACACTACTCGCAGGATCCGGGAGCATACGAAGGCGCGCGCTACAAGGTGGCGCAGTTCATCGCGACGCACCAGCGGTAGCCCCGGCGTCGGACGGCGCGGGCGTCTGCTAGACTTATGCGCCGTTCTCCCCGGAGGTCGCGTCTTGCCCGTCGTCGTCCAGAAATACGGTGGTACCTCGGTCGCCGACGCCGCGCGCATCGCCAACGTCGCGCGGCGCATCGTAGCCACGTTCGAGCAGCGCAACAGCGTGTGCGCCGTCGTGAGCGCGCGCGGCGACACCACGGACGAGCTCGTCGCGCTGGCGCGCGAGATCACGCCCGATCCGCCCGAGCGCGAGATGGACATGCTGCTCAGCGCCGGCGAGCGCATCAGCTGCGCCCTGCTCGCCATGGCCATCCACCGCCTCGGCTACGACGCCGTGAGCCTCACCGGCTCGCAGGCCGGCATCGTGACCGACACGGTGCACACCAAGGCGCGCATCCTCGACATCCATCCGGCGCGCGTCAGCGAGGCCATGGAGGGCGGCAAGATCGTGCTCGTCGCGGGCTTCCAGGGCGTGAGCACCGACCGTGATGTGACCACGCTCGGCCGCGGCGGCTCGGACACGACGGCCGTCGCTCTGGCGCACGCGCTCGGCGCCGAAGTGTGCGAGATCTACACCGATGTCGACGGCGTCTACACGGCCAATCCGAGCCTCGTGGCCAAGGCCAGCAAGATCGACCGCATCTCCTACGACGAGATGCTCGAGATGGCGGCGTCGGGCGCGCAGGTGCTCGCCCTGCGCTCCGTCGAGTACGCGCGCAAGTACGGCATCCCCATCCACGTGAGGTCGAGCTTCACCGACGCCGAAGGCACGTGGGTCACAGACGGAGGCGACCCGATGCACACCGACCAGCAGCTCGAACAGCCGATCATCCGGGCCGTCACGTACACGACCGACGAAGCCAAGGTCGTGGTCCGCGGCGTGCCCGACCGGCCGGGTGTGGCGGCGCACGTGTTCAGCGCCCTCGCCGCCGCGCACGTCAACGTCGACACGATCATCCAGAACACCAGCGAGAGCGGGCACAGCGACATCTCCTGCACGATCCCCGCGGAGGACATCCCGGCCGCCGACAAGGCGCTTCGCGACGTCACCCGCGAGCTCGAGGCGCGCGAGTTCGATATCGAGCCGTCGATCGCCAAGATCAGCGTCATCGGCGCCGGCATGCGCACGCACCCCGGCGTCGCCGCGAAGATGTTCCAGACGCTCGCGAACCTGGGCATCAACCTCGACATGATCAGCACGTCGCCGATCAAGATCTCGTGCGTCATCGCCAAGGAGCACGTGGACCAGGCCGTGCGCGAGCTGCACAAGGTCTTCGAGCTCGACGACGACGCCGTGTTCCACGAGGCGGCCGACAGGGGCACCCTCTGATGGCCGCCCGGGAGTACACCGTCGCCATCGCCGGGGCCACCGGGGTCGTTGGCGGCACGGTGCGCGCGATCCTCGAGGAGAGGGCGTTCCCCGTCGGGGAACTGCGTCTCCTCGCCAGCGCGCGCTCGGCCGGCCGCCGGCTCTCGTTCAAGGGCGCCGAGCTGGAAGTGACGGAGCTCGGCCCGGGCTCCTTCGCCGGCGTCGACCTCGCGTTCTTCGCCGCCGGCGGCTCCGTGAGCAAGGAGTTCGTGCCGCAGGCGGTCGCCGCCGGCGCCACCGTGATCGACAAGTCGAGCATGTTCCGCATGGACCCGACGGTGCCGCTGGTGGTGCCGGAGGTCAACGCCGACCACCTCGCGGCCAACACCGGCATCATCGCCACGCCCAACTGCTCCACCATCCAGATGGTCGTGGCGCTCAAGCCGATCTACGACGCCGCCGGCATCGAGCGCGTCGTCGTCAGCACCTACCAGGCGGTCTCGGGCAGCGGCCAGGGCGGCATCGCGGCGCTCGAGGCGCAGGCGCGGCAGTGGGCGGCCGGTGAGCCTGTCGAGCCGCAGTTCTACCCGCACCAGATCGCCTTCAACGTGCTGCCGCACATCGATGGCTTCCTGCCCTCCGGCGCCACCAAGGAAGAGCAGAAGATGGTCGACGAGACCACCAAGATCTTCGCCGACCCGGCGCTCAAGGTGACCGCCACCTGCGTGCGCGTGCCCGTCTTCGGCGCGCACAGCGAGGCGGTCAACGTGCAGACGAGGCGGAAGCTTTCGGCCGGCGAGGCCCGCGAGCTGCTCGCCGGCGCCCCCGGCATCGTCGTCGTCGACGACCCGGCCGAACTGCGCTACCCGCTGCCGCTCGACGCCGAGGGCCGCGATCCCGTGTACGTCGGGCGCATCCGCGAGGACGCGACGATCGCCTACGGCCTCGATCTCTGGGTGGTGAGCGACAATCTGCGCAAGGGCGCCGCGCTCAACGCCGTACAGATCGCCGAGGAGCTCGTCACCCGCGGTCTGCTCTGACGGCGTGCGGGTATAGTCACGCCGTCAACGTCACGCCGTCGTAGTCACGCAGCAATGACCTCAGCCCAGGAGCCACTCTTGCCCGACACGGATCTTGACAGCGCGCTCTTCGATGTCGTGATCGTCGGCGCTGGACCGGCCGGCCTCACGGCCGGCATCTACGCCAGCCGCGGACGCCTCAAGACTGCGATCCTCGAGCGCAACATGGCCGGCGGGCAGATCGCCCTCACCGACCTCGTGGAGAACTACCCGGGCTTCCCCGAGGGCATCTCGGGCTTCGACCTCTCCCAGAAGATGAAGGAGCAGGCCGAGCAGTTCGGCGCCGAGGTGCGTGAGATCGAGGGCGTGACGGCGATCGAGCAGGACCCTGAAGGCAGGCTCGCCGTCACCACCGACCGCGGGACCATCCGTGCGCGCAGCGTCATCCTGGCGCCGGGCGTGGAGCCGCGGCGCTCGGGTATCCCCGGCGAGGCGGAGTTCATCGGCCGCGGCGTGAGCTGGTGCGCCACCTGCGACGGCGCCTTGTACCGCGGCCGCACCGTCGCGGTCATCGGCGGCGGCGACTCCGCGGTCGAGGAGGGGATGTTCCTCACCAAGTTCGCCGACAAGGTCTACGTCGTGCACCGCCGCGATGAGCTCCGCGCCGCGCAGATCGCCCAGGAGCGCGCCTTCGCCAACAGCAAGTTCGAGTTCGTGTGGGACTCGGTGCCGCAGCGCATCGAGGGCAAGGACATGGTGGAGGCCCTCGCGGTGGAGAACGTCAAGACCGGCGAGCAGCGCAGCCTGCCGGTGAACGGCGTCTTCATCTACATCGGCCAGGACCCCAACACCGAGTGGCTCGAGGGAGTCGTCGATCGAGACGCGCACGGCTACATCGTCACCGACGGGCTGCAACGCACCAGCCTGCCGGGCGTGTTCGCCTGCGGCGACGCCACCGTGGGACCGCTCAAGCAGATCGCGCGCGCCGTGGGAGATGGCGCGCTCGCCGCCGTGCAGGCGGAGAAGTACCTCGACGCGGCCGGCGGCAGCACCGCCGCGCCGGCCTGAAAACCATCCTCCAGGAGGGATACGTGGACGCTGTCACGCAGGACGACTTCGAGGCCGAAGTAGTGAAGGCCCCGGGCAAGGTCCTCGTCGATTTCTGGGCCGAGTGGTGCGGCCCGTGCCGCATGATCGGCCCCGTCCTCGAGGAGATGTCCGGCGACTACGCCGACGTCAAGTTCGTGAAGCTCAACGTCGACGAGGCGCCGGCCGTGGCGCAGCAGTTCAGCGTGATGAACATCCCCACGATCCTCGCGTTCGAGGGCGGTGAGCTCAAGCAGCGCATCGTCGGCGCGATGCCCAAGGCGAAGCTCGTCGAGGAGCTGGGGGCGTTCCTGGGCTGAGGCTGGGAAGGCTGGGCTGAGGCTGGGAAGGCTGGGCTGAGCCCCCGGCGTAGGCCGAGGCTGCCCGGGCACGCCGGCTCTGCCTGGCCCGAGACCCAGCTCGGGCCAATGCCTGGAGCCTGCCACCACACGCGTTCGAGGCGCAAGCCGCTCGCTGCACGACTGCAGCCCCCCAGGCGACCGCCCCATGGCTCTCAAGGGCTCGGCACCGAATCTGGTGCCGAATTCGGTGCCGAATCTGGTGCCGAATCTGGTGCCGAATCTGGTGCCGAATCTGGTGCCGAATCTGGTGCCGAGGGCGCGTGCGAATGGTCCCGGTCCGCGCCCGGCAGTCCGACGCAGCTCCGATTGCAACCCTCGTCAAACGGGCGGGAGCAGCGTACGCTCGCCTCAGACGACTATCCGCTTCATCCCCAGGGCGTCCCGCCGCTGGCCAAAGGGGAGCTCGTGAGATCAGCGCGCACCATCGTCCCCATCACGGAGTTTCGCCGCGACGCAGCACGGATCATTCAGGAGATGGTCGCCTCCGGCACGCCCGTCTACGTGACGCAGAATGGCCGCGCAGCAGCCGTGCTCCTTGCGCGAGTGGAGTATGAGGGCCTCTTGCACAGAGTCGCGATCCACGCGTCGGCCGCCTCGGGGACCGTCGACCCCTCGACGCCAGAGCAGTCTGGGAGCCCGAGCCCAGCGGTCGCTACGGGCGCCGACTGGCGCGGCTCCGCAGGGAGCGCGGCCTCAGGGAGTAGAGTCCCGCCACGTGGGTCGAGCGGCAACAGGTGGCAACTCGTCGAGTCGCGGTACGGGCTGGTGGACCCGGACACGGCGGACTTCCTGGAGGCCGAGGGCTTCGGTCTCGAATCAGCGGCGGCGGACGAGATCGGTCGACGGCGGTAGCTCGAGTCCGCGCCGGCGCGCAGGGGCGCCCCGGCCCCTGCGTCTCAGGCTCAGCGTCAGGCGCGCTCCAGGCGCACGCCGCAGACGTCGTAGCTGAAGCTCACGAGCCTGTCGGCGAAGGCCAGGTCCATGGCCGCCTGCACGGCGATCGGGAACCCCTTGAGCCGCCCGCGGATGAGGTCCGCCTTGGCGGGCGGCACCGCGGCCGCCTGCAGCCAGTAGTCGAGGTCGATCGTGCGCCGCAGCTGCCGCCGCTCCTTGATGCGCAGGCCGGCCGGCGCGACGAGGCCGTCCAGCTCCTCGGGGCGGTAGTGCCGCCTGTGAGCCGGCTCCCGCAGCCGCGCGAGGTCGTTGAAGGCCTTGTCGCTGACCTCGTCGACCACCGGGTCGACGATCACGATCCTGCCGCCGCCGCTGGTCACGCGCAGCAGTTCCGCGAGAGCCGTGACAGGCTCGGGCAGGAGATGCAGCGCATTGCGGCACACGACGAGACTGAAGAACCCGTCTTCGTACGGCAGGGCATACAGGTCGACGAGCGTGAACGAGACGTTGACCAAGCCGAGCTCCTCGGCAAGCCGCCGGCCCTCGTCGAGCGTGTCGGGCAGCTCGTCGGCGGCCTCAACGTGGCGCACGTCCGGCGCCACGGCGAAGCCGGCGATGCCGGCCCCGGAAGCGTAGTCGAGGACGGTGTCGTGCGACGTCGGGCGCGCCAGCTCGACAAGCATCTCGAGCGAAGCCTCTTGCAACTCCTCCACGACGTCTCCCTTCGTCTCCGGCGCCGGCGGCGCCGGGTCAGCCGTAGGTGACGGTGAACAGGGTCCCGGTCACGGTGAGTCCGATGCCGAGCTCGAGACCCTCCACGCGCGCCGTCTCCTGATGCTCGCCGTCGGCCGCGCCCAGCACCAGCTCGCTGGCCAGCGTCTCCGCCTTGATGGTGCCTTCATAGTGGTCCACGACCGGCGCCAGCTCAACCGGCACCGTCAGCGCGAGCCTGATCGTGTCTTCGATACGAAGGTCGGCATTCTTGCGCGCGAGCTGAATGGCATGCACGATCTCGCGCGCCACGCCCTCTTCGCGCAAGGCGTCGTCGACGGCGGTGTTGAGCGCGACGACGCGGCCGGCCTCGCTCTCCACCTGGTAGCCGTCCGGCGAGCCGGTCTCGACGAGGAGCTCTTCCTCGGCGAGACGGAGCTCGCCGTCCGCCAGCGCGAACTCGACTGATCCCTCGGCCTTGAGCGCGGCGACGAGCGCGGCGGCGTCGGCCTCCTTGAGCGCCGTCTGCAGTGCGCCGAGCCGCTTGCCGAGCTTGGGCCCGAGCAGGCGCAGGTTGGGCTTGACGGTGTAGGCGACGAGCTCGCCGCCGTCCGCCGCGACGCGCAGCTCCTTGACGTTGAGCTCATCGCGGACGACGTCGCGCAGGCGCTCGACGGCGCGCGCCTCGGCCTCAGGCAGCGCCACGACCACTTCGGCGAGCGGCTGCCGCGTCTTGACGGCGGCGGCGTTGCGCGCCGCGCGGCCCATCTCGACGACGCGCCGCGCCGCCGCCATGTCGAACGACACGCCGGCGTCGATGGCCGTCTCGTCCACGACCGGCCACGCGCAGAGGTGCACGCTCTCCGGCGCCGCTGGATCCGCCGCGCGCACCAGGTTCTGGTACAGCTCCTCGGCGATGAACGGCGTGAACGGCGCCAGCAGCTTGGTCACCGTGACGAGCGCCTCGTGCAGCGTGTGGTAGGCGGCCAGCTTGTCGCTGTCGCTCTCGCTCTTCCAGAAGCGGCGGCGGCTGCGGCGCACGTACCAGTTGCTGAGGTCGTCGACGAACTCCTGGATCGCCCGGCAGGTGCCGGTGGCGTCGTAGGCCTCGAGCCCGTCGGTGACGGTCTGGATCAGCGTGTTGAGCTCGCCGACGAGCCAGCGGTCGAGCAGCGGACGCTCCTCGAGCGGCACCCCCTCGGCCATCGGGTCGAAGCGGTCGATGTTGGCGTACACCGTGAAGAAGCTGTAGGTGTTCCAGAGCGTGAGCAGGAACTTGCGCACGACCTCGTCGACCATGTCGGCGCTGAAGCGCCGCGGGCTCCAAGGCTGCTGGCTCGAGAACATGAACCAGCGGAAGGCGTCGGCGCCCTGGTGGTCGAGGATGTCGTCCGGCCGCACGACGTTGCCCTTGCTCTTGCTCATCTTCTGGCCGTCGCCGTCGAGGATGTGCCCCAGGCACAGCACGCGCTTGTAGGAGCTGCGGCCTTCGACGAGCGTGGCCACCGCGAGCAGGCTGTAGAACCAGCCGCGCGTCTGGTCGATGGCCTCGGCGATGAAGTCGGCGGGGAAGCGCTCGTGGAACTTGTCCTCGTTCTCGAACGGGTAGTGCCACTGCGCGAACGGCATCGAGCCCGAGTCGAACCAGGCGTCGATGACCTCGGGCGCGCGTCGCATCTCGCCGCCACACTCGGTGCACGTGAGCGTGATGTCGTCGACGTAGGGCCGGTGGAGTTCCAGATCCTCCGGAACGGGACCGGCCGCGCGCTCGCGCAACTCCGCGATGGAGCCGACGCAGTGCGTGTGCCCCTCCTCGCAACGCCACACCGGCAGCGGCGTGCCCCAGTAGCGATCGCGGCTCAAAGCCCAGTCGACGTTGCCCTCCAGCCACTCGCCGAAGCGCCCGTGCTTGATGTGCTCGGGGTGCCAGACGACGTCTTCGTTGGCGGCGATGAGCTCGTCCTTGATGGCCGTGGTGCGGATGTACCAGGTGGCCTTGGCGTAGTACAGCAGCGCCGTGTCGCAGCGCCAGCAGAAGGGATAGCTGTGCTCGTAGGGCTCGACGCCGAGCAGCAGGCCGCGGGCCTTGAGCTCCTCGGTGATCGCCGGGTCGGCGTCTTTGACGAAGACCCCAGCCCACGGCGTGACCTCGGCGATGAACTTGCCCTCGGTGTCCACGGCGTTGACGACCGGCAGGTCGTTCTCGCGGCCGACGCGCATGTCGTCCTCGCCGAAGGCCGGCGCGATGTGGACGATGCCGGTGCCGTCGGTCGTGGTCACGTAGTCGGCGCCGATGACGAAGTGCGCGCGCCTGTCCGGCGTCATGAGATCGAACGGCGGCTGGTAGTCCAGGCCGAGCAGCTCGGCGCCGGGGAACTCGCGCTCCACCACGGCCTTCTTGCCGAGGACCTTCTCCACGAGCTCGCGGGCCAGCACGAAGCGCTCGCCGCGGCTCTCGACGAGCGCGTAGGTGACGTCCGGGTGCACCGCCGCGGCGACGTTGCTGATGAGCGTCCACGGCGTGGTCGTCCACACGGCGAGCGAGACGGGCTTCCCGGGCTCGCCGGCGAGCTGCTCGGCCGCCGCCGGGGCGAGCGGGAAGCGCACGTAGACCGAGTCCTCGGTGACGTCCTTGTAGCCCTGCGCCACTTCGTGGCTGCTGATCGCCGTGCCGCAGCGCGGGCAGTAGGGCACGACCTTGAAGCCCTGATAGAGCAGGTCCTTGTCCCAGATCTGGCGCAGCAGCCACCAGACCGTCTCGATGTACTCGTTGGTGTACGTGTAGTAGGCATCTTCGAGATCGACCCAGAAGCCGATGCGCTCGGTGAAGCGCTCCCACTCCTCGAGGTACGTGGTGACGCTCTCGCGGCACAGCTTGTTGAACTCGGCGACGCCGTAGTCCTCGATCTGCTGCTTGCCGTCGATGCCGAGCCGGCGCTCCACCTCGAGCTCGACCGGCAGGCCGTGCGTGTCCCAGCCGGCCTTGCGCGGTACGCGGTAGCCGCGCATCGTCTTGTAGCGCGGGAAGAGGTCCTTGAAGATGCGCGAGATCACGTGGTGGGCGCCCGGGCGGCCGTTGGCCGTCGGCGGGCCCTCGTAGAAGACGTACACCGGCGCGTCGTCCCGCCCTTCGAGGCTCTTCTCGAAGATGCCGTGCTCTTTCCAGAACGCGAGGATGCGCGCGTCGAGCGCGGGCAGGTCGACGCGCGCAGAGACGGCGCGGAACAGTGGTTGCTTGTCGCTCACGTGTCTCGCTTTCGTAGGGCTGCGGCCGGAACGCCGATTTTAGCAGACGGCCACGCCGATGCGCCCGGGCCGCCCGGCCGCGCTCGTGTAGACTGGGCGCATGCCCACGCATGACGCGCCATCGCACGCGCCGGCGGACGCCGCGTCCCCGGCGCGTTTCCTCGCCCTCCTCGACTACGACGGCACGATGACGACGCACGAGTGCAACGAGATCGCGTTGCAGCGCTTCGCGGGCGACGCGTGGAAGCCGCTCGAAGCCGAGTCCAAGGCCGACCGCATGAGCCACGCGGAGTGCTTCGACCGCCAGGTGCAGATGATCCCGGCGCCGCGGACGCAGTTCGTCGGCGCCCTCGTGGAGGCGGCCGAGCCCTCACCGGGGCTCGCGGAGTTCCTCGCCGAGCTCGCCCGGCGGGCGGGGCGGGCGGCGGTCGTGAGCGCCGGCATCCGCGAGGCGATCGCGGCGTTCTGGACGCGCGAGGACCTGCCGCCGATCGACATCTACGCGAGCGAGCTCATCGGCGAAGGCCCGGACGCCGGGCCGCCGTACCATCTCGAGTTCAGCCCGGCGCTCGGCGACTGCCCGCGCTGCGGCCCGAAGAGTTGCAAGGCGGCGATCCTGCGCGCCCTGCGCCGCCCCGGCGACGTCGTGCTCGTCTTCGGCGACGGCGCCAGCGACCTCTGCCCGGCGCGCGAGGCCGACCTGACGTTCGCGCGCGGCCACCTCGCGGAGCGCTGCGCCGCGGAGGGCCTCGAGTGGCGCCCGCTGCCCGACTTCACACGCGTCTGGGCGGACGTCGACGAGTGGCTGGCGCAGCGGGCGGCCTCGGGCCACTGACGCGCCGGCCGGCCGCGCCGATCCGGCGAGCTGCGCTGATCCGGCGGGCCCTGCGCGAAGTCACGCGCCGCGCACGCCCGGCGCCGCCGGCCGCGGGTTTCTGGGGCGCGGCGCATCACGTATCATGGCCTACGGTCACGCGGCCGCGCAGCTCGCGCAGCGGCCCGGCGCGGCCGTTCTGACCCTCGCAGCGGAGCGTTCAGTGGACGACGGCCTCAAGCGCAGCCTCAGGCAGTTCGTGAAGTTCTGCTTCGTCGGCGGCAGCGGCGTCGTCGTCAACCTCATCGTCTTCAACCTCACGCTGCTCGCTTGGCACGCTGCCACCAGCTCGACGCCCACGACGGCCAAGTACCTCGGCAACCTGCTGGGGTTCGTCGTCTCCGTGCTCACGAACTACTACCTCAACCGCCGCTGGACCTTCCGCTCGAGCGGCGCCGTCAAGAC
>Ga0209697_10006656_pt1 | contig 13875 bp, 18 predicted proteins | sample AliMusrvi5mmetaG_FD_184115 | JGI IMG/M metagenome (GOLD analysis project Ga0209697, IMG submission 184115) | Freshwater lake bacterial and archeal communities from Alinen Mustajarvi, Finland, to study Microbial Dark Matter (Phase II) - Alinen... | ecosystem: Environmental > Aquatic > Freshwater...
AGAGACAGGAACCTCCAAAGTGCGGATTTGGGCAGGGGACAGTGGTTTGCGGCCGGATTCATGGGAAAACTCCTCGGACGCGAAAATAGCTATCCTGTCCGCTTTGCCAAGGATTCTTTTGGAAAATCCTCGGGGTAGTGGATTCTTGGGGTGTGGATGCCTTCGAGTTCAGGTGGTTTCGAGAACCAGGATGCGGCCATCATCGAGCGGGACTTCGGGGGCTTTCCATGCCATTACAAGGTGACCATTACAAGGTGACAGACCATTAGTATTGGACAATTAGTATTGCAGGGGAAATCAGGGCGCGGCGAGGGCACCACGCGCTACCGGGCTGTCTGGGTCGGCAGCTCCGCTATCAATCACTGTTGACCTTCACCAGAGTGACTTTCATCCCGGCAGTGCGGGCCAGTTTTGACTGTTTGAGGTCACAGGTAATGAAATTCCGGCAATGCAGTTCGGCAGCCATGGCGACATGCAGAATGTCGTAGGACCGGGTTCCGAGCCGCAACGTTTGATCCTGCGAAAGCGCCAAGGCCGCCGCCACAACCTGATCCCATGAGACTTCGGTCTTCACCAAGGAGCCGTGCTCCAGGAAGCGCTCCAAACGTCCTTCCCACGCAGAGAGTTCGCGATTCAATCCCATCTTGTCGGCTGCCGTCCGGGACCTCATTTCCATGAACGCCTTCATGCGCAATCCGTTCCTGATCTCAATCTCATGCAGTGGGCTGAAGGCCAAGGCAGGCCGACCGAGCCGGCGGAACACAGCCACGGCCATTGCGGAACCGACTTCGTTGGTCAGCAGGCGCAACACAAAGCTTGAGTCTCCGTAGGTCATGGCATCCGGGAATCCATCACCAGTTGCGCCGCGGAGTGCGTGGAGCAGCGTTCCGCAAGCATGGCGTCGAGTTCATCATCCACTAGCTGCTTGTCGGCATCCGCCAGTGCTGGCGCTGTTGCGGAGCGAAGCACCCACAAGGGCTTGCCGTTATCGGTGACCTGCACACTCAGGCCGGCCGCCGTGAGCTTTTTCACGGCCGTGGGATGTCGGAGCAATTCGCGCAAGGGAAGGGTTCTCATGTGTCAGACGCTAATGTCTGACAGCAGGATTGTCAAAGAAAATAGCAGAACAAGAGCGCAAAGCTCTCTTTCAATCCAAAATCATCTCGGGGTCCTCTCGGGGTCCTTTAAAGTTTGAATCTGCTAGGCGGCAATCTGAGGAGGAGGGATTTGAGAGCCTGAGTTCATGGTAGGAAGGACGGCAGTGTGGCAATCAAGCACTCGTTCATCGACGCTGGCTGCTGCGGCCATTACTCCCTTTACGGGCATGACGCGAATAGCGCACAGGCCCGGACCATGGGCAACGCGCTCAAAGTCCCGGTTGCCATCACGCCGTTGCAGCGGCACGAACTCCGCAACGCCTTCCGGCTTGCCTTGTTTCGGCAGGTGATGACCTTGGAGCGCTGTCAAGCCGTGCTTGACGAAGTTGAAGTCGATACCAAGACTGGCGAATTGCTGGAAACGCCCGTTTCATGGGCGGAGGTATACGCCGAAGCGGAAGCTCTCAGCGCGGCGCACACGAAAACACTCGGAACACGCGGCTTTGAATACAAGGGCAAGCACAAGGACCTTGCCGCCGCTTATGACCAGCTCTTGCGCTACCGCAATGCCCTGGAAAATCCACCCCTGCTTGTGGTTTGCGGCCTTGACCCCGCCAAGCGCTCGCAACTCGGGGCGCACTTCACCGGCCGCGAAGACATTGAACTTGTCGTTGATGCTGTGATTATGACCGTGCTCCGCCGTGAGTGGAACGAATGCACCGGGGTTATTCACAACTTGCTCACAACCGGGCGCAAGACGCCAGCCGCCGCAGCCGCCCCGGCACAGCCAATGAACGCCGCCGCAACCAAGAAGGCACGCGGCGAGGCGGGAAGCATCTTGCATCGCTTCCTTGACCGCCTGCAACGTGTGCGGATTCTTGATCCGGCTTGCGGCTCCGGGAATTTCCTTTATGTCGCCTTGCTCCGCCTGAAAGACCTGGAGAAAGAGGTCATCCTGGTGGCGCTGACCTGTGCTGCTACTGGTTTGAAAAGGCCCGCGCCCATATCGCCGCCGGCAAAGGCAAGCGTGCCGGACTACTGGCAACGCAAGCCATACGTGGCGGCGCGAACCGTGATGTTCTGAAACGCATCAAGGATACTTTGCATTCGAGAGCAGCTCACCGGTGGCATATTGGAGAATGCGATAGACATCATCCTCCGGGTTGGCGTCAGGCAGTGTGCAACGGGTTATTCCTGAATCCCGTGACGGAAGTCTACCACTTCACTTCGAAGCAGGTGGCAGAGCAAAGGCCCGAGGTGGCCACCACCGCGCCCGAGGATGTCCTGCGGCTCTTCTCCCACCTCATGCAACAGGGCGGGGCGCTGGTGAAATACTTCGCGCTCGCCTACTTCGCCGGGATCAGACCGGACGGGGAGCTCAAAGCCGTAGCCGATCAGGAAAGCAAGCTCATCAACCTCCGCACCGGGTTTATCACAATTCCCGCCGGAATTGCCAAGACGAAGGACGTTTGCAAGGTGAGCATCCCCGAAAATCTCGCCGCGTGGCTCAGGACCTACAGCGGGCACCCCATCATTCCCACGAATTTCGATAGGCTCATCAAAGAAGTGCGCAAGCAGTTCAGCCTCCAGCATGACGAAACCCGCCACTCGTTCATCTCCTTCCATGTGGCCATCCATCGGAGTGTCGGCGATGCCGCATTGCAGGCCGGTAACAGCGAGGGCGTTGTGAAAAAACATTCCCTCAATCTCCACAACAAAGAAGACGGCACCCAGTTCTTCTCAATCGTGCCTGACATGGAAAAGGGCGTGGCGGTGTTCGCCCCCGAATCAACCGTCGCCTCCACACCTCACCTAAAAGTCATCTAACTGCATCCAAATGCGGCTTGACGGTGACCGCTGGCGTTGCCATAATGACAACAGGTTTGCATGAACATCATCACCAAACGCCGCATTCTCGACTTTGCCAAGCAACACCCCAACGCCTCCGCCAACCTTTCGGCATGGATCACCGTAGCCTCCGCTGCCAAGTGGCAATTCATCGCGGACGTGCGCAAAGTCTTTCCCCACGCCGACCTCGCCACCGTCCGGAGCTCCAAGACCGTCACGCTCTTCAATATCGTCGGCAATCACCACCGCCTCATCACCGCCATCCACTACAACACCCGCAGCATTTTCATCCTGAAAATCCTCACCCACGCTGATTACAGCAAAGACCACTGGAAAAACGACCTCTAAGCCGATGAACGCCACCAAACCTATCCTTCCCAGTTTCAGCAAATTGCCCAAAACCTATGAGGCCCTTTGCCGCTTGCACATGCCACGCACCTTGCGTGACACAATCGACCTCGATGCCGTCACTGAGATCATCGACCTCATGGCCGGTCACTCACTCAGCGCCGATCAAGCGGACTACCTCGAAACCCTCGCCGAGCTTGCCGGAGCTTATGAGTCCGCGAACTACGCCGCCCCGTCGCCACTGCCACCGCATGAGTTTCTCACCGCTCACTTGGAAAACATCGGCATGACCGCCACCGAGTGGGGCAAACTCATCGGCATCGACCGCTCCACCGCTTCCCGCCTTCTCCGCGGCGAGCGGAAGTTCAACACCACCCACGTTAGAAAAACCGCCGCGGCCTTGGGCATCGAGCCATCACACTTGATTTGATGGGGCAAGCAGCAGCGGCGGCAACCCACTCATGCTCTGCAATGCCCCACAGCCGTCACCTCGAAGCCCACGCTTGGCCGCTCAAACGCTAGGCCCCATGAAAACCATCGCCACCACCACCAAAGCCAAGACGGGACGCCCCACCAACCGCGCCCCGGATGTCGCCGTGCTCAAGGCCCGGAAAGAAGTCATGGTGCGGGGCGAGCGTGCCCCCTCCCGCGTGTTCCGTCTGGAACGGCAAGCGGATGGCAGCATCGTCCGCAGCGCGGTCAATCCTGAGCGCCAGCGCAGCAACTCCGCCAAGGCATGGGAAGCCTAGAGCGAGGTCTCCAAGGTCCGCCAGTCCCTCAACCTGACCCAGGTAGCCTTCGCCGGCCTGCTCGGTATTGGGCCAATCGCCCACGAGGTTCTCTACCGGGCGACTGGGCATGACATGGGCTGGGAACTCGCCTATGCCGCCTGGTTGGCCTTTCGGGAGAACTACAATGTGCTGCAATTGTGTGCCGCCGAAAATGAGGCACGGGAGACGGCCGGGAAACCTCTCCTGCGAGTCCCCAGTAGCTTGGAGCCGCCACCGGCAGCACCACCGCCCTACAGGCAACCCAGCGGCCCGCTGCCCATCACAGGACGGCAGCTATTTCAAACGCACGGATGATCCTACGCGTCCAGCATGGCTTCCGGCGACTCACCGCGAGGCCGAGGCTCACCGGAAAGTCCCAACCAAGCAGGAGGTGCCGCCGATGAAAAGCCCACTAACGACACAGCCAGCCAGCGCCTGGATGAGCTCCACACGCTCAAGGAGAACAAGGCCAACCGTCTCAGGAAGCCCATCGAAGATCCGATCTTCACCCCGAAGCAGGACCGCCTGCGCTGGTCGCGCTTCAAGGAAACCTCCCCCGACGAGATGTTCACCACCGTGCGGGACCTGGCATTCCCCTCCATCAAGACGCTCGGCAAGTCGGCCAGCGGCGAGGATGACAGCACCTACAGCGACCACATGAAGGACGCCACCTTCATGATGCCCACTCCCAAGGTCCTCGCCAATATCGTTGACCAGCTCGATTCCATCGACATGGCCGACACCGACACCAAGGGTGACCTCTACGAATATATGCTCGGAAAAATCGCCAGCGCCGGCCAGAACGGCCAGTTCCGCACCCCGCGCCACATCATTGGCCTGATGGTGGACATGACCGCTCCCACCCCCAAAGACAGGATTTGTGATTCCGCCTGCGGCACGGCCGGATTCCTGGTTGCGGTGGCCATCTACCTGATGACTCACTGCGGGGACGCCATCTACAAGGATGCAGCCTCCCGCCGCCGCTTCAATGAGGCCACCTTCCACGGCTACGATTTCGATAGTACCATGCTCCGTATCGGCAGCATGAACATGCTTCTCCACGGCGTGGAAAACCCGGACATCCGCTACAAGGACTCGCTGGCGGAGAGTGATGAAGACGACTCGGAGAAATACACTCTCCTCCTCGCCAATCCCCCCTTTGCAGGCAGCCTCGATTACGAGTCCACCGCCAAGGACTTGGAGAGCTGATAAACGGTCCCCTGACATCCACTTTGCAGGCAGCCTCGATTACGAGTCCACCGCCAAGGACCTCCAGCGCATCGTCAAGACGAAGAAAACCGAATTGCTCTTCATGGCGCTCTTCCTGCGCCTGCTCCAGACCGGTGGCCGCGCCGCCGTCATCGTGCCAGATGGCGTGCTCTTCGGCTCGTCCAATGCCCACCAGCAAATCCGCACGGAATTGCATCCCTACCTGGCGGGCACACTCGACAAAATTGACTGCCCCTCGCTCCGCGTGGGTGGGGTCGCCGATCATGTGCATCTGTTCTTTGGACTCTCGCGAACGCGCACCATCGCCGAGGTCGTCGAGACGGTGAAAACCAGTTCGTCCAAATGGATCAAATCCAAAGGCCCGCAATTTTCGGGTTTCCACTGGCAATCCGGTTATGGCGCGTTCTCTGTCAGCCAGTCGGATGCCGATACCGTCGTCAACTACGTGGCCAATCAGGAAAGCCATCACCGGAAAATGACGTTTAAGGATGAATATCGCAAATTGTTGGAACGATACCGTATCAACTACGACGAAACCTATGTCTGGGATTGAACTAACAAACCGTTGGCCCAACGGGCCAAAATCCCCAGGGCGTTGCCCTGGGCTGAGGAATTTTGCACCGTTGGTGCATCAGAGAATCACGATGATGAAAGATCACATCACCAAGGGACGAAAACCAAGGGACGAAAAAAATCTGGAGGGGTTGCTGAAATGAATATCCGCCGCCAAAACATCTTCCGGCCCAACGGGCCTATATCCCTTAGCCCAGGGCAGCGCCCTGGGTGGGCGAGGTCGATAGGTCGGCGGCCTGTAGGGCCGCGATCCGGGGCGACGTGTTTCGGCGCACAACGGTATCGCGCACCGTTGGTGCGCGGGTTTGCGACGGACGAAAGCCCAGGGCGTTGCCCTGGGCTGAGGAATGATGCGCCGTTGGCGCAGTTGGAACGAAACCCTGCGTGGTCATCGCCAACGCGCGTTTGGCCCAACGGGCCAACATCCCTCAGCCCAGGGCAGCGCCCTGGGTGGGCGAGGTCGATAGGTCGGCGGCCTGTAGGGCTGCGATCCGGGGCGACGTGTTTCGGCGCACAACGGTATCGCGCACCGTTGGTGCGCTGGGATCTGACGGACGTGAACCCAGGGCGTTGCCCTGGGCTGAGGAATGATGCGCCGTTGGCGCGGAAGAGAATCACGATGATGAAAGATCCAATGGCCAAGGGGCGCAAAGAACTGGAGGGGTTGTTGAAATGAAGTGGAAAACCGCAAAAGTTAGCTCGCTTTGCGATCTCAAGAACGGAAAAGCCTACAATGCAGACGATTGGGCGACGGAAGGGTTGCCGATCATCCGCATTCAAAATCTAAACAATTCATCGAAAGGCTTTAATTACTGGTCAGGAACCTTGGACAAACAGATTCATGTCAGACCCAAGGATCTTCTTTTGGCATGGTCTGGGACACCTGGGACATCCTTCGGTGCACACATTTGGAATGGCCCTGAAGGTGTGCTGAATCAGCACATTTTTCGGATTGATATCCTATATGGGAATATTGAAAAGCGGTGGTTTCAGTTCTGCTTAAACCAACAACTGAATAGCCTGATTCACCAAGCGCATGGCGGAGTGGGACTCAAACATGTAACCAAAGGAGCAGTCCATGCTCTTGAAATCCGCCTCCCGCCGCTCGCCGAGCAGAAGCGCATCGCGGCGATTCTGGATGCGGCGGACGCCTTGCGGGCCAAGCGCCGCGAGGCCCTCGCCCAACTCGACGCCCTTCTCCAATCCACCTTCCTCTCCCTCTTCGGCGATCCGGTGTCCAATCCGATGCGGTGGGAGGATTCGTCATTACTGGGCACATTGGCAGAAATTGTTTCGGGTGTTGCCAAGGGCCGAAAACTTGGCGATAAAAACGTTCGTATATTTCCCTATTTGGCTGTCGCCAACGTGCAGGACAAATATCTGAAATTTGACGTTGTAAAATCCATTGAAGCCACCGATGAGGAAATCGCTAAATATCGCTTGATTAAGGATGATCTACTTCTAACTGAAGGCGGAGATCCTGATAAACTCGGACGCGGCAGCTTATGGCATGACGGTCTTCCCGAATGCATCCACCAGAATCACATTTTCAGAGTTAGAATCACTTCTGCCAAGATTGATCCGATCTATCTCAATTGGTTGATTGGGAGCCAACGAGGCAAAAAGTATTTTCTCCGTTCCGCAAAACAGACAACCGGGATTGCATCTATCAACATGACCCAACTTAGGGCTTTTCCCATGTTGATTCCCCCGCTTCCCCTCCAACAAAAATTCGCCGCCATCGTTGGATCCATCGAGCGCCAGAAGACCGCGCAGCGCGGCCACCTCGCCGAACTGGACGCCCTCTTCGCCGCTCTCCAGCACCGCGCCTTTGGCGGGGAACTCTGATCCATTGAGCCATGACCGATGCCGTATTCAACGCCGCGAACCTCCGGGAAGATGTCGATCTCGAAGCCAAGAGTGCGCTTGGCCAGGACGGTCGTGGAGCCTTGCCTCGGGATTTTTTCGAATCCTATTCGGCCTTTGCCAACACGAATGGCGGGATGATCTATCTGGGCGTAAAGGAGCTGAAAGGCCGCAGCTTTGACGCCCACGGTATTGAGAATCCCGATCCAATGCTCGATGATCTGTGGAATCAGTTGAACAACCCGCAGAAGGTCAGCCGCAACCTGCTCACTCCCGCGATGGTGCAGCGGTTCCCGGCGGGCACAGGCCGATGGGTGATCGAGATCGAGGTGCCCCGCGCTACCCGGCATGAGCGCCCCATCTTCATCAACGGCAACCCGCTGAAGGGCACCTACAAACGGCATCATTCAGGTGACTACCTCTGCCGCGACGACGAGGTGAAACGAATGCTCGCCGAGCAGACCGAGGACGCGCGAGATGCACGCCTCCTAACAGGTTACACTTTCGACGATTTGGACATGGACAGTTTCAAGGCCTACCGCAACCGCATGGCGGCCCTGAAGCCTGACCATCCGTTCAACGGGGCGGAGAATCTTGAATTTCTCCGCGAACTTGGCGGGTGGAGAACGGACCGGCAAACAGGCAATGCCGGGCTTACGCTGGCAGGGCTGTTGATGTTTGGCAAACACGAGGCCATTCATGAGGTCGTGCCCAATTATTTCGTGGATTACCGGGAATTGCCCGTTGGTGGAGCGAAAACCAAGTGGGTTGACCGGCTCAGCCCGGATGGCACCTGGTCGGGCAATCTTTACGATTTCTACCGCATGACAATCCAGCGGCTGTTCCGGGATCTTAAAGTTCCCTTTCGGCTGGAAGGCGGCGAACGGGATGACGACACGCCGATTCACAAGGCATTGCGAGAAGCCTTGGTGAACGCACTGGTTCATGCGGACTACTCCGCCAGCATTTCGATTTTGGTGGTCAAGGCCCCGGATTATTTCGGGTTCCGGAATCCAGGAAACATGCGCATCCCTGTCACCGCAGCCTTTGAGGGGGGCCACAGCGATTGCCGGAACCGCAGCCTCCAAAAAATGTTCAGTCTCATCGGACTCGGTGAGCAAGCCGGCTCCGGAATCCCCCGGGTGATCGAGAACTGGAAATCCCAGCACTACCGGCTCCCGGAGTTGTGGGAGTCTGAGGAACTCGAGGCGACGCTCATGAAGCTCCGCACGGTGAGCCTGCTCCCGGATGGGACCTTGCAGGATTTGCGGTTTTTCTTTGGCAAATCTTTCGACCAGCTCGATGAGAACGGGCGTCTCGCCCTGGCCACCGCGCACATCGAGGGCTACGTCACCAATGCACGCCTCCGGCAGATCTCGCGCCTTCACCCCCGCGACATCACCCTCCTGCTCAAGGGCTTGGTCGATCACAGGATGCTCGTCCCGGACGGCCAGGGGAGGGCCACCAGCTATCGACTGGCAGGTACGGCAGCCGTGGATCTGGCAAGCGCCGTGGATTTGGAAAGTCCGCCCCCGAGGTCCGAAGATTTGCTCCCGAGGTCCGAAGATTTGCCCCAGAGGTCCGAACATTTGGCCCCGAGGTCCGAACATTTGGAGGTGAGGTCCGAACATTTGCCGTCCAGCTCACCACAATTGCCGGGGGGCAATCCCATGGAAGATCCGACTTTACTCAGGATCGCGGATCCGGTGAGGTCGAACAAACACTGCCTTCCTGAAACGACACGGGAAACGATCCGGAATCTCTGCTGCGGAAAGTTTTTCACACTCAATCAATTGGCGGTCCTTCTGAATCGATCCCCAGACGGGATTCGTCAGCGTTTCATCAAACCGATGGTGGATGACGACAAAATTCTCGAACGGCGCTATCCCCAGCAACCCAACCACGAGCAGCAAGCCTACCGAACCCGCGAACCATGAGCAACTTCACCTTCCTGCCCCCAACGTTCAAGGACCTCGCGGAAGCCTCCCGCAAGGCGGAAGATCACATCATGGGTGACCCCCGCGCCGCCTGTTTCCACGCCCGCTTCGCCCTGGAGGTGGCCGTCCGCTGGCTCTACCGCTACGACACCAGCCTGCGGATGCCGTATGACTCCAGCCTCGGGGCCATGATCCATGATCCCGGTTTCCGCAACCTGTTGCCGTAAGCGGTCTTCCAGAAAGCCCGGATCATCCAGCAGGTCGGCAATCAGGCGGTCCACGAGGCGCGCCCGATCCGCCAGCAAGACGCCATGCAGGTGGTCAAGGAACTCCATCACCTTTGCTACTGGCTCACCCGCACCTACGCGCCGGAAGCGTCCCGCGAGGGTGCCGCATGGTCGGATGCCCGCGTGCTCCAGCCGCTCACCAGCGCGGCGGCGGTCGTCCCGAGCAAGGAACTGGAGGCCCTGGAAAAGCAGCTTGAGGAGCAGGCCAAGGAATTCCTCCAGCGCCAGCAGGAAAGGGATGCTCTCGATTCCGAAATCCAACTCCTCCGCACCCACCTCGCGGTAGCCAAGGCCGCTGCGGAGAAAAAGCCGGACACCCACGACTACACGGAGGCGCAGACCCGCCACTACCTCATCGATCTCGAACTCAGACGCGCCGGATGGCCGCTCGATCAGAAGCGGGACAAGGAATTCGAGGTGACCGGAATGCCGAACCAGGCGGGCAAGGGCTACGTGGACGACGTGCTCTGGGGCGATGACGGCAAGCCGCTCGGCATCGTGGAATCGAAGAAAACCACGGTGGACGCCCGCGTGGGCCAGCAGCAGGCCAAGCTCTATGCCGATTGCCTTGAAGCGATGTATGGCCAGCGTCCGGTCATTTTTTTCACCAACGGCTATGAGACATGGATCTGGGATGACACGGCCTATCCGCCACGCCGAGTGTCCGGATTTTACAAGAAGGAGGAACTTGCCCGCCTCATCCTCCGCCGCAGCACCCGCAAGCTTTTCACCACGGTTTCTATCAATGGGGTGATCATCGAACGCTACTATGCGAAACGCTCGGTCACCAGCATCTGCGAGCATTTTACCAAGAAACAGCGCAAGGCCCTGCTCGTCATGGCCACCGGTACCGGCAAGACCCGCGTCGCCATCGCGCTGGTGGATGTCCTTCAGCGGGCAAACTGGGCCAAGCGTGTGCTTTTCCTCGCCGACCGCGTCGCTCTGGTCAACCAGGCGGGCAATGCCTTCAAGGCGCATCTGCCGGATTCCAGCCCGGTGAATCTGGTCACCGAAAAAAACACCGAGGGCCGCGTCTATGTCTGCACCTACCCCACCATGATGGGACTCATCGACGTGACCGACGGCGGCGCGGCCCGCTTCGGTGTTGGCCACTTCGATCTGGTCATCATCGATGAAGCGCACCGCTCGGTCTATCAGCGCTACCGCGAGATTTTCCGATACTTCGATTGCCTGCTCGTCGGCCTCACCGCCACACCTCGCGATCAGGTGGATAAGAACACCTACGAGCTCTTCGACCTTGAGCAAGGCGTCCCCACTGATGCCTACGAACTCGAACGCGCCGTCAGCGACGGCTTCCTGGTGCCGCCGCAAGTCCGCCAGGTGGATCTCAAATTCCCCCGCGACGGTATCCACTACGATGATCTCAGCGATGAGGAGAAGGCGGAATGGGAATCGCTCGACTGGGGAGACAACAACGGGAACAGCGGCGCACCCGACACCGTGCAAGCTTCCGCCATCAACAACTGGCTGTTCAACACCGACACGGTGGACAAGGTCCTCCAGCACCTCATGGCGGAAGGCCTCAAAGTCGAAGGCGGCGACCGCATCGGCAAGACCATCATCTTCGCCCGCAATCACGAGCACGCGAAGTTCATCGAGGAGCGCTTCAATTTCCACTATCCGCATTACGCCGGACACTTCGCCCGCATCATCGACAACTATGCGAAATACCCGCAGAGCCTCATCGAGGCCTTTTCTCAGAAGGACAAGGCCCCGCACATTGCCATTTCCGTGGACATGCTGGATACCGGCATCGACGTGCCGGAAATCGTCAACCTGGTTTTCTTCAAGCCCGTCTATTCCAAGATCAAGTTCTGGCAGATGATCGGTCGTGGCACCCGCCTCTGCAAAAACCTCTTCGGCCCGGATCAGGACAAGGAGCACTTTCGAATCTTCGACTTCTGCTTCAACTTCGACTATTTCCGCGAGAACCCCAACGGCATCGAGACCGGTGGCGGTGAGGGCCTCGGCACCCGCCTCTTCAAAAGCCGCGTCCAGTTGCTCGCTGCCGTCCAGCAAACTCCCGGGCTGGAACCCTCCGGCACACTCCGAACATCCCTCGCCAGCACCCTGCACGCGGAAGTCTGCGGCATGAATCCGGACAATTTCATGGTGCGCGCCCACCTCCAGCATGTCGAACGATTCAAGAATGCGGGATCATGGGAATCGCTCTCGGATTCAGACATCCACGAGATCGAGAACCACATCGCCGGACTGCCCAGCCAGATCGAAACCGATGAGATCGAGGCCCGCTTCTTCGACCTCAGTGCCCTGCGGATGCAGATCGCCCTGGTCGAGAAAGACGCCGGAACCTTCGAGTCTATCCGCAAGAAAGTCATCGAGATCGCCGCCAGCCTTGAGGAAAAGGACGCCATCCCCGCCGTCAAACAGCAACTCGAAACCCTCCGCGCCGTCCAAACCACCGAGTTCTGGGAAGGCATCGATCTCGCCGCCCTCGAAGACCTTCGCATCCGCCTGCGCGGCCTCGTCCAGTTCATCGATAAATCCAAGCGCAAGATCGTTTACACCCACTTCAAGGACGAGGTTCAGCCATGAACTTGGCGATTTCCCCACCGTCCGGGGATGGCTTGCTGAGTCTGGCTGCTTGGATCCACTCTTGGGAGATAACCGCGCTGGGCTCTCCCGGTTGGTGTCCGATGAGCATGCTTGGCTTGTCTGAAGTCGTGATTCCTTCAAATCGTATGTCGCTCTTGAAGACCGCCACTTGCAGCGCCATCCGCCGCAGGTATTCCGGCAGACTGGCATTCTTCATGAGAATCCGCCCTTGCCAGTACACCGGAACTTGGCCGAAAACCCCCGCCCAAGTGGGTTTTCGACTCTTCCGGCTGCGTCGTAATGCCAAACCTCGTGCTCGGAAGTGTCGCCGGAGATGGGGTCATCGAGTGAGTCAAATTCACCAGAAGGAATCAGTCGCCCTTCTTTTTTGGCCCAAGCAATGACTGGAGATACTGCTCCCTTACCGCCTTCACTTGAGCCCGCGCCCGCAGCCTCGATTCCTCTGACGACCTCTCGAAAGGTCCCCATTTGGGCGGCGAGTTTTGCGGGGAGGTCTGCGGCGTGCTCATCCAGAACACGATATGCCTCAAGTGCATCGTAGGCAATGCCTTTTTCGCCCGTAGGGTTCGGCGGGCCGCCATCCTGTAACCCTTCCAGATAAGCCTTTCGCTCGTCCTGGCTCATCGCCTTCCAGTGGGGCGAGTCTGCACTGATTTTTCCGTCGTTCGGCAAGATCGGAGGCGTGGTGGGGAAGGGGAAAATGCGGAACACATCTGGCGGTGGAACCCGCGCCCGCCGTCAACATGGGCAGACCTCAACAAATTCCCGGTAGGTTGACAAGGGCCATCAGCCTTTCACCTCCGCCCGTAAGCAAACCTCGGCTTCCCGCCGTGCCCGCGACCCGTCGGCGGCCGGAGCCCCTGGAATGGATGCCGGAGCCACAGGCGGAAGGTTCTTTCAGCCTGGCCCAGCACCGGCGACATGATCCTTGCCCGCGCATGACGGACAACGGCCGCGCCGACCGGGGCGAACCTCTCTTGCGCCGCATGCGCGAGTTTTGCGAGGTGGTCAACTTCGAGCCGGGGGCGCAACTGCCACCATGATTTCAAGCCGAACCATGGTTGCCACCATGCCGCTGGGCGCGGGAACGCACGCCGGGAAAACCCCGCCACCGAAAAAAGCAACCCGGCGCTTGACGCAGGGGGCGGTGTGGAACATCCTGTGGCACATGAAGACAGTCACCATTCGGCAAGTTCATAACGACTTCAGCTCGGTTCTTGCGTTGGTCGCGCAAGGGGAGGAAGTGACGGTGTTGAACCGGACCCGCCCCGTCGCCCGCATTTGCCCGCCGCGCCCCGAGGCCCCGGCCAAGTTCAAGATG
>Ga0209697_10006668_pt1 | contig 13854 bp, 13 predicted proteins | sample AliMusrvi5mmetaG_FD_184115 | JGI IMG/M metagenome (GOLD analysis project Ga0209697, IMG submission 184115) | Freshwater lake bacterial and archeal communities from Alinen Mustajarvi, Finland, to study Microbial Dark Matter (Phase II) - Alinen... | ecosystem: Environmental > Aquatic > Freshwater...
ACCCCGGGAGGAGTAAAGAAACTGACTATGTGACGCTCAAAAAACAAAATGTAGTGCCACTTGACGAAATTTACATCGGTAACACGCTGTAACAGCGAGTGTTTTTAATTACAGTGTCAAAAATGGGCTACGGCGCCGCAGATCACCGGATTGCCGCCGAAGCGCTGGAAAAACTCGGCATGACATCTCTGGCGGAGCGTCCCTATACCGAGGTGAGCGGCGGCGAACGTCAGTTGACGCTAATCGCCCGCGCCATGGCCCAGGGGGCGCGGGTCTTCGTGATGGACGAACCGACCAACGGGCTGGATTACGGCAATCAGATACGTCTTCTGGAAAGGCTCAAGGCACTCTCGGCGGACGGCTATACCTTTGTCTTTTCAACCCACCACCCTGACCACGCCATGTCTGTCGCCGACCGGGTGGTAATGATGCGTAACGGGGTTATTGCCTACGACGGCCCGGTTGCCGCAACGATTAATCAGGCCAGCCTGCTGGATCTGTACAACGTGGACGTGCGGATGTATCCGGTGGAGGAGGGGGTCTCCGTCTGCGTGCCGGCGGTACGCTTGAACAGATGTTAGCAGTAAGGATCATGCACAAAATATTGCTGGGGAGGAATAGATGAAATTACTCAAGGTACTTGTTTTATGGCTGCTTTTTTCCTGGGGAATGGCCGATGGTGCCCACGCGCGGGAGATCATCGATATGGCCGGGCGCACCGTGACGGTGCCGGATGTCATCAGGAAGGCATATGCGCCATCCCCCTACGGGGCATACATGATGTACTCGGTTGCTCCGGAAAAACTCGCCGGGCTGATGTTTCCGTTGAAGGATGAAGACAAGAAATATCTGCACCCGAGCATCCACAACCTGCCGCTGATCGGTGGGCTCTCCGGCGAGGGCATGCGGTCGAACATCGAAGTGCTTATAAAGATGAAGCCGGACGTTATTGTGATCTGGGCCGGGAAAAAGAATCCTTTTAACCAAAAATCGGAAGAAATTCTCAACAAGCTGAATATTCCCTATGTCTATGCAACGGTGGATACGCTGGACGATTACCCGGCGGCCTACACCTTTTTCGGGAAACTGATGGGGAAAGAGGAACAGGCGGCGAAACAGGGCGCCTACACCCGGAAAACGCTGCATGATGTCGAGGCTACGATTCAGAAAATCCCGAACAGCCGCAGACCCAGAGTCTACTATGCGGAGGGGGTGGACGGCTTGAGCACTGAGTGTGACGATTCCATCCATGTACAGCTTCTGAAACTTGCCGGAGATGTGGATGTCCATCGCTGTCACACATCGAACCACAAGGGATTTGAGAAGATCTCGCTTGAACAGATCATCATGTACAACCCGGATGTCATTGTCGCTCAGGAAAAGGTGTTTTTCGACAAAGTCAGAGCTGAACCGGCCTGGCGGAACGTCAAGGCGGTGCGTGATGGCCGTGTTTATCTGGTGCCGCATGCGCCGTTCAACTGGTTTGACCGTCCTCCCTCTTTCATGCGAATCCTCGGACTCAGGTGGCTGATGAACTCGCTCTATCCCAAGGAATACCCGCTGGATATGGTCAAGGAGACTAGAGATTTCTACCACCTGTTTCTCGGGGTAACACTCTCGACCGATGATGCGAAACAGGTGCTCAATCTTAAATAAAACAGCAGGTCACGACTAACATGTAAGTCAAATAACTACACAAAAGGAGCATGACAATGAGCAGTGTAACAAAAGAAAATTACGCAGTACTACTGGAAGAAGCGGTCAATTTTCATGGACATCTCTGCGCCGGCATCGAAAGCGGCACGCGGATGGCCATATGCGGTTTGCAGAAGATCGGCATCGCCGATCCGAAGGGAGCGGATAAAAAGAAATTGATGGTGTTCGTCGAGATCGACCGATGCGCAACCGACGCTATCATGGTTCTCACCGGCTGCCGTCCGGGAAAACGCACCATGAAGATCGTCGATTTCGGAAAAATGGCTGCCACTTTTATCAATCTGGAGACAGGAAAAGCGGTTCGCATTGTCTCGAAAATGAAGAAAAATACCGACGGTACCAGCGACATGCCTGATTTTTCCACGGTCTCAGACGAAGAACTGTTTACCATCACCAATGTGGCTGTGCCGCTGCAGCCTGAAGATCTGCCGGGTAAACCGGTGCGTACCGCCCAGTGTGCCGACTGTGGCGAAAAAATTCTCGATGGCCGTGAGATTGAGCATGAGGGAAAATCCTTATGTAAACCGTGTCTGACGCAGAGCAGGTATTACGTGCCGTTACCGTGATACTTCAGCCCGAGCGTGGCGATATATTATAATCGCGACGGACAAACTGTAATCCCTGTTTTTTTACACCCTAATCGTTATTTAATTTTTATATAACGGACACCATTCAAAAGGAGAATGTAATGAACATGATGAACACCTGGAGCAGGATGACTGTCATGAAGCGGAGCGCCGTAGCAGCCGTGAGTCTCGTATCACTCTGCGCCACGCCGCTATTGGCGGAAGAGAAGGGAGAAAGCAGCAACGTTTTCAGTTTGGGTAAGATTGAGGTAAGCGGAAAGTCGGACAAACAACAGAGCCCGGCAATTACCACGGTCGGCTCGGAGGAAATGCTGGAGTTCGATAGAAAAACCGTGGCGGAGGCAGCCAGTCTGATTCCCGGCGTAACCATATCAAAAGTAGGCCCGCGTAACGAGTCTATGGTCTATGTACGCGGTTTCGATCTCAAGCATGCGCCGATTTTTCTTGATGGCATCCCGATCTACGTGCCGTATGACGGCTACCCTGATCTTGGCCGTTTTTTTACCTATGATCTTTCCGAACTTAATATTTCCAAAGGGTTTTCATCGGTTCTCTATGGCCCGAACACCATGGGCGGTTCTATCAACATGATTTCCAAACGTCCCACCAAAAACTTTGAGGGCGATGTCGGCGCAGGGTATAACTCGGGAGACACGTATCATGCCTTTGCCAATCTGGGCACAAACCAGAAAACGTGGTACCTGCAGGGCGGCGGATCATGGTCGGACAGCCGTACCTTTGAGCTTTCCGATAATTACGTTCCTACCAAGATCAAGGGTGTCATACCTGAAGACGGCGGTAGCCGGGAGAACTCATATCAGCGCGACAAAAAAGCTACCATCAAAGTCGGACTGACTCCCAACAGTACTGATGAATATGCGTTGAGCTATATCTATCAGCATGGCGAAAAAGGGGTGCCTCCGTATGCCGGTATTAATCCGAATCCCCAGGGAGGTCTCCGCTATTGGCAGTGGCCCTATTGGGATAAAAAGAGCCTGTACCTGAATACCAACACCGCTATCGGTGACAAAAGTTATGTCAAAGTCCGCACATATTATGATCAATTCCGGAATGGCTTGAGTATTTTCAATGACTCCTCGTACAGCACCATCAACTATGCTGCGGGTAATTACAGTTGGTACGACGACTATACGGCGGGTGGGTCCATCGAAGCGGGAACGGTCCTGGTTCCTAACAATAACCTGAAATTGGCCTTCCATTTCAAGGACGATGTGCATCGGGAAACAACCAGCGCCAGTCCGCAGTTGCATTTTGAAAACCGGATCTATTCGATCGCCGCAGAGGATACGATCAAAATCACCGATAAACTCTCCTCGGTAGTGGGCATCAGCTACGACACTCAGGCCACCATGCAGGCACAGGATTACAATCCAGTGGTAACCGGCGGAGCAAAGGTCCTCCATGATCAGCCCACTGACAAGGCCTCCGGAGTGAATCCTCAGGGCACACTTGTGTATGCCTTTACCGATACCGCCAAAGTACATGCCTCGGTTGCCATGAAGAGTCGTTTTCCCTCGATCAAGGATGAATACTCCTATAAATTCGGCACATATATCCCAAATCCAAGTTTGAAACCGGAAAAATCCGTTAACTATGAAATTGGAGCCGAGGATGTTGTCGCCGGTCTCGTCAGGATGAAAGCCAATGCGTTCTATATTGCAGTTGCCGACTATATTCAAGCGGTTACTCTTAACGCCACTACCTCGCAGAACCAGAACTTCGGCCGAGTAAACCGTTATGGCGCTGAGCTTGATGTTCTCGCGCCCATTGGGGATAAAGTCGAAACCGGCTTAAATTACACCTATATTCACAACGATAATCGGAGCAACTCGCTGAAAATCACCGATGTTCCTGAACATAAACTATTCGTCTACGGAAAGGTTACGCCGATCAAACCGGTAAGTATCCTTGCGTCGGCGGAATATGACACCAAAAGATATAGTTCTACCGATGGTCTGTATGCAGCGGGAGAGTACGTTGTCATGAATGCCAAGGTAAGCTACGAAGCCATCAAAGATCTTACTCTGGAGGCGGGAGTCAATAACCTGCTCGACAGAAACTATGCGCTCACCGAGGGATATCCGGAACCGGGCAGAAACTATTTCTTCCAGGCGCGGTATCGTTTTTAATGAATGTTTTGAAGAGGTGTTGAAATGAGTAAAAATGAAATTGACTGGAATGAAGCGTGGAATCGCGCACGGGAAGAGCGCCCACGAAGAAAAGATCCGTCTTTCTGGGACAAACGGGCGCTTTCTTTCAGCAAACATGTGATGGAGTCCGATTACGAGAAACACTTTCTTGACTTGATGCAGCCACAACCATCCTGGAGCGTGCTTGATGTCGGGTGCGGTTCCGGCACTCTGGCCGTGCCGCTTGCCGGCCTGACTACTTCGGTGACGGCGCTGGATTTCTCACCCGGTATGCTGGCGCTGCTTCAGCAGCGCTGCCGTGAAAGCGGCATCGTAAACATCACCGCCATCAACGGAAGCTGGGAGGATGACTGGGAATCGCTCGGCATCGGCACCTATGATGTTGTGATCGCGTCACGCTCAACCGTGGTCGAAGATCTTCGTGGTGCCTTGTTAAAGCTGGAACAGGCGGCGCGCCAGCGGGTGTACCTCTCGGCAATGGTCGGGGACGGCCCCAATGACCGGCGCATTTACGATGCAGTGGGCAGACCGCTCAAGAGGGGACCGGACTACATTTATATCTACAACCTCCTCCACCAGATGGGCATTTATGCCAGAGTTTCCTTCATTACCAGCAGTGAGTGGAAAAGTTATGACACAGTTGAAGAAGCTATAGATGGCACTCGCTGGATGCTGGACGATCTTACAACGGAAGAAGTAAGCCGACTGGTAAAGTACCTTGTCGCGGAAATGGTGCCGCATGAAAGCGGGTGGCGTCTACCGGCACCCAAGGTAGTGCGCTGGGCGCTTATCAGCTGGGAAAAAGGAGTGTGACCATGCGTTGTACGTATTGCGAGTGGCGCTGTGAATTGGGCGCTGGAACATTCGGCAAATGCCGGATGTATTATGCCGATGGTTCGACTGTCAAAGAACGGTTTCCCGGAATGTGGAGCACCTACGAAGTATCCAGAATCGAGTCAATCCCGTTTTATCATGTGTATCCCGGAAGCCGGTCTCTTGCCACGGGCACCAGCGGGTGCAACTTTAACTGCAAATACTGTTCGAATGCCTATATCGCCAAGCAGGATCCCGCCGACGTACAGAAAAAGATGTACGAGTTCACGGCACGGAAACTGGTGCAGATGGCGGTGAAACTGGGCTGCAAAAGTATCGTTTTTAATGTAAACGAGCCTACCGTATCCCTACCCTCCCTTCAAGAACTGGCACGGGAGGCAGCGATTGCAGGCATCCCGATGGGATGCCTGACAAACGGCTATAGCACCCCGGAAGCAACCGAACTGCTGGCCTCGGTATTTTCGTTTTTCAACATCAGCCTGAAAGGGTTGGCGGATGAGTTCAATCGTAGCTGTATCGGCATCCCGTCGGTAGCGCCGATCCTCCGCACCATCAGGCGGCTGGCCAGAACGCATCACATTGAGATAACGACGCCGGTCGTGCAGGGCGACAATGACCATGAGCTTGATGAGATTGCCCGGTTTGTCGCCGATGTTGACCCGGAAATCCCGTGGCACGTCCTCAGGCTGCTCCCCGAGGACGAGATGAAAGATGCCGTGTATCCGAACATAGAGCGGATCAACGAGACACTGCATAGCGCAAGGAAACACCTTCCCTACGTATATTTTCACAATTTTGTCGGTTCGGAATGGGTGGACACCCTCTGTCCGACGTGTGGCGCACCGGTTATCGAACGATTCAGCCTGGGATGCGGCGGTGACCGGTTGCAACGGTTCTCCTGCGTTGGCGGAAAATGCCCCTCCTGTAGCCACCAGATCAGAATAATGGGAGATGTAAACGTATGACACAAGACAAACAAACAAGTCTGGCAATAATCGACGCCCGTGAATGGCAGAATCAGTTTGACCTGCGAACCGGCGACAAATCGGATGAACGCGGACCGCTGGTTGAGCTGATGAAAGAGGTGCTGCATCGCCACCACTATCCGGGTGACTCCGATCCCGGCTGCAACCGGTGGGTAACCGATACAGCCCTGGATTTGATAACCGGATACAACCCACGCTTTGCCTTTCTGACCTATGCCGGTCAGTATTTTGCCGGCCGGTTAGGGGCAATAGATGCTCCGAAGCGTCAGGCTATGATGGCTGAGTTGTTTTTGGAGATAGAGCGTTTTATCGGCGAGTCAGGATTCACGCCGATAATCGTTGGGCGTGGCGGGATTACGCCGCTTGTCGATGTCATAGATCTGAGCGACCTGGACGGCATCGGCATTTCCACCCACTGGTCGGCAAGATATGCCGGTTTGCACGAACCGAGCGAGGCTGATCTGAAACAACTTAAATTAGAGCAGAATATCGACCGGATCGTGACAAAAAACGAATTTCTGAATCTGTTTGGCGGCGGCCTTGAGAATGCACAGTTCCTCCCCGATTATCTGCTGGTCGCCCGGCGCGGATATGCCTTCAAGGCGCTGGGCTGCACCTCGCGAAAGCCAGTCATGATCCCGGATGCCACACATCATATTCCGTTTTCCTCCCCGCTGGGACAGGCGGACGAGATAACCGCCATCCGGAGAGTTATCGACCAGGGTCTGCAACAGGGCCACAAAATTGCTTTTATCATCCTGGAAGGGGTGGGCTGTGACGACTTCCCATGGGCCTTTACCCCCTGCGGGAACAGCAGGGACTGGTTCTGTTACGAACCGGGCGATGCGCAGCATCTGGCCATCACCACCGGACGGCACCGCATTTTGGAACATCCGCCCGGCTACCTGTTTCACACGGAAGATGCGAAAGAGAATACGTACCCGCTTTCCGGGTACTTCAAGGAGATACCGACGGAGACCATAGGCGCAGATTTTTCCGGCAGAAGCATTGCCGTGGGCAACAAAAGCATGGATATGCATATGCTTACCGGAGCGGACCTGTGTGTGGAGTGCTTTGCCAGAAATCATTACAACCAGGGAACGCTGGGGGTTATTCACCGACAGGATAAATCGTAACAGCTGTATATGGTTTTGGAGGTCTCATGCTGCGCTTTACCGTTTTGATAGTACTTCTGATTTCTCTCGGTACCACCGCATACGCGCGTACGATTACCGACATGGCCGGACGGAAGGTAACCATTCCTGATCGGATCGAAAAGGTTGTGGGGCTATCGCCGCCGGTCACCTATCTGGTCTATGCGATTGATCCGCTGCTGCTTGCCGGACTCAATTTCCCTCTCTGGGAAAATGAAAAAATTTATACGTCGGAGCACTTCAAAAAGCTCCCGGTCATTGGCGGGATGGTTGGAGACGGGAGGAATCTCAATCTTGAGTTGCTACTGCAGATCAAGCCGGACATCGCTTTTCTCTGGGAGCGGAGCGGTGGCGACACTACCGCGATCAACAAGGAATATGAGCGGCTTCTCAAACCGCTGGGCATTCCAACGGTCTATGTTCACATTGGTGCATTGAGCGATTATCCCGCCGCCATTCTGTTCATGGGAGATGTTCTCGGCAGAAGCGAAAGGGGAACCAAACTCAACCGTTACGCCGTCACCGCACAGCAGAAGGTCGCGCGGGCACAGTCCGGCCTGCCTCCCGGAAAAAAGATTCCGGTGTATTATGCCGAAGGTATCGACGGTCTTTCCACGGACGGTGACGGCTCCATGCATACCGAACTCATTCCACTCAGCGGCGGGGTTAATGTCAGCCGGTTGCAGGCAACCAGCGCAAAGGGCATGGAGAGAATCTCCATGGAGCAACTCATTTTGTACGATCCCGAGGTGATTCTGGTCAAAGAAAAAAAAGGCTATGAGCAGATCATGAAGGATGTGCGTTGGAAACAGCTGCGTGCCGTGCGTAACAAGAAAGTCTTCCTTATTCCTCATGTGCCGTTCAACTGGTTCGACCGGCCTCCTTCGTACATGCGTTTTCTGGGCGTTCAGTGGCTGGCCAACCTCCTCCATCCCGAGCTGTACAAAATTGATATGGTTAAGGAGACCAGGGCGTTTTATAGCCTCTTCATGTTCAAAGAACTCTCGGACCAGGAGGCGCGGGATGTATTGTGGCCGTGATTTTTTTTGTTAACTGATAGGAGGTCTACAAGGAATTGGAGGATGGAAATGCCAGGGATAACAATCCGAGAACCAGGACAGGTGGAAGCAGAGCAGCTTGCGGCAATGCTGTGTTGCGACGATATTTTGCGACATGAGCTGGGATTTGCCGCACACGACAGGCTCACTGCGGGAGACTTTCTTTGTGATATAGCAAATGGTGTCAGCCACGGAGGGCGACAACCTATGCCGTCTTGGCGGATAATACTGCAATTGGCACAATAACTCTCAGCCATCGCAGTAATGACGGTCTGTCAGCGCGAGTTGGGTGTTGGATAGGCTCTGAGTTCCGGAGCCTCGGTTTTGGCACAAAAGCATTCATAACCGTTCTCAAGCAAGCTGCCATCGAAGGGATATTGTTTGTCTCAAGCACAATTGCATCCGATAACATTCCATCCCGTAGAATATGGGAACGGCAGGGGGCTGTTGCTTCGGAGGCTTCCCTGGGGCGGCTTCAATACCAGCTTGACATTGAACGCCAACAGGGGTGTTTCTGACTAAATGTCAATAGGCAAAAAATTTCAGCTTACCGCTGGAAGTGTGATGTCAATGTTCTCCTGCAAACTTTTAAAGCCAGCCGCCGACTTTGATTGCTCATGAAGTTGGCGGCTTGATTTTGTGGTTTATGTTTCTACGTGGTTTTTCATGCAGAAACCGGGATCCTCGATACAAATGGTTTCCACATGGTGCGGAATCGATCACACAGTACCGAGGTCCTTGCTGAGCACCAGCCGCTGTGAGGGGGCAAAGCCATATCGGTTCAGAAACCGTTGCAGATCGAAATTTGTCCATGAAACCAGTGTCGATACCGACTCTATCTTGAGTGTCGACAGGTTAAGCAGTAGTTGGGAAAGCAGAGCCCGACCAACTCCGGTACCCGCATAGGCCGGATGAACGCCGATGGCGTCGATGATCGCCTCCGGGTCCAGCTTTCCAAACTCCCCGAAATCGACCCGTGCCATGATGAATCCGGTCACGTGACCATCCTCCTCGGCGACAAGTGATACCCTGATCCCTGATTCGTCAAGCACCTCCCGTGATTTTGTTTCATAATATTCCGACCGTTCCCGGCCGCTGAGTTTGCTGTCAATACGAATAATGGCCGGCAGGTCCTCCCGCTTGAAGGAGCGAATGTAGACCCGGTCGCGTGCCAGCAGGTCATAGTCGTTACCACCGGGGCTACTCTGTACCTGCCATTTGCTGTCCATCTTGATTGACGCGACCTCCGCCACATACTCGGTCAACACCGACGTGTCCCTCTCGATAATGTAACTGGCGGCCAACTTGAAACCTGCTGACGAAAACAGGCCGATCAGCGCTTGGTCAGACCACCTGACCTGGGTCTTCAGAATAGTAATCCCCCGTTTTTTCGCCCGCAACTCCAGACCTGCGATAATGGTTTTTCCGACTCCGGCGCCTCGTGCTTCACTGACGACGCCGAAATCATCAAGAACCACCATCGGTTTGTTACTGCCGAAATCGCCATTTTGAACCCTGGCAAAACCGTATCCCACCAGTTTATTATCTAATTCAACGGCACAGGTGATGAAACTTTCCGGAAAGGCGGTTGCCTGGGCAAGTCGCTTCTCAAAAAAGGCTTTTCGAGGGGAACCGGCTGTTTTGCTCGCTATTCCGGCGATCTGTTCAAGATCCTGCGCGGTAAGTGAACGATGTGTAAGACTTGACATATGTAACCTCCATTTTTGTTGATATCGACAGCCATATTTTATGCCAAAACTCCGGAACGTTTCAGCTTTTCATACCTGAATGCTCCCCAGAGTGCTGCTCCGATTGATCCGGCAAAGAGCGAGTCGGGCGAACTCTCCACAGTAGTTGCCATATTCTGGGCTTTCATGCCATCCTTGATTGCCTTGACCAGGCCAATATCCAGCGCCAGTCCACCGGTCATCATCACGACCCCGCTCTTGACGTCGATGGATTTGAGCAGTTTTATAAGACGATCGGCCATGGATTCATGGATACCCCTTAGAATGTCGCTGGGCGGGATCGAGCGGGATACCATGTTGATGACATCGGTCTCGGCCAGTACGGCGCAGATGCTGCTGACCTTTTCCGGGTTGGTGGATTGTACCGACAGTCCACCGATTTCGTCCTGAGCTATGCCCAGGTAACGGGAGATGTTCTCCAGAAATTGGCCGGAACCGGAGGCGCACTGGCTGGTCATCCGGTAGTTGAGCACCTTGCTTTTGTCGTCAATGCTTATGGCGCGGCCGTTCAGGGCGCCGATGTCCAGCACTGCCCGAGCTTCGGGATTCAGGTAGAGTGCGCCGCGGGCATGGGTGGTCATGGTGTAGAAGTGCCCGGTGGTGTTCTTGATGTTCTCCCCTTCACCGGTAGTGGCGATGTAGTTGATCTCCCCACGTTTCAAACCGGCCTGTTCCAGTACCGATTCGATAGATTCCTCGACGAGTTTGTAGGAGTCGCGCTGTCGGATACGTGCATCCCAGCGGGCCACCCATTCATTTTTTTCCCCTTCAACCTGAAAGAGTGTCGTTTTGATGACGCCGGAGCCGACGTCGATTCCAATTGCTGTGGTCATGTCATGTCCTTTCAGTTGACCGCCCGGTGAGCAAAGCTGGCTCCACCGAGTGCGCCGGTATAGATCGATTCATCGCTGATGTTGATAGTGATATCGCCGTAGTTTTCCTTGATCAGTTTGCGCAGTTCGTTGACGGCGGATTCGTTTTTGGCGACGCCACCGGTAAAGGTAAACTGGTCATTAACACCGCCCGAGCGTGACAAGATCGACATGGCCCTGAGCATGATGGCACGGTGCAGTCCGGCCAAGATGTCGGCCCGGCTTTCTCCCAGGGCAAGCCGGTCGCGCAGTTCGGCACCGGCGAAGACGGTACAGGTGGAGTTGATCTTGGTGGCTTTGGTGGCCTTCATGGCGATCGGTCCCAGCTCATGAAGGCCGATTTTCATTTCATCGGCGATGTAGCCGAGGTAGCGGCCGCAGCCGGCGGCACAGCGATCATTCATCTGGAAGTTGGCAACGATGCCGTTTTCATCGATCTGGATCCCTTTGGTATCCTGACCGCCGATGTCGAGGACCGTGCGGGTGCCGGGAAACATCATGTGGGCGCCCATACCGTGGCAGAGAATTTCGGAGCGGATATGTTCTTTCGGGAACGGCAGGCGGACCCGGCCATAACCGGTTCCGACCACGTACGTTTCTTCCAGTTCGATGTCGAGTATTTTTCTTAGTGCGTTTTGGGCGTCGGTTTCGCTGACTTCGACGCCGCTGACTTCTTTCAGGGCGCGAGTCAGGCCATTTAAGAGCTGTAAAGAAACTACTTCGTCGGATGAAACCAGGCTTTCGATGTCGATGATCGATTTGTCATAGATATTGAGCATGGCGTCAAAGCTGATTTTCGCCTCTTTTGCCACCGTTTCGGCGATGTTCATGAATCGTGAGCCGGCGATGTCGCGGAAGAAGTCGGATTTGCGGTCGGCGCCGGGGGCGTAGATGCCGGCGGCTTCTCCTTCAATCCTGCGGAAAACTGTTGACAGCGCTTCTTTCAGGGAGGTTTTCATGTCTGTAAAGCGCGGGTTGTCCAGGTAGATGTCGCAGGTTTCCTCCAGTTGCTTCAGTTCGGAGAGGAATTGTTCCAGCCGGAAGTTGCGCTCCAGGTCGGCCAAGAGGCGGTCGGAGCCTCCTTTGGTGCCAAGGGCCTGGTTAAAGAGCGTGAAGCGAGCGCTGATTTTGGCTTCCTGCTTGGAGACACGTGCGGCGACGTCGTAATTGGAGCGGGAGTTGGTGATACCCCGGCCGAGTACGGTGCGGGTCTCATCCATCAGGACCGCTTTAGTGGTGGTTGATCCCAGATCTATTCCGATAAATGTGCGCATTGTCTCTCTCCTACGCTGCCATGGTGGCTGAACCACCGGCGCGGCGTTTCTGGTCGATCATCTGGAAGTAGCTTTCCAGACGGTTTTTTACGTTGGCTGCCGAGAAGTAACGCGGGTCAACCAGGTCTGTTTCAATGAAGGCTCCCGGTTTACCGGTCAGTTTCTCAACTTCGCGCATCATGACTAGCTGGCCGGCCGAGAAGCTGTTGCAGCTTTTGATGGAGTTGATCAACAGACCATCAGCTTCGTACTCCTTGATGTTTCTGGCCAGCATATCGACCCGGGTCGGCAGGTTGCGGTTGGTGTAGACACCCAGGCAATAGTCGGCCAGTGTCTCCAGCGGGTGGTCAGCGTCATGCCGGAAGTTGTCGTAGTCGTACACACCACCGACCTTGGTGTAGGAACTGGCGACAACAACGGCGCCGAATTCGTAGAACATCTGCCAGAATTCCCGGAAGTTGGTCCAGTTCGGGGGGCCTTCAACCACCAATCGATATTTCTCTTCCGGCATATCACCATCCGGGGTCTGGGCGCACAGCCCCAGTTTGATCCGCTCTTCGATTTCAGCCCTCAACAGTTTATAATATTCGATGGCTTCGTCGGTGCCGCGGAAGGCGGTAAAGATGGGACCCATGTAGTAAACTCCGCCGAAGTAGCAGTCGATCGGAGACGGTTTTCGCTTTGATTGCTCCAGCATCCACACCAGGTCATTTTCGGCAGCCGCCGATTTGCGCAGGTAGCCGCGCAAGCGGTCGATGTCGAATTTGATGCCGGAGATCTTTTCCAGGGTCGGGATGACATCTTCCTTGAGTTGTTTGACGATATAGTCCCGCATGTTCTTTGTCGGCGCGCCGTCGGCGGCATAGGGGACGTGCAGCATGACGGTGGGGCATTTGTACTGTTCGCGCAACAGTTCGAACCATTTCAGGAACGTAAAACAGCCGGTGTAGGAAAGCAGCAGGACGTCCGGGTCCGGAAACGGCTTGCCGTTGGGCGCGATGTTCCCTTTGGCCATCATGCCGATGTCGGCTTTAACGTACGTGCAGACGTCTTCCGAGTGACCGCTCCGCTCTGCTTCCATGATCATTTCGCCTGTCTTTTTGCGCATGGCATTCTGGATAGCGTTGATCTCCGGCAGGTTGTTGGCGATGTCAAAGCACATCAGGAGTTCGTTCAGGTTGCCCGGAACGAAGGTGGAGGAGACTTTGACCGTGCCGCTGGTTATTTTGTCGTAGTTGCGGGTAATCATTTCTTTCTGCACTTCCTGTGAGTGCGATTTGATTACCTCTTTCGGATTGACGAGGTCTTGAGCGCTCATGATCAACTCCATAACTCAACTTTCGCAGAGCGTAAAACAGCATAACATACTGTAATTAGTAATATAAAAGCGGCACCAACTGTGTTAAGATAGCTTTATTCCCCAATAAAACTACTAATACACACGAGGTGACGCT